>Ga0308011_10000769_pt1 | contig 16048 bp, 14 predicted proteins | sample Neamet177_FD_203144 | JGI IMG/M metagenome (GOLD analysis project Ga0308011, IMG submission 203144) | Marine microbial communities from water near the shore, Antarctic Ocean - #177 | ecosystem: Environmental > Aquatic > Marine > Unclassified | place: Southern Ocean | collected 2014-07-25 | reverse complement strand
AATGAAAATCCATGTGTCCCAGGTTCGAATCCCGGTAGTACCACGAAAAAAAAAACAGCCCTTCTGCAGAAATGCAGAGGGGCTTTTTCGTTGAACGAATCTCAAACACAGTTTGAAGGTTAGGACAAAAGAAAAAGCGCCCCTACGAGCGAAGCGAGTGAGGGCTGTTTGTTTTTGAGTGCAAACCGGGAACACCGAACGAAGTGAGGTACTCCCGGTTTGAGTTTACGCGAGAGAACGTCATGCACCGTAAAAAAGTCAACCAACCAGTTGACAAATTCTCTAAGCGTATTGCTTGTGTCGCGCAGCACATCGCACTGCACCGTAAAATAGTCAACCAACCAGTTGACAAAATCCCCTAACGAAATGCTACCTGAGCCAAGCGCCACAGCATATTTCATTATATTTGAGAAAATCACACTTCAAATGAAACTCTACCAACTAGTATTTTTATCGCTCGCCATCACGGCAGCGCCTCTTTCCGCACACGCGCAACATGAAGACAAGATTGACAATCTAGCTCAAGCGATAGAAGATGAAGTGATCGAGCTGAGGCATTGGTTCCACCAAAACGCCGAGCTGTCGAACAGAGAATTTAAAACAGCAGCTAGGATTGCAGAAGAACTCAGAAAACTAGGGCTCGAACCAGAAATTGGAGTGGCTCATACAGGAGTAGTAGCTGTGCTTGTGGGCGGAAAGCCTGGGCCAGTCGTGGCACTCAGGGCTGACATTGACGGATTGCCAGTGTCTGAAAGATGTGACGTGCCATGGGCTTCGAAAATGATGGGGATATACAATGGAGAGAATGTGCCTGTTATGCACGCCTGTGGACATGATACACATATTGCCATACTGCTAGGGGTAGCAAAAATTATGGTGGAAATGCAGGAGGATATACAAGGGACGATTAAGTTTATTTTCCAACCCGCTGAGGAAGGAGCGCCCAATGGCGAAGAAGGAGGGGCTGAATTGATGGTTAAGGAAGGGGTACTGAATAATCCAGATGTGGATGTGATTTTTGGGCTACATATAAGCGCAGACGATCCAGTAGGTAAGGTTTATTTCAGACCTGGAGCTCTTATGGCCGCTGCTGATGCTTTTAGAATAGATATTAAAGGAAAACAAACTCATGGCTCTACTCCTTGGAGTGGTATCGACCCCATTGTGACTGCAGCTCAAATGATAAACTCCCTACAGACAATCGTTAGTAGAAATATCGACCTGACTACGGCGCCATGTGTAGTGACTATTGGAGCTATTCACGGAGGTGTGAGAAGTAATATTATTCCGGAAAAATTGTATATGCTTGGAACTATTCGATCGTTAGACCTTGAAATGAGAGAAAGAGCAATGACCCGACTCGTGGAAATTGTGGAGACTATTGCAGAGGTAAATCAGGCAGAGGCAACTGTTACGTTCTCGACTTCATATCCCATCACATATAACGATCCGGAATTATATGAGCTGATGCTCCCCACATTCGAAAGAGTGGCCGGGAAAGAAAATATCAACATAGGCCGCGCTATAATGGGGGCAGAGGACTTTTCGTTCTTCGTAGAAGAGGTGCCAGGGATATATTTCTTCATTGGAGGAGTTGACGCCAGCTCACCATTAGAAGAATCTGCTCCACACCACACGCCAGATTTCTTCGTCCATGATAGCGGGATGTTACTCGGCGTTAGGACCATGTCAAACCTCACATTAGATTACATGAAGCTACATAGCGGCAGTAATGAATAGACTTAACCGACCTTTGCACTTATGTGTGAATTCTATGCTACTTTTTGGGAGGAAGGATTAAAAACCGCAGCCAAAGGGAAGACAAATGTCTTCATCTTAGCTGATTCTAACCTGCCTGAAGCTTATTTAGAAGAGGTCGTTGAAGTGCTTTCGCCGCAAATCGAGGTTAACACGTTCGTGTTAGAAGGTGGAGAAGGGATAAAGACTCTGGAACACGCGCAGGTGATATACAACGAGTTGGATAATATGGGGGCTGACAGGAAAACGCTATTTGTGTGTTTAGGAGGAGGGACTGTTTCGGATTTAGGGGGATTTGCGGCTAGCACATTCAAGAGAGGGATTACACTAGTTATACTACCGACGACAGTGCTGGCTATAGTTGATGCGGCAATAGGCGGTAAAAACGGAGTGAACTTCAAGTCCGAAGCTGGACTATTGAAAAACCAAATAGGGACATTTCATTCGCCTGAGTTTATAGGGTATAATCCGTCGTGGCTTGAATCACTTCCTTCTATGGAAGTGAGAAGTGGGTGGGCAGAAATGGTGAAACACGGATTGATACAGGGAAGTGGAGAGCTCTTGGGAGAACTTTACGGCTGCTGTGACAACGAGCCTGTGACTTTAAAGAAGATTGTTCCATTACTGAAGAGTTCTGCTGCTGTAAAAGAGGCCGTAGTCAACCAAGATCCCACTGAAAAAGGGGGGAGAGTGGTTTTGAATTTAGGGCACACTGTGGGTCATGCTCTTGAGAGTTACAGTAATTTAAGGCATGGAGAGGCTGTGGCGTGGGGGCTCGTGTTCATGCTGGAAACATCGAAAATGAAAAATGGCTTTAGTGAAAGTGAAGTAAGAAGGCTGCAAGATTGGATAGTCAAGGGTGTGGGGGTGCCTTTACCGGACGGGGCAAGCGGGGGGTTATGGGGGTTAATGATCAAGGATAAGAAAAACAGCAATGGGACCGTTACAGACCTGTTGTTTCGGAAATCGGGCGATATAGGAATGGATTTCATTTGGAAACGAGATGAATTCACTACCCTTTGGGAGCAATTCCGAAGTAAATTTGTTTGAATGGAAAAATCTGCTGCTGAATTAGCCGAGTTATTAGGGGGTACCGTATCTGGAAATCCAGATGTTTTGGTAATTGCTCTTGGAAAGATCGAAAACGCTCTCGCGGGTGAGATCACCTTTCTTGCTAATGACAAATACGAGAAATTCGTTTATGAATCTCAGGCATCAATTGTCGTTGTAAGCAATGAGTTCACTCCCCGACATCCACTTCCTGCAGATATAACCTTGATAAAGGTAGCTGACCCTTACAGTGCGTTTGCTAATCTACTTGAGGCATACAACGAGAATTTAAAAAGGGCTAACGGCATTCACGATTCCGCAATCATTCATGAGAACGCTGTGATTTATGACGGTTGCTCGATAGGTCCAGGGGTGATTATTGACACTGGAGCAGTAGTGGGTGAGAATACAGAACTGAGAGCGGGAGTGTATATCGGTATCGATGTGGTGGTGGGAAGCGGTTGCCTGTTTTACTCAGGGGTGAGGGTTCTGGACAGATGTAAAGTGGGTGATAACTGTACTCTTCAGGCAAACACGGTGGTGGGTTCCGAGGGTTTCGGGTTCACTCCTAAAGAAGATGGCTCGTACGCAAAGGTTCCTCAGACGGGAAATGTGGTGATTGAGGACAACTGCGACATCGGTGCTATGTGCACGATTGACAGGGCTACTCTAGGGTCTACTTTGATTATGAAAGGCTGCAAACTTGATAATTTGATTCAAGTCGCGCATAACGTTGAGATAGGTGAAAAAACGGTGATTGCAGCCCAAACAGGAATAGCAGGTTCCACTACCATTGGCGCTAACTGCCTCATAGGCGGACAGGTCGGATTTGTGGGGCATATAAAGATCGCGGATAGAACAAAGATTGCCGCTAAAGCTGGCATCTCTAAAAGTGTTCTTAAGCCGGACACAATACTTCAAGGAAATCCTGCCCTTCCTATAAAGGCATACCAGAAATTTCAAGTAGCTTTGCGTGGGCTAGTTCGTCAACATCAAGCTAATAGAGAAAGCTAATATGATTAATTCAAAACTTCAACACACTTTAAAATCAGAAATAGAGTTTTCTGGTGTTGGGTTACATACAGGAGAGGAATGTACGATGATGGTGCTTCCCGCGGAAGATAATCACGGCCTGAAGTTTACTAGAAGGGACATTGAAGGAAGCCCCATCATTGAGGCGCATACATCTAAGGTTACTGAGACTAAAAGATCCACTACATTAGAACAAAACGGAGCTAAGGTTCACACAACAGAACATATCCTAGCCTCGCTTTACGCATCTGGAGTTGATAATGCTTTGATATCACTTGATGGCCCTGAAATTCCAATTATGGATGGATCAGCAGAGATGTTTATGGGTGAGATAGAGAGAGTTGGGACGGATGAACAGAAGGCAAAGAGGAAGTTTTATAAATTCAGAAAGAACATAAGCTTCGAAGATTCTGAAAAAGAAATCGAGATGCTTGTCGTTCCGTCAAAGGACGATGAATTTAAGATCACCGTTATGGTTGATTACAACAGTCCCGTACTAGGGACTCAGCATGCGAGGCTGGAGGATTTATCCGACTTCGCGGAACATATAGCTCCATGTAGGACTTTCGTTTTCATGAAAGAACTAGCTATGCTTGCAGAGCATGGACTAATAAAAGGTGGTGATGTAGGCAACGCAGTAGTGTTAGCTGAAAGACCATATTCAAAAGAAGAAATCACAGAAATAGCTAGTAAAATAGGACGCACTGAATTAGGAGTGAAACACGATACAATAGGTGTAGTAAGCATCTCTGGACTGAAGTTTCAAAACGAACCAGCACGCCATAAACTACTTGATATTTTAGGAGATATCGCCCTAACGGGGAGATACCTTCAAGGGCACATATTAGCCGCCAGACCTGGACACTATTCAAACACAGAATTTGCAAAACTCATGTCAGATACTATTAAAAAAACCGAGGGTCTACCAGATCTAAGAACTGATAGAGAACCAGTTTTGGATATCAATGCGATATCTAAACTCCTACCTCACAGATACCCATTCCTTTTAGTGGATAGCATTCTCGATATGGATGAGAATAGCATCATAGGGCTAAAGAACGTCAGTATGAACGAGCCGTTTTTTCAGGGTCATTTCCCTGACAACCCAGTAATGCCAGGTGTATTACAAGTTGAGGCAATGGCTCAGGTTGGTGGGGTATTTGCTTTGAGTTCAGTTGATGAGCCTGAGTTTTGGTCTACATATTTCATGAAAATAGACGACGTAAGGTTCAAGCAGAAAGTCCTTCCAGGAGATAGCATTGTATTCCACCTAGAACTTATCTCGCCCATCAGAAGAGGGCTTGTACACATGCAGGGGAAGGGATATGTGCGCGGAAAATTAGTATCTCAAGCCATCCTTTTAGCTCAGATCGTGAAGGACAGAATGCCGGAAGAAACGAAGTAAATAACTAGTACTTAAGTAATGTCTACAGAAATTAGCCCACTAGCATTTATTCACGAGGACGCTGTTCTTGGAAACGGTGTTGTCGTTGAAGCGTTTGCATTTATCGGTCCAGATGTCATTATAGGTGACAGAACGTGGATAGGTCCAAATTGCACTATTCTTTCAAACTCAACTATAGGAGCGGACTGCAAGTTGTTTCCCGGAGCTGTAATCGGAGCGGAACCTCAGGATCTTAAGTTCGCGAATGAGCCCACGAGGGTCGTTGTTGGAAATAGGACGGTTATTAGAGAATGTGTCACTATTCACCGTGCTACCGTTGATAGACAGAAGACTGTAGTGGGTGACGATTGCCTGATTATGGCGTACGTGCATCTGGCTCATGATGTGCATGTGGGAAATAACGTGATTATTGCAAATGCCGTAAGTGTGGCTGGTCACGTGACGATAGAGGATTGGGTGATTATTGAGGGAATGGTGGGAATTCAACAATTTGTAAGAGTCGGTGCTCACGCATTTGTGGCTGGAGGTTCTATGGTTAGGAAGAACATACCACCATACATTAAAGCTGCTAGAGAGCCACTCTCCTACATAGGCGTGAACTCAATAGGACTACGACGCAGGGGATTCCTGCAAGACCGCATCCAAAGGATAGAGGATATCTATAGGACGTTATATATTCAGAACGCGAATATGAGTCAAGCGCTGAAGGTTGCCGATGTAGAATTTCCTGCTTGTGAGGAAAAAGATTTCGTGCTAGATTTTATTAGAGAATCGGACAAGGGAATTATCAGAGGGCCATTCTAATGAGCAGCGAAGCGATAAGTGTAGAGTGTAGGGGGCTTGGTAAAAAGTTCGGGTTAAGGTGGGTCTTTAGGGAGCTATCGTGCGGGATTGCAGAGGGAGAGCACATAGTTATAAAAGGATCTAATGGTTCTGGAAAGAGTACACTAGGAAAGTTACTTGTGGGGAACAGTGATTCGTCGGAAGGTGAGGTGGTTTGGAAAACGGGGGGGGGTGAAATTGACATTGATGACGTGCCACAGAAAATAGCTTGGGCTGCTCCTTTTATGGACGTCCCCGAAGATATGACCGTACGGGAGGTAGTGGGTTTTCATTGTCAGTTCAGGAAGATCTGGGAAGGAACTGAGCTATTAGAATTAGCTGTAAGTTCTGGTTTAGAATCTCACCTAGACTCACAAATTTCATCATTAAGCTCTGGCCAGAAACAACGACTTAGACTGGTACTAGCTCTGGGCACCGAAGCGGGACTCGTGGTACTTGATGAACCATGTAGCAACTTAGACGCGGGAGGTATCTCGTGGTACCTAAGTGAACTGAAAAAGGTGGTGGAAAAAGCTACAGTCGTGGTTTGTTCTAATGACAGACCCGATGAATATTTAGTAAACGCAACCGAGATAAATCTAGGGGGATAAAACTAAGCTAGCGTTTTCTGCCAACGCCAGGCATCTGCTAGAGCTTCCACAATCGAGCGCTGCGCTTTCCATCCTAATTCCATTTCTGCTCTAGAAGAGTCTGCCCAAATCGCAGTTATATCCCCTTCCCTTCTATCTCCTAACGAATAAGGGACTTCTAACCCAGTGGCTTCTGTGAAAGAGGAAATAACATCTAAAACCGAAGTGCCCGTTCCTGTGCCTAGATTAAATGATCTGATTCTTCCCTCAACTAAATTATCTAGGGCAAGGACATGAGCATTGGCAAGGTCCATTACATGCAGATAATCCCTTACACAAGAACCGTCCAGTGTAGAGTAATCCGTTCCAAAGACAGTAAGAGGTCCTCTAAGTCCAGCTACTGCTTGACAAATAAAAGGGATTAAATTATCCGGCACTCCGTTAGGAGACTCTCCGATAACAGCAGAGGGGTGAGCACCTATGGGATTAAAGTATCTCAGTAAAGCTGAGGAAAAATCGTTGAAGACAGAGCCTTGATGGGTGATTAGAGCTTCACAATCTTGCTTCGTCTGTCCATAAGGGGATTCAGCCTTTTTAAAGAGCGAACTTTCATCGACAGGCACCACGTCTGGGTCACCATACACAGTGCAGCTAGAAGAAAATACGATTTTACGGACGGCGAATTCTGACATTACTTCGAGTAGTGTTTTCGTACCGCCAGTGTTGTTATCGTGATACAATTCCGGTTTCGAGACGCTCTCGCCCACTGATTTCAGTGCAGCGAAATGGATGACCGAAGAGATGGGGCTGGAGAGATCTTTTTGGGCTTGAAAAACTAGAGCTAAAGCATCCCTATCTCTAATATCAACTTCGTAAAACGGCACTTCAGAAGTAATCAGCGACCGGATATTTTCAACCGCTTTAAAATCAGAATTACTGAAGTTATCCAGCAGCACTACTTCGTGACCAGAATCCGCAAGAGCCACAGCAGTGTGTGACCCTATATACCCTGCTCCGCCAGTTACAAGAATAGCCATGTTAAAGTTCTTTTCTTAGTCTAGCAACAGGAATTCCTAATTGCTCGCGGTATTTCGCTACAGTTCTTCGTGCGATATGGTAGCCCTTATCATTTAAAATCTTTCCCAGCTTCTCGTCGGTTAATGGCTTTCTTTTATCCTCATCACTTATCGCATCTTGAAGAATCCGCTTCACTTCTCTCGAACTAGCCTCCTCACCGCTATCAGTGGACAAGCTTTCGGAGAAGAATGTTTTCAGAAGAAATGTACCGTAAGGGGTTTGGACATATTTACTGTTAGCTACACGTGAAACCGTGCTGATATCCATGTCAATACGCTCCGCAATATCCTTTAAGATCATGGGCTTGATGTCCGTCTCATCTCCGCTTAGGAAATAAGCTTCCTGATAAGTCACAATGGCATTAATGGTTTTAATGAGAGTGAGCTGACGCTGACGAATGGCATCGACGAACCACTTAGCTGCATCGACTTTTTGTTTCACGAAGCTTAATGCCTCCTTTGTGGCCTTACTAGTCTTAGCTCCACTTGAATATGTGTCCATCATCTCCTTATAAGCTGGGCTTATTCTGAGTTCAGGGGCGTTGCGTTGATTGAGGGAGACGACAACTTCATCCTCCCTGATTTTCATAATAAAATCTGCAACTATATGCTGCACTGTCCTACTAGACTCTCCTCCCGCGTTGCCTGGCTTAGGGTTTAAGCAGGTGATTTCATCCAGAACACGCTTAAGCTGCTCTTCATCAATAACCAGTTTTTGGGTGATTTGAGAATAATGCTTCTTCGTGAAGGCTATAAATTGATTCTTAAGGATTCTTAAGGCCAAACCCATCAACACAACCCTAGATTCATCAGTGCTGGAAGATAATTTTCTTTCTAATTGGATAGTTAAACACTCTTGAAGATTTACCGCTCCGACACCTGGTGGGTCTAGCGACTGAATTATCCTAAGTGTGACTTCAAGGTCAGATCGCTCTACCATTATGTTCTGAGTAAAAGCAAGGTCGTTTACTATACTCTCCAGGTCTCTTCTTAGGTATCCGTCATCATCGATTTGGCCTATAAGATGCTCACCTAACATCCGACTATGCTCATCTAATTTCTGAAAACTGAACTGGCTAATCAATAACTCTCTGAAAGATTTTCCAGCACCTATAGGAATATCCTTGTCGTCTATATCTGCGCCATGGTTCCTAACGCTAGTCTTGTAATCAGGGGTTTCATCATCCAGGTACTCATCGAAATCGAACTCCTCCAATGCCTCCTCTCTATCATCATCTGATTCTTGGGGATCTAACAGCTCGTCCTTTTCCTCTTCCTCAGCTCCTTCCTCTAAGGCTGGATTAGCCTCTAATTCTTGCTTAATTCTAGACTCTAGCTCAACAGTAGGCACCTGCAAGAGTTTCATCAACTGAATCTGCTGCGGGGATAACCTTTGAAGTTGTTTTTGCTGAAGAGACTGTCTAAGCATGATTATTAAAAGTTAGAACTCTGCTGAAAGAGGTGTTCTAGGGAATGGAATTACGTCTCGGATGTTAGACATCCCAGTCGCATACATAACCAGCCTTTCAAAGCCCATGCCAAAACCACAATGCTTCGCCGACCCATACCTCCTCGTCTCTAAATACCACCACACGTGATCTTCTGGAATGTTGAAATCTGCACACTTACTCTTCAGTACATCTAGCCTCTCCTCTCTCTGTGACCCACCTATCAATTCACCTATCCCAGGAACCAGAACATCCATAGCAGCTACGGTCTTTCCGTCGTCATTTGCACGCATGTAAAATGATTTAATCTCAGCAGGATAATCAGTCACGACAACTGGCCCACCCACATGCTTCTCCACAAGCCATCTCTCATGCTCACTCTGAAGGTCTATCCCCCACTCTATCGGGAATTTGAATTTCTTTTTCTTGTAAGGCTTAGATCGAAGAAGAGTTTCAATCACCTCAGTATATGTCATGTGAACGAAATCGGAATCGACAACCTGACGAAGCCTATCTCTCAAAGCCATAGCACTTCTATCTTTTTCGGGAAGCTGCTTCTCTTCTTGTATCTGTCTATTCTCTAGGAAGGCCAAATCGTTATCACCATGTTCCAGTACATATCCCAGAACCGACTTCAAACAATCCTCAGCTAGTTTCATGTTGTCCTTCAAATCGGCGAAGGCCATCTCTGGCTCTATCATCCAAAACTCAGCCAAATGACGAGACGTATTTGAATTCTCAGCCCTAAAAGTGGGCCCGAAAGTGTACACCTGTCCTAAAGCCATGGCACCAAGCTCAGCCTCTAACTGGCCACTAACCGTTAAGTTCGATGGCTTGCCGAAAAAATCCTTGCTGAAATCTGTCTTACCGGACTCATCTAAGGGGATATTATCAAAATCCAGTGTTGTAACCTTGAACATTTCGCCCGCGCCCTCAGCATCTGAACCTGTGATGATAGGAGTGTGAAGCTGGAAGAATCCAGCTTCGTGGAAGAATTTATGTACTGCAAACTGAAGTAGGTGACGGACTCTAAAGATTGCACTGAATGTGCTAGTTCTGAAACGCAAGTGCGCTTTCTCACGGAGGAACTCTAATGAATGCCTTTTCATTTGGATGGGGAACTCATCGGGATCTGCTCCGCCGAGTATCTCTAGGGTGGAAACTTGGAGTTCGACCTTTTGGCCTCCACCTTGACTCTCCACAAGAACTCCAGATGCTGTCACTGCAGCACCCGTGTTCAATTGTTTCAACATTGCATCGTCAAACTCATCCTTCTGTATAACGAGCTGTAGATTATTCAAAGTTGAACCATCGTTGATAGCTAAAAACCTATCGTTTCTAAACGTTCTAACCCACCCACAAACTGTAAGTATCTCAGGGGACGTGGCAGTGCTAAGCACATCTATAATTCTGACTCTTTTCATGTAAGACAAAGGTAATATATTTTTCAAGCTAGCTTGCCGTCTCTTAGCCTTATTGTTCTTTCCGCCCTAGCAGCAATTTCTTCCTCGTGGGTAACCACAATCACTGTGTTCCCGTCTCTATTAATCTCACCTAGCAAATCCATTATCCCATTAGATGTGACTGAGTCCAAATTACCCGTGGGTTCGTCCGCGAGAATGATAGATGGGTTCATAACCAGAGCACGAGCAACTGCTACACGCTGGCGCTGTCCTCCACTAAGTTCATTAGGCTGGTGATCCATCCTGTCTCCCAAGCCTACTTTCACCAACACCTCCTCAGCTCGACGTAATCTTTCTGCCTTAGGTATTCCAGCGTAAATCATAGGTAACGCAACATTTTCCAGAGCTGTATATCTAGGGAGAAGGTTGAAGGTTTGGAATATAAAACCTATCTCTTTATTGCGAATTTCAGCTAAAGAATCATCGTCAAGTTTTGAAACATCATTCCCGTTCAGCACATAATTCCCACTCGTGGGTATATCTAAACAGCCCAGAATATTCATAAGGGTAGACTTTCCAGAGCCAGAAGGGCCCATTAAAGCGACGTATGAACCTCTAGCAATTTCTACATCAAAACCATCCAGAGCTCTCACTTCAGAACCGCCTACTTCGTAGATTTTGCGTAGTTGCGTAGCTTTAATTATTGATTCTGACATGTGAGCAAAGTTAATGCGTGCAACCTATTGTGTAGAAAAGAAGTTGTAAGTTTGGAATAATTGAAACATGCTCGAAATGAGATTATTATCTGCCTTAGCTTTTTTATGCCTTTTTTCCTTCTCCGCAAGCTCTCAACTTCTTGTAGAACAAACTTACACTATCGAACAGTATGTGAGTGAGGTTTTAATCGGAAATGGTGTCACTGCTACTAACATCACTTACACTGGTTCGGAGGAACAACTCGGTTACCTTTCAGGTGCTGAAGGGTTATTCTCATTAGCCTCTGGTCTAGTACTGAGTACTGACCACGCAACACACTTGAGCGATCCAGGATGTATGGACACTAATGCGTGTTTAAATTGCGAAGGTGCAGGAGTAGACCCAGACCTTTTATCTGTAGCTAACTCAGTCCCACCACTTATAGGGCAAGGCTTCACTGTCTCATCTGTAAATGATTTATGTATTCTCGAGTTTGACTTTGAAGCCGGTGGCGACAGTATTTCTTTTAATTATGTCTTCGGATCTGACGAGTATTTAGAGTGGGTGAATTCTACGTACAACGACATATTTGCGTTCTTCCTTTCTGGACCAGGGATTACAGGGCCTTACGCATCACCAGCTGGGTTTCCAGACGGAGCGATAAATATTGCACAGGTTCCAGGATCTGACCCTCTCCTTCCCGTAACCATTAGTTCTGTGAATGATGTTACTAATCCTGAGTACTACATCGACAACTTCAGCAACAATGGGATTTGCATAGATGGATATACCCAGACCTTCACTGCTGCTGCAGGAGTTCAATGCGGAGAAGTGTATCACATTAAACTCGCCATAGCTGACGGTTCTGACACTGCTCTCGAATCTTTCGTAGTTCTAGAAGAAGGAAGTTTTGCCTCTAACTCCGTTGAGATCGTAGCTAATGCAGCTATCGAGGGAGCGGACGTTTTTCTCGGCGACACTACCGTGGTCGAAGGATGTAACGATGCTGTTTTCACAGTAGTAAGACCTAACGACGAATTCGCTGACACCATAACATTAAATGTTTACGGCACAGCTACTATGGGTGGTGATTTCAGCAATGTCTTCACAACTGTAATCCTGTTACCTGGCGAATCTTCCGTCGATGTAAGCTTAGGTGTGATTAACGACAATGTCAACGAGGGCCCAGAGTGGATAACCATTGAATACGTATACATAAATGGATGTGGTGACACCATAGTCTCGAGTGCAACGATAGTTATTTTAGACCCCCTTCCTGTGACCCTGTTCACGGAGCCAGTAGGATGTCTAGATGATGATGATGGTATAACATTAGCTGTAGATCCTCTCACCGGCTACGCTCCATATGAGTACCAGTGGGACACCGATATTTCTGACACCTCTAATGAATTTTACTATGACACTGGAGGGATTCCGGGTACGGCTACTGTCATGGTAACGGATATCTGTGGATCTATCGCTGAAGCTGAGATTTCCTGGGAGATCCTGGAGCCTTTAGTGGGTGAGGATGAAACTATTTGTCTAGGCCAAACCTCCACCGTCCCAGCCACTGGAGGAACCGTTGATAGCGACGGTTACACTATGTTCAGTGAGATTTTAACTGAGGTTGAAGATGCTGATGGGAATATGGTTTGGGTTAATCTTATAGGTGCAAACATGGACACTGTCCTCGTATCGTTCCTCGATAACCTCGATGCAATAACCGGATTATTCGATGGATTATATGAATCTGGAGATGGTGGTATAGGAAGTATCGAAGTCCAACTCATAGATGGATGTGGAAGTATTACATACAGCACTCTAACAGTTGAAATATGCGAACTAGTATTCCCTAATGTATTCACGCCTAATAGCGATGGTGATAATGAATTATTCACTATCCAGGGACTACAGGGTTATCCTAACACTCAGCTAACCGTTTACGACAGATGGGGCACCCTAGTTTTTTCTGATAGTAATTTCACTGGAGGTTGGAGAGGTATTAATAATACAGGAGGCCCTCTTGCTGATGGGACTTACTTCTTTAAACTATCTGTTTTATATAACGGAACGGAACCACTAGCATACACTGGAGATGTAGTAACGGACACCAGCAATAGTGGTGTGGTTGTCTTTTCCGGACATGTTACCATCATGAGATAGCCTACGAGACAAGCGACTTACTCTACGAGACCAGCGACTTACTCTACGAGACCAGCGACCTGCCTGTCATTTTACTTGGCCGTTCTACACCTAACAGATCTAATACTGTAGGGGCTATATCGGCTAGTATTCCATCTTCAAGCTTAACGGTCCTATCTGTAACAACCATAATAGGTACAGGGTTCGTGGTGTGTGCCGTGTGAGGTGTGCCGTCTGGATTAATAGCTTTGTCAGCATTCCCGTGGTCAGCAATTATCACGAATTGATATCCATTGGCTTTCCCCACTTTTAAGATTTGATCTAGACAAGCATCTGTGGTTTCCACGGCCTTAATTATAGCATCATAAACGCCTGTGTGACCTACCATATCAGGATTAGCGAAGTTTAAGCAAATGAAATCTGCTCGTTCGCTTTCCATCTCTGGAATCACAAGCTCGACAAGCTCGTTCGCTGACATCTCAGGCTGAAGATCGTAAGTGGCAACTTTAGGGCTGTGAGCCATGAGTCTATATTCCCCTTCGAAAGGCTTTTCTCTTCCGCCATTAAAAAAGAATGTGACGTGAGGATACTTTTCCGTTTCAGCCATTCTTAGCTGAGTGAGTCCTACCTCAGAGATAACTTCTCCTAGCGTCTCTTCCAAATTAGGCTTATCATAAACCACTTTAACGCTCTTGAATCTATTATCGTAATTCGTCATCGTAACAAAGTACAGTGGCAGAGGAGATAGCCCTTGATCTGGATAATGGGTTTGGGTTAAAGCAGATGTGATCTGACGGCATCTATCTGTTCTGAAATTGAAGCAAATAACAACGTCACCTGGGTTAATTTCCCCATCAACAGTATCTATTGAAAATGGTTCGATGAATTCATCCGTAATACCATTAGCATAAGATGCCTCAATACCCGCTAATGCAGACTTGAAACTCTGAGCAACCACGGAATTTTTCGAACACATTAATTTCCATGATTTTGCTATCCTCTCCATCCTATTATCTCTGTCCATGGCAAAATACCTGCCATGAACGGTAGCTATTTTCACTTCTGTACCCGAAAGATGTTGTTCAAGGTTAGAGATAAACTCTGCTGCTTTCTTTGGTGCTGTATCTCTACCGTCAGTAAATGCATGGATTACTACGTCCTGTACACCTGCAGAGGTAACTGCAGAAACTAACTCGTGCAAGTGTTCCTGTTGAGAGTGAACTCCACCGTTGGAAACAAGTCCCATTAGATGCAGCCTTACGTTATTAGACTTAGCATGCTCGAATGCATCTAGAAGTACCTTTTCCTTTGAAAAGGTGCCTTTTTCTATTGCCGTATTTATTCTCAGAAGATCTTGAAAAACGATTCTTCCCGCTCCTATATTCATGTGACCGACCTCGCTATTCCCCATTTGGCCTAAAGGAAGACCTACGAAATTACCATCAGTTCTCAGTGAAGCATGCGGAACAGTGGCGAGAAGTTCATCAACACAGGGCGTGTTCGCATTAAAAATAGCATCTGATGAATCCTTTAATCCATACCCCCAACCATCGAGAATTATTAGAGCAACTTTTTTCTTCATATCGACCATGATATAACAAATTTAGCTCCTAAACCTTCTCTATTCTCTAGCTCAATAGTCGCTCCGTGCATACTCACAATTCTATCCACTAAGTGAAGCCCTAAACCAGTTCCAGCCACTTGTCTATCTCTATCCATCCTGTAGAAAGCTTCGAACACCTTGTCCTTAAATTCTTTATCTATGCCTGGACCGTTATCTGTAAAGGAAATTTCAACCACTTTACTCGATAAGGTCAGATGAATATCAAGGACTCCGTTTTCTGAACAATATTTATCAGCGTTTTCAATGAGATTCAGGAAACACATTTGCCACATGGTCTCATCCCCTTCAACAAGCTTTTCTTGCAATCCAGATTTCGTGAAATTTATGACAAAAGCTTTACTACCTACGTCAAATTGATTAATCGAATCTAAAAGCGATTCTTCCATATCAAATGGAATAGAGACCAATGCATCTGGGAGGTTCAACCTAGTTGCTTCAAGAATATCATTTATCCTTCTTTCAAGTCTATCAGACCCCGCCCTTGCTTCATTAATTAACTGGGTCTTCTGTGATGGGGTAAGATCATCAAGCCTGTCTAAAGTGTCTATAGCTAAGCGCACAGCAGCGATAGGTGTTTTAAGTTCGTGTGTTACGGCAAGCATGAAACTTCTTTCGCGCTCACGCCTTTGCTCCTCAGCCTTTAACAACCTACTCACCCAGTACATTCCAAACACAAAGAGTAGAGTGAAAAATGCCCCCTCTCCGACTATCATCATTATCGTCCTGTGGAACTGATCTTCTGCTTCCAGTGTTGAAGTTTCGGTGAAGATGATTTGGGATGTCGTCCTTGCGGTGAAAAGATCCGATGCAGAAATAAACAACAGCCTCGCCCACCAGGCAAGCTGAAAAAAAACATACGTAGCCAGAATTAGAAAGACTACTCTGGCTCTGCGACCTTTAGAAAATATTTTATTCCTCAACGTAATATCGTGTTAAGGCAAAGTCGTTACTTCTTCTTTGACTTTTCTTTAGCACCCTCTTCAACAGTTCTCTTTTCTACCC
>Ga0308011_10000768_pt1 | contig 16067 bp, 10 predicted proteins | sample Neamet177_FD_203144 | JGI IMG/M metagenome (GOLD analysis project Ga0308011, IMG submission 203144) | Marine microbial communities from water near the shore, Antarctic Ocean - #177 | ecosystem: Environmental > Aquatic > Marine > Unclassified | place: Southern Ocean | collected 2014-07-25 | reverse complement strand
CTAGCAACGGCCAGAGTACAATGTACTTTTCTGGGGATAGTGGGCAACAAGATCATCGAACAGTGATTTATGCTCACAATATGCGTCTAGGGCATAATTACAAAAATTATTATTACAATAATAATGAAGGCACGAGTCAAAATTACGCTGGAATTACAATTAGCGCCTTACCTATTCGCAATCACGGAGCCTCTTCTGCTTCCATCACCTTGAAGTGTACGCGAAGCGGGGGTTCTAATTATGGTGGAACAGGCATTGTTTACTATACTCCGACTTTTAGCAGCGGCACTACCTACGCAAACGCAACGGGCGGTTCTTGGACTACGGCTCAATCGTCTAGCAGCAACCAAGATTATGTAAGTCACACTGCAAGCATCACTGTTCCAGCAGGGGTAACGGTAATAGTAATGATGACCTCCAACCATCGTTACTATACAACTTACCGTTTCAAAGATACTCATTCGTATCAAGACCTAAACAATACTTTTACTGGGAATATTAAGTGCGATCTGAAAATGTTGGGCGCACTTCAAACAGTAAGGTCGCCTTCGGCAACTGACTCTGCTTCCTATCCTTATGAACTCTATACGGGCTGTGCGTCACTTTATGGGGATAGATAATGTTTGCTAAAATTGTCAAAAATGAAATGACTGATTTATCACAATTTAGTGGCGGGGAAGGCTGGGTTGAAGTCCCAGAAGATTGCGTGGATTTAGTTAAAACTTATGACAAAAAGACCAAAACAATCAGGGCTATGACCGATGACGAAAAGGCTGCAATTTATGCCGTAGTCGTCATTGAGGATGCTTGGTCGCATTTGCGAAGTCGAAGAGAGGTGCAGCTATATGAGACTGATTCATTAGTTGCTGCCGACCGAAAGCCTACCGAGAATATGCCTGAATATCGAGAATACCTTCGGGATTTGCCTGCCTCCTATACTGACAAAACGATTATTGAGCAGGAAGCGGTCAGGTCATTCGATGAGTATGTTGCGGGTTTATAAATAAAAAATGAATGATAAAGAGCTGACGGAAATGATTGAGAAGGCCGCTATCGCGGGAGCCACTAAAGCTCTCCACGACATTGGTCTGTCAGATGTGGACGCTAATGCCGACCTAAGAGAGCTTAGGTCTGTACTAGACGCATGGAGAATGGCTAAACGTACTGCTGGCCGCGCCGTTGTGCAGACCTTGACCTACTTGTTCCTTGGGGCGCTTCTCGCGGGGTCTTACCTGAAAATCACTGGGAAATCGTAGAATGTCATGGTTGAAATATCAATCGCTCTTGCAGTCGCATCTAAGGCAGTTGCTGCTATTCAAAAAGGCTTTAAGCTACACAAAGAGGCTAGTGAGCTAACAACTCAATTTAGTCAATTTTTTGACGCTAAGGATGATATAGCAAAGGCCAGAGCAGAAGTAGAGAACCCCACTCTTGTTGGAAAAGTTTTTGCAAAGCAATCCGTCGAGAGTTACGCGCTTGAGGTTGCTTTAGCAGAACACAAGACCAAAGAGCTAGAGAAGCAATTAAGGGAGCTTTTTATATATTCAAATCAGAGTGAGATATATAGCCGAATGATGCGAATTCGCCAACAAGAGAGAAATAGGCGCTTGATTAGTGCCAGACGGATTGCGGAACAGAAAAAATTTGTCGCTGATACCATGATGATTGGCGGGATAGTAATAGTAACTGTAGGGCTTATCTCTATATTAGTATTTGCACTTTTAAAATAGAGGATTGAGAAATGAAAATGATTAAAGACGTATTAACTAAAATTGGCGGCCCAATATGGAGATTGGTTCAGACTACCAAACACTCAACTATTGGCGCTATTGTAGTAATCATAGTGGTTGCCGTTGTAATCTGGATTGTTTAGTCCATGCTTGCTGCGATTAGTGCGCTTATAGGCCCAGTTTCTGCCATTCTGGATAAGGTAATCCCAGATAAAGACTTGCGTGAGAAGCTGTCGCACGAGATTGCGACTATGGCCGAGAGGCACTCGCAAGAACAGGTTATGGCCCAGATTGAGGTCAATAAGGTAGAAGCTGCCCACCGCAACATGTTTGTAGCGGGTTGGCGCCCGGCTATTGGATGGATATGTGCGCTGGGTATGGCGGGTAATTTCCTCATTATACCCTTCGCCAACATGGCCTTAGAGCTAACTGATAGTGGCGTATTAATCCCCATGATAGCCTTATCAGAAATGATGCCCGTACTTATGGGTATGCTTGGCTTGGGCGCTATGAGAACCTTTGAGAAGACTAAAGGCGTTAGCAGAGAAAAGTAGGAATAAAACACAGAACGATAGCGCCTAAAGGCGCGACCATCACTGAATACGAAGGAAATATAATGGCACTTTACGACGAATACAGCACAGAGACAGGAATGCCAAATGATGGGTTAATTGCCGCTACACCTACGACAACTCCACCAGCCGTGGCAGCCCCAGTTGAATCGCCTATTGCAGTGCCAACACCGGAAGCACCGCCAATGGATTCATTCTCGGCAACACCTGTCGCCGCGCCGACAGTTGCTCCCGTAGAGACTGTGCAGAGTAGAGTCCAAAATATAATCTCCGAAAACTCGCCATTGATGCAGCAGACCAGAGCTAATTCACTAGGACAGATGAATGAGCGCGGATTGATTAACTCAAACATGGCAATAACAGCAGGAAATAGGGCTGTGTTTGATGCCGCCACTCCTATTGCTCAGGCCGATGCCGCTGCCGCTAATGAATTTACGAAGATGGACAAGCAGCAAGGCTTTGATATTTCGAAGATGGACATTGAGCAGCAAAACTATCTTGGCAGAATGAGTTTTACGCAAGTAAATGATCTTGCCAAGATGGCGACATCTCAGGGATATAACCTGCAAAATATGTCTGTCGAGCAGATAAACGAATTACAGAAGATGGCTCAAGGGCAGGTGTACAACCTAGAGACAATTGGCGTTCAGTACGGCTTTGATATTAAGAAGATGGACAGAGGGGCTGTTATCGCTCTTCACCAGATGTCTGTCGAGCAGCAGAACAAGGTTATCAATGCCGCTATAGCCCAAGGGTATAACCTTGAGACAATCTCACAAAATCAACTAAATAGTCTGGAAACTGCCGAGAACCTAGCTAGCACAAATGCGGCAGCAGCAGCGCAAAAGGCTTCTGTTGATACAGCCGCAGCCACAGCCTTGGCAGGCGCAATCACTGAACGCGATAGGCAGCAAGCCATAGTAAACAGCGCCACAGCCTCAGCATTAGAAAAATCAAACGCCGCCGCCGCATTGATAACTGCCAAAGCCACAGTTCTGGCAGCTTCTGAGGAGGTGAAAGCAGCTAAAAATGCCGCTACCGCTCTAGCTACCACAAACACGGCCACCGCTACCGCTGCTACAACAGCAGCAACTGCCGCAGCTACGAAATTAGCTGCCGCAACTACAGCGCGTGATAAAGCACTAGCCGTAGTAAACAGCGCCACAGCTACGGCCCTAGAAAAGGCTGACATGGCTAAGGCAGTGATAACCGCCAAAGCCGAAGTTGCGGCAGCGAAGAAGGAAGTAGAGGCTGCAACAGCCTCAGCTACTGCTCTGGCCGAGACAGCGACAGCGGCAGCAACAGCTCTGGCGACTGATAAATCCGAAGCAGCAACAGCAGCAGTAACCGCAGCTACAGATGCCGCTACCGCCCTAAATGCCGCAGTGACTGCGCGTGATGCTGCTGCTGTGATTGCCGATAGCGCTACCGCCACAGCATTAGAGAAGAGTAACGCAGCAGCCGCTGTGATAGCCGCCGCCGCCGAAGTAACCGCAGCTACCGCCTTAGTAACCGCAGCAACTGATACCGCTACCGCTTTGGCAACAGCCAATACCAACAGGGATACGGCACTAGCTACGGCAAATACAGCCACGGCAACAGCAAGCACCGAAGCTGCCACCGAGCTAGCGAAACTGAACAATACCAACAGCGTTACGCTAGAGAAAAGCAAATTGGCGGTCAATTCATTGCTTGAGTATGGAAATACCATTACTACCATAAACGCCAGTGACAGCACTAACAAAACCGCAGAAGTAGCAGACGCGCTAGCCCAATATAAAGATAGGCTAAACCTAATAACTTCAATAGACGATGTAAGCGGCGTAATCGATTTAGTTAAGTTTGGCTCAGTTGATGGCGCAACCACAAACGCTGACGGTACAAACGCTGACGGAACAACTACAAACGCTGACGGAACAACTACAACCACAACCACAACCGACGGCATTATAAATACCGGCGGAACAACCGGCTCAACAAACAGCGGGACTTGGCCGTTTACAGATGGTGGGAGTGAAGGCGATGGAAGTTTCCGGCCATAAAGGAAGTTACCCTTAAAAGGAAAATATAATGCAAGACAATCAGTTAATGCAGGGTTTAAAGAATTTCACTAGGCAATTTCCGCAAGAAGCGAAGATGGCAAAGACCGAAATAGAGCGGGCGATAGCCGAGGGTGGTGCGCCGGAACCTGATGAAATCAAAGATGTCCTACAGATAGCGCAAGATTTACAAAAATCTTCCGCAAGATGGGCAGAACTAAGGCCGCAACTTATTGACGCAGGAATGCCTGAAGACTTGTTGCCGCCAATAAAAGCATCTAAAGTGCAGATCGCTCAAATAGTGGGTATTCTGTTTTTAACAGTTTACCTGTTGGGTCAAGGGCCAGACGATCAAGGGCCAGATGATCAAGGGGCGGAAGGTCAAGGGCCGGAAGGTCAGCCAGAACAACCCGTTCAACCACAGCCTGATGGCTTCATAAGTCAAGGAGTATAACCATGTCCTTTTGGAGGAAGCTAGGAAAGGTACTTGCGGTGGTCGCGGCAGTTGCGGCTGTCGTATTCACTGCTGGTGGTGGGTTGGCGTTGCTCCCTGGATTCGTCGCTGCGGGAGGGGCTGGAACAATCGGCGGGACTATTGTGGCTGGCTTATACGGCGCTGCGGCTGGCGCTGTAGTTGGCGGCTTATGGGCAGGCAACACTAAAGGCATGAAGAAGGGCGCTATGTTGGGCGGCTTGATTGGTGGCGCTGCTGGATATGGATTGCTTGGAGCGCAGGCAAGTGGTGCTAGTGGCCTTCCTGGATACACTGGCCCAATGGCAGGAAAGGTTCTCGGTACAGGCGCAAACGTGCAGGCGACAGGACAAGCTGCTTCATCGGCGCTCCAAGCAGGAACACTTACTACACCGATTGCCAATCAAGCGGCGGCCAGTGCAACGGCTAACGCGGCAGGTCAAGCAGCGCTCGCAGCAACGCCGGGAGGTCAAGCGGCGGCGGCGGCGGCAGCCAAAGCGGCTGCTGCACAGACGGCAACAATGGCAGGCGGGGCGGGTGGTGTAGCAGCAGGTGGAGTTACTGGTGCGGCTCCGCTAACACAAGCGCAAATAATGAAGAGTACGGGAAAATATATGCTCTACGCTGAAGGTGTGAAACTTTTGGCTGGTGGAGTTGGTGGCATGATGGAAGCAAAAGACGAAGAAGAGATAAGAAAAAGGTCAGAAGAGAGATTTGGTTATCACGTTCCATACCAAAGCGTAGTCCCCACACCTATGGGCGCTGCAACTAGCCGTGTTAGAGCCTCTGATGGCTTAATAGGATAATAGGAGCATAACCTTGAACCCAATACTCAAGAAATTAGTCGATGGCGTTGACCAGATAGTGTCCGAGCCTAGCGATAAAGAACAATATGACCGTATCGTTATTGCTGGAAAGAAAATCCTATTTGACAAAAAAACGCATGACAGCATATCGTGGCTACGTGAGCCAACGGATTTGGCAGTTCTGGTTACAGGCGTTTCCGACCTAATCGCTATCTTGAGCGAGAAGTCCAATGGTACAATAAGGCCCGATCCTGCTATGGGTGCAGCGGTTACACTGGTCGCTGATGTTTTGGATTTTACCGAGAGATCGCAAGGCGTTCCAGTCACTCAAGAAATAGCTGATGCTGCGGTTCTAGCCATTAACGAAAAGATGAGCGAGGGCGGTGCTGAACAGCCAGCCGAGCAACCAGTTGAGGAACCACAACCACAACCACAACCACAACCACAACCACAACCGCCGCAAGGTTTGATAGGAGCAGGAGCCTAATATGGGACAAGCATTAAGAGGGCTAATTGGTGGGGTCAGCAAAGCTGCCGGTCAGGTAGCGGATAACCGCATTACACGGTATACGGCTGAAAGGGTTGCGGCACAAAGAGATGAAGCAGAGAAGGACAAAGAACTTCGCATAGAAGAAATGATGAAGAGGTCGGAGGCTCGTGCTGTAACGACTAGCCGTGAACAAGATGCTTATGAGGCATCACCCGAAAGAATTCAGCAACAAATAGATTCGGAGGATGTGCTTAGTAGGGGGCTGATTACGTCTCGAATAAATCGAGCGTCAGAAGAGGCGGGAGCAGTAACCGCAGAGTTTGACGCAGGTGCAGGCAATCGTGAGGCGGCGCTTAACGAGGAATTAGCTAATGCTCAATTATTATCGAATCAGGAGCTAGAAGCAGAAATAGCTAGACTGAGCAACCAGCAACTTATTGATGCACAGGAAGCAGCAAATCCTGGCTCTGCTAGAATGGCCAAGATTGCGCTGGAAACAGCCGAGCTTGCGCTCTTGCAGTCGCAAGCTATCGCCATTATACCTCCAGCAGAGAGGCTACAGTATGACGCACTACAAGCTGATCTGGAAATCATATCCAAGGCTATTGCCAAATCTCAGGCCGAGGGTATGTGGGATGCAGAAGAGCCAAGCGTAATTCAGCAGCTTAGTGAGCGAAGTAGAATATCTGCTCGGATAACTGAATTGTTAGCGCCGTATATGCAAGACGCGCTTCCTATGGATGGGCAGCCCGACGAAGAGGATATTCGATTGCTAAATGAAGACCCAGAGGGTAGGAGGCAGTATTTCCAAAATGCGTTTCCAGAACTTAATGTAGATGATTTTATTACAGGTTAAAGTGAACTAATTAATTAAAAACCGGATTTAGCCGCCATTCTTAATACAGGTAGTCAATAATGCCACAAGACAATCCCTTCCTTGCACGAAGGTCGGCTGCACCCAATAGTTCATTAGAGAACCCGTTTCTTGCGCGCCGACAGCCAAGTGTTGTTGAGAACCCGTTTCTTGCGCGCAGACAGCCAAGTGTTGCTGAGCCATTCTATCAGTATGATCCTCTCGTTCAGCCTGAGCCTGAACTTGGTGGCGGCAAGCCCAATACTGGTCTTATTTCCAACACGGCGCGAAAGACTGGCGAGAGAGTCACAGACCTTGGCGCGAATCTGATTCAGTTCATTGGTAATGTCTCTGAAAAAGGCGGCTCTGCCTTGACTGAATTCACAGGAGTTAATCCCGGCATTCAGTGGGGTGATGACGGCATTTCATTCACGATGAATGTCGATCCTCAAGTCGACATAGGGGCTTCATTGGCAGATAGCGCGAGCCAAATAGAGCCGGACTTAGGGTATGTGCCGAGGTTCACTTGGGAACGCTTTAAAGATGCTCCCAGCGCCAGCAACTTAGCGGGGTTTATTTTTGAGCAAGGTGTATCGTCTTCGGCGGATATGGCCGCTGCATTAATTACTTTGCCTGCATATATTATGAGCCGCACCGAAGAAATAGGTGAAGTGCGCGCTCAAAACCAAGGCAGATTGCAACCTAGCGCAAGAGATTTGGCCGAATCTGCAATCCCCGCCGTAGCGTCTTCTCTTTTGGAGAGGATAGGCGCGAGAGGTGTGGCTCAAGTTGGCGGGCGAGAAGGGATAAAAGAAATTGGGAAGGCTGCTGGCGTTGCGGCTATCAGAGAAGGCGCTACGGAATTCGCCCAAGAACAAATGGAATATGCCGGCGAGACAGTTGGCACTGATGTGCCTTTCGATTGGGCTATAAGCCTTGATCGTGGTTTAGCTGGCGCTGTCGCCGGAGCTGGCTTTGGTGGCGCAATTCGCGCAGTTACTGCGACAGTCCAATCCAGTGAAATTACTACAGATGAAATAATCGATAATGTAACTGACCCAGAAAAGTCGCTAGACGAATCCATAGCGGAAGCTGGAGAGATAGTTAACACCGACCCTACCCCTTCTACCGACCCTACCGCCCCTGAGTTTGGTGTTGAGCCAGTCAGCCAATTGGGTACTTTCACCGAAGATGGTGTTGAATTTACTGACCCATTAGCCGAGACTGTATCGCCTGTAGTTACACCCTCCGAAATAACCCCCGATTTTATAGACGAATCATCTGTAGTTGCCACTCAGCCCTCTCAAGAAGCCGCGCCGACCACAGATACCGTAACCTATGCTGATGGGGAAATCACTTGGACGTTTAGTGCAACAGATAACGGGAACGGTACATTTACTGTTTCCGATAATAATAATACTACTGGCCGACATGGTGGCTTAATGCCGTCAGGGAGAAATGCTAATGCTATCGAAGCTGGTTCGGCTTCAGAAGCTGTAGATAGTTTCTACAAGGAAGCCCTTGAAGGGACATATATTGATCGTCAACGTAATAAAGATAGATTAGCTGTAGTTAAAAAAGAAAGACCTGAGCTTCTGCCTGAGTTAGAGGCAAATTTAAAAATGCAAGACAGGCTTATTAATATGCTTGAAGGTGCTGCGGAGCCAAGCTCATCCGCTGAGACAACGATACCCCTAACCTCCGACCAATCTATCCCTCAAGTTACTGTTGAGCAGGAGGCCGCGCAGCAAGCCCAAGACGTAGCCGATGAAAAAGAGTCAGCCGCTTATTATAAGGCCGAAGAAAAGAGCATCAAGTCGAGAGGCAATACAGCGGAGCTGAAAGATGCGATTGCTCGTGTTGGCGGTATCAGCATGGAAGATGCCCGCGCCGAAGGCGTGATGGACAAGAATCAAAAGCAGGGCGTGAGATGGCTATTTACCACAAAAGGTCGCACGTTCGATGCTATGCGCGAGAGACTGTCGGAGGAAGGCTTTGATTTTCCCACAGCTAATGACTTGGTTGACGCGCTAACTGAGTCAGTCAACGGCCAGCAAGACTACTACACTCCTGTTGGACAAGAACTACTTGCGCTGCGCGAATATAAGCAGATGGAAGAAGACCAGAAGCAGCAGTTTGATTCTGGGGAATGGATTCCAGAAGCGGTGAAAGAGGACTATTCACCAGACAGCACTACGCCTGAAATGATTTTGGCAGATGAAGCGGCGAAAGCTATTGATCGCGGTATGCCAGAAGAAGAGGTTATGCAGGTTCTGGACAATGAGTGGTTTGACGATTGGAAATCTATATTTACACTGAGGGAATATCAAAATGAAACCGACATTGAAGGGCAAGCCGTATCGACCAGAGAAAGTGAAGGAGTCAGTCAGACTGCGGCTCCAGAAGCAGCAGCTCAGGGCGAAGTAGAGACTAAGATTAGCTCCGAACCAGTCAATTTACTGGGGGAGCTTGTAGAAGAATTCGACCTTGCAGGACAAAGCGAAACCGAAATAGCTGCTGATGCAGACGCTATTAACGCAGAAACTAAGGCGAAAACAGACAGGGAAGCAGCCGAAAATAAGGTTAAATCAGACGCAGATCAAGATAAAACAGTAAAAGCCAACGTCGATAGTATGCCGTTTGTTATGGGTCAGGATGGCTCTGAAGTAACGCGCTCCGCAGAGACTGGAATAGATGACCTATTTGGTCAGCCCCGCCGCCTCGGCGGTAGTGACCAATCATTTGGTCAGCCTGATGCCGCGCCACAGGAATTCTCTACTGCTTCTGACTATGAATCTAGGCTTTCCGAAAGGCGAAAACTGGTTGATGCGTCTGAGTCTGAAACCGAGATCGACCAAATTGTAGATGAAGAACGCAATGACAGTGATCGCTATATCATCGGTACGCGAAAATTAGAAGGATCGGCTGAGAGGCGCAAGGAAAGTATCAGATACGAAGCCACTACCGAGAAAAAACGGAAGGACGATGCAAGCAGGGGCTTGGAGTTTGTTGAAGATTCCGGCGCTTCTTTCAGGGCGGCAGGACTCAGGGCAAAAAGCCTCACTGAAAGCACCGGAACAGAGCATAGAGCCGAAAAGACCGCTGGGGATAGATACGGTATATTCAAGAAGATTGAGCCTGTATCACAAGCATTAGAGCCAGCCGAAGAGCCAAAGCCAAAAAATCGAATTCAGGCTCTACGCAGAGAGGCCGAAGTATTTACAGAAAAAGAGAACCTTACCGAGAGCGAGGCCGGACGCTTCAAGGAAATTATGTCCGAGCTAAACAAGCTGCGCTACCAAAAAGACATCCTTTTTACGGCTGAGCGCTGGAGAATACTTCCAGATACAGAAACAAAAAGCACGTTATCCAAAGATGTTGTCTTGGCAGCTCAGGAAGACATTCTTAAAAACGAGCAGGTCTATTTGTCCATCAAGGAATCCGCTGATGGCGTGTCGTTTGATGCCGATACAGCTATAGACGACATAATAAACAACAAGAACACAGAGGTTACACCGACAGATTTTTATGATGCCTTCTCTCCTACGCGAGAAGCTCTACGCAAGCAATACGGCGACACCGTTACTTTGTACCGCGCACAAGGGATGCAGAAAGACAAGGCCACAACTAATTGGGCAACAACAAAAGATTTCGCGCTCCAGTTCGGTGAAAACGTCACCAGCAAAGAAGTGCCTGTAGATAATGTTTTGGCCGTTAACGTAACGAGGGATGGGAAATATCACGAGCTAATAGTTGGATCGCCACCATCTCAGACCGTACCGACAAAGACGGCCATCTCCAGCGAGGATGTTACGGCGGTTGAGATACTTCCGTCAATGTTTATGGCTGGAGACTCTGTTCGCGTAGGCAATGATCTTGGAGTAGTTCTTGCTGTTGATGGTAGCTATATTAAGTTTCGCTCCAACACGACCACTAATGAGAAAGCGTTTCATCGTGTGCTGTCGAAATCCGCTACGTTTATTTCCCGCCCAGATACAACCTCAACAAGCTCCGCATCACAGAGCGAAGACGGAGAGTTCGGGACTGAAGAGGGCAAGCTAAATGCCGATATGGGCGGCCTCATCGCGGTTCTTGGCGCTGGAATGTATGCGGCTAACGTGGCAGACGTTACGGTTAAAGAGCTTCTTCAGAATTCGTTTGACGCAACAAAGGGTGCGGTAAAGGTCGGTCTAATAAAGGCCGGAGAAATCACCATCACGCTTGATTACGAGGCAAGAACCCTCAGCGTATCTGACAACGCTCGCGGGATGACTCCATCTATTGTTAGAGATGCGTTTTTTACTGTAGCGGGATCGGACAAGTCTGACCTTGATCCGAGTGAGCGCAGCGGAGGCTTGGGTCTGGCAAAAATGGGATTCATGCTTGGCTCTGAGAGATTGAAGTTAGAGACAACCCGTGATGGCATGAAGGTTGTGGTGGATGCTACAGCAACGGAAATCGCAGGGAGCAAGTTCAAGGTTGAAAAAACACCCGCCAAGCCGTCAGCTCACGGCACTACCGTTACGGTAACAGTCCCTGAAAACTATGTAGACCCAAAGACTGGGGAAGAAAAAACTATATGGATGCCCCATACTCAGCATGGCATAGCCGCCCTAAACCAGCCGCTTATCGGAAATGTTGTGGTGAAGTTCGTTAAAAAGGGCTACGGGGATGAGGATGTAACAGTGTTGCCGATTGGCAATAACTTCGATGAGAAATCAACTCCAAAGCTAACCAGCGCAACATTCTCATGGGGTACTGCTGACATTTATTTTGGCGTTGATCGCGTGGAGTATCCAAGTCATAAAATATTATCCAGCGGAGTTTATCAGTTTGATACTAACTTCAAGATGGGTCAGTCAGAGAAGTTGCCGTTTGATGTCATAGTGAATGTTAAGCCTAATATAGTGGCGCAGCACCCAGACTACCCGTTTGAGAACAGTCGCGAGAGGTTCAAGGGTCGGATTGATGACGACATTAAGGCTCTTCATGCGTACCTTGCCAACATAGCTCGCGGGAATGAGGCTGCCGACCTGCAAGAGAGCTTCAAAGACATTGTGTCTATGCCTAGACTTGAGGCTGGGGAAGAATTGGCCGATGCTAGTAACAAGCTATCCAAGGCGTTTGATACCCGATCCACGGAAGAAACCTCGTATGTGCTTCCAGAAATGCCCAAAGAAGTGTTTATTGGCGAAGGTTTTGTAAGGGATGCCCTTGGTGTAAAGTTGGCAGCATCGAAGCCCGCTGACAACAAAAAAGTCTCTACTTTTGTTGCTGACAAAGAAGCTCCTGCTTCGGCTGACTTTATGTTGGAAATGGCAAACGATCCAAAGCTGCCTATATTCCATAATAATACCAACGTCGATTTGCTTGCCATCGGGAAAGAGTATGGCGAGCCGGAACAATTCTTTGCAGAATTAGGCACACTTTTTTTGGAAATGAAGGAGGCGATGTCAACAAGTAATCGTTATAGATACGATCAGCTTGCGCCTGAGAACCTGTTTTTTGCCGGTATATCTGTGGATAAAAAGTACGGTGGAATACACGTCAAAGTTCCTTACAAAGCCGTCTTAATTAACCCATTTTATAACTGGGGCGCAAAAACACTGTTCGGAGTTCGCGGGAATTTATTCCTGACGATGATTCACGAGATCGCGCATCAGGGCGATATGGAACACGGAGTTGGACACAATGGCGAGATGCTTGGTGTCATTCAATACTTTGATGACACTGGCCTAACTGATTACTTTCGGGACGCGATACTAGATATTCTCACGCGACACGAGTCAACTTTTACAGAAATGAGGAACGTATATGGACAATCAACAACGCAAAACACTGCACAGTCTCTTGAAGATTACGACGAATCCTCGCCCTCAAGATCACTTGGAGGAACTGAGGGGCGCGGCGATAGCGAACCACGGGCTGTACGAACAAGAGGGGAACAAGGAGGGAGCGGCACTAATGAAACCGATTCTGGACTTGGTGATGGAGGTATCCAGCGTGAAAGAGCTGGAACAGATAAGCCAGCAAAGTCCGAGTTAGCTCAGAACACTGAGGCCATGCGTGAGGTGGTTGCTGCGCTGAAGGCTCAAACTGAAGCCAATAAAGCGCCGGTTGAGGAAGAGCCTGAGATTTTAGACCTTACATCTTTTGACGAGAGTAAGGCGAAGTTCTCAACAGAGCCGCAAGAAAAGTCTCTCTATGTAGCTCATAATTTAAGCGCAGAAAACATACTCCACGCAAAAGAATTGGGCGCTCTTGCCATGCCTTCGCTGTTTATTACTGACGTGGACAAAGGCGTACTGAATGGATTTGGCGAGATTACGCTATTGGCTGACCCGTCAATCACCAACTCAAGCAAGGCTAAAACATTCGATGCTGACGTATATTCCCCAAGACAGCCACGGGCTACCTATAAGCTAAAGAGAGTTGCTTGGAATAACTTTACTGACGAGCTAGACGCGGCGACTCCAGAGAATCCATACTTCGATGGCGGTCGTAATCGTCCTGACCCAAACAGGGCAGAGGACGATGGCGTTTCTGCCATTATCTACAGCGACCAAGCAAAGTATGTTTTCCTAAAGGAAAAAGGAATTTCAGTACAGCTACTAAATAGCGGCTCTTATAACAGCGGCCAGAGAATCAGGAATAAATTTAGAAGCAAAAAACTAGAAACAGAATTTGAGCAGTGGGCAGAAGAAAAATTCAAGGGCTTGATTGAAAAGCCTGTCCTGTTCAAAGGGTTCACCTACTCAGGTAACAGGCGGTATGTTGACTATACGCTCGACAATGTTCTTCAGGACATGGGAAAGAAATTACAGGGCGGGGAAGACTTCCACTACGGAGTAGGATCGGCTAGGTCAATGTACGCCAACCAGCTTGGTAGTATATCTCAAATACGCAAAGCCAAAGATAAGCTAGTCACTTCCGAGGAAATGGAAGCGATCAAGAGTGATTCGCAAGACAAGTACATGGAAGCGCTAGACGAGCTAAAGCCATTTTATAAGTTCAAGGCAGATTCCTTTGGCTATTATGATGATGCTGGCAGCGCAATCATGGAGGGCAGGCGCGGGATAAGAGAAGCGTTTAACGCCGATGAGCGAGTGGATGAGGTTGTTAAAGATATCACCGACTATCTTTCCAGCTTGCCTACTGAGTATTTTGAGACAAAGATTCAGCGAGCCGTTGGTATTGAAGAGTTTAGTGCTGCGGTAGTACCTCGTGGAACCAGAAAAGACGCTGTTGACTTCCTTCGCTCAAAAGGATTAACAATACGATTTTACAAAAAAGACGATAAAGCCGACAGAATGAGCGCGGTCAAGTCGTTTAATAAGCTGCTATTCAGCCAAGGACAATCGTCCCCCACAACGCACACAGTAGGCTCTGCTACACAAAAAGTCACCGAGGTGCTGGAAAGTCAGCAGAAGGGCTTGGGCGAGCTTGTGCAGGACGGTGCGGTGGTTATACACAACGCTGCCCAGATACCTGACAGGATATTGAGCGGGGAAGGACTGCTATCAACTGATCAAAAAGCCGATGCCTTGGGTACGTCTTTTGCTGACAGAAAACAGAGAGGCAAGGGTGCTAACTGGGATACGGACAATACTTATTACCACGGCACTAACGCGGAAGACTTTGAGGCTTTCGATCCCGACAAGGGGTATGGTGGTGGCGCGATAGGCGTTTGGCTGGATGAAAGCCCAATCGGCTACGATATGTTTATGAGCATGGAACCCTACGGTGAGTACCCCGGCGGTCGAATTATTCCGGTGCATATCAGGAAAACTTCAGAAGATAAAGTGTGGCGCATAGAGATTTCTGAAGAAGAAGTCTACGAGATACGATACGCCAAAGACGCTGTTGCTGTTGCTAAGATGGAAGTAGAAAGGTGGGAGAACTCTTACGATGAGGGAAGGAAAGCATGGCTCAATGAAATAAGACAAGCCGAAGGCAATGAGCAAGATGATCTTGCTAGGGCAATGAACAAGTCCTTGAAAGATGAAGAGTACATGCAGGATCAGGCCAGAGAGCAGCTAGTCAAGGCTGAAAGCGATCTTAAAAAACTAAAAGCTACAGACCCTTACGAGGTGATGTTTAAGAAAATCCATGAAGATATGGGGGTCGCGCAAAACGAATTTCTTAGCGAGACAGTAGCTGCTGAGTGGAGAAAGAAGTCTTCTTATAATAGAATTGAGCTAGTAAACACTCTCGCTGATACAGGGGAGCCACGAAACTGGACGATTGTTCTCGATCCTAAGAACATCAGGTCAGTAAACGCGGCCTTCGACCCCAGCCAGTCCGAAAGCTCTAATATACTCTACTCCAAGTCTGGAAAAATTCGAGCCTATGTAGACCCGTCTGACAACACCGTTCATATCATTTCCGACAACATTCCTTTGGAATTTACTGACGCGCAGATACTTGGCCTGATAAAGCACGAGGTATCAGTCCATGCCATGAAACTTGGCAAGTCTGACAAGGAATTCCAGTCAATTCTGAAGCAAGCTGACGCTATGCGTAAGAATGGCAGCGCGAAGATGCGTGAAGCGTTTTCTCGTGTGCCTGAAGATACCGCAACCGAGAATGTATCCGAAGAAACATTGGCCTATTTTATCGAGACTAACCCTACTCACTCCCTTGCTCAACGCTTAATGGCATGGTTCCGCAAGACGCTCAAGGCAATCGGCTTCGACAACAAGTGGCTTAACACCTTGACTGAAGGCGACTTAATCCAGATGGCAACCGATGCTCTGGTGAACGCACGAAGCGAATTGCTGGCGCAAGAAGCTGCCGGTGATGTGGTTATGGCAAGCCAAGACCCATTAGTACCCATCTACTCGGCACTAACTCGTGGCATAGAAGGTATTAACTCCAAGTCTATGCCCGCAGCAATGTGGAAGGATGGCATTAAGGGGCTTATCAACAAAGGGCTTGCCAAGGCTAATGAAGTCGAGTGGACTGGCATAAATGAATTTCTTGACCTGCAAGAAGGCAAGGTTAGCAAGGCCGATGTATTGGCATATCTGGATGCTAATGGCGTTCAGGTTGACGTGACCGTGTTGGGACAAAGTAAGAGATTGCTTACGAGCGAAGAGACTGACA
>Ga0308011_10000767_pt1 | contig 16073 bp, 26 predicted proteins | sample Neamet177_FD_203144 | JGI IMG/M metagenome (GOLD analysis project Ga0308011, IMG submission 203144) | Marine microbial communities from water near the shore, Antarctic Ocean - #177 | ecosystem: Environmental > Aquatic > Marine > Unclassified | place: Southern Ocean | collected 2014-07-25 | reverse complement strand
CTTTGCTAACGTTCAGCCTCACTGTGGAGCAAATGCTAATACGGCAGTATACCAGGCATTTCTAAAACCTGGAGATAAAATACTTGGAATGGATTTAGCAAGTGGTGGTCACCTATCACATGGTAGCAAACCTAACATATCTGGTAAAGTTTATGATGCATATTCTTATGGAGTAGATAAGAACGGATGGCTAGATTATAATGAAATAAGAAAAATAGCAGTTGAGGTACAACCTAAGATGATTGTAGCAGGAGCAAGTGCTTATCCAAGAATCATAAATTGGAAAGAATTCAGAGATATAGCAGACAGTGTAGGAGCATTACTTTTAGTAGACATGGCTCATTATTCAGGATTAATAGCTGGAAATACATACCCTTCGCCAATACCTTATGCAGATGTAGTTACCTCAACAACTCACAAAACTTTAAGAGGACCAAGAGGAGGTATTATATTATGGAACAATCCAGATTATACTAAACGTATAAATGGTTCTATATTTCCAGGTACACAAGGTGGACCTTTAATGCATATCATAGCAGCAAAGGCTCAATGTTTTATTGAAGCAAATACAAATGAGTTTAAAGAATATACTCGTAATGTAATAGAAAATGCTAAAGCAATGTGTGATGTATTTGTGAAGAATGGAGTTTCAGTACAAACCGATGGAACTGATAGTCATATAATATTAATGGATTTATCAAATAGTCAACATAGCGGTAGAGAGTTTGCAGATATATTAGAAGAGAATGGAATTACTGTTAATAAAAATGGTATACCTAATGACCCTCGCAGTTTTGTTGAAACTAGTGGAATCCGTATAGGAACAGCGGCAGAAACTACTCGAGGTAGAGATAAAAAATGGTTTAAGGACCTGGCTCAAAAAATATGTATGTTCCTTCACTTATCTAAAATTGTCCACAAAAGACCTTTTTAAAAAAATAATTAAATTTGCTTTCAGAACCTATCATAATTTGTTATATTTAAATTAAATACCGATATATGAATAAAGACACTCAATTAGGTTACTGCTGTATTAATTTAGAACTCCGACCAATTCCTATTACTGTTAATAGAACATGTAGGAAAGCAACATTTCAATCAGGTGGCATTGCTCATGTAAGCAACCTTGCATTACAAAACATGCGTGATCTTGTAGAGATTATTAAATGGAATGAAAAGAATGGATTTAAGGTTTACCGCATGTCTTCAAACATGATACCTTGGATGTCAGAGTATCAACTAAAAGATTTACCAGATTACAAAAAAATATGTACTGTTCTAAAAGGTGCAGGTAATCTTGCTCTTAAGTATGGCCAAAGGCTAAGCTTTCACCCAGGACCTTTCAATGTTTTAGGATCACCTAATCCTATACTCGTAGAGAAAACTAAAAAAGAATTAAATCAATCGGCAGAGATAATGGATATTATGGGATTACCACAATCTCAAAGATTTCCAATCAACATCCACTGTAATGGAGTTTATGGAGACAAGAAAGCTACCTTACAAAGATGGTCAGATAATTACAGAGACTTATCCGTATCAGCAAGAAGTAGATTAGTTGTTGAGAATGATGATAAAGGCAGTATGTATTCTGTCAAAGATCTGTATTGGGGAATCTTTACAGAAGTAAGGGTACCTATTACCTTTGATTTTCATCACCATAGATTTAATGATAGTGGTTTATCTGAAGAAGATGCATTCGTTATGGCAAAAGAAACGTGGGAATATCATAATGTAAAACCATTATTCCATTATTCATCATGCCGAAGAACATTCGAAGAACCAGGATGTAAAGCACAAGCACATGCTGATTATGTTTACGAAACGATCAATGATTATGGTCATGCTGTAGATATAGAAGTAGAAGCTAAGGCAAAAGAAAAAGCAATTCAAAAATATGTAAAAGATAAAGGTTCTTTATTAGAATCATATTTACCTTTTGATGTACATATAGACAATCAATTAGTATTAGAAGTTTAATTAAAAAACAATGTTATGATTAAAATTATTAAAGAAAAACCAATTAAAAGTACAACATCAGTTGAAGGTATATTAATACAAGTTACTGGTGGACAATGGTACGGACTTACAATGTTTCAGCCCGCAAGAAATCCTTGGATGGGTAGAGGTGGAAAATCAACTACAACAGGTAGAATGGATTTTTCAACAGGTTCTGAAACATTTCAACAAAAATTTACAGCAAAGCCAACTTTTGAGGAATTAAAAATAATTTTAATGGATGTATTAAACGGAGCTGATCCTATTAAACATAAAATAAATTATTAATGGGATCAATAATGGAGATATTTGCTTTACTCTTTATTATCTTTTTAAGCTTTATATTTCATTGTGTAGTTTATGAAGATGATTATGTAAAGAAATGGTATTGGAAAGTATTGATTGGTGGAGGAATTATTGGATTAACCTTTGCTGCAATTATGGGTTATTAAAATTGTTAATAACTTTTTAAAAAAAACTTAAACTTTATAGTTCAATTCTGAACAAAATTGATTATATTTATATTATAATAAAAACATGGGGAGTTAGCCAAGTGGTACGGCGCTATATCTTCTAAGGATTAAAAAAGCAATGCTAGCTGCGCAAAGTAAATCTTAGATATAGAAATCAGGGGTTCGATCCCCCTACCCTCCAGCTCTTAAATAGGTTAACAGCCGAACAACGAGGCGTCAAATCTCACGCCTACAAACCGAAAGGTGGAGTTTAAGTGGAGTATTAAAATATAAACTATGAGCAAAATTAAAATTAAATCACATATGGGAATTGGCTTTTCAACAATAGGAGGGCAAAAATACTTATTTCCAGGCTGGATCCCAGTCGAAGACCATATATCATTTGATGATGTTGAGGTTACCAATCCTTTTGCAAATATTAAAAAGAACACTTATACAATTACTGGATCAAGAGGCGATAAATATACTGTAACAAACCAAAATGGTAGATTCTCATGTAATTGTCCAGCAGGTAAATTTAGAGGATCTTGCAAACATTCAACACAAGTACAAAAAGAATTAAGCTTAGTTGAATAAATAAAGAAAAACAAATAAACAATATTATGAATTTTACATACGGACAGGCAAAAACAGGTGGTGGCGGAGCTACCGATTGGGCATTTGGAACCGATTTAGGAATAGCAACAGATGCTGAGGTTTCTTTTGATACTTATGCAAACAAAGGAATGATTAAGACTACTGTAGTTAGTGATGGTTCTGATAATCAAAGAGGTTCTGGTTATACACTAGGAACAAGAAGAATGTCATCAAATGTTGATAATGCTGATGATGTAATAGGACAAGCAACCTGTAGTGCAACAGGTGGTACTGGAACAGGTGCTGTATTTCAAATACAAACAATATATAGTAGAGGTGTATTGGTAATTAATAACTCCTTACTACTTAAGAATGATCCTCATAATTTATCAACAACAGCAAACTTAACAGCAACAGGTGCTCCACTTACGGAATCTACAACACCTATTGTTGGTACTCAAGCAGGTGGTAATGGTGCTAATGCAACATACCAAGTAAATTTTGTTGGAGGAAATGTTACAAGTGTAACAGTAATAGCTGGTGGAACTGGTTATATTACTGGTCCGGCTAATGGTGGAGCAATAACTTTAGCAAAGGCTGCTATTGAGGCAGGTTTAGGTGCAGGTAAAGTTGTTAGTAATGATATTATAGTTATTCCACAACAAGGTGATGTTAGTGGTGGTGTTGGTTCTGTAATTAATATAATTAATGGTGGTAGCGGATATACTGCTGCTGATATATTAACATTACAAGAAATAGGTAGTTTAGATATAGGTGATGGAAAGGTTGTAGTAGGCACATTAGATACTGGAATGGTTACAGGTGCATCTCCTAATAACAGATATCCTACTGGACTTAGATTATCAACTGGTACTTCTGCCGCTCCAAAAACAGTAGAATTTATTGGTATGGATGATGTTAGAGTTATCATAGGTGGATTTACAAATGGTACAGTATTCCCATTTCAATTTAAACAAATTATAGATGCTGGTACTGATGCAGTATTAGGTGAAATAACAATTTTATATTAAACAAAAAAAACAATTAAGTAATGGAAAAAGTAAAAGAATTATTTAAAAAAGTAGTAAGCTGGGTTGATTCAAAAGGATTCTCTGCATTATTATCAGTAGGCTTAGGAATATGTCTTTGGGTATTTGGTTACAAAATATATGCTGGAATTGCGTTCGGTGTATTTTTAACTAGAAACTGGGATCTTTTCAGAGGATGGATAAAAAAGAAATAATTTTAAATTCAGGAAAATCACCCCAGTTCATATTTTGTTACTGGGATGATATTTCTATCTTACCGATAGAAAAGATAAAGATTAAACAAAATAAAAAGAAATGAAATACATAAAAATATTTGAACAATTTCTATCTGAGGCAAAGGCATTTGGTGCTAAAGAGATAATGAAGGAGTTAAAGAATAAAGATGATTGGGGAGATTTAGCTGATCAGGTTTACATGAGAGGTGGAAACATGGTATTTGTAGACACTTGGTATTATGGAGCAGGAAAGGCCATGAAACAATTAGAAGATTCTTGGAAAAAGGGTGGTAGTAATTATGATTATTGGAATAAAGAATATGGTGTTGATTTTAAAATAGTAGATACCTTTTCTGAAATAAAAGCAGAAGGTAGACATAAAAAATTAACAAAGGATGGAATTGTTGGTGTTGTATTAAAAGTTACTCCTGGTAAAATATCTGAAGCAAAGGATTATCAAAATAAAATGGACCTTAAAGATTTTAAGAAAATTAAAAAAGGTAGTAAGATCCAATATATGGGTATTCCTGTTAAAGTATTAGATAATAGTGGATACGTTTTAAAACTAAAAGGAGAAGATGGTAAAATCTTTGTAGTCAATAAAGGTCAATTTGATCATGGTGGAAGAATAGCTGAAGCAAAGTTTAATAAGAAAAAGTTAATGAAGGCCATGAAAAAAGATGATGGTATGGTTCAGCTAGGTACTGGTGAAGAATATGTTATTTATAATCCTAATAACGGAAATGATGATAACACTGACATGTGGAAAGATAAAGTTATTTTCGGTTTAGACCAAGATGGCGAAGAGCATGAAATTGAATATTCTGATATTGTTAGTTATAATGAATCTTCATCTAAAGACGGTGGTGATAAATCAAATGGTAATTCTCATCATGAAGATCATAAGGAAAAAAGCATAGCCCAGCATTGGAAAGATACATACGGAGAAGAATTTAGTTCAAAATATCCGGCTATTGGTAAAATGCTTAAACAAAGACCAGGAATGGATAAAAGAGAACTAAAAAGAATATGGGATGAAACTTATGGTGAAAACTTTGAGGAGCAATATCCTGCATTATATAATAAATTAGATTAATTATGAAACATATTAAAACGTTTAATAGTATTAATGAATTAAGAAGAACTTCATTATCTGGTACAATGGCCGGTTCTATAGAATCTTTAGAAGATAAAAAATATGAATTAAAGAAAGATGTTAAAGGCGCTAAGATTGGAGATTTTATAAATGTAGTACTACCAAAAGGTACCATCATACATAATTTACCAGGTGGTGTATTTGCTGATCATTCTTCATTAAAGAACAAGTATACAGGTAAATCATCACAAGGCCCAGAGTGGTTTGATAAACCAACATTCAAAGGTGTAATGATTAAACAAATGCCTGATACTTTAGCTGCAATCGAAAAGAACAGTAAAGTTTTAGAATCAGCAATTAATGAAGGTTCAAGATGGGATTTCTCTAAAGCTGAAATTAAAAAGGCAGCAGAGACATTAGCCAAAGCAATGGCAAAGGCTGATAAAGTAAAAGTAGAAGTACATGATTTTGAATATGATAAAGGTAGAGGTGCTGGTTTTGAACTTTCCTATGATGGCGATAAGTATGATGGAGGAAGTTATTATATTAAACCAAATGGTGATGTAATAAATGCAGCTATTAAAGGTGGAACTAAATATGGTAATGTTAAATCTAGTGAAAAAGATTATCTGAAATATTTTAAAGCTAATGAATCAGTTACTGAAGGTAACTTAATGAAAGATTTAAAAAAAATAGGTGCTCAAATTGATTATCTTTCTGATGCTGATGATGAAACTCAAAAAATTTGGAAAAAGGCAGGAATCAATCCAAAAGATGATGATACAATTATTCTTTACTCATATGTTAATTCATGGCCAGAAACTAAAAAGGTATTAAAAAAATCTAAAATTGATTATAAGGAATTAGAAGATCCTAATTCAGCAGGAGAATCATTTATTGTATTTAAAGAATCAACGATTACTGAAGGTACATTAATAGATCTAAGATTAGTTAATGAAAATGTTAATGATGAAATTGAACAAGCATTAATGAATTGGTTAAATACTTTAGCTGATGGTAATGCTGTTAGTATGTCAGATCTTTATTTAGACAACGGTATTCTTTTAGGAACTGTTGCAAAAGAAATAAAACAAGGAAGAGAAGAAATACAAAGATATTTTGAAATGTTTTTAAAGAAAAGCCCAATCGGAAGTATTGATACTTTTATTTTACAAAACTTTGGAGATGTTTGTATTTCTGATGGTACTTATACATTTGAAATTGATGGTGAAGGTGGTAACAGAGAATCAGTTGCAGCAAGATATACATACGTTTGGAAAAAAGAAAATAAAAAATGGATGATTGCTACACATCATTCATCTGTAAACCCTAAATAATATGAAAAATTTAAAAACATTAAAAGAATCTGTAGTTACTGAATCAAAAGGTGCCAAAAATTATTTTGAGGATTTAACATATTATTTTGAAAAATCATTTAGATATTTAGATGCTGGAGAAAAAAAGGAATATATTAAACTAGTCAAAAATTTCTTTTCTAAAATATAAAATAATTAAAATGAAACATATAAGAACATTTGAAAGTATTAATGAAGCTAAAGATAATCTTTATTTACAATTACATAAGAAATACGCTGAACAAATCAAAGGGCTTAAAGGAAAGAAGATTAAAAAACTAACCGATTTAGTTTCTGTACAAAGAACCTCAATGGAAGATAGAGAAGATTATTTTGATATGGATCCTAAAAAGAAAAAAGAACTTTCAGCAGAATACAGTGAAGAAAGAAAACTGCTTAAGAAATATATGGCACGTGATTATTCAGTAATGTTACCTAAAGGAACAGAATCTCTTAAAGAATCATTATGAAATACCTAAAAGACTTTGATTTAATAAATGAAGGAAGACCAGAATTCCAAGACACTCCTAATGAATTTGCTTATTTAGATTTTAAAAAGTGGGCTTATAAGAATAGAGGAAAAATTAAAAAGGAACTTACTGGTATTACTGATGGGACTCAATTATTTATAGCATTAAGAAAAGTTTGGATGGGCTGGGCAATGAAATTTGCAAAGAATTGGAGTTATTTACATTCAACTCCTGTTGCTAAAAAAGATTTTGGTAGAGCTTTAGCTATAATGTTAAAAACAGATGATCTTATTATAAAAAAATCTGGTAATAAATTAATAGATTTAAAATAAATAAAAACAAAAACAATGAAAAAACTATTTACACTTTTATTAGCAGCTACTTTATTTGTAGCATGTAATAATACAAAAACTGATAAAGTAGTACCTTTAGCAGGTACAATATTAGAAGATGGAACAACTATGAAAGTAGAATCGGATCCAGTTACAGTTAGAATAACATTTATTAACAGTACAGATCAAGAAATGCAAGTTAAAGCAACTTATGGTGTTGATACTAAAGATCAAGTAACTACTATCCCAGCAAATGGAAAGGCAGATGTTGAAACAAATTCACATACTAATTCAGGTTCGGATTTTATTATTATACCAGGATTACTTGCACCTAAGTCAGTAGTACCTTCTCCATCAAATGGACAGTTTAGAACGACTTACCAATATTTTAATGATATGATGAATTGTGTATATTGGAATACTTCAGGAGCACCTATGGATGGTACAATATATTCTGATGATAATAATTGGAAATATACAACAGAATGGGCTACAAATCCAGCAAAACAAACAGGAAACCCAATAGTAAATACAGTAACAATAAAAACAGTACCTTGTACAACTACAACTGTAGGAGGTGTACGTGAATGTAAATAATAACTATGAATAATATACCTTCATTTAAAGAATTTAATAATCAGCAACTTGTAAAGGAATCATATGATCTTTTAGAGGGCAGCGTAAGCTATGATGATCTTAACGATATTTTAAATGAAGGTCTGTTTTCATTCATTAAAGGTATCTTTATTAATCCTGGTCAAAAAAGAAAGCTAAGAAAGCTAGGAGATCAATTATTTAAACTAAAAGTTCAAATTCAAAAATTAGATATAGAGCAAAACGATATTGACAAAGCAGAATCAGAGCTTAAATCTAAAGATACTAATTATACAGCTGATCCTATATTATCTGTAGCAGTAAATGCAGAAGAAAAGAAAAAGCAAGCCTTACAAAATAAGGAAAGTATTATAATAGATCAAATGGATGCAATTGCTGGAGATAACGAAACTTTAACTAAATATATTAAAAAAGTTAAATTAGAGGTTAGGATGAAAGCTAACGATGCTACTATAAAATTGGCAGATGCTGAAATGGCAAGGATCTTAAATAAGATACAAAAGAATGATGCTAAAGAAATTAAAACTTTAGATAAAGAATTATCTGCATAAAATAAAACCTCATCTAGAAAAGAGATATCTAAATATATAGATACATATAACAAAGCTATTATATGACGATAGCACCTCTCCATCCTCTTTATACATTGTCTAGACACTACACTGATCATTAAAACTTAATACATTTTACATAAAACAAATTTCATTTATTACATATAATAATAAATTAAGTATACATGGATAACTTTATAGATCAGGCAATTTACAATTCTTATATGATAATTGCTGGAGAATTAACATTCGAACAAATTGTTGAGGATTGTGAAATAATATCGGAAGATTCAAAAGATCCTATGGATTCTATGACTTTGCCAGTTTTCTTTATACCTCCAGGTGAGGCTTATGATAATGAAGACTTGGATGAAATGATTAAATCATTCGAAGAAACAGAAGAATACGAAAAGTGTTCTGTATTACTAAAATTAAAAAAATAAACAAATGAAACAAGTTAGAACAAAAACACCAATGAAGAAATTCCTTTTAAATTATAAAGGTAATAAATATAAAGCAAATACTCTTATAGGTATTATAATAAATTTTTTAATAGGTAAAAAGATATAAAACAATATGATTTTCTGGATAGTAATAGCGGTTTTTTTAATAATTTGGATTTTAATAGGTTATAGTATTATTACAGCACCTTTAATGCCAGATGATTATGAAATTAAAAGTAAGGATATCTGGCCGTTAGATCAACAGCCTAAAAGAGAAAGAGATCCTGAGTTAAAAATAAAGAAAAATAAAAAAAGATCTTTTAATAAAACCCAACCAGAATCTTTATTAAAATCTTTACCACCAAATGATTATGAATTAGATAATTAATAATATGACATTAGTAGACTCGGCATGGACATGTGATTGCGGATCATTGAATTCAGGACAGCTAACAACCTGTCCTAGTTGTAATGCAAGAAAAACATCTAATAATCTTATTATAAATTATAACCTAAAGGGCGGTGGTACATTAGCACAAGTAGAAACTTTAATTAAAGCCTTTTCATATAATCCTCATTTATTAAATTTCTTAAAAACAAAAACATCATTAGAGATAAAACTATCAGATTCTTTTAAATCTAAATGGCCTGATCAAAATATTCCTAATTGGTGGGATTCAGTTTTAGAGCAAGAGAATAACGAAAGCAGTGAAATATTTGAATTATCTGAAATAAATTTAAAATCTTTACGAGGTACTGAATACGGAAATCATTTATTACCATGCCTTAATTTAATTAGTAATGAATATGATAAACAGATTTTACCTAAATTAAGAGAAACCTGTGAAGTATTATTTAATTGGAAATCTTCATTAATAGATGATGTAAATTATCATTATAAAAAATGGGGTTTGGATTCTAATACATTAGCCATTCACTTAAGAACGACTGATATGAATTCATTACATAATTGGTGGGGCGGTGGTACTTTAGATGATTATGTGACTTTAATTAATAAAGTTATTAAAGAAAATCCAAATATCAATAAAATATTTATAGCTAGTGATTCAACGAAAGGCATTGAATATTTAAGTACAATTGATAACTTACCACCTATACATTCTTTTAATATTTTAAGATTAGATAACACTGAATTAGATTATCTTTCTCAGCAATTAAAAAATTGGAGTGATCCTAATAATGGCTATGAAGTATTAAGAGATGTTCATATGCTTGCTAAATTTCCTATTTTTATAGGGAGAATAAGCTCTATTACAAATATGGCTATTATTTTAAATAAAGATATAGAAAAATATTATTGTATTAATGAACATAGCAATAATCATACTGAATTAGAAAATACTAGAAGAAAAGTGATAACTCATTATTATTCGCTAGGCATAAGCTTAAATGATGATCAAATAGAAAAATACATAAAAATAAAATAATGCCAACTAAAAAGATAAGAAGAGAATTTAAAGAAGCAAACCCAAAAGAAATACGCTATGCCGTAATGGAGAATTTCTTTTTTGGTTTAAGTGGAGCAATGATAGTTCCATTTATTGCATTAAGAATGGATATTGCAGTACTTATAGGTTATATGATACATTATTTTTATATTAGTAAAGTTATAAACAGACCTAAGTATACAACAAGTTTAGCTAAATTTATTTTATTTCCAATACCAACTGCCTTAGGTGGTTTTGGAGGATATAAGATTGCATATTTTATTTCACAATACCTAACAGAATACATTCAATAATAACTAAAATTTGTTATTATTATATTAAATACTAGAATATGAAAGATGATTATGATGTAACAATAGATGAGCATTACCAAACTCTCTTAGAAACTGTACTTAAATTTGGTAAAGAAAAGAAAGATAGGACTGGTACTGGAACAAAATCAATATTTGGTTATACTATCAGACATGATATGACTCAAGGATTTCCTTTGTTAACTACAAAGAAGGTTGCTTACAAGTCAATGATTACTGAATTAAGATGGTTGCTTAAAGGTGATACTAACATTAAGTATCTTTTAGAAAATAATTGTCATATATGGACTGGTGATTGTTATAAGATTTATGAAAGAACTCATCAATGGGAAGTAGATAGTAATTATCTTAATGTTAAGGATTTTGAACAACAGATATTAAAAGATAAAGATTTTGCTCATCAGTGGGGTAACTTAGGTCCTATTTACGGAAAGCAATGGAGAGACTTTGGTGGAGATGATAGAAATGGTTTAGATGTAAAAACACCAGGTGTTGATCAAATTGCAGATTTAATTAATGAGATAAAAAGAAATCCTGATAGTAGAAGGCTAATGGTAAATGCTTGGAACGCTTCTGATTTAATTTATATGAAACTTCCACCTTGCCATTATGGTTTTCAAATTTATACAACAGAATTAACTGAATCGGAGAGACAGGAAGAATATGCTCATATCTTAAATAAGAGTATACATTATACCAAAAAATTAGAACATGCCTTTTTAGATAAAGCAAATGTTCCTAGAAGAAAGATATCACTAATGTGGAACCAAAGATCGGTTGATGTGTTTTTAGGATTACCTTTTAATATTGCAAGTTATGCACTTTTATTAAAGTTAATAGGAAATGAAGTAAACATGGTACCTGACCAATTAATTGGTAACTTAGGAGATACTCATTTATATCTTAATCATATAGACCAAGCAAAAGAACAACTAAAAAAGGAACCTATGATGTTGCCTGAATTAGAAGTAAGTGAAGTAAATATATTAGAAGGAGAGTTTAACTATGAATTACATAATTATAATTCTCATCCATCTATTAAAGCACCTTTAAGTAATTAGAAAATGATTAAACCTATTATACATGGCGGTTGGGGAATGCACATTGGTGAATTTCCAGTAGCAGTAGAAATTTATTGCGATAAGGCTATGCCAACTCAAGTTAACATTAATAACAATTTAAAAATACTATGGGTAAATGAACCTAAGGAAATATTTCCACATTTGCAACAACATGTTATTGTTAATAATCATGCTTATGATTTTATTTTTACATCAGATCCAACATTATTAAGTTTAGGTAAATCTAATATTAAACATTATATGATGTTTCATTGTTGGAACATTCCTTTTGCAAAAGAATGTGGTGGTATATTTAATAAAAAAGAATTTAGCGTATCAACTGTTGTTGGCAATAAAGAAATGTTACCAGGCCACTTATTAAGAAGTGACTTATGGAAAAGACAAAAAGAAATAACTATTCCTAAAAGGTTTTATGCAAGTAGTAAAGGCAAGCTTATTGATAATGTTGATCCTTCAATGATCTTAGGAGATACTAAATATGAAATGTTTAATTCTCAATTCCATATTGCAATTGAAAATGTTTATAGAGATAACATGTTTACTGAAAAACTTAATGATTGCATAGCAACTAAAACAATTCCTATATACTGGGGTTGTCCTAACATTAAAAATATCTATGATACAAGAGGAATGATTATTGTTGATGATTTAGAAGACTTAATAGATAAGGTAAATAATCTTACTGCTGATACTTATGATGAAATGAAACCTTATGTTGAGGAAAATTTCAAAATAGCTATGGCATTAGCCGAAGTACCTGCATTACATAATGCTATACTAACAGAACTTAATAACAAAATTTAAAATTATGAAACTAAAAGATACAATTGGAGTATTTGAAAATGCATTTAGTAAAGATGAATGCGAGGCTTTAATCAACAGACACGAGGTTGCTATTAAAACAGGCATAGCTTATGGTGGTAAGTCTGGAGATGGCGGCGAAACGGTAAACAAAAAATCAACTGATTATAACATCTTACATCAAAATAATGATATGGATGATAAGTTATCGGAAATGGTATTAATTAAATTTAATCAATACATTGGTGAATATTTAACTAATGCACCTTATGCTGATACCTTTTATCATAATAGGATTGTAAATGGTATAACAGACTATCCATTACTTCAAATGCAAAAGTATGATAAAAATGAAGGACATTATAATACTTGGCATGTTGAAAAGGAACATCTAAAATCTGCCCAAAGAATGTTTGTTTTAATATTATACTTAAATGATGTTGAAGAAGGTGGTGAAACTGGATTTTTATTTAAAGAAGAAGGTGAAGACGATTTTTACAAAGTAAAACCTAAAGCAGGTAAATTAATTATTCATCCATGTAGTTGGCCGTATGTTCATAAAGGATATACACCAGAATCAGATGACAAATATATTTTAACAACTTGGCTAGAATACGTTCAGTAATTAATATGAAAAAAATTAAGATTATAGAAAGAGATAGGCAATTAACCACATGGGAGCGTTTAGCTACTAGGATTGGTTATTTAGGAGCAGGATTATTAATAGCAGGGCAATGGACATTGGAGCCTGGGTTATTTGTAATTGGATTTACTTGTGTTACTATACAAGTTTCCGTTAGAAAGCAATGGAACCTAGTTGTTCTACAATTAAACGGATTAGTTGCATGGACAGTTCATTTTATTAATAGCTTATCAACATCATGAGATTTAGGACTGGTAAATACGCAGGAATGACATTAGAACATGTTAGAAAGATAGCTCCTTGGTATATACAATGGGTACGTGAAAATAGACCAGAGATGTTAAAAGAGCGTGCACCTAGTAAACCAAAGATTAAGAGTAAACCTAAGAATGAATTTGCAGCAGAAAAACCTGCTCTTTATTTTGCATCCGTAGAAGAAGCGTTTGGAATAGTTCCAATTAAATAATCTTTAATATAGTGTGGTTTAACGACCACTCTTTAGGACCGTTTAGTTACGGAAAAGGGGAGAAAGGTTTCGCTACCACTCCCCTTTATAAAAAACAAAAAACAATGAAAAAACTAATAATAGCAATTCTAATAGGAACAACTCTATCAGCTCAGCCTGTTGAACCAATAGATTCATTTGCATTACCTCCAATTCCAACACTACCACAACCTGAGATTTCTGTATTCATACCTAATGTTATAACACCAAATGGTGATGGTATTAATGATAGATTTGAATTGATACTACAACCTAACTATAAAGCTGTAGTGGAAGTATACTCAAGATGGGGTAATTTAGTTTACAAATCGAATAACTATCAGAATGATTACTTACCAACTGAACTATCAGATGGTGTTTATGCTTTTTGGGTTCGCATCTATGATGGAAATAGATATAAAGATTTTCAAAAAATGATAACAATTATAAATTAATGAGCAAAAAGATTAAACTAGAGAAGTATCACTATCATGAAATGCTAGATAGGCTAAGTGTTATAACAAATATTATTGATACTCATTTACAACAACATCCTGTAGCTAAACTAGACACAGGGATAAAAGATCATATATCAAAGGCTGTAGACCAATTATACATAGCAGCTCAAAAGATATCCGATAAATAACTAAATCAACCAAAAACAATATGAAAAACTTAATTAAATTATTCTGTATTATAGTATTAACTTTATCGTTAAATAGTTGCGCAACATATCAAGTATCCACAGTAGGACATGAAGGTGTGGAGGAGATAACTAATATGAATCAATTAAGATGGAAGATGAAGACCGACTGGAGATTTCAGCAAGATTATATTAACTTTGCAATGAATCAACCGTATAGTTGGTATCGTGATTATTACTCAAACAATTTTATGTGGCAAAACGGCTTTAATAGTCAGTGGAGTTTCTATGCTAACAGATACCAAATGTGGACTAGTTGGAGCATGAATTCAAATAGCTGGTGGGGACCAAATTGGAATAGACCATTCGGCGGAAATAATTGGGGTTCACCATTTGGTAACAATACTGGATGGAATGGATATCTAGCAGGTTATGGTTATAATGGATGGCATCAAGTATATCCTTATATGTACGGTAGAAGAGGTCTAAGAGGTCGAAGTAACACCGCCTTATATTCCTATATTAATAGATCAAATAGTTCTAATAGATCTAGTTTATTATTAGACTCAAAGGTCAGCACATCTGTAGGTCGCACATATAATTCAAATACAGCGTCACTAATAGAAAATACAATTATCCGTAATAACAACAAGCCACGTATAGTTCGTAACAAACCAGTGATCAACAGTAAACCGGTAGTAGTTATAAAGCCAATCAAGAACAAACCTTGGTACAACAATACAAATAACAACAAGCCGATATGGAACTCTAATTCCAGCTCTCGCCCTATTTTAAATAATAGTAAGCCAAGCTATAATTCAAATAGATCTAACTCAAAACCAATTAGATCAAGTGTTCCACCAACAACTACCAATTCATCAAGAAAAGGTCCAGGTAGAAAATAATTTACAATATCCTCTGAGTAATCGCGTATACTAGAACTATCCTTATATACGCGTTGTACTCATATTCCTTTAAGTACTAACAGTTAATCCGTTCCGGAAGTCTGTTATGCGTAAACTGGTACATGATCTCTAGTTCCAGACGGCTGTGATATATACCAGCTCAAATGTACCTTTTCCCTATTCCTGTGATAGCCTTATACTAACTCTAAGTACTCTCATTAACTGTTACTACCCATAAACGGCCTGCTCAGTGGTCAATGTCTAGTTGGGATAACCAAATCATTCGGCACACGCTAACACCTGACCTAGGCCTCCAGATCTGTGTACCTCGACAATTAGTGTATCTGTACTCTCATAGAATCGGCCCGAATACCCCTCTAAGTACCTCCAAGACGAAAAGACCTGTAGTAGCGAAGCAATTGTTAATAACTTTATGAAAATAAATGGTGGTTTATGGCTGGTTTCCTTAAAAATTGATTATATTTATATTAATAATAACAATAACTAAAACAAAAACGGAACAATGGCAAAAGCAATTAAACAATTCGACAAAACTAATCTA
>Ga0308011_10000754_pt1 | contig 16331 bp, 17 predicted proteins | sample Neamet177_FD_203144 | JGI IMG/M metagenome (GOLD analysis project Ga0308011, IMG submission 203144) | Marine microbial communities from water near the shore, Antarctic Ocean - #177 | ecosystem: Environmental > Aquatic > Marine > Unclassified | place: Southern Ocean | collected 2014-07-25 | reverse complement strand
GACTACAGGCCTCAGCCTTGACGATACCATAGTATCGATATCATTTGCTTGGACTAAGCATGATGGACTAGCTATCGATTTGTCCATTACTGGTATCTACTACTTGAAGAAGTTCTTCGAAAGTTACCGAGGTAAGCTTATATTCCATGGTGGGCTGTTTGACACAAAACTTATTATTAGAAAATTGTGGATGGAACATTCTACAGACTACGCTGGAATGATTGAGGGTCTCAGATATTTTAAAGATTTTGATGACACTATGATCATGGCTTACTTAGCTAAGAATGCCACTACAAAAGTGTCTCTAGGGCTTAAAGAGCTTGCTCTTGAGTATGTAGGAAACTACGCACTAGAACTTCATAACATCTCTCAATACTCTAAAAAAGAAATACTAAAATACAATCTCATTGATGCATTAGCTACTTTTTATGTGTGGGAAAAATACCATACAGAAACGCTATCACGTCCTTACTTAGAAATATTCCAACCTAGTTTGTATTCATTGCTCAAGATGATGTTAGTGGGTTTACCCATGAACTCCGATAGAGTTAAAGAAGTACATACAATTCTCACTGCAAAAGAAAAGATATTTAATGAGCAGATCCAAGAGAACTCGTGTGTAATCTTATTCAATAGCAAACTACAAGAGGATACATGCCGTAAAGCTAATGAAAAGCTAAAGAAGCTAGTTAAACCTGTTAGTGACTTTGCTGAAGTTCAGTTCAATCCAAGTAGTCATACACAATTAGCTACCTTATTATTTGATGTATTAAAACTCCCAGTACTTGACACAACAAAGTCAGGAGCTCCTGCTACAGGAGGAGAGACATTAAAGGATTTAAAAAACCATACTACTAATGAAGACATATTAGATCTACTGCAATTCGTACAGAATTTAGCTGAAGTAGGTAAAATTAATGGAACCTTCATTAAAGCCTTCATGCAAGAAGAAGATTTTCTTCATGGAAATCTCAAGCTTGGTGGTACTCAATCTGGGAGACTAGCCAGTAACTCCCCTAACCTCACAAACCTACCTGCTCATGGACCTATGGGTAAACTCGTTAAGAGTTGCATAGTAGCTCCCGACGGGTGGTTATTTGCAGGTGCTGACTTCTCAGCTCTAGAGGAACGTATTGGAGCTATATTAAGTCAAGATCCTAATAGGATTAAGGTCTATACAGATGGCTATGATGGTCATTCTATGAGAGCTCAAACTTATTTTGCAGATCAAATGCCTGATATAGATCCCATGGATGTAGATAGTGTTAATTCTATTGAAACTAAATACCCAGAGTTAAGGCGTAAATCTAAAGGGCCTACTTTTGCTCTTCAATATATGGGCACGGCGTATACTCTACATAAAAGAGCTGGATTTCCTATGCCTCAAGCTATTCAAATAGAAAAAGCCTTCCATGAACTCTACAAAGTATCTGGAGACTTTAACGAAACTAATAAACAGTTTATGGAAGAGCATGGCTATGTAGAATGTGCTTTTGGTTTAAAATTACGCACTCCAATTATATCAAAGTGTGTATTAGGTAACTCTAAAACACCCTATGAAGCAGACAAAGAAGCTCGTAGTGCTAATAATGCAATTACCCAGTCCTGGGGAATGCTACTCAACCGAGCTATGAATGCTACTAATAAGCGAATTGAAGATGCTGGTTACGGCACTGAAATTCTCCCCTGCAATATGATTCATGACGCAGGATACTTTTTAGTTAAGCATACACCTGAACATATTAAATTTTTAAATGATGTACTAATAGAAGAAATGGAATGGAATAATGACGATGCAATTCGTTCTTCCCATGTCCCTATGAAAGCTTCATTAGAACTAGGTAAATCATGGGATAAATTAATCCATCTTCATAACCGTGCCACAGTAAAGGAAATAAACGATGTCTTTCCAATTGTCTAAAGATCAACTTGATGCAGTAGATGGGGTATGTAACCAGCTATTTCATATTGCACCACCCAATACCCCTAGTGTAGCCGTACTTACAGGAGCAGCAGGGACTGGTAAGACTACAGTAATTGGAGAAATTATTAATAGGATCAACCAGTACAATCCTTTATTACCCATTTCTCTATGCGCTACTACTAATAGAGCCGCAGCGGTTTTATCTAAAATAGTAGATGCACCAGTATCAACTGGGCATGCTATATTTAAATTAAAACCCTCCCTTACTAAATATGGAAAAGAATCATTAAAGAAAGTAGGCATGTGTGAAATATCATTCGATTCTGTTGTCATAATTGATGAAGCGTCTATGATTGGTAATAAATTTTTAGAAGCTATCGTAGATATTGTAAAACATAGAAATTTAAAAGTATTATTTGTAGGAGATCCATTTCAACTACCTCCTCCATCAGATACTTGTAGTATCTTTGATGGTTCACTAATTACTTTTAAACTAACTAAAGTTCACAGACAGTTAGGTGACAGCCCTATCTTAGATAAAGCTACAGAATTTAGACAATTCATTGAAGGGTCTATACAGACAGAGCCCTCAATTGAAACTACTCTAAATACTGTCGGAGATGGAATTCACATGCTATCTCATGCAGATTTTATTACTAAGTTTGTTGAAAAGTATATCGATTACACAACAGGTGCTGAAGTAGATATTCCATTGTGTACCTACACTAATGACTCAGCAGTTAACTACAATACTATGGTCAGAAAAGCAGCATACTTTTTAGAAGATACTATTCAGCCCTTCTACACAGGAGAAAGACTAGTTGCCAATAGTATTGTTATGCAAGACGATAAAACTGTATTAACTAATAATGAAATAGTACATGTACGCAGCTATACAGAAATGGAGCAGTATAATATTCCAGGGTACCGAGTCACTCTAAAGGGTGACTATGATAAATATACTAAATCTAATATAAAAATAGTATTTAGTCCTAAAAATAAAATAGCAGCTACTAAAATTTTAGATGAGTATAAGGATATAGCTATTAAAAATAGCTGTAGAGAAAACTGGACAAATTTCTATAAGATAAAAAATGTTTTAGCAGATTTACGTCCACCTTTTGCAGGTACTACTCACAAAGCCCAAGGAGGAACCTTTCCAGCTGTGTTTATAGATAAAATAAACATCAATAAATGTAGAGACCCTAAAACTCGTGCACGATTATTCTATGTTGCTCTAACTCGAGCTACTAGTAATGTGTATATAAACTCATGAGCTATATTAAAAATTCACTTCCAGATGATTGGGAGCCAGACCAATCTTTTATCAACAAAAAATATACATGCATAGGAAATGACATAATAGAAGCTGCATGGCTTCCTAGATGGTATGGAGTATCACATGATGAATGTTACTTTTATCCACATAAGTTTCCTGTAGATCTGTTGTCTAAATCACAGACAAACTTTCCAAATAGTATTGTGTTACTGCCACTTCCGGAAGGCAGTGATTATAAACAAAAACTTAAAGAACTTAAAACAGAGAGGCTATTAAATGGCATATAAATATACTAATAAGAATAATATATCACTAGCTCTAGCAGTATTTCTAATGCATGACAGCTATGACTATGATGACCGTGCTAATGTTATTAGTGCTACAGGACTACTTAAATCAATTCGTCAAATAGTTCTAGCACACCAAAATAAAGATCTAGCTAAAACTGTAGATATTGGAGATCTAGTCCCTTCTAGAATGGGAACTGCTATTCATAATGGTTGTGAAGAAGCATGGTCAGATCGTAAGAATGTACTAGAAGCACTAAAAGTATTTGGAGCTGCAGATAGCGTTACAGACAGTATACGAGTTAACCCAGAAACAGTTACTCCTGGAGAAATGCCTGTTTACGTAGAGCAACGAGCAGAGAAGGAAATACTTAATACAATTGTCTCTGGTAAATATGACCTAGTGCTGGATGGTGTATTAAATGATTATAAGTCTACTAGTGTGTGGACTTACATTTATGACAGCAGTGCGGATAACTACATTAAACAAGGTAGTATTTATAAGTGGCTTAGCCCAGATAAAATTACTAGTGATATCATCAACATTAACTACATATTTACAGACTGGTCAGCCGCTAGAGCTAAACAGGATGGGAAAAAGTATCCTCAACAACGTGTATTAACAAAAGAATACCCATTGTGGAGTACACAAGAAACTGAGGAATGGATTACTAATAAAATACAGACTTATCAATCACTTATAGATAAACCTCAAGAGAGCTTGCCAGAATGTACAGATGAAGAGCTCTGGGCTTCAGATACAGTTTACAAATATTATAAAAACCCCAGCAGTACTGCTAAATCTACTAAAAATTTCGCTACAATGGACGAAGCACTTATGCGTCAATCTGCAGATGGTGGCGTAGGAGTGATTAAAGAAGTTCCAGGTGAAGTCAAAGCTTGTCGTTATTGTTCCGTAGTAGGGATATGCACCCAAGCAGAAACTATGTTAGCAAATGGGCGATTAAATTTATGAGTGATAATTTTATATTAGTAGGTGATCTAAAGAGATATGTAAATATCCCCTTTAAAAAAGCACAACTTATACGTTTATCTACAGATGAATTAATCTGGTTATCCCAGACTTATAAACCTCGTGGATTGAAGTCATTAATAATAGCTCATATCATTAAATAGTATCGAGATAGTAGAGGTTGGCTTACACCGCAAGGCAAGCAAGAGAACTTCCAAAGCTCTGAACACGACCTCTATTATCTTTAAATTGAAAGGGATGTACTGTGATTTCTGGAATTAAAATCTACAAACCAGATGGAACCTTAAAACAGGAGATAACTAAAGAGACTGCTGTACAGCTATATGATGAACAGAATAAAACTAATTGGAAGCTATCCAAATCAGAGCAGCAGTGGTGGAAAAGGTTTAAAATACAAGAGGATATTGGGCCGTATCAAAAGAAAGGTCTACAGCCTTGGATTAAACGTACCTATACCAAGCGTAAAGCAGTGTATAAAATAATTTGTAAAATTTGTAATAATCAAGCCACTATGATGAGCATTAATGCAAAATTTTGTGGGCAAAAATGTGCTGGAATTAGTAGAAGAATGACTGCAAAAAACCTATATAATAAGAAACCTGAGGCGTAATTTATTAAAATTTGAGAGGAAAATATATGAGCATAAAAAAATTGCAAAAAGATATTCTTAAATTTAAAAAAGTTATTTTAAAAATTCCTATAAAACACTACTATCACCAAAAATACGTAAATAAAATTACACAAGTCTTCAGTGATATCTTTGATAAGTATATTACTGAGGGTACACCTCTGCCTGACGTAGCAACTAAGTGTCCCAATAAATTAGAACCCCATAGAGGACACAGTTCTAAAGAGCGAACAATCAAGAACTCATATAATTAAATACGAGCCCTTGTAGCTCAACTGGTAGAGTGACTGCGTTTGGAAGCGGGAGGTTGGTGGTTCAATTCCGCCCAAGGGCATTACTTAATATACATATCTATTAATGTTCGAAAAGGAGATAGCTATGGTTAATACAAAAGATCTTAAAAAAGCACTTACAGATAGCATACCTAATTATATACAACACGGCCAATACCAAATGTCTTTAGGTAGTCTAATAAAAGCGTTACAGAGAGAACGCGTTGGACTATTGGTTAAGATAGACGCTGTGGGATATCCAGGTATGCCTCACAGCTATCATGGGTACCCTGCTGATTTAGCATTTATACCAGATGCAACTCCAATAACTGTAGCTCAGTTTATTGCAGTATGTGAAACAGCTATCAAAGCAACCTTTGTAGGCCCAGATCATGCAGAAGGGTTTTATAGAGATTATATTATGCAAGCTAATACACCAGTCTGGATTTCACAACTAGATAACGCGAGTAAAACTGGTATTACAGATGTTGTACCTGTTGATGATTACATCAAATTAGTTACTGAAATTATAAAAGATGATGAGGAGAGTAACAATGGCGATCAGTGATAATCAAAAATTAAACTATGTCGAAGTAATACTGGAAGAGTGCGCAGCATCTAACCAACCAGAACAAGTACTCATTGACGTAGCTGTACAATTTTTAAGAGAATTGCAGGAGAGTAAAGATGACTGACGATGAGATGACTGATGAAGAAATTTTACAAGATCGTGCAGCTAAGTATGGCCCACCTAAACGGTGCTTTGAAACCTGGTCAACAATGTGTGAAACACTTAATCAATATGCTAAAGAATCAGGAAATGTAAATCTTCCTCATCTATATGCTCTAAAAATGGATTTACTAAAAATTGTAAGATCCGCCTGGAATCCAAATATTGAAGACAACTATAAAGATGGACGAAATTATTTAACAATTGCCCATCAATGTACTGAGGATAAACATGACTAAAAAACAATACCATCCTTTTTCAGAAAAGATTGTCGATATCCTTGTTAGAAAAGTAAACAATGATAATCGGCATTTTTTTAGAATTCTAGTTGGATATTATTTATCTAAAGTAGCATCCATGATGCGATGCAACATACAAACAAATGATAGGGATGTAATCCCAGTTAATACGTATGTACTTAACCTAATGGTATCTGGTACCGGTAAGGGTCACTCTACTAATATATTAGAACGAGAGTTTGTATCCCATTTTAAAAAGGAATTTCTAAATTCTGTATTCCCTAGGAAAGCAGAAGAGAATATTGAAATACTAGCTCAAGAGAGAGCTCGAGCTAGAGTATCTAGTGGACAAACTCTATTGTCTATTGGTGAAGAGTATGCAATTCAAAAAGATAAATTCCAAAGTCACTTTGATCGTCTAGGTGAATTAGCATTTAGTTTCGATAGCGGTACTTCTCCAGCTGTTAAGCAGATGAGAGAGAAACTACTATTAGCATCTGCAGGTTCTATGAACTTAGAGCTAGATGAAGTCGGATCTAACATGTCTGCTAATGTAGATGTACTTAATACATTTCTAGAATTGTATGATATTGGTTTGATAAAACAAAAACTCATTAAGAATACTGCAGAAAATATTAGGTCAGAAGAACTACCAGGTAATACCCCTACTAATCTCATGATGTTTGGTACTCCTACCAAGCTATTAGATGGGGGGCGTATAGAAGAAGAGTTTAAACAATTTCTAGAAACTGGTTATGCTCGTAGATTGCTATTCGGCTATACAGTAGATAGCCACAGGACTAAATACGCTTCAGCAGAAGAACGCTATGCACAGATGGTAGATATTAATCTAGCTACCGATGTTCATATGATACAAAACAAGTTTACTGATTTTGCTAAGAGACCATTCAATCCTATCTTGCAAATGTCTAAAGAGAATTCAATTTATTTAATTGAATACCAAATGAAATGTGAGGCAGCAGCTGATGAATTTAAAGATCATATGGCCCTACATAAAGCAGAGATGTCACACCGGTATTACAAAGCTCTTAAGTTAGCTGGAGCTTATACATTTGCGGATAACTCTACTGAAGTAACTAAAGAACATTTAGATTACGCAATTAGTGTAGTTGAAGATTCTGGAGAAGCCTTTCATATGCTCATGAGAAAGCAAGGACCGTATGAACGACTAGCTCACTATTTAGCTGATTGTGATAACGAAGTTACACAACACGAGTTAGTAGAAGAGCTCCCTTTCTATAAGGGATCTGAAACACAGCGTAAAGATCTAATGACACTAGCAATGTCATTTGGATATAAAAATAATATTATTATTAAGAGACGCTCTATTGACGATATCGAATTCTTCATAGGAGAAACCTTAATAGAAACAGATCTAGATAGTTTAACAACTGCGATTAGTAAAGACATAGCTCATGACTACCAAATAGATCACCCTCCATTTGATAAATTACATAAGTTAACAACTGCCGAAGGGTACCACTACACAGCTCATGGATTTGTTAATGGTCATCGTAAAAGTGAGAATGCTATCCCAGGATTTGATCTTCTAATTCTAGACTGTGATGGAGATATCAACATCTCCACAGTTAAGATTCTATTAGAAGATTACGCATTTCTAGTTTCTACAACTAAGAGACATACAGCAGAAATTAATAGGTTCAGATTAATACTGCCACTATCTCATAGGCTCAAATTATCATCTAGTGAGTATTCCCGGTTCATGGTTAATGTATTTGAATGGTTACCATTCCCAGTAGATGAAGCTGCTAAAGATATAGCAAGAAAGTGGGCTTCTCATCCAGGACAGCATGAATACAACCCAGGCACTGTTATAGATGCAACTATGTTCATACCAGAAACTAAACGATCTGATGAAACTAAAGCTCAAATTAGTGCAACTGGAGTCAATAATATTGAACGGTGGTTTAAGACGAATACTTCTAGCGGAAACAGAGCTAACCACCTATACAGATATGGAATGGTCATGGTAGATGCACAAATGCAATTGGGAGAAATAGTAGAGAAATTGGAATCATTCAATAACTCCCTAGATATCCCACTACCAGAAGATCAATTTATGAATAGTACAATTAAATCAATCAGTAAAGAACTAACTAAACGAGGGGTAAGTAATGAATAATAACCATTTGGTACTGATTTCAGGTAAATCTAGCTCCGGTAAGAGTGCTAGTTTACTAGCTATAGATAACCCTGAGGGTGTTATGTACCTAAATTGTGAAAATGGTAAGAAATTACCATTCAGATCTAAGTTTAAAGAACTAACAATTACAGATCCAGATATGGTGTACCAAGCATTTACAGAGGCCGAAAAGATGGCTGATGTTCATACGATTGTTATAGATACACTTACATATTTAATGGACATGTATGAGAGTACTAAAGTCATTAACTCTACTAATACAATGCAAGCTTGGGGTCAGTATGCCCAATACATGAAGATGCTCATGTCTCAGATAGTAGCTAAATCTACTAAAAATGTAGTATTCCTAGCTCACACTTCTGATGTGCTTAATGAAGCTGAAATGATCAATGAGACCCTAGTTAAGGTCAAAGGATCACTGATGAATCAGGGTATAGAGAGCTTCTTTACAACAGTGCTATCTACTAAAAAGATCCCACTAGCTAAGTTAGACGACAAGGTAGCTAAATCCCCTGGGTACACGGTTACACCAGAGGATAAGGCACTTGGATTTAAGTACGTGTACCAAACTAGGTTAACAAAAGAGACTGTTAATGAGCGTATTAGAAGCCCTATGGGTATGTGGGATATGAAGGAAACTTACATAGATAATAACTTGCAGCACGTTATTAATCGACTACATGAGTACTATAAATAGTTTAAAATCAGTCTCGTCTAGTATAAGATGCTACTGTGGTATCGCAGTATTAGAGCCACAGTAAATAAATCTACTGCGGGATGGGACTGTGAACCCTCCTTATGGGGTCCTTCTCCTACACGGGACCTATTCTAACTGAAGAGTTATTAATCACTAGTCCTTCTTTTGATGGCTGCACGGCTGTTAAAGGAAGGCAATCATGTTAGACCTCGCCTGGAACAGTAGTAGTAATTTAGGTACTAATCTCCCTCTGCCTACTACTACTGTTCTAAGTCTAAACTCCCGAAATACCCAATAAATTATAATAAAATAAGGAGAGATCATGTCTGAATTTTCCGATAAAGATAGTACTAAACACGGTCTTATCGAAGATGTAGTATCTACGGCTGTAGAACTTGGTTTTGCTGTAGTCCAAGAAGTAGCAGCAGAAGCATTGATTAAAAAACCCGGTCTATCTCTAAAAGAATTTACTAAATTATTAGATCAGTACATTCAAAAACAAAGAGATAGATCCAATTAAGAGCATATTGCTCTATTACTAGTTAAACATAAGGATATAAATTATGAGTGAATGGGAACTTCCTAAAGGTGTAGAAACACAATCTATAGAGCGTGTAGGTGGTGGATTTGCATGGGAATCTGGAGTCTACGATGTAACTGTTAAGATGGTATATCTGAATCAGTCTGCAAAAGAGGCAATAAGTTTTAACGTTATATTGCAAAATTCTGCGGGCAAAGAGCTCAAAGAAGCTTTCTGGATTAAATCTGGTAAAGCTAAAGGCAATAAAACCTACTATACAAAAGATGGTAAAGACTACCCTCTACCAGGGTATTCCACTGCCAATTCTATGTGTGTAGCTGTTACAGGTGAAAGCTTAGCTAAATGCATGGAATCTGTAGAGAAAAAGACCATCAATGTATACAATGTTGAACTGAAGAAGGAAGCACCTTCCGAACGTCCAGTATTGACAGGTTTGCTAAGTAAGCCAGTTAAGGTCGCAGTTCATCAGGTTCTAGAAGACAAAGTAGCTAAAACTGCTAATGGCCAGTATGAGGCCACAGGTGAATCTCGTACTGTTAACGAGTGTAAATTCTTCGGTAATCCAGAAGGCAAAACTGCTGAAGAGATCACTAGTGATGCGCCAGCTACTATGTTCGATAAATGGGCTGCTAAGAACACGGGCACAGTTATTGATAAAAGTAGCAAAGCTAAAACAACTTCAGCTGCAGCTATTATGGGTAGCACTCCTGCTGATAGTAATGATGCACAAGGTTCATTATTTACTTAGGAAATAACTATGCTAATTGCAGGTATAGACCCAGGAACTAATGGTGCAATTGCTGTACTGGATTCTAAGAATCCAGGCAGCGTTGCTCTGTTAGACCTAAAGAGTAATAGTATTTGTGATACATGGAACTGGTTACATACTGAAGGACTAGCATTAGGAGCTAGTACAGTATGGGTAGAAGATGTTCATTCCTTATTTGGAATGTCAGCTAAATCTAATTTTGGATTTGGTAGAAACCTAGGAACTGTACTGACTATTGCGGAGTTACTTACAGGGAATTCCCCTGGTACAGTTACTCCTAAAATCTGGCAGAAATACATAGGTGTTACTGCTAAAGGTAAAGATATTAAGAAACAAGTTGCTGAGATAGCTACAAGTCTATACCCAGCAGCTAATGTATATGGTAAACGTGGAGGATTACTTGATGGGCGATCTGATGCATTAATGATTGCTCACTATGGTTTGAGTCATTATGACAGCTAAAAAATCTAATATACTAGATACAGTAATTAGTATTCCAGTTACTAAACCTACACGACTATGCCAGTGCGGTACATGGTCTACTGTATACCCGGCTGAATACACTTACACAAGGAGGAGGAGTAATGAAAATAGAGATAGAAATCGACCTAGAATCCATAGTAATAGAAGCACTTAAAAAGAAAGAAATATCTGATATATATGTCCCACCCGTAAAAGTTGAAATACCTTCGTCTACAGAACCACCTAAAGTATGGACAGAAGCTCTAATGAAAAATACCAGATCACCATGGGAATACGGGCGTAAGAATGGAAAACGGCGTACTTTAGAAGAGATGGCTTTACATGAACTAGAAAAAGAAAAAGGTCGTAGACTAACTCCTGAAGAAAAAGGAGAGACCAAAGCTCAAGTACAGCTAGAAGAGACTGCAGAAAACACTGCTAGAGACGCTATTATTAAGAAAGCTCGTATAGATACGCTAGCTGCTGAAGGTATGGCTGCAGCATCTAAAGAATTAGCTGAAGAAGAACGTAGAGACTCGGAATCAGTTAATGGGAATGGCTACGCAGAAAGAAAAGGAGATGAAACAGAAAAAGAAGCTACTATACCTATAGCCGATAAAATTAACACTAGCTCACTATTTAAAGATTAACCCATGACAGATTATAAATTTGAATACTCAAAGTACCTATACGATCCAAAAACTAAGAATACTTCATATGTTAAACCAAGCCCTTGGATTAAAATTAAAATTATATTTTATACATTTGGAACTATTCTTATATTACTTTGTGGATTACTAATACTCCCTTTAGGGATATTGCTGCTTGTTGCATTTATAGTATATAGCGTGTTTAAAATTATATTTACATCTAGTTAAAGTGATCATGGATTTACATAGTATAAAAATAGCCTTAGTACAGGGGCTCATTGTATTAGTACCTACATACATAATGGCATTCCTGACAGATAAAATGGTATGGACTATTCCTATGCTAGCTGCAGCAAGTTTTGTTGCAGCGAGTATTAAGAAGGACCTTACTGAACGTAAGATCGATGAGGATGGAATGCGAAAAGATAATGAGTCAAGCCATCACCCTGATCTAGAAGATGGATGATACTAGAGCTAGTTCACCATTCCCTTTATTTGAGAAGCTGCTTCAAATAATGTTACGTTATTAGCTTCATCAAACATGTCATCAGTTTGAGCTAAGTTAGGCATGAGGTCTCCGCCTAGCCATGCGCTATTTACATTACCTAGTGTAGGTATCCCAGTCATTTCTTGTACAACAGCAGAGAGAGCTACAGTTGCTGGATTAGCTTTTATTAATTTCTTAACAGCTCGTTGATTCCTTAACCAGTAAGATAAGAAGGCTGTAGCACCAAGAGAATCTAGTAGTTCTAGTGGGGCAATCAAAGATTCATCGAATAGTACAAATGCTTCTAATGATTCATGTAGTGATTGTTTAAAGCTTTGTCCTAAAACATTTTGACCGTGCTCCATCATCACATACCTGCCCATAAAATCTGTCATCTGAACTACTTGTTTAGAGTACTTGTAGGGCAAACTCTCTTTAGTCCAAAATATGGTATGAGCTACAGTCTGTAGACTTCTAGGAATCTTATCCCCCACTTGTTTAAGATTACCTTTAAATACCAGACGGGATAATCTATTCCAGTATCCATCTAATTGAGCTTCATTTAGATCTTCAATAATTAGAGAATCCACTCCAGCTTCATTCATTTGGTGAATACGGTTACCTTCAATTCTAGTTTGAAGTCTTTCTACTTTCTGAGCTTCAGCACTATTACTTGGCAGCTTTTTAGTATCGATTTCATACTGAAGCTTATTTTTCGCTATCACATCTTTACTATATCTTTGGTATTCTGATATGCCTTCAATAGTCTTACTGATAATATAAGACAAGGGAATTTTACGCATCATTAATTGCGTAATATTTGACATCATATTACCGAGTATAACTTTTGGAACCGCTAATACTACTCGATTCTTACCGTATCCAACCGTTTCTTTAATTGCGTAGTGGGCTAACCCAGCAATACGTTTAGCAAATGGATGTTTATTATTTTCGAAGTATTTAAGCTGAGTAACATCTAGTTGTTTGTACCCAAATACTTTATCAACAATATCTAAGCGAACCATAAACTTACCGCTTACAGCGAAATTTTGCAGATATTCTCGGATTGGACGAGGTAATTTTAAGTACCGCTCGTAATACCCAGATTCAGGATCTAATAAATTAATGAACTGCTTTGGGTGAACTTTATATAAATTCTCTTGTTCATGTACCAATAAGTGAATTGTTTCTTTATCATTCTTAATAGTATTTTTACGATCTACTAAGTTTGAGTGCATGTGTGCAAACACATTTTGGAATTCTAACTCAGGTTTAATAATTTCTTTTACATCCTTGTGATTCATCATAATACGGTAATCTGTAATTTTATTTGTTACCGGATCACGGACAGGTCGGAACTTAAATCGCTTATCAAATTTTAGATCTTTAGCTAGTTTATTTTGATGCGTTTTAAACTGTTTAACTTTAGCTTTAATTTTTTGAGTATTCGGTTTTCCCGTAGTACCCACCTGGTAATCTGGATTTAAACTCAGTATCTCAGTTAAAGTAGTTCCTTGATGTCGGCGGTTAGTAGTAGACATAATTCCCGATATATCTTTTACTTCTGCGATATTACGATTGATGTACATTACAGTATGAGTTTGATCTGCTGCTATTTTACCTAATGGAACAGAGTATGTGTACCCCTGGTCATCCATAGCTTCTTTGTCTGCTGCTGTACGAATTTGAATATCTGTTAAATTGTCCATCCTCTCGACAATGTACCCTTTCATCATGTGGATAGGATCGCCTTCAAATAGATCTCTTCGTGATTTAGCTTTATAACTAATATGTGCTTGCATGATGTTAATCATTCCATTATTACTAGGATCAGCAGCAAATTCAGCACTAGCTAACTTTTGTATCAGAAAAGCATCTTTTGTTTCTATATCTCCTAATGCCGATATGGTTGCGTATGCATCTAAAAGTGCAACCCTTTCCTCTACTGGATTGGCAAGGTGATCTACTGCAATAGAGTATGCATTCGTATATGCATCAGCTAATCTTTCAGTTTCCCCTGTCATCATAAAATGACCTAACTCATCAGCGTACTGTATAGCAGCGCTTGACTCCTCTACTAGTAGTCTACGTCTTATATCTTTTTGTAATAGTTCTCTAGCGTCTTTAGCATTGGTGCTCTTACCAATTAAATCAATAATCTTTTTCATCCCAGCAGGTGAATCAAGATCAAGACCAGCAGTTACCAGTTGAGATATATCTGTACGGAGCATTACATTAGTAAGTGCTTCTCGAGTCTCAACAGACATTGCATGACGTTTCTTCGGGTCTAATGATTTCCAAATACTTGTTATCCCATGTGCCCGGTTGCCATTAAACCAGTCTATTTGAAAAGTTTCTGCTAATTGACGTGCTTTGGAAATGGTAATTTTTGATTGCAGTAGCTGTTCAATCATCTCTTTACTAAGAACACCATCCCCAAATTCTTTAGCTAATCCACGTAATGAATAATGCATTTTATCCATTATGTTATTTTTGTATTCCTGAACATTGTTCTCTTCACTGAGTGTAATTAATGGCAGCCAAGCTAACCCAGTTGCAATCTTTAAAGGTAGTGGTGCCCCTGCAAAAGCAGGACCTGATCTACCTACCCTTTTTTGTAAGTCTCTTTCTGCATTGTTAGCAAAATTTCTAAGTATCTGGTCTGCTGCATCTAAAACTTTATAACCTACACTTTGTAACAGAGCACGTTTACTTTTATGTTTATTTTGGATAGCAACTAGGTGCTCGGTAATAGCGATGGCTTCAGAGAATTGAGTATTGTCTTTAGCGTTATAGACCTTGTTACCTAGAGTTTCTCTAATTGTGTCTACTACAACTTTAATAATGTCCAACATTCTTCCGAATAACCCAATTCGTTGAGCAACTGGATTAGTCTTCATAAAATTAGATAATGAAGCATTCGTGTTTGCGTAGGCTAAGAACTCATGCAATCGATTAGCTTCTTTTGCATGGAAGGCATGCCTATATTGCTGCCTAGCCATAACAATTTCTTCTGCAGTAGCTAAATTAGTAGGCCCTGTATTAGTAGGAAGGAATACTTTGTATCCTCGTCCTTTACCATATTTTTTCTCTAATGTATTTTCAACTTGTGTATATAACTTTTCAATTCGATTTCTAATTAATGGACGTTGGTCTATCGCTATGGAAGTCATACCGTGCAATAACTCATGCGTATATACTTCTTGAGGGGACTGCCCATTACGAATGGTTGGAGATTGTTGACTAACTGAGACTGTTAGTCGTTCTTGCGCTTCACTGTAGGCTCCTTGAGAGATCCCCTGGATTTGCTCATAGGTTAGCTGAATGCCTGCTGTAGCATTAAAGCCCTCACTAAGAATATCTAAAACACGGCTTAGAGTATCTGTATGACTATTCTCTTCTTGAGTATTATTGTAATAATCCCCAGATAGCTTAGTGAAGTCGCTGAATAGATTCTTAACCGTATTCCCAGTTATGTCATTTAGATCAGTAGATTCATAAGTCTTACCTTTTGGTGCTATTAAAGAATTCTTTAGTTCCTCTGTCTGCTCTGGAGTCAGATCAGGAAATAATTCTGTTTGAGCATGCTCATCAAACTTTCTATTGAACTCTTCCGCCATAGGAGTTTTTGATACTCTAGTACGAGTTCTATCATTAGCTGAATCTTCAGCTAATTCTAATAGGGCATCTCGCATTGAATCATTAATATTAACTCCAGGTTTCTGCATAAGCATCTGCAAAGACTCATTAAATCCCCCATTCTCAGAAGCTAGTTCTTCTAATCTACGTCTGAATTCTGAATTTGTATTTGTTACGGAGTCAAATGACTTTAATAGATCGTCTAATGTAACTTTTTTAGTATCATCTTTATTCTTATTATCAAAAAATTCATTCTCAACCCAAGTTTGAATTTCTTCCATAAGTGAAGGAGTACCCTCGGGGGCAGCTTCATCCATATCTGTAGTGATACCTAGAACTTTCTTTACTTGTTCATGGGTTTGTTCAATAACACTGTGGGTACGGTTGTAATGTAAAAACAATTTCCCATAAGCTTCACTAATGGTAGATAGTTGCTCTGGACTAGCCATGAATGCATCATGTAACATTAGGACATTTGGATCTCCCACCCAACGCTTACCATCAACAGTAATATTAGGATCACCATTCATTGTTTGAGTTAGCAGAAC
>Ga0308011_10000753_pt1 | contig 16343 bp, 9 predicted proteins | sample Neamet177_FD_203144 | JGI IMG/M metagenome (GOLD analysis project Ga0308011, IMG submission 203144) | Marine microbial communities from water near the shore, Antarctic Ocean - #177 | ecosystem: Environmental > Aquatic > Marine > Unclassified | place: Southern Ocean | collected 2014-07-25 | reverse complement strand
TTTGCAACAGACGATGAAGCGATTGAGATGGCCAACTGTACTGAATACGGATTGGCAGGTTCAATCTGGACTGAAGATGCTGAAAGAGGTAGACAATTAGCCAAGCGAGTTGATAGTGGAATAGTATGGGTCAATACATGGTTGCACAGAGATTTACGCACTCCATTTGGCGGTGTCAAGAACTCTGGAGTCGGTAGAGAGGGTGGCCGTTGGTCACTCTCATTCTTTTCAGAGATGACCAATGTCTGTGTTAAACGTTGAATCGCTCTATTGCTTCTCAGCATCAGGCTTGGCTTGAATATCTGCCAATGCATTTATTCTAATTCTAACTTGAGCTGGTGTAGGTAGGTTTTGTTGAATGAATGCGTGTAAACAATCTGAAAGATGTAACATTGCTGCTTCATAATCTTCATTGATTTCACAGAGGTCAGCCAATCCCCAATAAGCAACTAATTGACCAGATAAATCTCCTAAGCGTTTTGCTATTTCTAAAGATTCTGTGTACAAATCTCGGGCGGAATCAAAATGCCCGATAGTTGCTTGGCTATGAGCCAAGTCTGACATCGCTTCTATTTGCCCATCTTCATCGTTATCACGCATTAAGATCTCAACTCTTCTTGTTCCTAGGGCGATTGCGGTGTCTGAATCCTGCTGTTTCTTAGCAATCGCTTCCAATACAGCGAGTCCATATACAATTCCTTTAGAATCTTCTATCTTTTCTCTAATCCGAAGTGATCTCGAAGCACTCGCCTTTGCTTCATCAAGTTCATCCGCAGCGAGTTGTAATAATGACACATGATGAAGAACTGCAGCTGCTAATTTTTGTGCCTCTGTTATCTTTTCAGATTCAACAGCCAGTTGATAGAAAGTGTCCACTGAGGCATTGATGTGCTTAAGGGACTCGAATTTTGTCCATCCCGATTCGACTTCATTAGCGGCTACTTCAGCAGCATGATCAAGTAATCTTTCAGCTAATTCATTATCATCAAGTTCTATTGCAAGAGGTATTAATCGAAGCGCTAATGGTGTGTTAATGTCACTCATTGCACCACCAGAAGTGAGCATATCAAGAATCATCTTGGCTCTTTCAGGACTGACTGAACTTTCCATATGTTCACCTCATTCGCTCTTGTTTTTGAAGTCGTGCATCAGATTGAACGTAATCTTCCACCATCAACCGCTAAAGAGACTCCACGTATTCCGCCAGAAGCAGGCATTGCTAGGAATGCGATTGCGGATGCAGTTTCCAGAGGATCTATCAAGCGTCCAATCGGTACCTGTACCATCCAACCCTCTTGAATCTCTTCAACGCTCTTACCTGTTTTTTCGTTAATCGATGCTGCGAGAGAACCAAGTCTTTCAGTATCTGTAAATCCTGGTAAAACATTGTTGATTGTAATACAAGCAGGTAATTCTCTTGACAGTGTTTTGGACCATGAAGCCATTGCACCTCGTAAGGTATTAGACAATCCCAAATTTGGAATTGGTTCTTTTACCGAAGTAGAAATTATTTGAATAATTCTTCCATAACTCTCGGCCTCCATTCCAGCAACTACTGCTTGAACCATTGTGTGTGATGCATGAAGATGGCGCTTGAAAGGTCCTTCCAAATCCGCCAAATCAACTCCAAGAAGAGGTCCACCCTTCGGACCGGCTGCGTTATTGATTAGAATGTGAATAGGTCCCTTTGCAGAAATTAATGCCTCAACTGCAGGTTTAATCGCTTCTGTATTTTCAAGGTCGAGTGGAAGTGAGGAATGAGAACCATTTCCTAGTGCTGAAAGTTCAGCGCACAATTCATTCAAAGCATCTGTATTCCGAGCACAGACCGTTACACTGGCCCCTGCTTTTGCCAGAATCTTTGCAGTAGCAGCACCAATTCCTTTGCTTGCTCCACAAACTAGAGCATGTTTGCCACTAAGAGCAGTATTGGAGTACGGATAATCATCGCCTAGAAGGTCCATGCGTCATGCCACGCGGCATTGCATGATAGGTATTTCCTTAGAGAATATTTTCAAAAGCAACTTAGAGCCAATCGGTAATTGCATTAAGTTGCACAAGCCAATCATCACTTGCAATATCAATAATTGAAAAGTGGTCTCCCGGTAGCCACAATTCATTGACCTCATCATCGCGCTGCTTCATCATTTTTGCATAAGCCTCAGATTGACTTATTGGTACTTCAGTATCTTCAGCACCATGGATCAGAAGAATCGGGCAATCAGCAGGATTTGTGAGCGGATTTAATTGATTCCAAAGAGTTGGATTGTCTTGAGGGGAGCATCCAATCCACTTTCTCACAGCATTGCCCTCATCTGAAAGTTCACTTTCATCTGCTGCTATTAGGTCTGTAATCGGTGCCTGAGCAATGGCTAACCAAGGTTTACGTTCAGCCTTTGCCGCTAATAATAGAGCGAGATGTCCACCAGCGGAATGACCCATGATCATCGACCTCTGGACATCTATATTCGGTAATAGGGCAAGTTGGCCCCATGCCCGCATAACATCTGATAAGGTGTCCATCCAAACGCCTTCATCGCCTTCTTTCCAGCGCTTGAACTCAATATTCCAAGCCGCGATACCTGCTTCTGCGAGATCCTCAGCGATAGGTTTCATCAATTCAGAAGTGAATTGCTCTTTCCAAAAACCACCATGAATTAGCATCACACATGGGATATTGCCTCCTTTTTGGTATGGAGATTCATCCTCGGGCATATACAAATCAGCGTATTGCCATGGTTCCGCACCCCATTGCATTCTGTCGCAGGCCATGTTACTGCGAGGGGCTTTAGATAGCCGTTGTTTTCGGTCACTTGTTCTGAAATCAAGGACAAATTCGCTTTCTATCGCGAGGGAACAAAACAGTTTCACGAACATTCTTTGCTCCTGTCAATTTCATTAGAATCCTTTCAACACCAAGTCCCCAGCCAGCGTGTGGTGGAATTCCGTGGCGGAATCCAGCAACATAGAATTCAAATTCTTCGGGGTCTAAATCCATATCCTTTAGGTTCTCGATGAGAACATCAATACGATGTTCACGCTGACCTCCAGAAGTTAATTCATCCCTTCCAAAGTTTAGGTCAAACCCTCTGCTCAACTGGCGCTCAGTGCTACCCATCTCTCCTTCGATATGGTGGATGTAAAACGGTTTTAGTTCCATAGGCCACTGAGGTAGGAAATAGAATTGGGGTAAATCTACAGCGAGTAAATCGGAATTTTCAGCATCAATATCATCGCCCCATTCTATCTTTCCACCTTTCTCTTTGATAATTCTAATAGCATCACAATATGATACACGTGGGAATGGCAGTTCAGGTACGATTAATTCGATTGGTTCTTCATCTTGAGTTGCTCGGAATTGATTGATTGTATCAATATGAGCTAGGCATTCTTCATCCTCTGAAATGGATTGCCAAATATGGTGAATCATTCTTTCTAAAATACCCATCACGTCTTCGTCGTTAGCCCAAGAACACTCAATATCAAATGAAATAAATTCATTCAAGTGACGATATGTGTCATGCTTCTCTGCTCTAAAGGCTGGACCAATTTCGTAAATACGTTCAAGGCCGCCAGACATACATAATTGTTTGAATAATTGTGGGGATTGGTTTAGGTAAGCAGGTGTCTCAAAATAGGTCATAGGGAACAAATCAGTACCACCTTCGGTAGCGGTTGCCACAATTTTCGGAGTGTGAGTTTCAATAAATCCTTCACTATTCAATTTGTCTCGGCCATACTGTAAGACCTTTCCACGGAGGCGGAACATTGCATTGACATGTGTGCGGCGGAGATCTAAGAATCGGTTGTCGAGTCTTGTATCGAGTGCTACATGGACTGTATCTGTGACCCCCAATGGAAGTGGTGCTTCTGCACGTGCGATTAGATTGACAGAGGTTGCTACGACTTCGTATGCTGGCGGTGGTGTAGGGACTCCTTCCTTCGCCTTTGGTGGGCGCTTCTCAGAAACGATACCAGTAAACTGTAGGGTTGATTCTCGAGTCATTCGCTGTACTAAATCCAATGCTTCCTCGCCGATATTATCTTGCTTCAAGAATACTTGTGTTTTGCCAGTCCCATCCCTGAGGTCAACAAAACAAATCGCACCTTTGCCACGATTTGCTTCCATAAAGCCTGCAATCGTCACTTCAGTGTCAACAAGTTCAGAGCCTTTGGTCTGAATTTCGCCTAGAGTATGGGTGCGATATGCGGTTGGTACATAGTGGCTCATGGTGCTGTGGGGCGGTCATCCTCACATCAAAACATCGGTTCATCAATTAGCGTAATTCAGAGTCTATTGAATATTCGTTGAATGAATTAATGGCGGAAATATTACTTTTAAGAATATTATTTGTGCTTAATAGGCGTATTGTTCATAAATGATTGGCTTGGGGGGCGGTATATGTTGGCCGACCTGTTCTCCTCGGAATCCGTTACTAGCGGACACCCAGACAAATTATGCGATGCTATTTCTGATGCGATTGTGGATGCGTGTCTTAGAGTAGATGCAAATGCAAGGGTTGCAGTCGAAACCTGTGTAAAAGGAAAAGTCGATAGAAGTCTAATCGTTCTTGCTGGAGAGGTTTCTCTTTCAGGAGAGATGCCGGATTATCAAGCGATTGCTCGCAAGACAGCAGCATCTATTGGATATACCAGTCATGAGATTGGCATGGATGCAACATCTCAGGAGTTATGTGATGTACAAGTCCACATTACTACCCAAGCGGCGAATATCGCTCAGGGCGTTAACAAGGACGGATTACAACAGGGTGCTGGAGACCAAGGACTAATGTTCGGATATGCCTGCACTGAAACAGAATCATATCCTGAATTGGAGGGTCGTTATTTCCCGTTAGCAGCTGCACTTTCACAAAAGTTAACCCGTCGCCTTAGCGCAGTACGTGAACAAGGGATTTTGCCTTGGGCTCGTCCTGACGGCAAGTCTCAAGTGACAGTTGAGTATGGTGAAGATGGTAAGATTAAGGGCGTTCATACCGTCATTATTGCGATCCAACATGACAAGCATCTGAAAGACCAATTCAATGGAGATGAAGCAAAAGAACTGGAATATGTTCGGGAACAAATCACTGAGCATGTCGTGGAATATTCAATTCCCGCTCAATTAATCGATGGAGATTACAATCTAGTGGTAAATGGGACAGGGAGATTTGCAGACCCAGGTGGTCCATATGCGGATGCTGGTTTAACCGGTCGCAAAATCATCGTAGATACCTATGGCGGAATGGGTCGTCATGGTGGTGGTGCATTCTCTGGCAAAGATCCTTCAAAGGTTGACCGCTCAGCAGCATACGCTTCAAGGTGGGCTGCAAAGCACGTAGTTGCCGCTGGATTAGCAGATATTTGTGAGATACAATTAGCATATGTTATTGGAGTCGCAGAACCTGTAAGTTTGAGAGTTGAAACCTTCGGAACTTCTTCGCTATCCGATAGGCAAATCGCTCAAAAAGTATCAAATGTTTTTGATTTCAGACCTGGTGCTATTACAAGCGATTTAGATTTGCTAAGGCCAATCTATTCCCCATGTGCAGCAGGTGGCCATTTCGGAAGAATTCCAGGTGCTAACGGCGAATTCCCTTGGGAAGTCATCGATTCAGCAAAAATTGCAGCATTGCAATCCTGAGCCTGCTTAACAACTCAAAATATAGCCATTATACCGGCCCTTAGGGCCGAACCTCTCAAGTGGGATGGACACACCGCTAGTTTTGGTCCTATGTCTTCACAATCAACCCGTGCAGTGGCTCTAGTTGTTGTATTGCTTATTGCAAGTCTAACCCCGTTAGCGTTTTCAGCCGCTGCAGATGAAGCGATTCACCTCTCAACAGATGTGGCACATGTTAGTCTCAGCGATGGCCAATCTAGCAATGTCACTCTTACAATTAATAACAATGGAACTTCAATTGAATCCTACAATGTCACAATCAATTCAGCAACGCTATCTTCGGTTTGGGAGATAATCGCTAGTGAAGATGTAGTTGACAATGTATTTCCCACTTGGTCAGAAAATACTACTATCATAGTTAGACTCGGTGAGGGAGGGACTCCTAGTGATAGTGGCTCATTCGACATTATCGTCACCGAGCCAGATGCTAATGTTTCATCATCAATTACTGTTTTCGTATCTGTTGCACCGTCTTATGAGCCAGTGCTAGAGAATAATTGGACGGGAGGTATCGCCTTCGAACAGGGAGAAAATACCAATCTAACCTTTACAGCATGGAATTATGGTTCGGTAGAAGATACGTTCCTTCTGGATGTTGAGTACGAGCCTGATTTGGCTGGTTGGTGGCAAAATCAAACAACGGTAGTTGAGCCATGGGATGAAGCGAGTGGAAACGAAATTCTGATGTTTACCCAGCCTACAAATGGAACTTCATATGATTTAAGCAACGGTGCGATGAATGTAAGTGTTGAAATAAATCCACTCGAATCAAATGTATTGTACCTTTTGGAAGTCGTAGCAGAAGATGAGTTGGGAATTCAACTATGGTCGTGGAACGATACACAAAATGGGACAGTCAGCATGGCAAATCTTTCAACAACATGGCTACCAATCGCCACTGGAAATATTACCATGACAGGAACATTGTCGAGCAATGGGACTACGATTAATTCTAATTCAATACAACTTTGTCTCTATACATTAATTGGATGTGGAAGTGGTTCATCTGGAAACGGCACCGGTAACGGAACTGGTAATGGCACAAGTAGCACCTCGATTCAACCAAACGGACTCGGTGGAAATCTGCCGACAAATTGGAATATCTTTTGGCAAAACGATGAGTTGAATAATATCGCAGCAGGATCTTCAATGCAATCTACATTACAAATTGAAGTTCCAGTCGGTGCAGAGCCAGATTACTATGGATTCAGACTCTTCATCGCCTCAACAGAAGGCAATATTTCTTCATCAACATTACTCGTCATTGAAGTGACTGAGGAATACGAAGTATCCTTTGCATTCCTTTCACAAGATCAAGATTTCATTGCAGCAACATCGAGCAATACTACAATTCAAGCGACAAACTTGGGTAATGGTCATCAAAATTACTCCATGCAACTAAGTGTTAATGGGGGTCCATGTACTGCTTCATTACTTGAAATGACACCTCATGGTTTTGATTCTGGAGAGGCCAAAGATATCGGTCTACAACTCGTAGTTGCAGAAAACGCAACCGCTTCTGATTCCTGTGATTTGACAATTAGTGCAGAAACTGATATTGATGACACTCTAACACTAACAGCGGGAACATTTTCATTTACAATCGGAATAGATGAATTAGTTGATTTTACTATTGTAGTTCCTAATGGCGGTATTTCAGTTACTCCGGGAATTCCTCTTGATTATGAGGTCAGAGTAAATAATTCTGGTTCAGAACCTGTGACGTATTATCTTGATGTCACAAATAATGAAGTTCTAACAACTTTGATTACTTCATCTACTGGAGTATTAGTAGAATCAGGTCAAGTTGGACTATGGACGGTTTCCACCGATGCTGACATTGGCCAACTGGGCCAACTTGTACAACAATTTTCTATCACATATTCCGGACTTACAGTATCGGCAGACCTTGCGGTTAATGTTCAATCGATTGCATCTCTTGAAATGAATGGCCCTCTAGATGGGAGAATCTCAGTGAAACCTGGGCAATCTTCAACTATTGCAGTACAGCTAATCAATACAGGAACACAAGATCTCTCGCTAGTGGCTTCTTTGTTTGGATTACCTGCAGGGGCTGAAGTGGAATTAAGTCACTCTAGTGCGCAAATAGAAGCAGGTCAAAGTTTGCAAGTGAATCTCACAGTCAACATACTTTCAAGCGGTACTGCAGGCTCACATATGCTGACATTCGCCTATGGTGGAAATGGTACTTCTGATAGTCTATCAATCGATTTACAGATTTCTCAAAAAGTGGAAGTTCTCCTTTCAGGAACGACTGGAAGATTGGTTGCAGGTCCGCTATCTGGTGCTGAAATGACATTTGATGTCACAAACCTTGGATCTTCCTCCGACACCCTTCATATTACCTTAGAAGATAATGGGGCATCGCAATGGTTTGAATTTGTATTATCTTCAACATCGGTTAGTTTGGATGCTGGAGCGTCATCAGCGATTACTCTTAGCGTTAGAGAAGCTTCTTCTGGAGCACCTACTGCTGGAATGTCAATTTCTTTGATAGTATCTTCATCTACTGATACAACAGTCATGAATTCTATGAATCTCACCATCGAATCTCTACAAGCGGGGGCAACTATTACAGTGATTTCAGACGATGATAGTGCAAAACCAGGTGAAACAATTCACGGTAGTGTTGTAGTGACCAATAGTGGGACTGGAGCTGATAATTTATTGCTGACAACAGTTGGTGATTTTGAATGCGGTATTTCTGAATTGCTAAACTTGGATGCCGGTGCATCAAGTCAAGCGATCAGTTGGTCTTGTGTAATTCCTGAAAATTCAGTAGCAGGTATTTCTCACTTCAAATTCAGAGTTACATCCAGTGCGAGAACAACGTTCGTTGAAGAGGTGGCTGAAATCTACACCGTCGAGCCAATATGGAGTGACCAAGGGGCAATTTTCATTACAATAGGAGCCGATGAACTAACTGTCCCAAATGCTGGTGGCTCGAGTATGATCTTAACGATTTCAAACCAGGCCAATTCAGTTGTTAATGGTAACTTGTCAGTCGTTGGAATGGGTGATGGATTATTCTCTATTGAATGGCAAAGATTGTCAGATCAAGTACTTACTTCTGAATATGCATTAAGTCCGGGCCAATCAATTGATTTCTCAGTTCAATTTAATTCTTTAGTGAGCACGAAAAGCCATGCAGAATTGACTATTAGGGCTATCAGTCAAATCGGTTCCAGTACTAATTCATATGATTCAAGAGCATTTACAGTAGACATCGAAGGCCCTCAATTACCACCTTCCGGTATTTCACTCCCGATGGGTCTTTCCATGAGTAATAGTGCTAGTATCAACGGGCTAGCAGGTGGTTGGCTAGCGGCAATTATTCTTCTCGTAGTCGTTAGAACTATGAAAAAGAAATCTTCATCAAACGATGAACTAGAAACTACTGAAGAGGAAGAAGAGAACGAGAGCGATTCCGAGGAAGAAGAACTTGGTTTTAATGAGTGTAGGATGAGCGAAGATAACAAAGTTTCATGCCCGAATTGTGAGAGCAGATTGGGTGTACCACGTGGTTCAACCGCACCATTCCGATTCAGTTGTCCTTCCTGTGATAACAAAATCAGAGTGATTGAATAATAGTTTGAATCTTAGATTCATTGTTTTCTATATGCGAATAGAAGGAACGCTGTATGGCCAAATGCGCCGTTTACTGGTCGCATGCCACCTTTACTTGCCATACCCCATTTGCGTTCCATTAATTCTCCCGCCCATTCAACTACTAATCCTGCACTTTCACAAGCCTTCCAAGCCAATTCTACTTGGCTTGTTACAGGGCAATAGCAAGCGATTCTGCCACCGATTGACAGTAGGGGGGCGACTGCTTCAATCGCAGGTACATGCTGAGGTAAATCAAGGATAATAGCATCAAAACTCTCGCTGTGTTTTTTGATGTCATCTACTACTTCTTCGATGAAACCTTCGACATGGTGGTGGGTTGGGAATTGGGGCCACATCTCCCTGGCTCTGCGTAAATTTTCAAGTCCAACTTCCGCATGTTCAGAACGTGGCTCTACAGTGACGTGAAACCCTGAGTCTCCTAATGAGCGGGCGATATGCATGGAAAGTCCTGCGCTACCAAGGCCAGCTTCGAGAACACGATCGCCTGGTCCAATTCCTAATTTAGCGATAAAAAGTCCTGCGTCTTTGGCAGAAATAGTCTGTGCTCTTCTCTTCATTCCCTTAGTTAATTCTGTTAGTCGAGGAACTACTCGTGTGAAGGATTTGTTGCCGAATTGAACTGAATCACCAATCTCTAATTGACCGAGTGTGGCTGTTGTATCTATGACTCCAATACCTTTTATTTTGCTAACTCCTTCCGATAATTCGATGACATAGATTTTTCCTTCCGGCTCGCTAAGAACTACCCAATTACTGTCATCCATGTGCTTGCGAGACAGCCTCATGTTACAAAAACTTCTATTAAATATTGCAATCCCCCGATAATTTAATAGAACAAAATAATATAATGCTATAATAGTGACACTGCATGCTATTAATGTGAATAATCATAATGATTTTAAGTTATATAAAACCGACATCTGTACGAGGCTTTAAAATACCGTCGGATGGGTCGGGTAATCATGAAGATGCCAGCACGTCTACTTGCGCTAACTATAGTTGCACTCTTTTTAGGTAGTTTATCCATGGGATTCACTGCACAATTGAATGTACTTGAAATGAATGAAAACCTTGAGAATGAACCGATAATCGAATACGCTTCATCCGCAACAAGTCCGGGCCATGTTGTTTTCGGACAATATATTTCATCAGATAACTGTGGGCACTGCTCAAAGCAAGGTGGAGGTTCTGATGCACACCACGCTGTCAAGGGACTTCACCCTGATGAATATGTTTACATCACCTATATGTCAGCATCATATGGCGATACTGATACTGCCCGTGCTGGTGCAGTAACACCTTACAACTGGGCTTGGTCTACTGGCGGTGCACCAGATGCTTACTTTGGCGACCGTACAGATAAGAACCAAGGCGGGGCTTCAGCGAATTATGACACATACGACGCTCTCTTTTCTTCCGGTGGAGGAATGGCATCTACTACTAATGACTACGGAATGAGCGCATCTATTAGCCAAAGTGGGTCAACTTATGATATTGATATTTCATACAAATATACTGGTACTGCAAGTCCAGCAGGCAATATGAAACTATACGCAGCACTAGTTGACGAGGAATGCACAGGTTATTCTTACTCAAGTGGGATTCCACATGGCTATAACTGCTGGATGGGTTGGTTAACCTCTGGTGATACATACAAATCCAAGAGCGCAGGTACAGGAACTTCCTTTGCCAGCGTTACACCAACTGCAACTTCACAATCTCAAACTTGGTCATCAGTGCCAACATCAGTAGTTCCTGGTGGTTTGTCAAAGGCAGTTGTTGTCGGAGTATTGATGTCCGGTAACAGCGTTTCTGCAGGTGGTACTTCAGAACACGTATACCATGCAATCGACTCAACAATGGGTCCAAAGATGGATCTTACTCCAGGCGCAATTCAAATCACAAATCCAGAAGGGTCAGCCGGATATGTCACAGGAGATGTTCTAACCTTAGAATCTACAATTAATAACGTAGGTGATTTAGATTATACTGCAGGTGGAGATGTTGAATTCTTTTACAAGAATGGAATCAACGAGGTTGCAATCGATTCAGTTTCACTAAACAATTTGAACATGGGTGCAACACAATCAGTTCAAACAACATTTGACACATCATCTCTTCCTAGTAATGCTTGGAAGTCTACTTTCGGAGTTCGTTTGAAGAACTTGGTAGATGAAACAAATAGCGCAAATAACGTCGTGTTAGAGCAACTTGACCACGACAGAGCACCTCTGTCTAAGAAAGCTGCAGTTCTCGAGAGCAATATCGTTGAAAGAGGAGATCAATTCTCTGTACTAGCAAAAGGTGATGCGAATGACTTCGTAGATACAATTCACACAATGTCGTTTGATATTGAAGTTTCTGAAACCGGTGCTAACCAATGGATTTCTGAAATTGTTAGCGGTGGCGAAACAGTGGTCTATGAAGGAACAAATAATGAAGGAAGAGAATATGTGGTTTCACCAGTTCTTGAGATGTCTGCCGGTTGGTATGATATCCGTTCACGAACAGTTGACTCTAGAGGACAAACCGGCGAGTGGCAGGTCTCAACAGGAAATGATGGATTTAAACTTGCAAACGGTGTTCCAACAATTGTCGCGGAACCTGTGCCTTCAGTAATGTGTGATATTACAACAATGGTTGACATGACAGGTCACATTATCGACCCAGAAACTCATCTTTCAAACCTACTAATAACTTCGGTTGACTCTTCATTCGTCGCTTGGCATCCTACAACACAAGAACTTGAAGTCATGTTTGCATACGATTCAGTACAAGGTTGCCCTCTCGGTCAACAAGGAATGGAAGTGCAAATGGATGATGGTGGGGATTACACTGAAACTGGTGAACTACCATATGGAACACTACTATTCAACGTCATTGAGAATGGACAGCCTCGTTGGGCAGGACTTCCAACTCAAATGGTGGATGAAGGCGGTAGCGATTACCTCTCCCTAGTATCACTTGTTACCGATACAGACGACATGGGTCAAACTTTGGACATCAGTACCTTGACTATACAAGTAATTGACAATAGCAACCCTGACATTATTACTGCACAAATTAATGGCAACATTCTTTCCTTTGAGACAGTTGACGATGATGTTAACGGTCAAACAACACTTACTCTAAGAGCCAGTGATGGAGAACAATATTCCGACCAAACAATCATTATCAAGGTACAAGAAATCAATGATGCACCTCGTGTAGACATGGACGGAATTGAATCTATTACTCTCAAGAGAGGAACTCAAATGGTAATCGACCTCGGTTCAAGGATTAGTGACGTTGATGATGATGCTTCTGCAGCATATGTTACAGTCGTTTCCAGCGAACCTGGTGCAGCAAGATTCAACTTGATCGACAACAGTTTAACATTACTATTCGATGATGCCGGGGACCAAACAATCACTCTAATGGCAAGCGACAAGTATGATACAAACTCTTACCAGATCTCAGTTGTAGTCTTTGATGCTTATCCATTCATGATATCAACAGACAATGATGGCTCAGGACACATGTATGTCGCAGTCACAGATACATATGTCGGACAAACTCCAACTGTTGCAATGACGCTTACGGATGATTCACCAATCTTTACCAGTCTATCTGTAGCATGGAATGTATGTAATGATTTAACTGGAACTTGTGATGGACTTTGGGAATATGACCTCGATGTGTCCAAGTCTAATATCGGCTGGACTACTGAATTGCTTATTCCATCTCTATTCAGCGAAGGGCAACTAGCAAGAGAATCTGGTTCAACTTACATGGATTATTACCAAGTTACCTTCGAAGGAGTTGACAGTACTGGTGATGATTACAAAACCTTGAACGGTGTTAAGTGGCACATTACTGAAGAAATGCCAGCAGTTGTGGATATGGATGATACCATGTTTAGCGATTACCTTGCCGATCTATTAGCAAGCAAGGAAGAATTAAAGTTACAAATTACTGAATCTGCTGAAGACACTACTGAATTAGATGCGCAGTTAGCTGAACTGGAAACTAAAATCGGACCTGCTTGTGAAGACCCACGAGCAGAATGTCCTAGTGAAGAGGTTCAAAGCAATTCTGAAACAAGCGGTCAATCAGATAACATGATAATGATAATTGGATTAGTTGTAGTCGTAATAATAGCAGCACTATTGATTGGTTTGATGATTATGCGTGGAGGTAATTCCGCAGAAGCAGAAGTCAAGTGGGGCAGCGAATTGCCTGCGAATGATTTAGTTGCAAACTCTATGTATGGTGGAACTCAACAATTGTTCCAGCAACCAGTTGCAGCAATGCCGATGCCAATGCCAATGCCTCAACCAGTAGTTCAACAGCCAGTGATTGCACAGGCACCTGTAATGGGTCCACAAATCCCTGCTGCTGGAATACCAGTGGGATGGACAATGGAACAATGGCAGCATTACGGACAACAATACCTAGAAGGTAAACTTTGAGCCAACAGGCTTTTAGTGAATCGTTTAGGCATTGTCGCTGATAATAATGAAGGCTAAACCCCTAAAGGGGAGCAACGTGAGGGAATATCGTGGCAGAAGACAATGAAGACACAGGTGACCTCGTGGAAGAGGAGCCTATCGCTATCGTTCTCGACGAGAATGATGCTGTCGATGTCGATGAAACTGAAGTCACAATTTGGGCGCCGGAACCTCAAGGTTCGGATGAAATTTTACAATCGAGTGTTGAAGAATGGATTAGCGACGTTGATTTTGAATCAACTAAAGATGTTCCAATTCCAAAGAGGTTAGTAGACCAAGTGATTGGCCAAGAAGCAGGTTCTCTCATCATCAAAAAAGCAGCTGAACAACGCAGGCACATGCTAATGATTGGAGACCCAGGTACTGGTAAATCAATGCTAGCAAGATCGATGACCGATTTGCTACCTGCCGATTCTCTTGAAGATATTTTAATTTATCCAAATGAAGAAGATGAGAACGAACCTAGAGTTCGCTCGGTTCCAGCTGGTCGTGGTGATAGAATCATCAAAGTCCAAAAAGAAGCGATACGACAGCAAAAGGCCAAGTCACAAAAAGTGCTACTACTTGCATTTGGATTAATTGGTCTCCTACTATTTATCGCAGCCATACAGTCTGGCGATATCATGACACTTCTATTCGGAGGTTTCTTACTAGCCTTCGGATACATGTTCATCCGTAGCCGTCTAGGTTCGGTTGATGAAAGCAGAATTCCAAAACTACTGGTTAAGCACGAGCAAGGAGAGGTGCCGCCATTTATTGATGCCACAGCGACATTAGCCGGTTCATTACTAGGTGATGTACGGCACGATCCGTTCCAATCTGGTGGAATGGAAACTTCTGCTCATGACAGAGTTGAACCTGGTGCAATCCATCGGGCTAACAAAGGAGTTCTCTACATCGATGAAGTTAATTTACTCCGTTTGGAAGAACAACAAGCACTGCTAACAGCAATGCAAGAGAGGGCTTTTTCTATCTCAGGCCGTTCAGAACGCTCCAGTGGTGCGCTGACCAAGACTGAACCAGTTCCATGTGATTTTATCCTTATTGCTGCGGGTAATCTAGACGCAATCCAAGGAATGCATCCGGCATTGAGAAGCAGAATCAGGGGATATGGGTACGAAGTCTATGTCAATTCAGAAATGCCTGATACCGCCCGTAATCGTCGTCGCTTGATTAGATTCATCGCCCAAGAAGTCTTGAGAGATATCGATACCTCCCGTGAAATTCCACATTTCGATAAGAGTGGGGTCAGCATAATTCTAAGAGAAGCACAAAGAAGAGCAGGAAGACGTGGAAAACTGTCACTACGCCTACGTGAATTAGGTGGTCTTGTCCGTATTGCTGGAGATTTAGCAATGGAAGAGAATGCTCCTCTAACCACTGCCGAGCACGTTCTAAAAGCACGGGAGATTGCTAAACCTCTTGAGCAACAAGTTGCTGACAGGATGATTGAAAGAAGATTAGATTATTCGCAAATAGTCAGCACTGGTGAAAGAGTTGGTAGAGTAAATGGTCTGGCGGTATTAGGTGCAAATTCAGGTTTGTCCGATTTCAGTGGAATCATGCTACCAGTAGAGGCATTGGTTACTCCAAGTCAAGGTGGCGGCGGTAAAATACATGCTACAGGTGGTCTCTCTGATCTCGCTAAGGAATCAGTGACAAATGTTAGCGCAGTAATCAAGAAGTTAACCGGTAAGGATGTATCTGATTATGATATTCATGTTCAATTCGTCAACACCCACGGTGTTGATGGAGATTCAGCATCAATTACCATTGCAACAGCGGTTATTTCAGCATTAGAGAATATTCCAATTCGCCAAGATTTAGCCATGACCGGTTCATTGTCAGTACGTGGAGAAGTACTCCCTATCGGCGGCGTAACTGCAAAAATAGAGGCTGCTGCTCGTTGTGGAATAAAAACAGTGATTATCCCTCGCGCTAATATGCAGGATGTACTCCTCGATGATAAGTATGAAGAGATGATTGAGATAATTGCAGTTGATACTTTAGATGAAGTTATGCAACATGCTTTGGTTAAGCACTCTGGTAAAGCAAGTTTAGTAGAACGATTAGAAGCCGTTATAGACAGATTAACGCCAGCAACAACATCAATTTCTACTGCTTGAATATACACTCAGTGCAATTGTAATGCAGGGCATTATTGATATCCACCCATCTATTACAAAAGGGTGAATCTTTCCCTTGTACTGGGTGGAATGATGGTTGACACGGCTAAGGTCAAGGATGCTAGTAAAGGCGCACTGGTTGTTTTATTCCTCGTAACTATGATCGATATGATCGGGTTTGGAATTGTAATTCCATTTCTAACCTATCTCGTAGAAGATCTTGCTGGAGCGGAAGGAGTGACCGAAATAGGCCTTTGGGTCGGGTTACTAATGACCTCTTATTCAGCCGCACAGTTTCTTTTCTCTCCCTTTTGGGGGTCGCTAAGTGACCGTATTGGTCGAAGGCCGGTTTTGATGGTTGGTCTAGTTGGAAACACCGTATTCTTTGCCCTCTTT
>Ga0308011_10000750_pt1 | contig 16362 bp, 7 predicted proteins | sample Neamet177_FD_203144 | JGI IMG/M metagenome (GOLD analysis project Ga0308011, IMG submission 203144) | Marine microbial communities from water near the shore, Antarctic Ocean - #177 | ecosystem: Environmental > Aquatic > Marine > Unclassified | place: Southern Ocean | collected 2014-07-25 | reverse complement strand
TTGCTACCGATTTGCCTTTGTTTGCAGTGTCAATTATTTCAATATTTTCTATTAAAATTGGTTCTCTTCTATTTTGTCTTCCCATTGGGCAAAGATAAGGTTTAGATTTTAGTGTTGAGATGTTATATTTTGTTTGATTTATATTTTATTAGCGTTCCTATGAGCTTCCTGCAATTTACAAACAAAATTCTTTCCTTGACTATCATTTTGATTTATCATAACAAAGCATTCTAGCCTAAATAAGAAGTAAAGTAACACCTAATTTATTTGGTTTACATGGTATTACTTATGCCTTCCCGTTCAATCCTTTTCTGATGATCAAAGTAATACATCAAGAATACCTCATAAACTCACTTTTTATGGTCAATTTATAAGTGGGTTTAATGATGTAGTTGCTGAAGCCTTTAATTCTTGGAAAGTTTCATATAAACATACTTGCTCAAGGAAAATGGGGCATAATAGAAAATGGAAAAATGTTATGCTTAATAGAAAAGAAAATGAAGCATAAAAATAGATGGATTTGGTAATTAATTTACGACTCTTGTAGCAAACAAGAACTTTTTTCGCCAATAATATGGGTCGTTAACTCTGCTTATAATCACTCCTTTACTAGATGATGTGTGAATAAACTCCCCATTTCCAATACAGATACCTGCATGCGTAACCAATCTAGATGTTTTATAAGTATTTGTAAAGAAAACTAAATCTCCAGCCTGTATATTATTTGTATTAATGATTATTGAACCATATCTTGCAAACTCTTGTGCTACTCTAGAAATATTTGTAATACCATTTGCTTTAAAGGAAACATATAGCAACCCAGAACAATCAATGCCACTCTTACTTGTTCCTCCAAATGAATAGCTTGTACCAATATAAGTTTTTGCCGTTGCTATTATTCTTTGCATAGTAGAATATGAAACGTTTAAATCTTTCTCTATGCCACCATTTTTAAAAGACCGAAACTTAGAGTTTAAGCCTGCATCAGACTTTAAATAACTTTCTAATTTACTTAACTGAGAAACAGCTGAGAATACCTCTGCATCTATAGTAGGATTAATGTTAATCAGTGGAGAATTTTCATTATTTGACTCCTCCAGTGCAACCTCAAGCGATATTAGTTTTTTGTTTAAATTAGTGTTTTCTATAATTAGTGAATTATTCTCATTCCTTAATAGTTCCATCTCATTAACCAATGATATCTTGGATGTGTTACATGCAGAAAATACAAATAGTGAAATAATTAGAAAAAAACTAATGTTAATTTTCATTATTAAGAATCTTTAATTCTACTCTCCTGTTTTTTGATCTTGCATTGTCAGAATTTTCAGCACTAATTGGTTTAGATTCCCCTTTCCAGCTTATCTCAATTCTTGATTTAAGAATACCTCTATCAACTAAATATTTTTGAACAGCCTTGACTCTATGTTTTGATAATTTCATATTAGATTTATCAGAACCAATGTCATCAGTATGACCAACAAGGTGAATTTTTAATTTACTTCTAACATCAAGGTATTTACCTGCTTTATCAAGTGAATTTTGTGAAGTGAAGGTTAGAATAGCTTTATTGAACTCAAATTCAATATTATTAAATACACTATCTAATTGTTCAATAGTTCTTATTACAAATACAGTATCTAAAATACCTTCAAGAACTGGGCATCCTTTGTTCATAAGGCTTCCGTATTCTTTCGGACAATCATCAAATGCATCTTGCAATCCATCTCCATCTGTATCAGGGCATCCTCTGAAATTTTTTAAACCAGGAACTTTAGGGCACTCATCATTTTTATCTATAATTCCATCACCATCCATATCAGGACAACCATTATTAATTTTTAAACCAAAATCATCTGGGCAATCATCCTTACTATCTTTTACTCCATCTTTATCTCTATCAGGACAACCATTTAGAGCTAGTAACCCTGGTGTTTTTGGACATTCATCTACTTCATCTAAGACTCCATCATTATCTCTATCTCTTTGTTTGGATTTAAATTTATAAGAATATAGTAAGCCATGAGTTCCAGCAGATGGAATTCGCATGCTTGAGGTAGTAATATCATAACTATATCCAAAACTTGATTGATCATAATCTATTCCAAATAATGCAACAACTGCATCACTAGTACGATAAGATAATCCTGCCCATAATAAATCATTATATACACCTCTTATATTAATATCAAGCTGAATAGGTAAAGCCCCAACCTTTTTGATCATAAAAGACGGGATTACTTTATTATTATTTGCTAAATCTATATTAGCACCTCCATTTATATAATAATGATTTTCAGGTTTATTGCTATCTTTATTATCACTAATATTCAAAGAACTACTAATAATATTTGGTACTGCTAAACCAATAAAATAGTCTGAATTATAATAATAGGCCCCAATTGCGAAACTACTTCCATGTGCTTTATCTACACCACCATATAAAGTAGGATCAAATACACCATCATCTTCTAAAGTAATTTGAGAGTTATCAATTTTATATTGCATAATAGTAGCAGAAGCTCCTAATGCAATTCTGTTTCTATCTTGAATTGAAATAGAATAAGCACCAGATACTGTTGCATTTATATTAGAAATAGGTCCTGTTACATCATTCAAAATACTAATACCTTTCTTAAACTTATTATGATTTAAATGGTTGTATGATATTGATTGTGTAGTTGGAGCACCTTCAAAACTACTCCATTGGTCCCTGAGCATCAAAGTTAACTTATTATCCTTTTCTTTACTTAAGGCTGCTGGATTAATAATTACTTCATTTAACATGTATAATGAATAATGTGGCAATTGTTGCCCGTAACCAAGTGTTGATATGAAGGCTATAAATAGTATTAAAATTATATTTCTCATTATCTTTTAATTGTTACTGTTCCGTTAAACACTTTATCTGATTCATTTAATTCTATCACATAATAATATGCTGCTGTAGGTAAATCAACACCATTATACTTCCCATCCCAAGGCTTATAATAACCTTGTGAACTATATATCTCTTGTCCCCATCTGTTATAAATTTTAACAACAACATCAGGAAAATCACTCAATCCATATATTACCCACTCATCATGAATATTATCATTATTCGGAGTGAATCCTGAAGGAATTTCAACACAGCCATTAAAACCATCAAAACTTACATCAAAATATTCTATTGGCACTGTACATCCTTTAGAATCTGAAACACTTAAGGAGTACTGGCCTTTAGATAAATAAGATATCTCAGCAGTAGTTTCTCCTGTACCCCATAGATAGTAATAAGGTGCTGTTCCTCCAATAACCATTGTTGTAATTGATCCATCATTCTTCTCTTCACAACTAGTAAGTTGAATGTCATAATCTAAAGAAATAGCTTCAGGCTCAGTTATTAAGAAAGAATAAGTCATTTCACAATTATTAGCATCACTAACAACTACTTCATGATCGCCTGAAAGCAGGTTATATACAGATGAAGTAGATTGATTATTACCAATCCAACTGTAAGAATAAGGAGATGTGTTACCACTAATAGTAAGAAGAATAATACTACCTGTTGCATCACCATTACACCCTACTATATTATTAGTAGAAAATGTAGAAGAATATCCTATTGGTTGATTTAATACAACTGACTCATTCTTTTTACATCCATTTGCATCTTTAATCCAAACAGAATAATTAGCAGCTTGAAGATTCAAAAAGTCACTTCCATTCGAATATGTAGCTTCACCATCAATAGAATAAGAGTATCCAGGTGTACCTCCAAAACCATCAATAAGAATTTCTCCTTCAAATTCATTGTTACAAATTAAATCAATTGAATTTACAGTAAAAATAATTTCAGTAGGTTCATTAATATTTACTGAAGCAGAATCCTTACAATTATGGGCGTCAGTTATCATAACGTCATAAGTGCCAGATGGTATATTTAATAAATCATCATTAGAAGTCAAATTAGACCAAGCATACGTATAAGATGTTGTACCACCAATTACAGTAATATCTATTTCTCCAGTACTATTTCCATAACAATCAACATGATCCTCATCATAAGAAACTTCTAATAAATCAGGTTCTTCAACTATAAAGGATTCAATATATGGACAACCATTATCATCAGTAACAGTAATCACATAAGTACCAGCGGATAAATTATTTATATCTTCTGTAGTTTCACCATTATCCCATAAAAAACTATATTGGGGAGTTCCACCAATTATTAACAAATCAATACTTCCTGCTCCATCTTGATAACACTGTAAATCTGTAATAATTGGAAATGGTAATGGTGATTGAGAAATTTCAGTAGGTTCAGTTAAAGTTATTGTTGCAGTAGTATCACATACTCCTGTTGCATCTAATATAGTTACTTCATAAGTGCCTGATCCTATATTTAGTAAATCTTCATCAGTAGATGCATTACTCCATTGAAAAGTATAACTTGGCGTACCTCCAGACACATTTAAGTTAATATCTCCATCTCCACCATTACACAAAATAACAGAAGCAATATCTAAATCCGCCATAATTGGAGTAGATGGTTCAGTTATATTATAAGACAGTGATAATGGACATAGATTAAGATCTAAAATATCAATAAAATAATTTCCAGCTCCTATATTATTCAAATCTGCTGTTGTGTATGGTCCTCCTGGACCTGTCCATTGAAAGTCATAAGGCTGAGAGCCTCCAATTACAGTTAAATCAATTGCTGCAGTATTCCACCCATGACAAAGTACATTAGTAATCATTGCGGTATCAATCTCTAAAACATCTGGTTCTTCTACTAATATAGTGTCCTGAGGACGAGCACAATTATTAGAATCAAGGATTGTATATAAATACTGGCCTGCTGATAAATTTGATATAATGGTATCATTTCCTGTAAGTATAACATTATTTAACTTATATGTTCCAAGCCCAGTTCCTCCAGATATACTTACAGTAATACTACCGTCAGAATAACCAGCACAACTATCATCTACTATTTCATAAAACACATAAAGGATGTCAGATTCAGTCACATCAATATTTGCTATATCTATTGCACACTCATTAGCATCCTCAATATGTACACTATACATACCTGCTAGCAGAGAAGGTATTCCTGGTACTGTACTTGTATCTCCATTACTCCAGGAATATGTAATTGGAACAACTCCCCCAGTTAAATTTTCAATAGTAATTGCTCCATTAGTATCACCATAACAAAGGTTATTCGTAACTATAATTGTATCATAAAACAAAGAATCTGGTTCGTCAACAAAAAACTCAAAAGTATCCCTACATAATCTAGCGTCAATTATAACTAACTCAAATGTATCTGAACATAGATTAGAAATAACAGTGTCAGTACCGCCATTATCCCACGAATAGGTAAATGGAGGGTTTTCCTGATTAAGTAACTGAACTTTAATTTGACCTGTGCAGCTATTATAACAACTGTCATTAATTATCCAATTCTGCACAACAAAGGAATCTCTCTCAATTAAAGGAATAACTACTGAATCTAAACATTCATTAGCATCAGTAAATTTAATTTGATAATTTCCTGGGCATAAGGTGTCTTCTGTAGTAGTATTTATTGTATCAAAAATGTTTCCTCCTAAACTCCATTCAGTATCATATGGAGCTATTCCTCCTTCTATTGTTACCGATAACTGTCCATCACAAATCTGATAACAAGCACTATCAATCGTAATATTACTTAATTGCAAAGTATCAGGATTAGCAATATCAACTAAATTTGTAGCAACACAATCATTTACATCAGTTATAGTAACAGTATTAGTTCCATAACAAAGACCACTACCAATCGAATCAGTATCACCATTACTCCATAGATAAGTATACGGAGCTATTCCATCAGCAGGCGTAACAATTGCCTCTCCATCACAAAGACCAATACAACTCAATGTATCAGTAATAGTTTCAGAGATAACTTCTGCTGGATTAAATAATTCAAAAGAATCTATTCTATTACAATCATTTGCATCTGTCATAGATAATATATACAGTCCACTATCAAGAGAAAATCTATCCTCTGTAGCTGTTCCTTCTTCCCATAGATAAGTGTAAAATTCATCTCCTGAACCAACTATACCATCAGGATCAAAAGGTGTTGCTCCATTTATAGTCAAATCAATAGAGCCATCATTATAATTAAAGCATGAAGGATTATTTAATGCATTAGTAAAAACTGAAAAGTTAGGAGGACCCTGAACAGTATTAATATGGGAATTATCTACTAAAGCACCATTTACATCTGTTATTGTAATAATATAGTCGCCTGGACAAAGAGTATCCTGAATAGTACCTCCTAAAAAAGTATTACCATCAATTGACCAAGTATAAGAGTATGGCTGATTAGCACCATCAACTGTAATAGATATTATCCCATCACACACGTCATGACAAGTTGTATTTGTCACACAATAAACAATTGAATTAGCATTATTGTTAGGTATAACTGTAGTTAATAAGTCACATTGTTGAGCAATACTAAAAAAAGGAAGAAGGAGAGTTAAGAGTAAATATTTTTTCATTTATTTATTTTAATATTAAGTGAATTACTTTTCAAAATAATTACTATTTTTTTTACATGGGGAAAATAAAGAAAATAAATTTTAAACATGACTTATTTTAATACAAAAAATAAACTCTTTTTCAATTCAATAGTTTATTCATAAAACAGAAATATAATTTTTATTTTATCAATTCTGAATATTAAAATAATTTTTAAGAAAATTTAATTTAAATACTAGATAAGGTAGTGAAAGCTAAAACGGACAACATGCTCACAAAAAACTAGCATCTTTTGATGCTCTAACTATATCTTTCTTGATTGTTTTGGATAATAAAAGGTCTATACCAACACATTCTCACTTTGAAAAAATGAATGAATCTCATAAATTTCTTCATCAGTACAATCTTGTATATCTCGAGCAATTAATACATTTTTTAGTTTGTCAGCTAGCGAATAGCTAATAATTGGCTGAGATAATAGTATACATAGTCAATATTTTATATCTTAAATATCCTAGGTCTTCCAACATCAACTCTAACTGAACCTATAGGCGTATAATATACTTTATTATTACTATCAAGTATTTCAATTGTTCTTTCACCATCATCATAATGAATGATTACTTTCCTAAATCTCTTTTTTTCATCACTCAAATCTAAACAAAGCACTAGCCTATATGCTATTTCAATTGTATAAAATTTAGTGGTTTGTTCATCATAGGATAATACAGAATCCGTTCTGTAGTCAAATTCATATACATCTTCACCTGTGAAATAGGTACAAATAGTATCTTGAGAATAAGAATTGATAAATAAGATTGATAGGAAGGTAAATAGCATTAACTTTTTCATAATAAATAATTTTAAGATTAATAAAAAAGTAAATGTGTGGTATAGGCATAATTTTTAAGTTGATATACATTACGCAAGAAAATAAATAAAGGTTCCGTATATTTACAAAAAAAGCATATTATGTTGCAGAATCAAACGATAAAAAAATATCAGAAAAAACTAAATTTGATTTGATGAAAACACAAAGCAATCAGCTAACACGATTAGTAGAGAAACTTGATTTAATCATAGAGAAATCACCATTTTAATACTCATATTATGTTAAAAATACTATTAATAATTATCACAACCCTTTCACTTCAGACAAAGAAAAGCAATGAACTTTGTAAAACGGGCTTAACACTTAAATTACAAGGAAAATATACTTTAGCAATTGAAAAATTTGATCACTCTATAAAACACAAAGAAAATATTGATTCTTATTTTTTTAGAGCTAATTGTTATTTCAAATTACATGAATTTGAAAAAGCAGTTAACGATTTCACTAAAGTAATTGAAATGGATAGTTTAAGCTCAACATCCTATTACAATAGAGCCAATGCTTATATTTATTCTGAAAAATATGAGCTTGCACTTGTGGACATTGAAAAAGCAATACTACTTGAGCCAAATGGAGCTGACCTTTACAACAACAGAGCTGTAATAAAAGGAAAACTATCCTTGCCCTACTGTGATGACTATAAAAAGTCCTGCACTCTTGGTGATAACCTAGGATGTAAGAACTATAATGTTTTATGTAAATCCAAAAATTCAAATAATAATTACTAATTTTAGAAAAAATTTAAATTGACTACAAACATGAAAAACAAAATCTTCTCAAACTTATTTTACGGAATTATTTCAATCCTTTTTTTAGTAGTTACTTCTTGTAATAACTCAGAAAATTCTGAGATTATTGAAGTTAACCCAAAGTATGCTGAGTTTATAACCGCTTATACTTCTGGCGTAATTTCTAACAAATCAGAAATTATAATCGAGTTAAAGAACGAACTTTCTGATGATGAAATAAATAAAATAAATACCAATCAATTATTTGACTTTGAACCAAGAATTGCAGGAAAAACAGAATGGATAAATAACAGGTCAATTCGTTTTACCCCAAGTTCTGACTTAAGCTCGCTAAAACTATATAAAGTAACCTTTCATTTAAGTAAAGTAAGTGTTGTACCAAGTGACATGTTAGATTTTACATTCCAATTCCAAGCAAAACATATGGATTTGAATGTTTATATTGAAGGGCTGACTCCTTATAGTGATGACTTAGAATGGCAAAAAGTAGGAGGTTTTATCACTACTACCGACCATGTGTCGCAGGAAATGGTAATGCAACTAGTAACTGCCAATCAAAATGGGAAGAAACTAAATATAAGATGGGTAGAAACTAAAGATGTATTTACTCACAGCTTTATCATAGATAGTATTGCAAGAGGTGAAAAAAGGGGAATGCTAAATATTGTTTGGGATGGCAATTTGATTGGCGTAAACAAAAATGAAAAGATTGACTATGAAATTCCACCTTTAGGTGATTTTAAAGTAATGGACTTTAGTATTGGCCAACTACCTGACCAATTTATTAAAGTTCGTTTTTCTGACCCTCTTGCTAAGAATGCCATGTTAGATGGATTGATTTATTTAGAGAGTGGGGAAGATTTAAGATTTTCAATTGATAAAAATATACTTACTATTTATCCGAAAGAAAAATTAGTTGGTAAAAAAGTACTTAAATTTAGTAATACAGTTAAAAACTCAATTGGATTTGAGTTAAAAAAAGAAGAAAGCAAAACACTAAGTTTCATAAGCTTAAAACCTAAAGTACAACTTATTGGTGATGGCGTAATTTTACCAAGCACTAACGGACTTATTTTCCCTTTTAAAGCTGTAAACCTAAATGCTGTAAATGTGAAGATTATAAGGATTTATGAGAATAATGTAGCTCAGTTTTTTCAAGAAAATAATTATGATGGCGGAAGGGGTTTAACTCGAGTTGGAAGAATAATATATAAAGATGATGTTGCATTAAAATCAACAAGCAAAGTTGACTTAAGCTACTGGAATACTTATTCATTGGATTTATCCAAGATGATAAAAACTGAGCCTGGAGCTATCTACAGAGTAATGATTAGCTTTAAAATGTCCCAATCCCTTTATCCATGTGATTGTGATGATAACTCCGAAAAAGAAGAAAGTTCTGATTTTGAGGTAGATTATTTTGATGCAAATCAGTCTTACTGGTACTCTTCTAATAATTACAATTACAGTACACAATATTTTAACTGGAGAGAAAGAGCCAACCCATGTAAACTAGCTTATTATGGAAGTAATGATAATACAGTAGTTCGTAATGTATTTGCATCTGACTTAGGGATTATGGTAAAAGCAAGTGATAATGGAAAGCTGATGGCTATTATCACTAATTTAAAAACTACTCAACCACAATCAGGAGTTAAAATTGAACTTTATAATTTCCAAAACAGATTAATAGCAAGCAAAACCACTTCTTCAGTTGGGATTGCCAAATTTAATTTAGAAAAGCAACCATATTTGTTAATCGCAAAAAAAGGAAATGAAATTGGGTATTTAAAACTAGATGATGGTTCCTCTCTATCCATGAGTATGTTTGATATAGGAGGTTCAGTAACTCAAGATGGTATAAAAGGATTTATCTATGGAGACAGAGGTGTTTGGAGACCTGGAGATTCACTTTTTCTTTCTTTCATTCTAGAGGATAAGAATAAACTTTTACCTCAAAATCATCCAGTAATTTTCACACTATACAATGCAAAAGGACAGGTAAATCAAAGAATAACTCGGACAAAAGGTGAAAATGGTTTTTATGTATTTAAGACAAAAACAAATACTGAAGATGAAACAGGAAATTGGAAGGCAGAAATAAAAGTGGGTGATGCAGTTTTCACAAAACAACTTAAGATAGAAACCATAAAACCAAACCGACTAAAAGTAGCTTTAGATTTTGGAGGAAAAATATTAACCAACATTACAAACCACCCGATAAACTTAACTTCAAACTGGTTGCATGGCGCTCCTGCAAAAGGGCTAAAAACTGATATTGAAATTAATCTTTCAGAATCAACCACTCGTTTTAAAGGTCTTGGAGAATATCATTTTGATGACTATATTAAAAGTTTCAAATCACAAGATATAAAAGTTGCTCAGCAAATATTGAATAAAGAAGGAAAGACAAGCTTTACTCCTGAATTTAAGGTAAATGAAGATGCTCCAGGGATGCTAAAAGCATCTTTTAAAACGAGAGTATTTGAAAAAGGAGGTGACGCAAGTACAGATAGAATTTTAATACCATTTTCTCCGTACAGAAGTTATGTTGGGTATAGATTACCTAAAGGAAATAGTTGGAGTGGTGCATTATATTCTGATTCAAAAAACCTAATACCTATCGTAACAGTGGATGAGTTTGGAGAATTAGTGGATAGAGAAAATGTTAAAGTAGAAATTTTTAAGGTGTCATGGAATTGGTGGTGGCAAACCAATTCAAAATATGATATTGCAAGATATGTAACAGAGATAAATAGAGAGCTTATTCACACAGGAAATATTAACACAATAGATGGAAAAGCAATCTATGAATTAAATTTACAAAAGGAAATTTGGGGCAGATGTTATATCCGTGTAACTGACCCTGAATCTAAACATTCTTCAGGTCAAGTTTTCTACATGTCTTACAGTGATTATTGGAGTACAACATCAGGAAAATCAGAAGGTGCTGAGATGTTATCATTTAATACTGATAAAACAAAATATACAGTAGGAGAAAATGTTAAAATAACATTACCAGAAGCAAAAGAAGGTAGAATATTTATTAGTGTAGAATCAGGGAATGAAGTATTAAATACTTATTGGTTTAAGGCGAGTAAATCCAATAATACATTTTCATTTAAGGCAACTCCAAACATGGCACCGAATGTATATTTAAACATTACATTTATTCAACCGCATAAGCATACTGAAAATGACTTACCTATCAGAATGTTTGGAGTAAAAGGAATTGCAGTAGAAGACCCTAATACGCACCTATCCCCTATCATTACTATGAAGGATGAGTTGCGTCCTGAAGAGGAAGTTACAATAAAAATTTCTGAAGAAAAAGGTAAGAAAATGACCTACACAATTGCTATAGTTGATGATGGTCTACTTGACCTAACTCATTTTAGCACACCAAAAGCTTGGCATACTTTTTATGCAAGACAATCTTTAGGGGTAAAAACTTGGGATATGTATAAATATGTAACGGGAGCATTTACAGGTAGAATGGCAGGGCTATTGCAGATTGGAGGAGATATTTATGCTAAAAGCACAGAAAAGAAGCAAGCCAACAGATTTAAGCCTGTTGTGAAGTTTTTAGGCCCGTTTACTTTAAACCCTGGAAGGACTGCTAAGCATACCTTTAAAATGCCAAATTATGTAGGTTCTGTCAGGACTATGGTAGTCGCAGGGAATAATACTGCTTATGGTTCAACTCAAAAAACAACTCCAGTTAGAAAACCATTAATGGTATTGGCGACTTTACCAAGAGTATTAGGTCCTACTGAGGAGGTTCTAGTTCCTGTTGCTGTTTTTGCAATGAAAGAAAATATAAAAGAAGTAAAAGTAAGTATTCAATCAAATGATAAATTTGAGATTATTGGAAGCCACTCTCAACTTATACAGTTTGAAAGTGTCGGAGATAAAATAGTCAATTTTAAACTAAAGGTAAAAGATAAATTAGGAATTGGAACTGTGAAAATAATTTGTGAAAGCGGAAATGAGAAAGCTACTTATGATGTGGAATTAGCAATTAGAATGCCAAACCCTATATTGACTAAAGTCGTTTCAAAAGCAATAGCTAGTGGAGATATTTGGTATATAGATTATGAAGCCTTTGGAATACAAGGAACGAACAAAGCAATGTTAGAGTTTTCAACTGTTCCACCAATAAATTTAGAGAAACGATTAAGTTATTTAATTCAATACCCTCATGGATGTATTGAACAAACTACCTCTTCTGTTTTTCCTCAATTATATTTAACTGATTTATTAGCATTATCGAATGAGGAACAAAGAAATATTCAAACGAATATTGAAAAAGCTTTAATTCGTATTAAATCATTTCAAACTACTAATGGAGGATTTACCTACTGGCCAAATTCTTATAGTTCAGAAAGTGAATGGGGAACAAATTATGCAGGGCATTTTATGATTGAAGCAAAGAAAAAAGGATTTCAATTACCAATTGGCTTACTGAATAATTGGGTGTCTTTTCAGACAGGAAAAGCAAATGCTTGGCAATTTCATAATACAAAAACAAACTATTATCAAAGGTCAACACAGCTGAATCAAGCTTATCGCTTATACACTTTGGCATTAGCAAATAAACCTGCACTTAGTGCTATGAATAAATTGAGAAGCAATAGTAAGTTAAGTACTAACGCTAAATGGAGGCTTGCAGCAGCCTATACTTTAATTGGAAGAAAAGATGTAGCAAATGATTTAATTTTTGGAACTTCAAAAAATGTAGAAGCATATAAGGAGTCATCATATACTTACGGCAGCAAAACAAGAGATGAGGCCTTGATTTTAGAGGCACTGGCTTTAATGCAAGAGTATGAAGAAGCAAAAGAGTTGCTAGATAAGATTGCTAAGAAATTAGCATCTAATGATTATCTAAATACACAAGCTACAGCCTTTTCATTATTAGCAATTTCAAAATATATTGGAGGAAGTGGAAATGCAAAATCATTTACTGTTGAAGTAAAAACGAATGGCAAACCCTCATCAGTTAATTCTAATTCAACCTACAAACAAATCGACTTAGCTATAGAGGGTAAGCCTAATGGAAAATTAGAGTTTAACAATACGAATGAGACTATGTTATTTGTATCACTTCAAATGCAAGGAACACCAATGTATGATGGAGTTTCTATTAATGAAGACAATAACATTAATATGTCTGTAAACTATTTCAATATGAATAATACTACATTAAATCCATCTGAGATTGAACAAGGAAATGATTTTTATGTAGAAACAAGTATTACCAATACGGGAATTAAACAAAATTATGAAAACCTTGCACTTACGCAAATATTCCCTTCTGGTTGGGAAATTAGAAATACAAGGATGGATTTACATAAAACTACCAATAAGGAAAATATAACATATCAAGATATTAGAGATGATAGAGTACATTCCTATTTTGATTTAGAAAAAGGAAAAACTATTAAAGTTAAAATCCAATTAAATGCATCCTATTTAGGAAGATTTTATTTGCCAATTACAAATTGTGAAGCAATGTATGATAATACAATAAACGCCAAGGAAGGAGGTAGTTGGGTTGAAGTAGTTAAAGAAAGTGCTAAATAGATTTATCAAACATATACTAAGGTATAAGTGGCGATATTTAGTAGTATTCTTATTTATACTGTTTTGGAATTTATTAGAATTTCCATTATTTAAAGACCCTACTTCAACTGTAGTAATAACTGAAAAAGGAGAGCTATTAGCTGCTAGAATAGCTGATGATGGTCAGTGGCGTTTTCCTGAATCTGATTCGATACCTGAAAAATTTAAGGTAGCTATCACTTACTTTGAGGATGAGTATTTTTACTGGCATTTAGGGGTTAATCCTATCTCTTTTTTAAGAGCTATCAAACAAAATATAATTGCTGGTGAAATCGTAAGTGGGGCAAGTACCCTTACTATGCAAACTATTCGACTTTCACGAAAAGGACAATATCGAACCTATTTTGAAAAATTTATTGAACTTATATTAGCTACACGATTAGAACTTTCAAAAAGTAAAGCATCCATTTTAAATTTATATGCTTTTAACGCTCCTTTTGGAGGTAATGTTGTAGGTTTAGATGCTGCAGCTTGGCGATACTACAAGCGCTCACCTCACCAGCTATCATGGGGAGAAACAGCAACCCTTGCAGTGTTGCCCAATGCACCTTCTTTGATATATCCAGGGAAAAATCATGAGCTTTTATTAAAAAAGAGAAATAGGCTACTTCAAAAACTAATGGAAAATGGTGAAATTGACTCTATTACATGTGAGTTAGCACAGCTAGAGCCTTTGCCAAGTCGACCACATCCTTTACCAAGTATCACCCCTCACCTACTTAATCGTTTAATCAAAGATGGCCATAAAGGAAAAATAAACAAAGTATGTATTGACAAGGGGGTTCAAGATAATGTAAACAGAATAGTTTCTAATGCACATCAGCAGTTAAAGTATAATCGAATTCATAATATTTCTGTATTAGTGATAGATGTAAAAACTAAAAATGTTATTTCTTATATAGGAAACTCAGATTGCAATCATTATAACTCAGGAAGTAAAGTTGATATGATACATGCAAAAAGAAGTACAGGAAGCACACTAAAACCTTTATTATATGCTTCAATTTTAGATGAAGGAAGTATATTGCCACACAGTTTAGTGCCAGATGTTCCAACACAAATATTAAGTTTTTCACCTAAAAATTTCTACAGAACTTTTGATGGGGCTGTACCTGCTTCAAATGCTTTAGTTCGATCATTAAATATCCCAGCAGTACTTGAATTAAGTAATTATGGACAACATAAATTTTATGACAAACTAAAACGACTAAATCTATATTCTCTAAACAAAAATGCAGAACACTATGGACTTTCTCTTATCCTTGGAGGTGCAGAAGCAAGCATGTGGGAATTAGGCACTATATATTCAGGAATGGCATCAACACTCAATAATTTTAAAAAAAACAACTATAATTATAATGCCAATAGCTATGCACAACCTAATCTCTTTAGCATAAAAAATAAAAAACAAAATTTACAAAGAGAAAGTCATTTTTCATTTGCAAGTATCTGGCAAACATTTGAAGTACTAAGTGAGCTAAACCGACCAGTAGGTGAAGGGCAATGGGAGGAGTTTTCATCTTCATCAAAAATAGCTTGGAAAACAGGAACAAGTTTTGGGCACAAAGATGCTTGGGCAATTGGAATAACTCCTGAATATGTTACTGTAGTTTGGGTAGGAAATGCTGATGGAGAAGGGCGGCCTGGACTAACAGGGACTAATATTGCAGCCCCAATTATGTTCTCAGTTTTTGATAAATTACCAAGAACAACTTGGTTCGAAACACCATTTGAAGACATGGAGGAATTATTAGTTTGTAAAAGTAGTGGAGACTTAGCCTCAGAAAACTGCAACAATACTAATATTGAATTAGTTCCTCAAAATTGTAAAAGAGCTAAACAATGTAGTTATCATAAATTAATACACTTAAACAATGACTCTACTTATAAGGTAAATAGTAGTTGCTATCCTGTCAGTAAAATGAAACATACATCTTGGTTTAGCCTCCCTCCTATGATGTCGTATTATTATAAAAAAGTAAATCCTTTTTACACCCAAGAACCTGAAGAACATCCTGATTGCACAAAAGAACATAAAAAAACTCTTCAAATGATTTATCCAAAAAATGGGAGTAAATTATTTTTACCTAGAAACTTAGATGGAAGTAAAAATCAAATTGTATTTAAATTAGCTCATACAAAATCTGATGCCTTGGTCTATTGGCACTTAGATGGTAATTATGTTGGGCAAACAAAAGAGTATCATAATAAGGTGCTCGACACTTCAATTGGAAATCATAAACTTACATTAGTTGATGCTAATGGTAATGAAATTGCAATTGAATTTGAAATAATTGATATAAATGGGTGAAACAGAAATATAATTAGAGTTAGCAGATAGAAATATGAAAATTTTGTAATTTTAAGATGGAGGGAAAACATCCATTTGTTCTACCCTCCCTGTTTTTAGGCATAAAAAAAAGACCCTAAAAAGGGTCTTCTGTATCTTGTAGCGTGAGGGAGATTTGAACTCCCGACCTCAGGGTTATGAATCCTGCGCTCTAACCAACTGAGCTACCACGCCAAAACGGTTGCAAATATATTATTTTCACTTAGTCTGAAATATTTTTTCGA
>Ga0308011_10000748_pt1 | contig 16370 bp, 14 predicted proteins | sample Neamet177_FD_203144 | JGI IMG/M metagenome (GOLD analysis project Ga0308011, IMG submission 203144) | Marine microbial communities from water near the shore, Antarctic Ocean - #177 | ecosystem: Environmental > Aquatic > Marine > Unclassified | place: Southern Ocean | collected 2014-07-25 | reverse complement strand
GTGTATTCGGTTCTGCGCGCATCGTTGAGTTCGATATCGAGAGAATTTTCGGAAACCCCAACCTGGGGCGCGGTGCCAGGATCCCCATCATAGATCACGAGATAAACGGTGCTCGAGACCTGCGACTCGCCGGTCCCGCCGCTGCCACGAAACATCGTAAATTCGGTGAGCGCCAAAGTATCGGGCTCGGCACCTTCAACAGCATCGCGAGGCGTAAAGGTCTGCCCTGCTCCTTTGGACCCTAGTCCTCCTCCAACAGGATCGAAGTCGTGATCGATCACGACTTGCTCCGCAAAAAGAGAACGACAGATAGCGGATGTCATAGAAACCATTCCATTGGAACCCCTGAGATTTCTTGAAGAGCGCTGCCGGGATTCTTACGAAGACGGAGATTTCATCTCGGTTCATGGAGGAGTTCAAAGTCATGTTGATCCGGCAGACGAGACTCCCGATCGGCTCCACCGGACCACCTTGAGAGATACGCAAGCCCATCGATCAGGGAGAATCGTGATTTGCGGGCATTCCTCTCAAAAGTCCTGCTGAATCGCTGATTTAGGTCGCACGATCTGTATCGAGACAGGCCTCACAAGCAAAGGTTCGCTGACTGGCCTCAATCTCGACGAATGGACTTCCGCCCAAGTATCTCAAAACCTCGATGTGACCATCGGCGCTCTGCAGAGAAAACCCAGCGCAGGGCTTTAAAAATCCAAGTAAATCTCGGTCCGCCGATTGGCCCGGCGACCCGTGGGGTTATCCTCTCCTTCTTCAGTGGAATTTGGCCGCCGCGGTTTTGCTTCCCCCTCAGCCAGTGCTACAATTTGCTCGCTAGAAACCCCCACTTCGAGAAGGTAGCTCTCCACCGCTCCGGCACGACGACCTGAGAGCACATTATTGTATTCATCGGTCCCAAGAGCATCGGTGTGGCCTGAGAGAGTGAGCTTCTTGTTTGGATCCAGATTAAGAAGGCCGGCCACGATATTAAGCTGCCTTTGAGTCCGTGGAGTGAGTCCATCTTCATCGAATCCGAAGTAGAGAATCAAAGTATCACCCCCGGCAGGATTTTTGATCAGGGGAGTAAAATGGACATCTCCCCCGGCCACCCGATCAGCGTAATCAGCGAGGAGGGAGTCGAGATTTACTTCCGTCACCCGCCAAGGTTGATTGGCAGAAACGCGTTGAACATTGAGGCCAAAATCGGCGGCTTTTTCTCCGGTTTCATCTTCCACATGAGCCACAAACCCAGCGGTTAGATCCTTGTTAAACATGGCACGCAAAGGCTTCTGCGCCCGAAGTTTGTACTTGGCTTCTTCGAAGATAATGCAAAGCCCCGCGATTTTGGCGTCGGAGACTTTCTCGGAATCCACGAAAGATTTGGCGTCGTCGAAATTTTGATCGAGCGCAGCCTGGAGAAAAGCAGCGGTGATCCCGAGGGCATCGACAAATACGGCACGACCAGGCACCTCTTCGTCTGGCAGCTTGATCTTATCAACTGCCCACTTACCGGTATCACCCCGAAGAAGGTCGAAATAAATGCGTGCTCCCGTTTGCTCCCCTTGCATATTCAGAGCCCAACGCGATTTGCGATTTGGCTCAAGCTCTCCGATCTCAACCACCGGATCCATGGCACTCAGTCTAAAATCACCTTTTTCTGCAAGAGCCTGCAGTCCCTTGAGGTGACTTGCATCAAGTGCTTTCTGGCCAATGAGCGTGGTGGTCTCCTTAAGGTCGGAAGCTTCGAGAGCTTTCCCGATCTTTTTCAAGAGAGTCTCCGGATCGAGTTCGGCAGCCCCCAATCCCGCGTCGATGAGCATTTGCTCGGGTGTCGGAGGCTTGACCGTATCCACAGGCTCTGGAATTGGAACAGGGCCGGCATCAAATGGATCAATAGGCTCCAGTTTTACGACCGGTTCCGGCTTTACCACAACGTCCTCTTTGGGTTCTGGAGTAGGCTTCTTAACGGAAGGCTCATCCTTATCTCCACGTTTCATAAAATAAGCCCCAGCTCCAATGAGCGCGGCGGCGATGAATGCTAGAAAAACGTAGAGGGCGAAATTTGAACGCGGCTCGTATGAATCGTAGGTGCTCATAGTTTCAACAATGGGTTTAATCAGTGGGGCCTTTGGTGCGGGGAATACGAGGAAATGTCACGACTGAATTCTTATTCCCGCGATAGACGCGAAGCTTGGTCTCATTTACCGCAGCCGTCGCAACAAGCCTGAGATAGAAATCCTGACTATTACGAATGCGGGCGTCATTGATCTCGAGAAGAAAATCATTGGCCTTAATTCCTTTTTGTTCAGCAAGGCTCCCCGACAGAACCTCATTCACAAAAACTCCTCCACGCATCCGGGATCCAAAAGGCAGGTTTCGCACTCTCAACCCAATCGTTTTGAGAATGGCCTCATCAGAAGCGAGACGACCACTATCGGCCAATTGTTCCGGCTGACCGAACGGGTTGGCTTCTCCTACCACAGATTTGAGATTCACCGAGGAATTGACTCTCCAAACACTAATGATCGCTTCGGAAGCAACCTCGGATCGCTGCACCCGGTTGAGAAAATCCTTGGTCGCCTGCACCCCTTCACCTTGGTAAGCCGTGATGATGTCATAGGGCTTAAGACCTGCTTGCTCGGCGGGTGACCCCGGAGTGACATCCAAAACAACAACCCCACGCCCATCCGGATAGTTAAAAACACTTCGAAGATAATTGTTAAGATCCTGAGTCCTGAGGCCGAGATATCCATGAACAGGCCGGCCCTTCTTCAAGATATACTCCATCGTCCGTTTCACATCGTTCGAAGGGATCGAAAACCCAATTCCCTGAAACCCCGGATTCTCACGATTCTCACTGTAAAGGGAGGCGTTGATGGCAATAATCTCGCCGAGGTGATTGAGAAGCGGTCCTCCAGAATTTCCCGGGTTAATGGCAGCGTCCGTTTGGAAAAGATCCCTTTGCCCATCGGAAAGGGAACGGTCACGCGCAGAAATTCGGCCAACGGTGACCGACTCTCCCAAGCCAAAAGGGTTCCCCACCGCAATCGCGATCTGCCCCACCCTGACATCATCCGAATCACCAAATTTCAGCGCATCGAACTTTTCATCAGATTGGCTGCTCTTGATACGCAGAACCGCGATATCGAGCAACTTGTCTGAATTGATCAAAGTTGCCGGGAGTGATCGGCCGTCATGGAGAGTCACTCGGATTCGCTTGTGCCCCTTAATGACATGGTGATTGGTGATAATGTGCCCTTCCTCGGAAACAATCACACCGGAACCAAGGCCCGGCGTCACCCGGTCACGCTCGTAGATGCGGCCTTGGAGAGGATCCAGGATGCGCTCGCGCTTGAGGATCTCGGTGTCAATGCTGACCACTGCCGGAGTGACGCGATCGACCAAGGCCACCATCTCATCGTTTGCCCGGATCAACCCGGGAACCAGGCTGGGATCAATCGCCGGAGCCATTTGCAAGGTGGCATGCTCCGGAGCAAACTGTCCGCTTTCCACTTCCTGCTTGAGGCCAAAAATAGGGTATCCGCCCCGCCAGGCCCGATACACATGCATCGAAAAGAAAGCTGCCGCAAAGACGAAGCAAAGCACAATGACACGTTTGAAAGTATCGTTCATAAAGTAAGTAAGGATTGGGGGAGGGTAACCGAAGGGACACGATTGTCATCTCCCGTCTCGAAACTACTTTCCCACCGTTGCCACAGCTAAAGCGGCGTTCACCTCACCTCTTTTCTTCAAAATTCCTGCTCCAAGACATGAAAATCCGTTAGAAGCGAACCATGACGATTCGGGAACTAGCTATCAACGAATGGGACAAAGTCGCCTCTCTCATCTTCCACTCCACCAACCAATGGTACCTCAAGAAGCTCAATCGGGGCTGTTTTCCAGGCGAGGATCCCTCCATTTGCCGGATCTTTCCTGAAGTTTACGAGAAACTGGACCCGGGCTGTTGCCTTGTCGCGGAAATCGACGGGGAATTCGCCGGATCCTGCTTCTACCATCCACGCGAGACCCATGTTTCCCTTGGCATCATGAATGCCAACCCAAAATTCTCGGGCCAAGGCGTTGCTCGAAACCTTTTGGATCGGATCATTCAGCGGGCGGGAACCAAACCTGTTCGCCTGGTCTCCAGTGCCCTCAATCTCGACTCCTATTCGCTCTACACCCGCGCCGGTTTCCGTCCGCTCGCCATCTACCAGGACATGTTTCTGCCCGCCGGGAAACCTCTCCCGCCACCATCGGAAAGAATCCGCCCCGCCACTCTTAACGACATCCCGGCCCTGATGAACCTCGAAGAACAAATCAGCGGAATTCGACGTGAGAAAGATTGGCGCTACTTCCTCTCTGATGACACCGGTGTCTGGCGTGGATTGATCTGCGAAAATGAGGAACAAATCACCGGCGCCCTCTTTTCCATCAATCACCCCGGCAGCCGCATGCTGGGACCTGGGATCATGGTTGATGAAGACAGTGCCTTCGATCTCATCACCGCCCACCTGAATCACCAAGGGCAGGACAGCCTCATCTTCCTCGTCCCTGCGGCAGCATCCCATCTCGTAAATCGCCTCTACAGCCTAGGAGCCCGCAATTGCGAAATCCACCTCAGCCAGGTCCGCGGTGAAACACAGGAACCCGCTGGAATCGTCATGCCCACCTTCATGCCCGAAACCGGGTAGCTCACTTTCCCCAAAGTCTTTCCCGTTTGGGCGTCATCTTTCATTGGCTCACACGACCCTCCTCACATACTTTCAAAAAAACGGCGACCGTTTCCGGTCGCCGTTTCGAAAATTGTTGATTCCAATGCCTTACATCCGCTTGCGCTTCAGCTTGAGCATGGCCTCGGACTTCGCGATGACCGCCTGAAGGGCTGCCATCTCTTCGTGGTTCACATTCTCCCCGGTCAAGGCTTCCTCGGCGCGCTTCATGGCTTCCTTAACCTGGGATTCGTCAATCGCGTCCTCACCAATGGCGAGGTCGATCAGAACCGCCACCTTGTCATTGTTGACTTCGACAAAGCCTTCGCCAACGGCGAGTTTTTCAGTCTTTCCATCCTTAAGGTAATGGAGCTCGCCGGGTTTCAAGGGCGCCACCAATGCGGCGTGCATTGCCAAAATTCCCATCTCCCCCTCGCTACCGGGAAGGTAGACGTCGTCGACGGTATCGGAGAAGATGGTCTTTTCCGGGGTAACGATGTCGAGCTGAAATGGCATGGGATTTGGGTCTCAAGATTAGGAATTAGCCTTTGTCGACGGAGTCGATGCCAGCTTTCATGTAGAAGTTGGATTCGGGAACACTGTCGTGCTTACCGTCGAGAATTTCAGCGAAGCCCTTCACGGTGTCTTCGATGGTGCAAAGAACTCCGTCTACGTTGGTGAAGACCTCAGCCACGTGGAAAGGTTGGGTGAGGAACCGTTGGATTTTACGAGCGCGGAAGACGGTCGTTTTGTCCTCGTCAGAAAGTTCGTCCATTCCAAGAATCGCGATGATGTCCTGAAGATCCTTGTAGCGCTGAAGCACAAGCTGAACGCCACGAGCAACTTTGTAGTGCTCTTCTCCGACGATCTCGGGAGCAAGCGCCGCAGAGGTAGAGGCGAGCGGGTCGACGGCAGGGAAAAGAGCCTGCTCCGCAAGGGAACGCTCAAGCACCACGGTCGCGTCAAGGTGAGCGAAGGTGTTGGCAGGAGCGGGGTCAGTTAAGTCATCCGCAGGAACGTAAACGGCCTGAATAGAAGTAATCGATCCCTTCTTGGTAGAAGTGATTCGCTCCTGAAGTCCGGCCATTTCCTCAGAGAGGGTCGGCTGGTATCCCACCGCGGAAGGCGTGCGGCCAAGAAGTGCGGACACCTCGGAACCGGCCTGGGAGAAACGGAAAATATTATCAACGAAGAGAAGAACGTCAGAATTGTCCTCATCGCGGAAGTGCTCAGCCATGGTGAGCGCGGAGAGGGCCACACGGAGACGCGCACCTGGAGGCTCGTTCATCTGACCGTAGCAAAGTGCCACTTTGGAACCGGGAGCGAGGACAGGATTGCCGTTTTCGTCGAGCTTGGGATGATCGTTCTCGTCCTTCTCAGTCGAAATAACGCCGGACTCGATCATCTCCCAGTAAAGGTCGTTGCCCTCACGAGTTCGCTCACCCACACCGGCGAAGACGGAGAATCCACCGTGTGCTTTCGCAATGTTGTTGATGAGCTCCATGATGACCACGGTCTTACCGACACCCGCACCACCGAACATGCCACCTTTGCCACCTTTAAGAAGAGGGCAGATGAGGTCGATGACTTTGATCCCGGTTGGAAGAATCTCCGTAGTGGCAGATTGCTCGACAAGAGTAGGAGCAGGGCGGTGAATTGGAGAACGCTTGTTCTCATCTTCGAGCGCAAGTTTGTTTTCATCCACGACATCACCTGTCACGTTGAAAATACGTCCCAAAACCTGCTTACCAACAGGAACCGCAATGGGCTTGCCAGTATTGGTCACGCTCATGCCTCGCTTGAGGCCTTCAGTGGTGCTCATCGCAACACCACGAACCCAACCATCACCGAGGTGCTGTTGGACTTCGAGGACAAGCTTGGTGGCGACGCCGAAGAGATCGTAGTTAAGCTCGAGAGCGTTATAGATCTCAGGAAGCTTACTGGCGGCGGAGAAGTCGACATCGACAACAGCGCCGATGACTTGAACGATGGTTCCTTGGTTGCTCATGGTGGTGGAGAGTTGAAAGTTAGAGGTGAGAAAAATATTAGGTGAATCACTCCATTGCCTTCATGGCGGTGGTGATCTCGAGAAGTTCGGCAGTAATGGCTGCCTGACGGGCCTTGTTATACTCAAGGGTGAGGTCCTTGATCATGCTCTTCGCGTTGTCGCTGGCGGCCTTCATGGCAACCATCCGTGCGGAGTGCTCAGAAGCACGAGCTTCGACCAGCATCTGGTAGATCTGGAAGTTGATGTAAAGTGGGAGGAGCTTATCGAGGACGCCTGTGGCGTCGGGCTCAAATTCGTAATCGACGCTCAGAGCGGAAGTCGCATCAGTCTCGTGAATCTCGCCTTTCCCAACCCCTTCATAGTCCTGCTTCTCACCGAGGTCTTCGGATTCAATTGGCAGGAGCTGGAAGACTTCAGGAGTCTGGGTCAGAGTGCTGACAAAGTTGTTAAAAGCGACGCTGATCTTATCATACTCCCCACTGAGGAATTGCTCGGCGAGGAATTTCGAGATCGGCTTGGCATCGTTGAAGGGAACGGGGTCAGCCACATCCCAATCGGTGACAATCTTGCCTCCGGTCTTGGCGATGGTCTGACGAAGTTTTTTCCCGACGGTGACATATTCGGTGTCATCGGATGCGCTCCTACGGACTGCCTTATAAAGGTTTGTATTAAGACCACCGCAGAGGCCTCGACCAGTGGAGATCACGAGCATGAGCTCCTTTTTCCCCTCCCGCTTGCCCAAAAGAGGATGAGAATCTTCCCCCGTGTTCTTTTTCAGATTGACGAGAACCTTGTTCAGTCTGTCGGCGTAGTCCCGGCCAGCGAGCGCTTGATTCTGTGCCTTCTTCATCTTGGCAGCCGAGACCAGCTCCATCGCTTTGGTGATCTGCGAGGTGCTTTTGACCGACTTGATGCGTCGGCGGATGTCACGAAGGTTGGCCATGAAAAACGAAGAATTAAATGATTAGGAAACGAGATCGAAGGTCTTACTTCCAGCTCCCCTTGAAGTCTTCAAGGGATGTCTTGAGACCATCGTTGATCTCGTCGGAAAGTGCTTTTTCGTCGGCGATCTTCTGAAGAAGGTCGGCCTTACGGGTCGAAAGGAATTCCTCAAGGGCTCCTTGGCACTCCTTGACGCGCTCAACCTCGACATCGTCGAAGTGACCGTTCTGCATCGCCCAGAGAATGGCGACCTCCATCTCCATGGAAAGCGGCGCATACTGGTTTTGCTTGAAAAGTTCCACGATACGCAGACCGCGGTTGATTTTACCCTTGGTGGCTTCATCGAGATCGGAACCGAACTGGGCGAAGGCCTGAAGTTCGCGGAACTGGGCGAGGTCGAGCTTGGTTGTTCCGGAGACTTTCTTGATCGCCTTGGTCTGGGCGGCCGATCCCACACGGGACACGGAGAGACCCACCGAGATCGCGGGGCGGATGCCCTGATAGAAAAGGTCGGTCTCGAGGAAAATCTGGCCGTCGGTGATGGAAATCACGTTGGTCGGGATGTAAGCGGACACGTCGCCAGCTTGCGTCTCAATGATTGGAAGCGCGGTCAATGACCCGCCGCCCTCTTTGTCGGAGAGACGGGCGGAACGCTCAAGGAGACGGGAGTGAAGGTAGAACACATCACCAGGGTAGGCCTCACGTCCGGAAGGACGGCGAAGAATCAGGGAGACCTGACGATAGGCAACGGCCTGCTTGGAAAGGTCATCAAAGACGATAAGGACGTCCTTGCCCTGGTCCATGAGGTACTCGGCAAGAGCACATCCGGAGTAGGGCGCGAGGAACTGGTTGGTTGCCGAGTCCGAAGCGGAGGCGGAAACAATGATGGTGTTGTCGAGAGCTCCGGCTTCTTCGAGAATAGAAACGGTGCGGGCGATGTTCGACTGCTTCTGGCCGATACCGACGTAGACGCAGTAGACAGGCTTGTGATCCTTCAAGCGGCCTTCAGCTGCTGCTTTGTTCTGGTTGGACTGGGAAATGATGGTGTCGATCGCGATGGTCGTCTTGCCGGTCGAGCGGTCACCAATGATGAGCTCACGTTGACCACGACCGATTGGAATCATGGCGTCGATGGCGGCGATACCGGTCTGAAGGGGAACGGAAACCGACTTACGCTTAATGATGCCAGGAGCGATTTTCTCAACAGGATACTGGTCAGCGGCAACGATCTCGCCCTTCCCGTCGAGGGGCTCGGCAAGAGTGTTGACGACACGGCCAAGGAAGTTTTCACCGACCGGAATCGAGAGAAGCTTTCCAGTCGTTTTGCACTCCATCCCTTCGGTGATGTGCTTTCCGTCACCGAGGAACACAACTCCGACTTCCCCTTCCTCAAGGTTGAGGGCGATTCCGGTGAGTCCACCGGGGAACTCGATCATCTCGTTCAGCTGTGCGTCGCTGAGACCTTCGACTTTGGCGACACCGTCACCTGTTTCACGGACGATGCCGATGTTGGTTTTTTCGACGGACGTGGAGACGTCCGCGATTTGGGCTTCCAGTTCCTGGAGGATGCTGCTCATAACAAATATTGGTGAGAGAGTATGTGAAGGGGAGAGTTAGAGGGATTCCTGAAGACGTTCAAGGCGGGCTTTGACCGACCCATCGAAAAGATCATTTCCGACGCGAACGCGCATACCACCGAGAAGCTCGGGGTTAGTTTTAAAAGCAAAAATGAGGTCCTCGCCGTATTGCTGGCGGAGGGAGTCTTCCACCTTGGACGTGGTGTCTTTGTCAAGCGAGATCGCGCTTTCCACCGTGACCTGTTTCTTGGCGACTTCGGCGTGAATGAGGCGACGAAGGGCCTGGAGCATGCCGCGATAGCCGCGCGGCTTTTCGGTTGAAAGTTTCGTGATGGCCATGCGCAGGTGCTCCTCGTTGATCTGCCCCTTTTGGGTGCAGAGTCGGAAAATGCGGCGAGCAGTGCTCTGTGTGACCTTGGAAACTTTCATCGTCGATTCAGAGAAGGAAAATCAGTTATTAAGACTGGCAACAGCCTCGTCATTGATGCGCTTCTGGTCGCTTGCATCAAGAGACTTACCAGTGACCTGGGAGGTGGTGGCGACAACGAGACGGCCAAATTCCTGCTTGAGCTCGGCAGCCATGGTGGCGCGCTCGGCTTTGGCGGCTTCTTGCGCCTTGTTGAGAATGTTTTGGGCGGTAGCGACGGCCTCCTGAGATTTTTTCTCGGAGAGCGCGGCCGCACTTTCCTTGGCTTCGCCGATGAGACGCTTGGCATCCGCGTTGGCTTTCTCAAGGAGGGCTGCTTTTTCTTTCTCGCTGTCTGCAAGTTGCTGTTGGATCTCCTCCAATTTGGCCTCACCATCGGCGATGCGAGTGCGGCGTTTGTCGAGGATCTCCTGGATCGGTTCGAAGGCGAACTTTTTCAACACAAGGAGCACGAGGATGAAGTTAATGAGCTGGGCAATAAAGAAAGGCCAGTTCACTCCGTAGGTTGCGAAGAAACCTTGCTCGGCTCCGGAGGCTGCGAGGATCGAGATCATTGTGAAGAAAGGTAAGAAAGAATGTGGAAATTAAGTGCTGCGGTAGTGCCGCAGCACTTAATTGAAGTTTTGGATAAAATCCGCTGCCTCTAGTAGGTAACAACGAATGCTGAGAATATGAAGAGACCCTCGATCAGAGCAGCAAAAATAATGGAGGTCACGAGAATAGGAGTACCTGCACCGGGGTTTCGTCCGGTTGCCTCCGCTGCCTTCGATCCAAGGATACCGATTCCGATTCCACCACCGAGGGCGGCGAGTCCGACTGCAATTGCTTTAGTTGCCATTTTTTATAGTTGGTTGGTTTTGTTTGTTTTCGAGAGCCCCCACGGTTTGCCTATGGTCAGACTTCCAAAAGTGTCTAGTGATGCTCTTCGTCTCCGTGGTCGCACATGAGTTTGACAAAGACTGCACAGAGCAGCGTGAACACCAGCGCCTGAACCAGTCCGACGAGGAGTTCCATAAAGTAGAAGGGAAGAGCAGGGAGGAAAGCGAGCTGCCACGGAACGAGAGCCATGAGGCCTTCGAGGAGTTGCTCACCGCCGAAGATGTTACCGAAAAGACGGAAGCTGAGAGCGATCGGACGGATGACAATTGAGAGGACCTCCAAAAGGCCGACGAGGAAGAACAAGACGACCATGCCCACTCTCATGAATCCGCTGAAGTCGCCCTTAGGCGAAAAGATGTGAGAGAAGAAGTTCTTGGGTCCGATTTCGCTGAAGGACCAGAAGAGCCAAAGCGCAAAGAAAGTCAGTGACATGGCGCCCGTCATGTTGAGGTCGGCATTCCCTCCGCGAAGAAGAGCAGTGACATGACCGTTACTGTCTGTGGTCGTGATCGTGCCAACCCCTGGAATGAGGCCGAGGTAATTCACGGTCAGGATCAGCATGAACGTCGCACCGAAGAACCAAAAGGTCCGCTTGACGAGGCGTTCACCAAGAATATTTCCAAAGAAATCATAAAGACTCTCGATCAACCATTCAGCAAAGTTTTGCACACCAGAAGGAACGAGTGCCATTTTTTTGGTGGCGGCTCGGCAGAAAAGCATGATGAGGCCGGCTCCGATCCAGACCATGATCATGGAGTTGGAGATCCACGAGAAAAAGGTGCCCTCAAACGGTGACTCCGGATAAAGAGGCAGTTGGTGTGCTCCTGCTGCTGCTGCCGGCATGGCACTCCCTAAAAGAAGAGCTAGAACGGGGAGGATTCTGAAGAGCAAAGACATGTCGGCTGGCGTTGGACGTCGGGACAGACGCGGTCTACTAGTCGCTACGGTTTCAAGCAAGTTTTCTTTGTGAAAAATTTCACAAAGTCCCCCCAGCCCCGAAATCTCAACAATCCCGATGCCTTATAAGTGCTCAAAAAAATATTTTTTAATGATCACTCGAAAGCCAAGAGAATCTCGTCGCTCGTCCCTTGAATCAATCCAATCTCTCGCGGAAGCCCCCCCGGCCGGATCGGAGAAGGATGCTCCGACCAGCAATAAACTCTTGGGGGACAGAGGAGAAGAAGGATTGATTTCGGACTGGAGTGTCCACTCACGGACATTGCCCGCCATTCCGATCAAACCCGCACCAGTAATATCCGCAATGGACTGATCCGCAGGACCCCAAGCAGAAACCTCGGAAGCCCCCCCCTGAAAGTCGGCTGCCACCTCCCACTCGGCCATTGTGGGCAGCCGTCCTTGGTTCCACTTGGCGTAGGCATAGGCATCCCACCAATCAATTCCAATCACCGGGCAGTCCGTGGACATGTTTCGCCTCCGCCAGAGATCCCCTTTGACAGCAGACGCCCAAAGCTCCTTCCAGTCGTCAGGAAGGTGATCCTTTTTTGAAGCTGGCTGCTCGGGATGCTCAAATTTGGCGTGATCTGGGAATTCAAGAAAGGCGTTATATTGCGCCAAAGTGACCTCGGAACGCCCCATTGCAAAAGCTTCCCGCACCTCAATAACCCGTCCATCGCTTAAACGATATTCACCAGCGGGAATCTCAATAAATGGATTGGGTGCCTCGGCTCCTTCGCCCTCCTCAGATTTTTTCTTGTCCTGGGACTGGGCCAGCAAAAGCACCACAACACCAATCAAGGCGACCCCTCCGAGCACAGCCCAAACCGTCGCCGGAATTTTGATTGGCTCCTTCACCTTGTAAGGAGTCCCTCGCACTACCAGAGATTCAATCGGTTCCGACCCTTCGAGCTGCTCACGCACCTGTCGCGATAGATCTGAAATCTGCTTCCAAGTCAGCGGGACCGGGCGATCCAGATCAGCCATGAAACCGCATAAGGATTTCACTCGTGTTGCCCCTGGATAACCGCGCTTGATCATCCCATCAAAAAATTCACCCAAAAGCTGCTTCGCCCGCGTATCAATCCGGCCCTCCCGCGGCCCTTCAACCGCGAGATTCATCAACCTGACCTGCTGGTTCGCGCTGATGATGAAATGATGAGGACCATACTCAACCGTCGCAATCCCCTCATTCTCAAGATACATCATCGCTCCGGAAATTTTCCCCAGCAGCTTTACGATCTCCACCGGAGTGATCTTTTTTCCTGTATCATGAAGAGCTTCAAGATCGTCTCCCTTAAGCTTCTCTCTGGCAAAGAATGTCGCTTTGTCATTGTTCACCGCCTCGTAGACGGACCCGATTCCAGGGTGACTTACCAGCGCCTTTGCTCTCACATCGGCTAGAAAGGAACCCACGATTCCCGGGTCACGGGTCACGAAAACCTTGAGCATCTCCAGAACCACCGGTCGCTGCATCGAGATCTGTTCAGCCTCCCATGTCCGGGTCAACTGCCCCTCGCTCACAGGAGTGAGGAGCCGATAACCCCCAACAGTGTCTCCAGGTTGGCGCGTTCCTCCTGACATCATCTCACAGTCGATGCAGCGGGAAATAGCTTACTCACCGTCGTTGGGCAACACTGGTTTCTAATCCGTCTTTTTGGGTAACAGAGAAGATCCAGCCGTCAAATCCTCAATATCCAACCCATCCAGCTCGTCAAATTCACGTTGCAATTCTTCAATCGTTGACTTTCCTCCCCCAATTCGGAGCAGCGTCCGGGGCTGTGCGCAAATATCAACCAAGCGACCATCGTAGTAGAGCTCAGCCACAAACCCGTGGAATTCACGCTCACCAAAAAGTAATCCAGTCGCGGGATCCTGATTGGGCACATAGTACCAGATCTCCGCCATCTCCTCACCATCGATATCTTTCCAGTCCCTCAACCCGGTCACCCACTCGCTGCCGTGGTCAGTCCCCCCCTCCTGAATCAGCGCCGGGAACACCTGCCCATCGACTTCCTCATAAAAACGCACCACGGGATTAAAAAGATCCGGATCAAAATCACGACTCGGAGCCACCTTAACTGGTAAAATCAAAGTCCTCTTCTCTCCATTTGCATCGCGTACCGGGGTCGTCATCCGCCCCCAGCCCAACTTCGCCAAATCTTTCACATCCGTCTTTGATCCAGTGGCCAGCTTAATGGCCGCTTTTTCATAAAGTGACCCCGCTTTCATCAACCCTGCTTGATAAACCTCCAGAAAAAAAGGAGCCGCTTTATCCCATACACCAAACTCCTCATAGTTTGCACCCAGCCCATAGAGCACATTGGGATTCTTTGGATCGTGAAGCTGGGCCTCGCTCAACTTATTGTGCGCCAAATAAAGATCCCCTCGAATCCGAGCCTCGCTCGCTTCCTGCAATAGCCTTTCCAATATCGGGTCCAATACCGGTGGAGCCGTATTGTAGATCTCGTCCTCGCTCACATCGGCCACCGCCCCAATATTCGACATCAAATCTTCATCTTTCAACATCGCAATCGGAGCCGCCCTAGGCTTCGGAACCGCCACAGAGATGGGCGCGGGGCGCTCTGCCGGAACCATCACATATTCCTTCACAATCCGCTCTTCAGGCTCCGGGGCGCGTTGACTACGAAAAGCCATCGCCACACCCACCGCCATCATTTGAATGAAAGCCACCAGCCCCAACACCCAACAGGAGACATGGAACACTCCAAGATTGGGCTTGCGGGACCGTTGCGAATTCTTCATCAGGAAGCCGAGTCTAAACAGCCGCGTGCCCCATGTCAACGGGCCTACACACCCATGAAAGCCACCTCAAATCTCATCCCCCGCCCCGTTGCCCTATCAGCGGAGCCCGATGAAGTGGCGCGCAGACTCTCCCACCTCCCTGGCCTCGTCTTCTTTGACACCGTCGGGAATCTCCCAACCAACCACGCCCCGCCCATCTCCATCATCGGAGCCCGCCCCGTCGAGATCCTCCAAGGCCACATTTCAGAACCCCTCAACCTTCAATCCACCCTCAAATCTCACCAATCTCCCTCATCCCGCGATTATGGGTTCCCAGCCGGTGGAGCCTGCGGGTGGGTCGACTATGATGGCCGCTACACCTTCGGCATCTACCCCGAACTCCTTATTTACCATCACCAAACCGGCGAATGGTGGGAAACGGGAACTCTTTCCTCCTCCCTCAAAGATCCAAAACACACACCCGATTTCGCCCTCGGCCCGTGGCGGGATTCCCTGGAACGCCCCGCTTTCCTCACCGCTGTTAAAACCATTAAGGAATACATCGCCGCCGGTGACATCTACCAAGTGAACCTTTCTCGACGTCTCCGCTCGAAATGCCACGCTCCCGAGGGGCTCCTTTCTCTTTACGAGAAGCTCCGCAACTCCTCCCCCGCTCCCGCCGCCTCCTACCTCAACCTCAGTGGACGCGAAGTCCTCTCGTCCTCTCCCGAAACCTTTCTGCGTTTCTCCGGCCGGGAGATCGAGACCCGCCCCATCAAAGGAACCCGCCCCCGCTTCGCTGATCCCGAACTCGACTCCAAGTCCGCCTTCGACCTCCAGTATTCCGAAAAGGAACGCGCCGAGCTCGTCATGATCACCGACCTCCTCCGCAACGACCTCGGCCAGGTCTGCGAATTCGGCTCGGTCCAAGTCACCGACATGCTCCAGCTTGAAAAATTGCAGCACGTTCACCACCTTGTCTCGACCATTCGCGGCACCCTCGCTCCCGAACACTCTCCCCTCTCCGCTCTTGCCGCCTGCTTCCCCGGCGGCTCGATCACCGGCGCCCCCAAGAAACGAGCCACCGAAATTATCGCCGAACTCGAATCCGTTCCCCGCGGACTCTACACCGGCGCCATTGGATACCTTGGCTTCAATGGCGAATCCCAGTTCAATATCGCCATCCGCACCCTCATTCACGAAAACGGCCAGCTCGATTACCACGTCGGCGCCGGTATCGTCGCCGATTCCGACCCTGCCGCTGAGTTCGAGGAGACAGAGCACAAGGCACGCGGCGTGAGACTGGCGCTTGGCTAATAAATGCCCGCCCTGCCTGCTCATCTTCTGGCGATTCTTGGAGCACCCCGTGGACCGCCTGGCACGAGACCCGTATTCGCTCCAAAGGCCATCCCGTTTCCAATGCCTCACGCAAGGATACATCCATTGCGTGATAGAAAGAGCAGCTCGCGGCGAATTCGAGAGGTTCTGGCTTTGACGATTAGAAGAACAACTTCCCGCTGAAGATAAAGGTCTCGGTATCGACATCCTCATCCGCAACCCGATCAAGCATGATCAGAGGTATAAAGCTGCAATTGTAGACAAACTCGGCACTGAGTGCGAAATTCGGAGTAATGAACGTCTCCACGCCAACCGCAAGCTGATGCCGACTTTCAAATTGATCTCCCTCGTTCCCCAGCTTCCCGCGTCCATAGACCAGTGAAATCCGAGTCGGGTTATCAAAAGCCTCGGTATCGTATGCCGCACCAAGCGTGAGCGCATTCACCGAGCCACCACTGGCCGGCCAGTCACGCTCATTCTGACTGTATTCCGCCATGAGGGAAAACGGTCCATTCTTCGCCTCAACCCAGGCATTGATGACTCCGTTGCGCTCGCGGGTCGTCATCACATTGGAATTCACGCCAGGATGATTCGCATCATCGCTATCGTAAATACTGGAATAGAGATGACCACCTCCCACTGAGACGTCCCAGCTAGCCACCTTCAAATCATACCTCCCGCTCACCGCGAAGTTGCTTCCAAAAGTCCCGCTGGGGGTCTCCACAACCCGAAGCTGGCGCCCTCCATTGAGAGCCGTCATAGCAACCTTCCAATTCTCGCCCACATACCCGAGCTCTGCC
>Ga0308011_10000746_pt1 | contig 16411 bp, 18 predicted proteins | sample Neamet177_FD_203144 | JGI IMG/M metagenome (GOLD analysis project Ga0308011, IMG submission 203144) | Marine microbial communities from water near the shore, Antarctic Ocean - #177 | ecosystem: Environmental > Aquatic > Marine > Unclassified | place: Southern Ocean | collected 2014-07-25 | reverse complement strand
GTAGAATGCAGAAGGTCCTCCGTATGCTTCTATCGCTTCATAGACAAAGACGGAACTAGGCTCGTGAGTTATAAACTCCTTCATTTCTATTCCGCAATGCTGTAGTCTCTTTGTATCCGTAAAAGGGATCCCGGTGGCTCCAGCTCCTAACCTACCAGGATTAATACCAAGGATGAGGTTACGTGGTTCTTGATCCCTATAAAATTTATGATAAAATTGGTCTAGAACAGTTGTCTGCTCTACCGAAGCTAGGCTGAAAGGGTTCAAAACATTCAAGTCGGAATCCAGCGTGTTTAAATCAAAAGAAATGCTGCGGTAAAAATCTAAAATTTGATCAGACCTCGTCATTTCTTATTGAAATCATTCATTGCGGTATTTAGTCCTGCGAGTGCAAAGGTTTCGCAGGCTTTAACGCAGTGATCAATCAAAAGCGATAAATCCAGTGATTCATCCTTATTCCATTCTCCTAAAACGTAATCAACCTGTTTGCCTTTTGAGAAATCACTACCTATGCCGAAGCGAAGTCGTGCATAATCATTTCGCCCAAGCTTAGCTTCAATATCCTTAAGGCCGTTGTGTCCAGCGTCAGAGCCTTTTCCTTTTAGACGTATGGCACCATAGGGAAGGGCAAGGTCATCAAGAACAACTATGATATTTTCTAGAGGAATGTTTTCTTCGTTCATCCAGTATCGAACAGCTTTACCACTTAGATTCATAAAAGTGGTAGGCTTGATGAGACGAAAAGTTTTGCCTTTGATACGGGTCTCGGCGGTCATCGCGTATCTCCCGGGTATAAAAACAACATTGGACGCCTTTGCAAAGGCGTCCAATGTTAAAAATCCAACGTTATGACGCGTATTTACATACTCTTCCCCAGGATTGCCTAATCCGACAATGAGGAACTTTTTCATAACGACAAAAGCAGATTACTCTGCTGCTACTTCAGCTTCGCCTTCGGTTTCGTCTTCGCCATCTTCTTTGACAGCGCCACGAGCGTTTTTGACAGTTAAGATAACAGCAGTTCCCGCATTTAGAATTTCATATCCTGCAGCACTCACGTCACTTACACGGATAGATTGTCCAATAGTTAAAGGAGTTACATCTAGCACAATGCTTTCAGGAAACGACCCAGGAATGGAGCGTATCGACAGCTTGCGCATGATCATTTTCATTTTACCACCGTTCAATACACCTTTCGATTGACCTTCAACTACTACAGGAATGTCAATAGTTACAGGCTTTCCTTCAATTAATTGAATGAAGTCAATGTGCATTAACGCATCAGTAACTGGATGAAACTGCATGTCTTGTATTACAGCTTCGATCTTCGAATCACCAATAATAATATTGGCGATTTTAGCATCAGCTGTATAGACTAACGTTTTGAACGTAAGTACAGGTGCTGAAAAATGGATAGGTGCATCACCTCCATAAACAACACATGGTACGTTTCCGGCTTTACGCTCCAGTTGAGCGTACTTCGAACCTACTTCGGTTCTTAAATTTCCTTGAATTTCAACAGATTTCATCTGATCTAGTTTACTCAATATTACATTATAAAATGCCCTGAAATGCTTTCGTGGTGATGAACGTTAGTCATCACTTGTGCAAACATTTCAGCGACGGAGATCACTCGGATCTTAGGGTTCTCTTGTGTTTGAGGAATAGTATCAGCAATGACTAGTTCCTCAAGTGCGCTATTGGCAATACGCTCGTGTGCTGGGCCGCTTAATACCCCGTGGGTACAATAGGCTCTTACAGTTTTAGCTCCTTTTTCCTTGAGCATTTCAGCAGCTTTACAAAGCGTGCCTCCGGTATCAACCATGTCATCTACTAGGATCACATTTTTACCTTCAACATCTCCAATAACCGTCATTTTGTCTATGACGTTTGCTTCTTTTCTTTGCTTGTAACAAATCACTACTTCAGCTTGAAGTTTAGATCCGTAAGCATGTGCTCTTTTTGCTCCTCCCATATCTGGAGATGCGATACACAAATCTGTTAGATGAAGTGTCTCGATATCTTTTATAAAAAGAGCTGAACTAAACAAGTGATCTACAGGTACTTCGAAGAAGCCTTGAATTTGATCAGCATGAAGGTCCATGGTCATGATACGTGTTGCTCCTGCAGCCATCAACATCTTAGCGGCAAGCTTAGCACCTATAGGTACTCTCGGTTTATCTTTTCTATCTTGACGTGCCAGGCCAAAGTACGGAATAACAGCGGTTATATGTTTTGCCGAAGCTCGCTTAGCAGCATCGCACATCATTAACAACTCCAGTAGATTGTCTGCAGGTGGGTTGGTACTTTGAATGAGAAATACTCTATTACCACGTACCGTTTCTTCAAAGGAAGGACAAAACTCACCATCACTAAACTCTGTGATCTTAACGTTCCCCATGGCAACACCATATATCGCTGCAATTCTACTTGCGAGCTCCATGGTGTGACGACCGGCGAATATTTTAGCTTCAGGTTGCATTTGTGCTGTTTGTCTGTCTTGTTAAAGCGGTTTCCGCACCTCCGCAGAGGGGTGCAAATGTAACGAAAAGAACGATAAACTAAGTGCCCTTTTTAGCTTGGTTTAAATTTCTTTTGTAAAATGTTAGGAGAATAGCAAAACACCTCTATTTTTGCCATCCAATTCCTCAAGAAGCCCGGGTGGCGGAATTGGTAGACGCGCTGGATTCAAAATCCAGTTCCTTAGGGAGTGCGGGTTCGATTCCCGCCCCGGGTACTAAAGCCTCGCAGCGATGTGGGGCTTTTTTTATGTCGTGTAAATTATTTGTAATGTTTTCTAACCTTACGCTCCAACATTCGTTGTACATTAATTGTTAATAAATCGAAACACTTAAATAAACTCAAATGAAACACATCATACTTAAATGGTACCCGGTGATCCTTGCATTTCTGATGCTACTCTACTCTGTAGGATATGGAATGATGGGTATGACTGAAGAAGCCCAATATTCAGCGCATTGGCCAGGAACTATACTGTTGTTTGCGATAGCCATCAGACAAAGAAGAACCACATGAGTATAGGATTCTTTTTAGTTGGGGGCGTCATATTCGCACTCTACATGGGCTTAACGATATGGAATATTGTTAACTCAAATAATAAGCAAAGCGAAGACAATCGGTCGAAAAAGAACTGATAGTGGTAGATTTCATTAGTGTTTTTCAGGAAACGCTGAATGCTTTTTGTCGTTTTCGGATGGTTATTTATGCTACTTTTCCACCCTAAATTTGTCTTGTGTGGTGTCCGGGCGATCATCGATCAACTCGGTTAAGTTGTCGTTATCTATGCCGGCCTTTTTTTATAATCCTGATAGGAATAATGGCTTCTGTTTACAGAAAATAGGCCATTCAAGGTATCTTTGAAAAATGACTAAGCAAGAACGTTATGATATCGCTTACTTGAAAATGGCGACGGAATGGGCCCAGTTGAGCCATTGCCATCGTAAAAAGGTAGGCGCTCTAGTAGTGAAAGATCGGATGATTATTTCGGATGGTTTTAACGGTACACCAACTGGATTTGAGAATCCGTGCGAAGACGATGATAATTATACCAAATGGTATGTTTTACACGCAGAGGCTAATGCCATAACTAAAGTCGCTGGGAGTACAGCTAGCGCCTTTGGAGCTACACTTTACCTTACATTAAGCCCATGTAAGGAATGTAGTAAATTGGTTTTTCAAGCAGGAATCAAGCGATTGGTTTACATGAATGAATACAAAGATCGTAGCGGTTTAGATTTTCTAATTAAGGCTGGAGTCGAGGTTGTGCAAATGACGGTGATTTGAAAAAAGAGCATGTAGTCATATGGGTTACCGTTTTTCTTTTAGTAGGGATTTGGATTGGAGGAAATTTTACTCGAAACCTAAAATCTACCGGTAGTAAACTGGAGGAGTTCTTTAATTATCTAGAGCTAGAGTACGTCGATACATTGGACATAGAAGGATTGACGGAGCAAGCCATTGATGATATTCTATCAAGTCTAGATCCACACAGTACTTATATACCACTGGACGATGGTGCAGAAATTGCCGAACGTATGCAAGGTGGATTCACAGGAATAGGGGTGGAGTTTATCATATACAGAGATACTTTAGTCTTTCTACATGTCATTGAAAACGGTCCCGCATCAAATTATGGTATCGAAAACGGTGATCGCATTTTTGCTATTGATGGAGATACGTTAATTGGCCCCTTATTAAACAATCAAGAGATTACATCGCGAATTAAAGGTCCCAGGAAAAGCTATGTTAATTTGAGTATCAAACGAGGAGATTCGCTATTAACGACATCCGTGCAACGAGATTTAATTCCTATTGAAAGTGTCTATTCTTTACCTGTTCATAATGGTATAGGATATGTGAAAGTGGACCGGTTCTCTGAAACTACCCACGATGAATTTATTTCCAAATTAAAGGAGCTTGATCAGCGTGGTATGCGATCTGTTATTATCGATTTGAGAGATAATCCAGGTGGCTATCTTCATGAATCTGTGGAGATGGCTGATGAATTCCTTAAGGAAGGTCAAAACATTGTGACAACGCGTTACCGGGACGGTAGGACGTCTACCTCCAAAGCTACCGGCGGACACTTATTTGAGGATTTGCCGGTGCACATCATCATTAATGAGGGCTCAGCAAGTGCTTCCGAGGTTTTTACTGGGGCCCTGCAGGATCACGATCGTGCTGCGGTTTATGGGAATACCTCCTTCGGCAAAGGACTGGTGCAGGAGGATAAAATGCTGAGCGATGGTTCTAAAGTAAGGATGACGGTTGCTTACTATTATACACCTTCCGGTCGATCTATTCAAAAACCCTATAAAGAAAATGAAGTAGTAAATAAAGGTGTCTTCTTGAGTGATACTGGACGTGTGCTATCGACAAGTGGCGGAATTGAGCCGGATGTTGCTTTAATTAAGGATTCAATTTCTTACTTCTGGACTTTTTCTTTTGGAACAATGGATGCTTTTGCGTTTGACTACATCGATCGTAATAGGGCAGCATACAATGCTATGCTATGGGAGAATTTCAGTACCCAATTCAAAGTAGACCGTAGTACAATAGAAGATTTCTTAGTATTCGGCGGCTATGGAATTGCGGTTGAAGACATTTCTCAAGGCGACCTTAAAGAGTTGGAGTCACTTTTAAAAATAGCGTTGGCTAAGAATCAATGGGGTTTTGATGCCTATCGATCCTTGTTGTTAAAAAGAGATGGCGCTCTCCTCCAAGTATATGATTTAGCAGCTCGTAAGCTTCAGTAAATTCAAAATACGAATCCATAAAAAAGCCCCTTACTCTCATGAAAGTAAGGGGCTTTTTGTTTGTTTAAAAAGAAGTCTAGTGGTCGTGACCTTCGTGATCTTCTTCCATAACCTCTTCTTCTACAGCTTCTTCTGAATTAATCACAAAAACCTCTGTAGTTGAGTCCATCAATTCTTCTTCCGTCATAACTTCTTCCGTCATAACTTCTTCAACAAGAACTTCGTCAGTTGTAGTTGCAGCTTCTTCAGCTGGAGCAGCACATGCAGTCATGGCTACGGCTACTGTTACAGCAGCAAATAAGTTTAATTTTTTCATTTTCGCGAATGATTTATTAATAATGAGGTGAAATTATATGAAAATCAACAGGTTACACAGTATTTCTTATGAAATTTTACTAAGTTGTTGACCAAGTGAAACTTTTTCATGTACTAGTAGAGCCAACTCATCGATAGAAATACGGATTTGCTCCATCGTATCTCTGAACCTAACAGTGACGGTTTGGTCCTCAAGTGATTGATGGTCAACGGTAACACAGAGTGGGGTGCCAATCGCATCTTGACGTCGGTAGCGTTTTCCAATCGCATCTTTCTCATCATATTGAACCATGTGATCAAACTTGATTTTACCGATTACTTCACGTGCCTTCTCCGGCAGACCATCTTTTTTAAGCAAGGGTAGAACAGCGACCTTGTAAGGCGCTAAGAACGCAGGGATCTTAAGAACAGTCCTAAGCGACCCGTCTTTTAACGTCTCGTTTTGGAGACTTTGGGACATGATCGCCAAGAACATTCTATCCAGACCTATCGAAGTTTCAACAACGTAAGGCACATAGTTTTCGCCCAATTCCGGATCGAAATACTGTAGTTTTTTACCACTGAATTCTTCGTGCTGTTTTAAATCAAAATCGGTTCTGCTATGGATCCCTTCTAATTCCTTGAAGCCGAAAGGGAAATTAAATTCGATATCAGCTGCCGCATTGGCGTAATGCGCCAATTTATCGTGGTCATGGAAACGGTAGTCGCTATCAGCAAACCCCAAGCTCTTGTGCCAAGCTAAGCGTTTCGCTTTCCAGTTTTCATACCATTCCATTTCTGTGCCAGGACGAACGAAAAACTGCATTTCCATTTGCTCAAACTCGCGCATTCTAAAGATAAACTGACGTGCTACGATTTCATTTCTAAATGCCTTTCCAATTTGCGCAATCCCAAAAGGGATTTTCATACGTCCAGATTTTTGGACATTGAGATAATTCAAAAATATTCCTTGGGCGGTTTCTGGCCTAAGGTACAGCGTGGTAGCACCCTCTGCGACAGAACCCATTTGTGTCCCAAACATGAGGTTGAACTGCCGAACATCAGTCCAGTTCATTGACCCACTTACAGGACATTTTATCTCCTGATCCTCAATAAGTTGCTTTACGTCAGCTAGGTCTTCAGCCTCCATCGCGGAAACAAAACGCTTCATGATGGCATCCATTTTCTCTTGGTAACCAACTACCCGTGGATTGGTTGCTAGGAATTGATTTTCATCAAAACTCTCACCAAATCGTTTAGCGGCCTTGCTTACTTCTTTCTGAATCTTTTGGCGAATCTTTTCAACGTGATCTTCGATCAAGACATCTGCGCGATAACGCTTCTTGCTGTCTTTGTTGTCAATAAGAGGGTCATTAAAAGCATCAACATGACCGGATGCTTTCCACGTGGTTGGGTGAACGAATATGGCCGTATCAATGCCTACAATGTTCTCGTGCATCTGCACCATGGCGCCCCACCAATACGCTTTGATATTGTTTTTTAGTAGCGCTCCGTTTTGACCGTAATCGTAAACGGCACTTAATCCATCATAGATTTCGCTACTTTGAAAAATAAATCCATACTCTTTGGAATGGGAAATGACGTTTTTAAACTTGTCGTCTGACATGAAATGCAGTTCTTAATGATTTTCAAACATTGGGATGAGGTTGGTGAAGAAGAGCTTCACCGCAATGGCCAGCAAGATAACACCGAAAACTTTGCGGAGAATACTCAAGCCCCCTGCTCCTAATATTCGTTCTATTCGTTCGGTATTCTTGAGCACGAAATAAACAACAATCATGTTAGCAATGATTGCGATGATGATATTTATGTTCGCAAATTCAGCTCTTAAAGAGACGAGTGTAGTCATGGTTCCTGCGCCCGCGATTAATGGGAACGCAATGGGAACGATAGAGGCTGAACTGGGACTTTCTTCCTTATACAAGGTAATTCCAAGAATCATTTCGAGTGCCAGAAAAAACAGAACAAAACTACCTGCAATCGCAAAGCTTTGAACATCTACGCCCAGGAGGGTCAAAATGCTTTCTCCTAAAAATAAAAACATAACCATAATAATGCCCGCTACGAAGGTTGCTTTTTCGCTCTGGACGTTGCCAACTTTCTGTCGCAAAGTCACGATGATAGGAATGCTTCCCAAGATGTCAATGACTGCGAACAAAATCAAAAATGCACTAAGAGAGTCGTTGTAGTTAAAGTCCATTCTACTAAGTTTTATGCGAAATTAGGTGGATAGTTCGATTTTTTGACGCCGTTACTTCGTTAGTTTTGTCTTTATGATAGAAATTGATAATAAACTACTTGTTTCAGAGCTTTTTAAAAAAGAATTCGTGTGTAACCTATCCGCATGCAAAGGCGCTTGTTGTGTACAGGGTAATGCTGGCGCACCGGTGGAGCAAGAAGAAGTAGCTATTCTCGAGGAGATCTATTCCAAGGTAGCACCTTATTTGACTGATGCAGGAAGAAAGGCGATTGAAAATCAGGGAACAAGTGTTGACGGCTCGGGCGAAAAAGAAACTCCGTTGATCAATGGAAAGGAATGCGCATATACGATTTTTGATTTGGACGGCACTGCAAAATGTGGTATCGAACAAGCTCATAACGACGGAGAAATAGATTGGAAAAAGCCTATGTCGTGTCACCTCTATCCTATTCGAATTACTAAATACTCCTCTTTTGAGGCGCTCAATTATGACCGTTGGTCTATTTGCACTGCTGCATGCACATTGGGTGAGGAATTAAAAGTCCCAGTCTACAGATTTTTAAAAGAACCACTCATCAGAAAGTATGGTCCTGACTTCTATAAAGAGGTTGAAAAAGCGGCTGCGTTGATCGAATCATAGATTATTCTAACCGTTCTTACCACGACATAATTTCGCTTCATAAGTCTTATTCCTTTACAGGCCTACAATAGGTTTGTGATGTCTCAAAAAAGAGTTGTTAATAACTGTGGGAAAAACCCAAATTGACCTACTTGGTATCCATTGAAATGATAGCCATGTTTGTATAAGCCGTTGGCATTAATGTCAAATGCCAAATGCCTACTCCGCTACATAAAAACAAGCTAATTAACTAAAAATAAGCTCATTAACGTTTTTTAATGCGGCTTTACAACGAAAAAAAATTGCAATATGCAGCAGGAACCTATTCTTTCAAAAAACAAAAATAGATTTGTAATATTCCCTATTGAGCACAGTGATATATGGGACTGGTATAAAAAACAAGAAGCATCATTTTGGATTGCGGAAGAGATTGATCTTCACCAAGATGTTACGGACTGGAAAACCAAACTAAATGATGACGAAAGATATTTCGTCAAGCATATACTTGCGTTTTTTGCTGCATCTGATGGGATCGTAAATGAAAATTTGGCTGAGAATTTTGTCAATGAAGTTCAGTATTCTGAAGCCAAATTTTTCTATGGTTTTCAGATCATGATGGAGAACATTCATAGTGAAATGTACTCTTTGTTGATAGATACCTTGGTGGAGGATGATGCAGAGAAATCTGAATTATTTAATGCATTGGAATTATTTCCAGCAATTAAGAAAAAGGCTGATTGGGCATTGAAATGGATAGAGTCGGATTCATTTGCGGAGCGATTGATTGCTTTTGCAGCTGTTGAAGGTATTTTCTTCTCCGGTGCGTTTTGTTCTATTTTTTGGCTCAAGAAAAGAGGTATTATGCCTGGGCTAGCTACATCAAATGAATTCATTTCTAGAGATGAAGGATTACACCGTGATTTTGCTTGTCACTTACATAATGAACACCTCATTAACAAGGTTCCTGTAGAGCGAATTACCCAGATTATAGTAGAAGCTCTGGATATCGAAAGAGAGTTCATCACGGAGTCTTTACCGGTTAAATTGATTGGTATGAATTCTAAACTGATGTCGGAGTACTTGGAGTTCGTTACAGATCATCTTTTGGATACATTGAATTGCCCTAAGGTTTATGGAACAGCCAACCCTTTCGACTTTATGGATATGATTTCACTTGAAGGAAAGACAAATTTCTTTGAGAAGAGAGTTTCAGAATACAAGAAAGCTGGAGTTGGTGAATCACAAGAAGATCATAACATTGATAATTCATTTGATTCAATGAATTTCTAAACACACATACTTCCCCGAGTAAAGTACTTACAAAACTTATTATGCGCGTATTAAAACGAGACGGTAAAAAAGAAACCGTAAAATTTGATAAAATAACTGCTAGAATTGAGAAGCTCTGCTACGGACTCAGTGATTATGTAGATCCTGTAGCTGTAGCAAAAAGAGTAGTGGATGGCGTTTATGACGGCGTTACTACGTCGGAGCTGGACAATTTAGCCGCTGAGACTGCTGCTTCATTGACTATAAAACATCCGGATTACGCAAATTTAGCAGCGCGCATTGCCGTAAGTAATCTACATAAAAGTACAAAAAAGAGTTTTTCAGAAACGGTTACAGACCTCTATAATTACGTGAACCCGGAGAGCAATAAACCGGCACCATTAATCGCCGATGATGTCTATGAAGTCATCAGCGCTAACGCGGAATATCTAGACTCTCAAGTCATTTATGATAGAGATTTTTCTTATGATTATTTTGGGTTTAAGACCTTAGAGAGATCTTACTTACTCCGTATGTATGGTAAGATTGTTGAACGTCCTCAGCATATGTTAATGCGTGTCAGTATTGGTATTCACAAAGACGATTTACCAGCGGCTTTAGAGACGTATGAGCTCATGAGTAAAAAATACATGACACACGCGACACCAACACTATTTAATGCTGGTACACCAAAGCCGCAAATGTCTTCTTGCTTCCTACTCGCCATGCAGGATGACAGTATTGATGGTATCTATGATACGCTTAAACAAACAGCAAAAATCTCTCAAAGTGCTGGAGGAATTGGCCTGAGTATTCATAATATTCGTGGAACAGGGTCTTACATTGGAGGGACTAATGGTACTTCAAATGGTATTGTCCCTATGTTACGCGTCTTTAACGATACCGCCCGTTATGTGGATCAAGGTGGAGGTAAGCGTAAAGGTTCTTTCGCTATTTATGTGGAGCCATGGCATTCTGATATTTTCGAATTCTTGGATCTGAAAAAAAACCACGGAAAAGAAGAAATGCGCGCGCGTGACTTATTTTACGCAATGTGGATCCCTGATTTATTCATGGAGCGCGTGGAGAAAAATGAAGATTGGACCTTAATGTGTCCAAACGAATGCCCAGGACTCTTTGATTGTCATGGACAAGAATTTGTGGACCTCTATCATAAATATGAAGGCTTAGGTAAGGGTAGACGTACAGTGAAAGCACGTGAGGTTTGGTCTAAAATAATGGAATGTCAGATAGAAACTGGCACACCTTATATGCTCTACAAAGATGCAGCGAACCTGAAGTCGAATCAACAGAATCTAGGCACCATTCGTTCGTCAAATTTATGTACCGAGATTATAGAATACACCTCTAAGGACGAAATCGCGGTCTGTAATTTAGCTTCTATAGCACTACCTATGTTTATAGGAGAGGATGGTGCATTTGACCATCAGAAGTTGTTTGATGTCACCTATAAAGTGACCAAGAATCTTAATGATGTTATTGATCGAAATTATTATCCGGTTGTTGAAGCACGTAATTCTAATATGCGTCATCGACCTGTAGGACTCGGTGTACAAGGATTAGCAGATACGTTTATAAAATTGAGAATGCCTTTCGATTCTGACGAAGCGAAAAAACTCAACAAGGAGATTTTTGAAACGATGTACTACGGAGCATTGACATCGTCTAAAGACCAGTCTATAGCAGAAGGGCCCTATGAAAGCTACGAGGGTTCACCTATCTCGAAAGGTAAATTCCAGCACAACCTTTGGGATGTAGAAGACTCTGAATTAAGTGGGCGTTGGGACTGGAATGCGCTTCGTAAGGAAATAAAAAAACATGGCGTACGTAACAGTCTTTTAATGGCTCCGATGCCAACTGCATCAACTTCTCAGATTTTAGGGAACAACGAATGCTTTGAACCGTACACTACCAATGTTTATACACGAAGAGTGCTCTCAGGAGAATTCATTGTGGTGAATAAGCATTTGCTTCATGACTTAATTGATCTTGGACTTTGGAATGAGGATATGAAGAATACCTTGATGTCAACAAATGGTTCCGTTCAGAATATTGAAGGAATACCTGACGACATCAAAGCGATCTACAAGACTGTTTGGGAAATTTCAATGAAAGATATCCTAGACATGTCTGCAGATAGAGGTTTGTTTATCGATCAAAGCCAGAGTCTCAACCTGTTTATGGAAAATCCAAACATGGGTAAATTGACTTCTATGCATTTCTATGCATGGAAGAAAGGTCTCAAAACAGGTATGTATTACTTGCGCTCTAAGGCTGCTGCTTCGGCCATTAAGTTTACGGTAAAGAAAAATGCACAAACAGATATGAGCCCCGGTGTTTCAGGAGGTGTTGTTGAGCCAAAGAGCTCGAAAGACACGAAAGACACAAAGGATGCTCAGGCGACTCCTGCCTCTGTAGAGTCACGAGTTGCAGCCCAGAAAAAAGCTATGGCTTCGATGAAAACAGAACTAACGGCTGAGGAAAAATTAGCTTGTTCCATAGAAAATCCAGATGACTGTGTTGCTTGCGGATCTTAAACAGATTCTATTAATTGAGGCTTACTTAAAATCCCCGCGTTGCGGGGATTTTTTTTTGTTCCACTTTAAAATGAGCTTGTTCGTTTTCACTTTGACAGCGCAAATCACATTAATCACATGATAAACAGGTTGTTGTCCCTTGTCAATCAAGGTAAAAATGGTACTTTAGAAATGAACAACATGTTATAAGCGCGCTATCTATGTCTAACAAACCAAATCGGCGAAGTACAACCAACGAGCCAAAAATGTCCAAGGCACAACTCTATGCTCAGATTGCCTTGGTAATTGTAATGATATCAGCCATTGTTGTAATGGCATTCATTGTTACGTAATGAATTAAAAAGCATAGGGATTTTGTTCTAAGCCGAGTATCTTTGGTCTTAGATGAAGAGAATATTTCAAATTTTTGGAGGAGGTCTTGGATGGAGTCTAGGAGGACCTATCGGAGCAATATTAGGTGTTGCTTTCGGCAATATAGTTCATGATTTTGTAGGATCCTCAGAGGCTTCTGCTTCCAATGCTCAAGCCACTGGTTACCCTAGTGATTTTCACTTGGCGTTATTGGTCTTAGCGGCTAGAGTCATCAAGGCTGATGGTACAGTCGCCCAGAGCGAACTCGATTTTGTTCGTGCCCAATTCACAAGCATGTTTGGCAAGGAACGTTCAAACGAGAGCTTTAAAGTCTTTAAAAAGATTGTCGATCAACCCATTCCTTTAACAAAGGTATGCGCACAAATCAATAGCTTCACAAATCACAGTACGAGACTTCAACTTATTCATTTCTTATTTAAGTTGGGGCTTGCTGACGGTCATCTTCATGAAAATGAAGTTGCTGAGATTAAAAGAATCGCACAACACCTTCGTATTAACCCGTACGACTTTGCTTCCATCATGGCAATGTTTCAAAAGAATACAGATGCTTCTTGGGCATTTAAGGTCATTGAGGTAAGTGTTGATGCTACCGAGCAGGAGGTTAAAAAGGCATACCGTAAGATGGCTTTAAAATACCACCCTGATCGAACACTTGATGCTGGACCAGACGCTCAAGCTGCGTCTAAAGAAACCTTTTTGAATGTCCAGAAAGCTTATGAGCACATTTGTAAAAACAAAGGATGGAATTGATGTCTAGCTTAAATAAGATAAAAAGTCCAGTGCAAGCGGAGATGAAAGAGTTCGAGGGTAAATTCCGTTCTCACATTTCTTCCAAAGTGCCCTTAGTAGACCAAGTAATGCGTTACATGGTCAAAAGAAAAGGAAAGCAAATGCGACCAATTTTGGTTTTTCTGACCGCAAAAATGCTTGGAAAAGTTCAAGAAAGTACTTTCATTGGAGCCTCGTTGATAGAGCTTATGCACACTGCGACGCTGGTTCATGATGATGTAGTGGATGACGCGGACATGAGACGCGGATTTTTTAGTATTAATGCGCTTTGGAAAAATAAGATTGCAGTGCTCATTGGAGATTACATGCTCTCCAGAGTACTCCTTCTAGCCGTGGACACCAAGGAGTATGACCTGCTGGGTGAAGTGAGTAAGGCCGTAAAGAGTATGAGCGAAGGGGAGCTGTTGCAAATTGAGAAAGCACGTAAACTAGATATCACTGAAGAAGTTTATTACGAGGTCATACAGCAGAAAACAGCAGTGCTCATAGAGACTTGCTGCGTCGTTGGCGCCCAAAGCGCCGGAGCATCTGTAGTGGATCAGGAGAAGCTAAGAAGATTTGGAAAGGAATTGGGTCTGGCCTTTCAGATTAAAGATGATCTGTTCGATTTGGAAAAAGTAAACTTTACAGGGAAGCCCACGGGTATAGATATCAAGGAGCAAAAAATGACGTTGCCTTTGATTAATGCATTGAGCACGGCGAACGCTGCGAAGAGAAAGGAAATCATTCGCATCATAAAAAAACACAACGATCGTCCAAAGAAAGTTCAAGAAGTAGTGGATTTTGTGAACCAATCTGGTGGATTAGAATATGCAAGATTGAAAATGGAAATGCATCTTGAAAATGCACGTGAATTGCTTTCTGAATTTCCTTCTTCCGTTGAGCGTTCAGCCCTAGAGGAACTCATTAGCTATACTGGAAAACGTAAAAAATAATCTCAATTAATTATGGAAAGCACATTAGGAGTTTCCCTGGATTTCATCAAGAATACGGCCTTATTGTGGGGTAAGCAGTTTCTGATTGCGATACTTATTTTCTGGATAGGCATGCGCGTGGTGAAAATCTTGATGAAAGGATTTAAAAGGGCCATGCAGCTTCGCGAACTCGATAAAAGTTTGGCAGGTTTCCTAGAGTCGCTGTTAAAAATGGCGCTTCAGACTTTTGTTGTTATTGCAACAATCAATCAATTGGGAGTGGCAACCACGAGTATTGTGGCAGTTTTAGGTGCCGCCGGTTTAGCAGTGGGTCTTGCACTCAGTGGGACGCTCCAGAATTTTGCAGGTGGCGCTATGATTCTTATGTTCAAACCATTTAAGGTGGGAGACTTTATTGAGGCTCAGGGACATACTGGTTCGGTAAACGCGATTCAGATTTTTGTAACGACGCTGACTACACCAGACAATAAGGTGATCATAATACCAAACGGTCCCTTAAGTAATGGTAGTTTGACTAATTACAGCGCACAAGAGGTCCGAAGGGTAGATTGGTTGTTTGGAATTGGCTATGATGCTGATTTAGATGAAGCGAAACAAACAATTAGGGAAATCCTAGAAGCAGATGAGCGAACGTTAAAGGAGAAACCTTTTACCATAGAACTTGCCGCAATGGCAGACTCGTCATTAAATATTGTTGCTCGCGTATGGGTGAATGCTCCTGATTATTGGGACGTTCATTATGCCGTGAACACCGCTGTCTTTAAGGCGTTTAAAGAAAAGGGAATTAGTATTCCATATCCTCAAATGGATGTACATTTGCATAAGTAAGCTCATATTTACTCAGCTTGCGAGCCATCCATCGGGGTGGCTTTTTTTATCTATTAGGCGTATCTTTCAGAGCAATGGCTAGAATTCCTCAAGAAATAATTGAACAAATTTTCACTACTGCCCGGATTGAGGAGGTGATAGGCGAGTTTGTACAATTAAAAAAATCAGGAAGTAACCTTAAAGGTCTGAGTCCGTTCAACAACGAACGTACCCCCAGTTTCATGGTAAGTCCAGCTAAGCAAATTTTCAAATGCTTTTCCTCGGGAAAAGGTGGGAATGCGGTGACGTTTATGATGGAACTTGAGCAAATGAGTTATCCAGAAGCATTGCGCTGGATGGCGAAAAAGTACAACATTGACATTCCAGAGGCAAGACCTCAGACTACGGAAGAAATAGAAGAGAGTAACTTACGCGAAGCGGTTTACTTAATTACGGACGTAGCAACTAAATACTACCACGAGCAACTCCTTGAGTCAGATGCGGGAAAAGCGATAGGCCTTAGTTACTTTAAAGAACGTGGTTTTACTCAGGAGACTATTGCGAAATTTTTCTTAGGCTATAGCCCGGAGCAATCTACGGCGTTTGCGGACTTTGCCATTAAAAACCAGTACAGTGAAAGAGCCTTAGAGGCTTCCGGAATTTCCATGAAGAATGAACGTGGCTGGTACGACAGGTTTCGTGGTCGTGTCATGTTTCCTATTCATAGCGTCTCAGGCAGAGTATTGGGTTTTGGAGGGAGAATATTACAGAGTAACGCTAAGGCCGCAAAGTACCTTAATAGTCCGGAGAATCCGATCTATCACAAAAGCAAGGTACTGTATGGTCTTTACCAGGCTAAGCAGGAGATTGTAAAAAAAGATGAGGCCTATTTGGTGGAGGGATATACGGATGTCTTGAGTTTTCATCAAAACGGAGTCAAAAATGTAGTGGCCTCGTCAGGTACCGCATTAACGGAGGGGCAGATAGCTATGCTAAAGCGCTACACCTCTAACATCACATTATTGTTTGATGGTGATGCTGCTGGTATAAGAGCTAGTTTCAGAGGCCTCGACATGATGCTCGAGCAAGGTGTAAATGTTCGTGTAGTCTCCTTTCCAGACGGTGAAGATCCAGATAGTTTTGCGCAAGCAAACAGTACAGAGGAATTAGATGCTTTTTTAGCCAAAGAAAGAAAAGACTTCATTAGTTTCAAGACTTCGATCCTAATAGAAGAGGCGGCTGGAGACCCTCTTAAGCGTGTGGAAATGGTT
>Ga0308011_10000745_pt1 | contig 16414 bp, 17 predicted proteins | sample Neamet177_FD_203144 | JGI IMG/M metagenome (GOLD analysis project Ga0308011, IMG submission 203144) | Marine microbial communities from water near the shore, Antarctic Ocean - #177 | ecosystem: Environmental > Aquatic > Marine > Unclassified | place: Southern Ocean | collected 2014-07-25 | reverse complement strand
CACCAAGTAAGAGCATTAAACACTTTTAATTAACTAACTCATAAACACTCTTCGTCAATCCTTACTCCTATAGTTGCTTCACCAAAACAGTACTTATGAAGTTCGCTTCCCGATCCAACGATATCCTTACTTATGATTACTGCTATGTTAATCGGGGCCTAGCAGTATCAAAAGTAAAAGTCATCATGACGATCCATGAATGAATTTTTATATGATTGACCTGTTGAATAAGCTGAAGTTATTGCACTATACCCGGCTTAAGGATCTCTAGAGGCACTTGAGGCACTTGAGGCACTTGAGGCAGAATAATAATTTTTATCAGAGGGTTCTGTAAAGGATGTTGATATGATTAATGCCTACGTTAGCCTTAAGCGTGAGATGTTTTATCTGTATTACAACGCTTATGATCACTTAGTTATTTTTTATTACAATTAGCTTAAATACAACAAAGCAACTAAGATACACCTTAATTACACTTTAATTACATTTTAGTTACAAAAAAATGAGGTGAAAGCACTAAATAATAGAAAAACAATAAAAAACATTTTTTTGTATAAATTATAGATATATACTTAAATCAACGTACATTATGGAATAGTGCTGTAAAGAACACTCTAAAGCACAGGAAAAAAAGGAACTATGATCAAGTTATTTCTACTTACACTATTAGTCATCACATTGGCTGCTCCGGCATACTCCACTACAACTAAAATTTATGTATGGCGTAATGAGCAAGGTGTATTAGTTTTTTCTGACTCTCCTCGAGCAGGTGCTGAAGAGGTTAATATGCAGCCTGGAAATGTTATTCAATCTAGTACATCCATAGACACTGCCGTACTTGACATTACCCCCCAAGCAAAAATGGATAAATATGAAATATTCATTAGCACACCAAAAAATAATGCCACAATACGTGATAATACCGGTTCAGTTTATATAGAAGGTGGTATCAAGCCAAAATTTAAGCCTGGATTCGAAGTTCAATTAGTACTTGACGGTACCCCTCATAAAAAACCTCAAAAACATTCAATGTTTTCTCTACGAGACGTCAATAGAGGCGAGCATAAAATTAAAATGTTATTACTTGATGATAAAGGCAAGGTAATTGCATCCTCAGCATCATTAACGTTTTATATGCATAGAGCTTCCTCAAACTAATTTACTAAAAAAACTTAATCATCTGTTATTAAACATGTTTTTAAATTTAAGTGACTTAGAAAATAACACTGCAAATAAAACCTTTCTTTAGTAAACTTGTATTTTCGCACCATAACGGTGCGTTAAATTTATCGTCCTAAGGGTTTTTATGCACAGCCGTAGTTATATACAAGATCAAATATTACCTTACCAGCAGTCTCTCGCTAATCACCTTGTTACAGCTGTAATTATACTCAATGACAATCTTGCCATCGTTTATGCCAACCCCACAGCTGAAGCATTATTAAATAAAAGTTTATACCGGTTATATAATACAGAATCTGAAATGATTTTTTCTAATACAAGTATAAGTACCTCTCGTTTAGAACAACTTCTTACCACAGGACAAGAGTTTACAGATAGCGATATTGTTATTGAACTAAGTGAGAGTCAGCGATTTACTGCAGAAATTACGGCTTCTTCTGTTGAATTTGATAAAATTCCACATGTATTACTTGAGCTCAAACAAATCGATCAACAAAAACAAATAAGCTTAGAGGTTTTTCAACACCAGCAATGGCTTGCAGCCCGTGACTTAATTAAAGGACTTGCGCACGAAATTAAAAATCCACTTGGGGGTTTAAGAGGTGCTGCGCAATTACTCAGTAAAGAAGTGACGAGTGAACAACAAGAATACACCAACATGATCATTGAACAAGCGGACAGATTAACTAATTTAGTCGACCGTCTACTTGGTCCAAATCAATTACCTCAAATTCAAACACACAATATTCATGGAATACTTGAAAAGGTATGCCAGTTGGTTAGTTATTCGAATGGACAAAAAATTCAATTATTACGTGATTATGATCCTTCATTGCCATCCATTGAATGCGACCAAGAAAAACTACAACAAGCGGTACTTAATATTGTTAACAATGCTATACAAGCAATTGATGATACACATAAAATCACACTAAAAACCAGAATTGCTAGCAACAAGACCATTCATGGCAAGCGCATGAAATTGGCTGTACAAATAAGTATAATTGATAATGGCCCAGGTATTCCAAGCAACATTCAAGATACTCTTTTTTATCCTATGGTTTCAGGCCGTTCGAATGGTACAGGATTAGGCCTATCCATTTCACAAACCTTAATAAACCAACACCAAGGTAAGTTATGGTGCCATAGTCGCCCAGGTCATACTGAATTTACAATTCTACTACCATTAACTTTACAACTTTTAAATCAAGCACCTTTATCACAAGAGAATAAATTATGATCACCGAACAAGTGTGGATAGTTGACGACGATAGCTCAATTAGATGGGTGCTTGAGAAAGCATTTTCCAATGCCAATATTAGTTGTGCAGCTTTCGAAAGCGCTGAAAATTTATTAGTCGCTTTAGACCATGGCCAACCTGAAATAATTATCTCTGATATTCGTATGCCAAATATAGATGGTATGGAGCTATTAAAGAGACTAAATAAACAACATAGTCACATCCCTGTAATTATTATGACTGCACATTCTGATTTAGACAGTGCTGTTAATGCTTATCAAGGTGGCGCCTTTGAGTATTTACCTAAACCCTTTGATATTGATGATGCCATCAATCTAAGTAAACGTGCGCTCACGCATGCCAGAGAGAAAAATGCAAAAAATAAGAAACAAACAAATGTCCCTTTAGCCGTTGGATTGATTGGTGAAGCCCCTGCTATGCAAGAGGTGTTTAGAGCAATTGGACGCTTATCTCGCTCTAGTATTAGTGTATTAATTAATGGTGAGTCGGGCACAGGTAAAGAGCTCGTTGCACAAGCACTTCATTCTCATAGCCCTCGGGTTAATGAACCATTTATTCCATTAAATATGGCTGCTATTCCAAAGGACCTTATTGAATCTGAATTATTTGGTCATGAGAAAGGCGCCTTTACCGGGGCTAATGCGGTTCGACAAGGTCGATTTGAACAAGCACATGGTGGAACTTTGTTTCTAGATGAAATAGGGGATATGCCATTAGACATACAAACTCGCTTATTACGTGTATTGTCTGATGGTCAGGTTTATCGAGTAGGTGGTCACCTACCAATACAAGTTGATGTACGTATTATTGCAGCTACCCACCAAAACCTTGAAGAACGGGTCAATAAAAGAGAATTTAGGGAAGATTTATTTCATCGTCTCAATGTCATTAGGATTCACTTACCTAGCCTTCGAGAGCGTAAAGAAGATATTGCTCAATTAAGCCAGCATTTTTTATCACAAGCAGCTAATGAGCTCAGTGTTGAAGTAAAAACATTGGGTAAAAAAGCCAGTGATTTTTTGAATAACTGTCAGTGGCCAGGTAACGTTAGGCAATTAGAAAATATCTGCCGTTTTTTAACAGTGATGGCAAGTGGTAAAGAAATTCTAATTGAAGATTTACCCAATGAATTAACCGAAAAGTCAGTGCCTTTGAGTCAGGATTCAAATTCTTGGCAAGATGTTCTTAGTGCTTGGATGGACCAAGAATTAGCGCAAGGTAAAGATGCAATTCTAGATTACGCCCAAGTAGATTTTGAAAAGATAATGCTCGAACGTGCACTAATCTTCACGCAAGGTCACAAACAAGATGCGGCTAAAAAATTAGGTTGGGGTAGGAATACTTTAACGAGAAAGTTAAAAGAGTTTGATAAATAGAAATTAATTTTTAACACGTACCGTTTTACTTCAATGTTCATAAATATGTACATTGAAGTAAAACAGGCAATTAAAGCTCAATACAAAAGCTTAGCTACAACAAACTTCTTCATCACATTGCTTACAACTATTACATAATTTTATATTAATATAGTGGGCTGCAATAATAAGACTCGCACCACCTATAATAAAATACGGCTCTAACGATTCCGAAAAATCGTGTTTTATCCAATATAACGCTACCCCTAAATAAAGTAAATAGAAAGGGTAAAGACGTTTATGATAACGTTTGAAGCCAGAGAATAATGCGATAGTACCCATTGCGGCAGTCATTAGAAGAAAAACATGTTCCCATGCATGATCAGCTAAAAAGCTTAAACCAACTAAAGGTAGCATAGGTAATAAAATAGGTAATAAAATGCAATGTAATGCACATAAAGAAGTTGCTGTAATACCTATTTTATCTAACATGATTATTCCAAGAATATAATTAATTTATTATCTCTGGTCGATTGAGACCATTAAAATGAGATATTATCACAATTGATATAATATAACATTATTAAATTAATTATAAGGAAATAGCTAACAGTTAAATTTAGTAATATCCCCTTAAGCATTAAACTCTAATCATTATTTACTAAAAAATAATAAGTGAATTTATTTTTTAAATATTCAAAAAAATCACTATTAACTTTGTCACTAATTAAGTGGGCTAACTCAGCGCCAAGTGGGGTAAACTTATAAAACTGTAGACACACATCTGATTTTTTTGCTGTTAATTTTATTGCTGCACCGTTATATGTAAACTGTAGGACTTCTGCTTTATTTATTAAATTCGACTCACTCTCTTGCAAGTATATAAGGTGGTTCTCTGATAAAGCTAATAAGTCAGCATAATTCAACCCATAGTGACTTAAATTACAGTATTGCTGTCTCTCTTTGGAGAGAAAATTGAAAAGCCCTGGCTTTTGATAAACTCCTGTGACTAAACGAACACTTTTTTGATTGGGATCCTTTATCGCTAATGAGCAAGCCTTAGCCAGCAGCTTCGCATCATGAATACTCATATCTCTAAAAACCTTTAAAGCCTTGAATGAAAATGAGCCTGGTTTTGTAAGTTCTCCTGCTAAAATTTTGGCCCATAGATCCTGCATAGTAGGGTTACTTACCTCTTCAGATAAAGCTATATAGCGATTAAACCAATCAAGATCAGTTCTTTGTCCTACTTCTATATTCGCACTATACCCTAAGGTTTTCTGCATAATACTTTCAATATTTTTTTGCTTACGTAATTGAGTTAACCTCGCTCGCTTAACAGTTCTATCCTCAATAAGTATTTGCTGATCTTCAGGCAATAAAGCTCCTTCTATGGAAAATTTTTTTGCCAATTTTAAAAATTGTGGTGAAGTACTTCCCTCGTCAGTGTGGTTGCGAGACTTATTATTCGTAACCACTGCAGTTTCGCTCTTATCTTGTTGCAAGTCTTTTTCATGCACCATAACTTCTGATTTATCTGAACTCATTTGATTAACTCCTCCTTACAATTATTTTAGATAGGCAGATATATACCCGTTCCACTTGAAGATGCTCGTTGAGGTAAGTCTGAGCGATTCATAATCAAGACACATTTTTTATCAAGGGTTGTTCCCTTAAAAAGAAATGTAACGCAGGGAATGATTTGCTCAGTCTTGCCCAAGGGCTGAGCTACAAAATAAAATTGTCCGCCTCCGCCAGTAAGTATTAGCGTTTATTATAACTCAACAAAAAAATTCTAATAAAATAATTATAAATGAGCTTTATTATCAGTTTCAATAGTGTAAAAAAATAGTATTGGGTTATAGTTAATCTACATATAATAAATTTCAACTTTAGCTAAGTATGTTTTTTTGAAAAATGGCTTAGTTATGAGGGCGGTATGCAAGCATCAGAAAAATCTAACGATGACTTTTTATTTATCGATGATAGTGATGAAGACGAGGTATTAGCGCTTGACAGTTATGAAACTTGGCAGGTTTTAATTGTTGACGATGATCCCGAGATTCATTCTGTTACTCAATTGGCATTATCCGATTTAGTAGTATTAGGGCGTCGCCTTGAATATTTGCATGCTTATTCAGGTAAGGATGCCTGTAAAATTATTGAAGATAATGATGATATTGTCCTTGTTTTACTTGATGTTGTTATGGAAACAGATGATGCAGGGTTGATCGTTGTAAAACATATAAGAGAAATATTACAACGTAAAGATATCCGCATAGTATTACGTACAGGTCAACCTGGTTATGCCCCAGAAGAAAGTGTTATAAAAGAATATGATATTAATGACTATAAAACAAAAACCGAATTAACTCGCCGTAAACTAGTAACCACCGTTTTTGCTGCCATCCGCTCTTTTCAACAAATAGCTACGGTTAATGAGAGCCGCTTAGGGTTAGAAGCTATTGTTTCAGGCGCTACCGAGTTATCTTCGCAGCATTCTCTTTCCGCATACAGTCACAGTGTTTTAATGCAATTAAAAGAACTAATAAGTGACGATATATCTGCTGTTTTTTGCGCTAGAGGACAAGGGATTATCGATAACATCGATGATTTAAGTTTCTATGTTTTAGCCCAAGTTGGTTTCGATGAGAATATAATCAATCAAAAGCTTGATAAGCTAAAAAATGATAATGCAAGTAAACAAGTAAAAGCCTGTTTCTTGCAGCAAAAGCACCAATTTTTGGAAGACAGCTTAAACTTATATGTTGCCAAAGGGGACCATAAGGCTGTTATTCATGTGGCACTTTCTACACCTCTTACTGAAATCCAAACTCAGCTTCTTAATGTATTTTTGACCGGCGTCGCTGTAGGTTATGAGAATGTTCATTTATTTCAAAAACTAAGCAATGCTGCGTATAAAGACTGGCTAACTAATTTACCTAACCGCTTAGAGTTTGTTCGCTTACTTGACCGTTTTGCGCAAAATGATAAACAGAACCAAGTTGCGGCTTTAATAGATATAAACCACTTCAGTGACATCAATGATGCATTAGGTCAAGATATTGGTAATAAATTACTCACGGCTGTTGGCAAGCGTCTGCAGCAGATAGACAGTAACTGTCAATTTGCACGTGTTGGCGCAGATGTTTTTGGAATTATTGGACCGACTGACTCATTAACGCCTGAAAATTTAATGGCTTTGTTTCACCAACCTTTTACAGCAGATGATCAACATCTGCCTATAAATGCTTGCTTCGGTCTTTGTACTAAAGAGCATGCTCAAAGTAGTGGTGTACAAGTTTTAAATCAAATAAATATCGCTTTAAATATCGCAAAGAAAAACCGATTAGAACACTTTGCTTATTATCATTCAGATATAGAAGATCAAATGCAATGGCGACTCAACATGATTCGTCAACTCCGTAATGACTTTTCCAATAACTGCCTTGAACTCTGGTACCAGCCACAATTGTCATTAAGTTCGGGTAAAGTTATTGGTGCTGAAGCTTTACTGCGCTGGCGTACTGCAGACGGAAAATTTGTTTCCCCTGCTGTTTTTATTCCCTTAGCTGAATATTCAGGTTTAATTATTGAAATTGGTGATTGGGTTATCAGCCAAGCATGCAAGCAGTTGAAAGTATTAGAAGAAAACTTTTCAGAACTGAGTATTTCAGTCAACGTATCGATCCCACAATTTAGACAAGAAAATTTTGTCGATAATATAATAAGTACAATGACTCAACATAATATTAAGCCAAGTAAACTTGAATTAGAAATAACTGAAAACATTTTAATGGATGAACCACAAATCATCATTGATGCGTTAACCAAATTAAAATCACAAGGAATAAGTATTGCGCTAGATGATTTTGGTACAGGCTTTTCTTCGTTGAGTTACTTGCAAAAACTCCCTCTTGATCGATTAAAAGTCGATCGGGCATTTGTAACCGATATTGATAAAGAAGGCCAATCTGTGATTGCTGCGACTATCATTAATTTAGGTAAGGAGATGCACTTAAAAGTTATTGCAGAAGGCATTGAAGAAATAGAACAGCAGGAACGCTTAATTGAGTTAGGTTGTGATGAAGTTCAAGGCTTTTATTATGCTAAGCCAATGCCAGCCGACGAGTTCCTAAACTTTCTAAATCAGAAAAATTAACCTACGAAATTAACATTGAATCTAGTACACAAACTCAAATAACCTATAGAGCACTCCTCCAATGAATTGGCCGAGTGTTTTTATTTGTCACTTATTTAAAATCAAACACACCTCAATTTAAACAGTCGATTCAAACGGTCGTTTTAATTATTTGCATTTCACTTTCTTTCAGGGCAAAATCAATCGACTATTATTAGTTTGATAATTAACAGCTATAATTAATCTGTAAATAATCACAGTGATATAAAATTAACCATATCCAGGTAAGGAGATTATGCATGATATATCAAGGCAACAGCCTTTCTGCCAAATTAATAGAAGACGGAATTGTCGATCTTAAATTTGACGCTCAAGGCTCTGTTAATAAATTTGACCAAGAAACGTTTAAAGAGTTTATTGAAGTTATTAGCGTAATTAACAACTGTATCGAAGCTAAAGCAGTTATGTTGACGTCAGCAAAACCTTCATTTCTTGTCGGTGCAGATATTACCGAATTCTTAGAAACCTTTAAAAAACCTGAAGCAGAGCTAATCCCATGGGTTAAAGAAGCTACCGATGTTTTTGACTCATTTGAAGATATCAACTTACCCACAATTGCAGCCATTAATGGAGTTGCCTTAGGTGGCGGTTGTGAATTAAGTCTTGCCTGTGATTACCGAGTCGCCGATACCAATGTAAGTATAGGTTTACCAGAAGTTAAATTAGGCATTATGCCTGGTTTTGGTGGAACAGTTCGATTACCTCGCTTAATTGGCGCTGATAATGCTGTTGAATGGATAAGTACTGGTAAAGCACATAAAGCGGAACAAGCACAAGCTGTAGGTTTGCTCGACTCTGTAGTTAAACCAGAGTTTTTGCATCAAGCCGCTATTAGTATACTTAAACAAGCTATTGCTGGAAAACTAGATTGGCGTGCAAAACGTCAGCCTAAACTTGAGCCATTAAAACTCAGTAAAATTGAAGCTATCATGAGCTTTACTTCTTGTAAGGGAATGATTGCTGCTAAAGCAGGAAAGCACTATCCAGCACCGATGGTAATGGTTAAAACTTTAGAAATAGCCTCTACTCTTAATAGAGCGGGTGCTATGGCAGCTGAAAATTCAGGCTTTGCTAAATTGGCTAAAACCAATGAAGCAACAGCACAAATTGGCTTGTTCATGTCTGATCAAGTGCTTAAGGGAAAGGCGAAAAAAGCGACTAAGCAAGTTTCAAAAAATATCAATAAAGCAGCAGTACTTGGTGCAGGTATTATGGGTGGAGGTATCGCTTACCAATCAGCCTACAAAGGTACGCCTATCGTTATGAAAGATATCAATGATCAGGCCATAAATTTAGGTTTAACGACAGCGGCAGGAATTTTAACTAAACAAGTTGAACGTGGTCGCTTAAATGTTATGAAAATGGCAAGTGTACTGAACAGTATTACACCTAGTTTAAGTTATGACAGTGTAAAAGACGCAGATATTGTTGTTGAAGCTGTTGTTGAAAACCCGAAAATAAAAGGTTTAGTATTAACTGAAGTAGAATCACATGTTAACAGCGACACGATACTTACTTCTAATACCTCCACTATATCCATCGATTTACTTGCTAAAAGCCTCAAACGTCCTGAAAAATTCTGTGGTATGCATTTCTTTAACCCCGTACACAAAATGCCATTAGTAGAAGTTATTCGTGGCAAAGACACCTCTGATGAAACTGTTGCTAGTGTTGTTGCTTATGCCGCGAAGATGGGAAAATCTCCCATTGTCGTTAATGACTGCCCTGGTTTTTATGTTAATCGTGTCTTATTCCCTTATTTTGCAGGATTTAGTCAATTAGTACTAGAAGGTGCTGACTTTGCGGCTATTGATGAAGTAATGGAAAAAGAGTTTGGTTGGCCAATGGGTCCTGCTTATTTACTTGATGTAGTAGGGGTAGATACAGCTGAACATTGTACTGCTGTCATGTCAGCTGGTTTTCCAACCCGTATGAAGAAGTTAGACAATGATCCCGTAAGTACTTTATACAGTAATGAACGTTTCGGTCAGAAAAATACTAAAGGTTTTTATGATCATGGTAAAGATAAGCGTGGTCGTCCAACAAAAATTCCGTCACCAGCAACATATGAATTATTATCAGTAGACTTCGCTAACACAAATGAATTTAGTAGTGATGTAATTATTGCTCGCTTAATGGTTCCAATGATTAATGAAGTTGTACGTTGTTTAGAAGAAGGTGTTGTTGATACTGCTGCTGAAGCTGATATGGGCTTAATTTATGGTATTGGTTTTCCACCATTTAGAGGTGGTGCAATCCGTTATTTAGAAACACTCGGCTTAGATAACTTCATTACCATGGCTGATCAATATAGTCATTTAGGTGAAATTTATCAGGTAACCGATGGTTTACGTAATATGGCGAAATCTGGAAAATCTTACTTTACTACCAACGTTAAAACGGTCTAGGGGAATATGATGAAAGAAGTTGTAATTATTGACTGCATACGAACTCCAATGGGACGTTCTAAAGCAGGTGTATTCCGTAATGTCCGAGCAGAAACTTTGTCAGCGCACCTAATGGAACAAATATTAAAGCGTAATCCTGCACTCGACCCTAACGATATTGAAGATGTTATTTGGGGTTGTGTAAAACAAACAAAAGAGCAAGGTTTCAACATTGCTCGTAATGCTTCACTGCTTGCTGGCTTACCGAAAACTATAGGTGGTTTAACCGTTAACCGCTTATGCGGTTCCTCAATGCAGGCAATGCATGATGCCGCTACGAGTATTATTGCGGGTCAAGGAGATGTGTTTTTAGTGGGCGGCGTTGAACACATGGGACATGTTCCTATGATGTATGATGTTGATTTTGCACCATCATTAAGTAAGCATATTGCCCGCGCATCTGGCAGCATGGGCTTAACCGCCGAGTTACTAGGAAAACAACACGGTATTACACGTGAAATGCAAGATGCCTTTGCTGCACGTTCACACCAATTAGCGCATAAAGCAATGCTAGAAGGTCGTTGGGACAATGAAATCGTCGCTACAGAAGGTCACGATGAAAACGGTGTATTAACACTTGTTGAACATGATGAAGTAATTCGTCCTGATACAACCGTAGAAAGTTTATCTGCCCTTCGTCCTGTATTTGACCCAGTAAACGGAACCGTTACTGCTGGTACTTCATCAGCATTATCAGACGGAGCATCAGCTATGTTGATAATGTCAGCTGATAAAGCCAAGGAACTTGGTTTAACCCCACGAGTTAAAATTCGAGGTATGGCCGTTGCTGGTTGTGATCCGGCCACGATGGGTTATGGCCCAGTTCCTGCGACAAAAAAAGCACTGAAACGTGCAGGTTTAACACTTGAGGATATTGAGTTGGCTGAATTTAATGAAGCGTTTGGTGCTCAAGCATTATCATGTATTTCGGCACTTGGATGGACTGAAAAAGCAGAGGATATGATCAATTTAAATGGCGGCGCTATTGCGCTTGGCCATCCTTTAGGTTGCTCAGGTACGCGTATATCGGGTACTTTAATTAATCTAATGGAAGGACAAGATGTGAACATAGGTTTAGCTACTATGTGTATTGGTTTAGGTCAAGGTATCGCAACAGTACTTGAGCGAGTTTAATTCTTAATTTAAGTTGTTAAATTTTGGTCTAGGTATAAACATAAAAAACCCAGCTGAGGCTGGGTTTTGTATTTTAGTAATCTAATTATACGTTCTAACTACTTAAGAAAAATTTCTTGTAGTGGTGGCACTACTTGTTTTTTGCGACTTAAAACACCATCTAACCAAGCTTTACCATCTTTTGGTGCAACACCAAATGCTTCTTCTGCTAACGTATCACTATCACTAGCAATTAAAAGCTCAGAACCTTCTTTCATAATATCAGTCAGTAGCAAGAATACACTATGACGTTCGCCTTCAACTTTCAAAGCAGCAATATCCGCATATAGCTCATCTTTAATTTCATCAAAAACTGATAAATCGATTACTTCAAGTTGGCCAATTCCAACTTTGTGACCATTCATATTAAAATCTTTAAAGTCACGTTTTACTAATGTTCTAATTGGCGTACCTTCAACAGCAGACTTTACTTTAAACATGTCCATGCCGAGTTCTTTAAAATCTTCAATTCCAGCAATAGCAGCTAATGCTTCTACACATTTGATATCAGCTGTAGTACAGGTTGGAGATTTAAAAATAACGGTGTCACTTAAAATTGCACATAACATTACACCAGCGATGTTTTTTGGAATTTCAACATCATAAAAATCATACATCATTTTAATAATAGTGTTTGTGCAACCAACTGGTCGTACCCATATTTCTAGAGGTGTTGTCGTTGTTAAATCACCTAATTTATGGTGATCAATAATGCCTAATATTGTGGCTTGGTCAATATCATCAGGTGCAAGTTCGATATCGCTATGATCTACAATATATACGCCTTCTCCTGCATAACTTGTTTTAAGCTCTGGTTGTTCAAAACCAAATTTATCAAGTATAAACATTGTTTCTGGCGTTAGTTCTCCTAAACGTGCAGGAACAGTTTCCTCACCCAAGGTAGTTTTTAAATATGATAAAGCGATGGCTGAACAGATAGAATCTGAATCAGGAATTTTGTGACCGACAACATAATTTGGCATAAAAGTACTCTCCTTTAATTTGCGCGTATTCTATCAAAGTAAAAGTCGATTGTGTATATTGTTAATACAGTCCTTGAAGATATATTTTTCCTAATGCTATTCCATATATGAATATGATGCTGCTTTGTGTACTTGTCGGATTTCCATTATAATTATAGCTATATAGATAACCCCTTATAACCTCCTAAGACCTTTCATTATGATTTCACATAAACTCTCTGTTGCCCCGATGCTCGATTGGACGTAAATCATTATATTTAAAGGCTCAAACTATCACATGGAACACTATTGGAACCATCGTAAATAACTCGAAATAGAAAGGGCTCCAAAATAGCTTTCATACATATTCTAAAGTATCTACTTACAATCCCTCTTATATAACATTTCATTATTCAATAATTAGTTATTTTAATTTACTTTTGCACTCTTTCACCGTAGAAAACGTGATAAAAACACGCTTTCTGCAAATAAACATTAAACAAAACCAGTAAACACTTGATATATAGACAATATAGACGTAGTTTAATTTATATTATATAAATAATTAGACTGTTATTTATCTGTAGAAAAAAGGTTTTTTACCAGTCTAATAAGCTGTTAAATTACAAGGAGATTACCAAATGGCATTATTAAAGCCTAATTTTATGAAAGCATGGATACACTTTTCAGAGATCAATGTTTCGGTTAAAGAAGTAGGTAAAAAAATAGGAGGTCATGTTGCTATCAATATCGATTCTGGGGTTTTCCAGAATGCATGCCCGATAAGAATGAGTTATGTATTAAATAAATGTGGTATTTTCATCCCTAAAAGTAGTAAGTATGCAGTCGTAAGTGGAAAAGACAAAAAGCAATATATGTATAGAGTTAACGATATGATTCCATATCTAGAGACTATATTTGGTAAGCCTGATATCACGATAAAATCGCCTAAAAGAACGGATTTTACTGGAAAAAAAGGCATTATTGTTTTCTCTGGAAGTGGTTGGTCTAATGCAAGAGGGCATGTGACTTTATGGAATGGCAATATTTGCTCTGATGCCTGCCACTTTATGGGTTCAGATGAGAATGGTACTTTTATTCCAGAAAAAGCATACCTTTGGGTCTTGTCGTGAATAAGATATTAATAATAATATCTATTGGTTTTATTACTTCATGCGCAAATATTGCTCCAAGTAAAAGCAATTCAGAAAAAGAAATTTATAAAAACTGGGTTTTAAGTCGCTGCTTAAGTTTTATAGCTAATGATGACATCCAAAAACAGGATGCACTTAATACTGCTAGTGCATTTTTAGAATTATCATCATTACCAGTTGAAGATTTTTTGAAGTCAGAAAAACTTACTAAAAAATATATTTCTTTAACTTATCAGGGGTCTATCTCAGGCACCTTTAAAACTAAAAAGTGTATCGATTTATTTAATAGTAATGAACTAAATGAATTATATGATGGCTTGAAAATGTAATTTAACAAGGCGCTCAAACAGAAAAATAACAGTTGGCCATCGCTTCGCGATTATAGCCAACCATTATTTTCCGCTTAGCTTAGCGTTATAAATCACATGGAGAATTGAGTGTTTGAAAAATTAGGAAGTTCATCGCAAACAGCTGCAAAGTCATTGCATGTTAAAAGTGCGCTTAACCCTCTATTGTGGTTAACAGGAATATCAACTCCGATATGTTTTAGTGGTGCTTATATATTCCAATATACATCTCCAGTATTTGAAATATTAATAAGTGTTGGCACTTTCCCCATTATTTGTGCCTGTTTAGGTTTTGTGTTTTTTGCTATATTCAAACCCGAAAAACTACAGTCGGAGGACTATCAGATTAGACATGAATCTCTTCAGATAATTCAACAGAAATCAGGAGCTATTGAATTACCAGCAGTTTCCTTAGAGAATATTGCTAACCCTGCGGCTAGAGTATTATCAGATAGTGGAGTTGAAAAATGAAAACATATTTAATTTCATTTACTTCACCTAAATATCCATCGGTTAACAGAAAAGAAATTTTAGATTTATTAGATACGCAAACTATTATTAAAAATTGGTATGGAATTATGCCTTACGCGATACTTGTGTCTTCTGAAGATGATATTAGTTCAAGCGATATCTCCAAGATAATAGGAGGTAGGTTTCCATCTAATTTAACTTTTCTTGTAACCGAAACAACATCTGCCGACGGTTTGGCAAACAAAGAAGTTTGGGATTTTATCAATAAGCCTAAATCATCAGGTCGGTGGAAGTGATTTATAACAAGCCATTCAAGCAGGACAAGGAGTTCAGGTGACCTTTAATCTATTTACAGTTCTATTATTATTTCCTTTTTGTTTAACTGCGAATGAAACTAAAACTCATATACCTGAAGACGTTTCTAATTTCGTGGAACAAAGAGATGGTTGTGATCATTTTCGGGGAGAACCTCCATATAATGAAGAAAGACGAAAGTTCCTTTATCTAAAGGTAACTGAATTATGTTTGGGAATAGATGAACAACTTAATTTACTAAAAATTAAGTATGAAAAAAATAGAGAAGTCATTAACTTCCTAATAAAACATGACGTTGAAACTGAACAGAAAACTCATTAAATCGATAAAAACAGCTAATTACTGACTATCCACTATAGGCGGTCATTATTCGCCTGTTAATTGGACGTTAGCTTATATAGCACTGCTGATTGGCGTGCTTCATATTAATATAAAAGGAATTAAAGTGAATAAAAAGCATATGCAAATAGAAAAGGAAAGCGTGTCAAAAATAAAAATTGAAAAGGCTCAACTAACAGCAAAAGAATTAAATCTTGCAGCCGTTAAAATTGAAAAAGAGATGAGATTAAATAAATCTAAAAATACCTTTAAAATCTTTGAGGTGAATTAATAATGGATGTTAGAGTTTTTGTAAGTGAAAGTATGAAAAATTCAACTTCCAAGGAAATGCTAAAAACAGTTGTTGAAGACTTTAAGCAATACAAAAGTGGTAAAGCGCGACCGATGAGTTTTGGTAGAGATGAGAGATATACTTTTCCATTCTCTGTTAAAGCTGCTGAATTAGAGCATATACACCTAAAGGACAGTAAATCAAAAAAATGGAGTTTACAGAAGGTATCATTCAATAAAACTAGCGATACAGCATTAATTTATTGCCAAGGTAGTACTTTGAAAAATTGTTATTACTTAATTTCTATTCTGGAAAATGCACACGCAACATATAGAACAAAGCCTCTATATTTGGTCGGGTTAGCTGAGTTAGCAGAAGTTTTCAGAGAAAAATTTTAGAGGATATAATATGAGTAAAATTAACTGGAATAAAGATAAGCCAATTGAGTTCGGAACACACTTTGTCGCAATCAAGTATGGTGAAGGAGCTGGTAGTTTCGATTTTTCTCAATGGGATGGGGATAAGTGGATAACTGAATTCGAAGGGACTGTAATCGCATATCTTACCCTTGAAGAATTGGTAAAAAACATACCATTCGAATGGCCCGAAAGTAATGAAAAAAAGATTACAGAATCGAAACCATCATCCAGTACGTCAGCTGATATGTGGTCAGAAATGTAAACTAATAAGTCATTCAAAAGGACAATAACACTTTTGCTGTTTCCGCTCCGCTTAACATTTTAGCAAATTATCAATCTCCCCTTAATGGGGCATTATTTTTAATAATATCAGGTCACTTTAAAAAAGGAATTTAGAATAATGGCAAAATTTTTAAATACTAGTGCAACAAATTATTACTTAGAAGAGCTAATAAAAAATGCATCCGATCGTCTCATTTTAATCAGTCCTTATTTGAAATTAAACGACCGCATTAAA
>Ga0308011_10000740_pt1 | contig 16586 bp, 16 predicted proteins | sample Neamet177_FD_203144 | JGI IMG/M metagenome (GOLD analysis project Ga0308011, IMG submission 203144) | Marine microbial communities from water near the shore, Antarctic Ocean - #177 | ecosystem: Environmental > Aquatic > Marine > Unclassified | place: Southern Ocean | collected 2014-07-25 | reverse complement strand
TCCAACTCCCTCTTAATGGAGCTACCTATGAAGAGATTATTCTTAGACAAAAAGAATTAGAATCAAATTATTCGTACTATATGAATTTTGGTTTAAGTTATACTTTTGGTTCAATGAAAAATAATGTTGTAAATCCTAGGTTTTAGAAAATAAAAAAGCCGAGCATTTGCTCGGCTTTTTTTGTACTTATATTTCTGAATGTTTTTAAATGATCATTCCAGCAGCAACAGTTTCGTTGGTTGCCTCATTAACTAAAATAATACTTCCAGTATTTCTATTTCTGTTGTAGCTGTCAAAGAATAAAGGCTTAGTAGTTCGTATAGTTATTCTACCAATATCATTTAATCCGATTTCTTTATCGTCTTCCATTCTGTGTAAAGTATTGATGTCCATTTTGTATTTTATTTCCTTAATGATACATCTTGCAGTTTGGCTTGTATGTCTGATTGTATATTTCCCTCTTGGAATCATTTTCTTTTCATGCATCCAGCAAATCATCACATCAATATCTTGCTCTACAGTTGGTTTGTTGTTTTCTCTTACCAACATATCTCCTCTACTAATGTCGATATTATCTTCTAAAGTCATACAAACTGACATAGGTGAAAATGCTTCCTCAATTGGTCCGTCAAAGGTGTCAATGGATTTAATTTTAGAAGTAAATCCTGAAGGAAGTACAGTTACTTCATCTCCTGGTTTGAAAACTCCACCTTCAATTCTTCCAGCATAACCTCTATAATCAGGGTGTTCTGCTGATTGCGGACGAACCACAAATTGAACAGGGAATCTGCAATCTACATGGTTTTGATCTGAACCAATATGAATGTTTTCTAAAAGGTGCATCAAAGTTGAGCCATCATACCAATCCATATTAGTGGAACGGTCAACAACATTATCTCCATTAAGTGCAGAAATAGGAATAAAACGAACATCTTTAATTTCTAATTTTGTAGCGAAATCCTCAAATTCTTTTTTTATTTTATCAAAAGCCTCTTTACTATGGTCCACCAAATCCATTTTATTTATACAAACTGCAATATGTGGGATTTGCAAAAGGGATGCAATAAACGCATGTCTTTTAGTTTGCTCAATCACTCCATGTCTTGCGTCTACTAATAGTAGTGCCAAGTTTGCTGTTGATGCTCCTGTAACCATATTCCTTGTGTATTGAATATGTCCTGGAGTGTCTGCAATAATAAATTTTCTTTTTGGAGTTGCAAAATACCTGTAAGCTACATCAATCGTAATTCCTTGCTCTCTTTCTGATCTTAATCCGTCAGTTAAAAGTGCAAGGTTTACGCCTTCCTCTCCTCTTTGTCTACTTGTTTCCTCTAGCAATTCCATTTGATCTTCAAAGATTGCTTTACTATCGTAAAGTAATCGTCCAATCAAAGTACTTTTCCCGTCATCTACACTCCCTGCAGTTGTGAAGCGTAAAAGCTCCATATCTAAATATCCTTTCGTTTCGCTCATAATTTTGTTTTTTAAAAGTACCCTTCTTTTTTCCTGTCTTCCATGGCTGCTTCAGATCTTTTGTCGTCAGCTCTACCACCTCTTTCGGTAACTCTTGTTGTCGCTACTTCTTCAATAATCTCTTCTAATGTTTCTGCATCTGATTCAGCAACTCCAGTACAAGTCATATCCCCAATTGTTCTACATCTAATTGTTCTTTCTTCCCAAACTTCATTATCTTTCAATTCAATGTAATCACATTTCCCTAAAAGTACTCCATCTCTGTTCACTACTTCTCTTTTATGGGAGAAATATAAAGAAGGTAATTCTAGTTTTTCTTGAAGAATATATTGCCAAACATCCATTTCAGTCCAGTTAGAGATCGGAAAAATTCTAAAATGTTCTCCCATCTTTTTCCTTCCGTTAAAAAGATTCCAAAGTTCTGGTCTTTGATTTTTTGGGTCCCATTGTCCAAATTCATCTCTGTGGGAAAAGAATCTTTCTTTAGCTCTTGCTTTTTCTTCATCCCTTCTTGCTCCTCCCATTGCGCAATCGTATTTTCCTTCTTCTAATCCTTCCAAAAGAGTTACGGTTTGCAATCCGTTTCGTGATGCATTTATCCCAGTTTCTTCCACTGCAGTTCCATTGTCAATAGAATCCTGAACATATTTTACAATAAGTGTTTCTCCTGTTTCAACCATTAATCTATCTCTAAATTCAATAGTTTCTGGGAAGTTATGTCCAGTATCTACATGCATTAAAGGAAATGGAACTTTTCCAGGATAAAATGCCTTTCGAGCAAGGTGGAACATGATGATAGAATCTTTCCCCCCAGAAAATAACATTACAGGTTTTTCAAACTGTGCTGCTACTTCTCTAAGGATAAAAATCGCTTCCGATTCTAATTCTTTTAAGTGTGTCAAATTGTACGAACTCATTTTTTTACTTGTTTTTTATAATCGGTAATATATAATCCAAAACTTTCTGTACCGATTCATCTATTGAAAGTTTGGCTGTGTTTATTTCTATTTCCGGATTTTCAGGAGCTTCAAATGGAGCACTAATTCCTGTAAAATCTTTTATTTCTCCTTTTCTTGCTTTTTCATAAAGTCCTTTTACATCTCTACTCTCACAAGTTTCAACTGATGCATTTATGTAGACCTCAATAAAGTTTTCTGAACCAATTATTTCTTTTGCAATATTTCTAATCTCAATTGTTGGGCTTACAAAACAATTAAGTGTTACTACTCCGCAATTTATGAAAAGCTTACTTACTTCTGAAATTCTTCTTATATTTTCAGCTCTATCTTCTGATGAAAAAGTAAGGTTATTGCTGATCCCTACACGGATATTATCTCCATCCAGAAGTTGGTTTAAAATTCCTTGAGAATGTAAATATCTTTCGACTCCTTTTGCAACAGTAGTTTTCCCAGAACCGGAAAGTCCAGTCATCCAGATTACTTTTGCATGTTGTTGCAATAGTTTTTCTTTATCCTCTTTTTGGAGAATGTCATCAAATATTGGGAATAAATTACCTTTCGCTTCTTTCATAGTGTAAGCCTGCAAACTTAGTAAAATTTATCACATAAAAAAATAGCTAATTATCTGATAATTTATTTAAATTTGGCTTTGTAAAATAGAACAATGGAGAAACAAGTAAACATAGCAGATTATCTAGATTCTACTTATCTGAAAACAGCTAAAGAAGCAGGGGTTTCTGAATCGGAAATAAAAGAGATTGTTGTTAATTCAATTCATGAAGCAATTGTAGCTAAATTTGCTTGTATAATGATTCGGCCTGAATTTGTTGCTATAGCGAAAGAGATGATTGAAACTAATAAATCAAAATTAAAAGTAGGTACAGTTATTGATTTCCCGCTTGGGAATAAATCAACTGAAATTAAAGTTGCAGAAGCGAAAACTGCAATTCAAAATGGAGCTTTTGATATTGACTTTGTTTGTGATTATAATGCATTTAAGAGAGGTAGTTTTGAAAAATTTGATAATGATATCTTAGCGGGAACTAAAATTGTATTAGAAAATAAGAAAATTGTTAAGTGGATTATTGAAACAGGGGCTTTGTCTAGGGTTGAAATTAGAGATATTGCTAAACGAATTACAAATTTAGTTCAGGCTAATTTCCCTCAAAATGCCAAGAAAGTTTTTATAAAAACATCTACAGGTTATTATGGGGGGTATGGCGCAACTGTTAAAGATGTGAAAACTATAAAATCAGTTGCTGGAAATTTACAAATTAAGGCTTCAGGAGGAGTGTCCAATCGTAAAGATTGTTTGGATATGATTAAAGTGGGAGCAACACGAATTGGGACTTCAAAAGCCCTTTTAATTTATAATGAAAAGTAAAACAAGTATAAAATGAATTTTAATGAATTATTGATAAAAGCAATTAATGCTTCTATTGAAGGAGGGCATGCTATAATGGAGGTGTATGCTTCTGATTTTTCGGTGGAACATAAGGATGATAAATCTCCACTTACATTAGCTGATAAAAATTGTAATGAAGTGATTGAAAATTATTTAAAGGGAACAGATATTCCTTTTTTAAGTGAAGAGGGTGCTAAAATCAGCTTTGAAGATAGGAAGGATTGGGAATACTCTTGGTTAGTTGATCCTTTAGATGGAACAAAAGAGTTTGTAAAAAGAAATGGTGAGTTTACAGTTAATATAGCATTAATCCATAATGGAAATCCTGTTATGGGTGTAATTTATGTTCCCGTTAAGAAGGAACTTTATTTTGCAATGGAAGGTATGGGTGCATATAAAATTATTAGAAATACAACTATTGATAATTTGGATGAATTAGTTTTAGCATCAAATAAATTGCCAATAAATTACAATAGAGATAATTATGTTATTGTGGGTTCTCGATCGCATATGTCTGCTGAAACAGAAGTATTTTTTGAGGAAATGAAAAAGAAATATGGGAATGTTGAGGTGATGGCGGTAGGGTCTTCATTAAAACTATGTATGGTTGCTGAAGGGAAAGCAGATGCTTATCCTAGATACGCACCAACAATGGAATGGGATACAGGTGCTGGACATGCAATTGCAAAATATGCAGGGTTTTCTGTAAAACAATACAACTCATCTGAAGATGTTATTTACAATAAGGAGGATTTATTAAATCCTTGGTTTTTGGTACAATAAACCATGAAGGAAAAATTTCTTAAAGCAATGCAGGATAAGGACTTTTCTGAACTTTTTAAAAAGGGAGGACTCTCCTTTGTGATTAGAATTGGAGGGCAAGTTTTAGGTTTTTTATTAACCCTTATCATTGCTAATTATTTTGGAGCACAGGGGCTTGGTGATTATGTGCTTTCAATAGTAGTTTTAAGAATAGCTGCTTTGGTTTCTAAATTAGGAATGGATACTTTTTCTATTCGATTTATAGCATCATTTGCTAAACAGGGTAAGTGGAAAAGTATACAGATTTTCAGAAAAAAAATTATTTTCATTCTCACTGTAACCTCCTTGATTTCTTCACTTGTTTTATATTATTTTTCTTTTGAAATAGCTGCAATAATTGGTGCAAAAAATGAACATATTAGGTTGAACGCATTTTTTGTTTTACCTATGGCATTTTTCATGTTGCATTATCAGAGTTTAAGAGGCTTAAAAAGAATAGCTGAATTTTCTTTTTTCTATAGAATGTCGCAAGCTACTTTTTCTATTATTTCAATTTTTATTATAACCCAATTTATCATGGATGGTAATGTGCCTGTCTATGCATATTTATCTAGTTTGGCTATTGTATCGGTTTTGGCTGTTGTTTCTTTTCGGTATTGGTTTAATAAGAAAAAAGTGATTAATGAATTTGAGCAAGTTGAAGATTTGGCGTTAAGTAAAATTTTAACTGTTTCAATTCCACTTATGTTTGCTCAATCAGTGCAATTTATAATGGCTTGGACGGACAAATTAATGCTTGGAAACATGATGAGCTCAGAAGCTGTGGGGATTTATTTTACTGCATTTAAGTTGTCAATGTTTGCAAGCATTTCTTTAATGGCTATTAACTCAATAGCATCTCCAAAATTTGCTGAAATGTTTGGTGAGGAGGATTTTGAGGGATTAAAAAAAGTAGTTCATCAATCTACAAAACTAATATTTTTATCTACTCTCCCTTTAGTTATTATCTTTTCTATTTTCTCAGAGTTCCTTTTGGGTATGTTTGGAGAAGAATTTAGAGTTGGCTCTACTGCATTCATTTACTTGGCAATTGGCAAATTAATAAGTTCTTTTTCAGGTTCAGTTGGTGGTCTCCTTCAGATGACAGGAAAGCAAGTAATTTTTATGAAGATATTATTCTTTGGCGCTATTGTTAATGTAATTCTTAATTTTATTTTAATTCCTAAACTTGGTATAGAAGGGGCTGCTTTGGCCAGTATGATTTCTCTTTCAACTTGGAATTTAACAATGGTTTATTTTGTGAAGAAAGAGTTCGGTTTTTATACATTTTACATTCCTTTTGTTAAAAGAAAATGATGAAAAATAAATTACCTAATTTCTTGATTGTTGGTGCTGCTAAAAGTGGCACATCTTCTTTACATAATTATCTAAATCAGCATCCTGATGTTTTTATGCCGTCTTATAATTCAGAGGGTATGAAAGTAAAAGAACCTAGGTTTTTAGTTAAGGATTTAGTTGAAAAAAGAATGCATAACGGAGTTTGGAACTGGGAAGAATATACTGCTCTATTTGAAAAAATAAAAGCTGAAAAAGCTGTAGGAGAATCTTCTGTTCTGTATTTGTATTATTATGAGGAGGCAATTAAGAATATTAAAAAACGATTAGGAGAAGATGTGAAAATCATTATTATGTTGCGTAATCCTGTTGATAGAGCTTTTTCAGCTTACACACATGTCGCTAGAAGTTTGAAGGAAAGCTTAACATTTGAAAAAGCATTGGCTATTGAAGAAAGTAGGTTGTTAGAAGATGAAACTTTAACCCCTATGGTTATGTATAAGGATATGGGTTTGTATAATAATATGGTAAAATCGTATTTGGATAACTTTAGTGATGTACACATTATCATGTATGAAGATTTCCAGAGGGATACGCAAAAAGTAGTAGATGAAACATTTAAATTTTTAGGGGTAATAAAAGAGGATAGTATCGATACAGTTTCAAGACATAATGTTGGAGGAAAAAGCTGGAAGGTTCCTTTTTTAAAGCAATTTTTCATGCAAGATAATTTTATAAAAAAAGGATTAAGATTTATTTTTTCTAAATCTTTAAGGGTGAAAGTTAGAAATCTAATTGAATCATTTTTGAAAGAAAAAGCAAAGCCAATAAATCCTGAAACAAAAAAGGAGTTAATAAATTTCTTTAAAAATGATATTGAGAAATTGGAGCAATTGTTGAGTGTTAATTTAAAACATTGGAAAGAATAATGTCCTTACCTAATCTCTTAATTGTTGGGGCTGCAAAAAGCGGAACAACCTCTTTACATAACTATTTGAATCAACATCCTGATGTTTTTATGTGTTCGCCTAAAGAGCCTCATTTTTTAATTAATAAAGAAATTGGAGAAAAAAGAATCCCTAAAGGAGTACTTGATTTGGAAGGTTATAAGTCTCTTTTCAATGGAGAATCTAAAAAAATATATAGGGGAGAATCAAGCGTAATGTATTTGTCATTTCCTGAGATAACAATTCCGAATATTAAAAAGTACTTACTTGATGATGTGAAGATTATTATAATGCTCAGGAATCCTGTAGAACGTGCATATTCTGGATATCAGCACGTAAAACGATATAATATGATGGAGAACTTATCATTTGAGGATGCCCTTAAGCAATCGGCAGATAGGTATGATAACAAGAGTAATATGACTCCAGCTTCTCGATATTTGGAATTGGGAATGTATTATAATCAAGTAAGGCGTTTCTCTGAGGAATTTAAAAATATCCATATCATTATTTATGATGATTATAAGCAGAATGTAAATATTGAGCTAGATAAAATGTTTGATTTTTTAGGTCTTAATAGAATTGTAGTTAATTCAGAAAAAAGACATATGGTAGGAGGTTGGCAGTGGAAAAATGAATGGATAAAATCACTTATGATGAAAAATAACCTACTTAAAACAGTGTTGAAATTTTCCTTTCCTTTTCCATCCTTACGAAAAGGTATTAGAGGTGTTTTGCAAAAAGGAAATACTAAGAAAGTTGAAAATATAAATCCTGAAACTGAAAATTTACTAAAATCATATTATAAAAATGATGTCGAGAAGCTATCAGAATTGCTAGATAGAAATTTAAATAATTGGACGTTATGAGTTTGCCAAATTTTATGTGTATAGGTGCGGCAAAATCAGGCACAACAAGTCTTTATGATATTTTAAGGCAGCATTCTGCTATTTTTATTCCATCTTTTAAAGAACCTCATTTTTTTGACATTCCATTTGTATATCAAAATGGGCTTGAATGGTATGAAAAAACATACTTCAAGAGTGTTAGAAATGAAAAATGTATTGGGGATTTTACGCCAACTTATTTGTTTGAAGAGGAAACCCCACAAAGAATACTTAATGATTTAGGTTCGGATGTTAAGTTTATTATAATGTTAAGAAATCCGGTTGATAGAGCTTATTCTCATTATTTGCATTCACTAAGAGACCAGCATGAAAGTTTGTCTTTCCATGAGGCTTTAAGAACTGAAAGTAGTAGAACAAATAAACAGGATTACTTGAGTTTTTTGAGGTTATCATATATGGGTCAAGGTTTGTATTTTGAGATGCTAAGTAGGTATTATGCTCTATTTTCAAAAGAACAATTTTTAATAATTAACTTTGAAGATGAATTCATCAATAACAGAGATTCTACAATTAAAAAAATTCTAGATTTCCTTGAGGTAAAAGATGAAGGTATTATGATTGATATTAAAAGTAACCCAGCAAGTAAGGCAAGGTTTCAATGGTTGAAAAATCTAATGAAAAAAACAGGATGGTGGCGAGTTATAATTAAGAATATGATACCATCTTTGAAGGTAAGGCAGATAATTAAGAATAGAATTCAAAGAGCAAATATTAGTACCTTTACTCCATCTAAATTATTGGAACAAGAACGAAATGAGATATTCAATACCTATTTCAAAAAAGATGTTGGAAATCTAGAGTTATTATTGAATAAAAAAATGAATTGGAATAAATGATTTATACTTTAAAACAAAAGCTGCTTGATAATTTGATACTCTTTATGCTAATAATGAGCACTGGTGGATTGCTATTTGTTTTTAATAGGAATATGGCATCTGTTATGTTTCTTGTTTTGGTGTCAGTTACAATTGTTTTAGTTGGTTATAATTTAAAAAGAACAATTGTTAATTCTTCAGTTCTTACATTTGTGATTGTGGTTGTGCTAGGTGTTATTAATTATAATTTTGCAATTGTAGAGCAGACTGTAAATAAATATTTATTTTATTTTCTGACAGTTGTCTTGTCAACCCTTACTTTGCTTCATTTTAAAAATAATAGGTCGAATACTATTTTTTTAGATCGGTTTTATTTTGTTTTAAAACTAATTTCCTTTCATGCTTTTGTTAATTTCATATTATTCTTTTTTATTAAAAATAATTTATCGACTATTACATCTTCCTATCATGAATGTGAAACTTTTCTAAATTTGTTTTTTTACACTCCAGATAGAGGTATTGCAAATATTTTTGATCTTGAGTTTTGTAGAAATCAAGGGTTATTTTGGGAGCCTGGGGTGTTGCAGGCATTTTTAAATATGTTATTGTTTCTTGAGTTGTTTGTATTTAAAAGAAGTAAATTTCTTATGATATTTATTGCTTTTATGATTTTAACAACTTACTCTACTACAGGTTTAGCCTTGCTATTAATACAAGTTATTGTATATTTGAAAACAGAATTTAAACAAAATAAAATACTATTGCCTATTTTTATAGTATTTATGATCCCAATTTACTTAGTGTTTAGTGTAAATGTTGATGAAAAAGTCCAAGGTGAAAAAGAATCATCTTTTCAAAAAAGGATATTTGATCTTACCCAGCCAATATTTATTGCTTTAGAGCATCCTCTTACTGGGGTTGGTTTAGATATATTTCAATTTCAAAAAATAAGACAAGAATTTTATCTTTCAGCTAATTCTGTGCAGTCAATTAATACTTTATTTGGCATAACTACTAAAGTTGAAGTGACTGATAAGGGGAGTAGTAATTCAATTATGTTTTTGTTAGCTGGGACAGGCTTTCCTACTACATTGCTATTATTGTATATGTTTTTTAAACAGCAAATAATTAAAGAAAAAAAGTGGCTTTGGATGATAATAATGCTTATTTCAGTTATGTCTGAACCTCTGCTCTTGAGGCCTTTTTTCTTTCTTTTTATTATATCAGGATTTACACATGTATTCCATAAAATCACAGCACATAAACAACAACTTATATGAAAAATATTTTAATCACTGGAGGTGCAGGATTTATAGGTTCTAATTTAACTAAGAAATTAATTGAAAAAGGATATTGTATTACCATTTTAGATAATCTTTCTAAGCAAATTCATGGTGAAAACCAGGATTCAACTTTATACACTTCAATTAAAGATATTACTAATTTTATTTTAGGTGATGTATGTGATAAATCAGATTGGGAGAAAGCTTTAGAGGGGCAAGATGCGGTTATTCATTTGGCTGCTGAAACCGGTACAGGACAATCAATGTATGAAATTACTAGATATAATGAAGTTAATATTTTAGGGACAACTCATTTGTTGGATATTTTAGCAAATAATAAACACAGTATTAAAAAGATGATTATTGCGTCTTCTCGTTCTATTTATGGTGAGGGGAAATATTTTTGCGAGAAAGATGGGGTAGTATATCCTAATGAAAGAAATGATGCTGATATGGCAAAAGGTAATTTTAATCCATTTTGCGATAAATGCGGAGAGCAATTAACTTTAAAGGCAACAGATGAGAATTCAAAAATTCAACCGTCTTCTATTTATGGAATTACAAAACAACAACAAGAGCAGATGATTCTCTTGATGGGAAAAACATTGAATATCCCTGCAGTGGCTTTAAGATATCAAAATGTATATGGTCCTGGTCAATCGCTTAGTAATCCATATACCGGTATTTTATCTATTTTTTCAACTCGTTTGTTAAATGATAATGACATTGATATTTATGAAGATGGAAAAGAGAGCAGGGACTTTGTTTTTATTGATGATGTAGTAAATGCAACTATTCTTGCTTTAGAGAAATCGGAGGCAAATCATCAAGTTTTTAATGTTGGCTCAGGAATTGCAACAACAGTAAGTGAAGTTGCAAATACTTTGAAATCCTTATATAATTCGAATGTAAAAATTAGTGTGTCTGGCAAGTATCGATTGGGTGATATTCGCCATAATTATGCTGATCTTTCAAAAATAAAAAATGCTTTAGGGTTTACTTCTAAATTTGATTTTCTTTCAGGTATTACGGCTTTTGTTAATTGGGTGAAAACGCAAGAAGTTATGGAAGATAAATACGAAAGTTCAATTGAGGAATTAAAACAAAAAGGACTCATAAAATGAGAAAGGTAATATTTATATTTTTACTTTGTATTGAAGGTGTTTCAGCACAAAATGTAAAAGAAAATTTATTTGGTTTCGCAACTTCAAATACATTCACTTATTGTGATGTTGAGGACACTTCATTTCTAAATAAAGTAGTTGCCTTGCAACCAAAGTTATTACGATTTCCTGGAGGTGCAGTAGGTAATTTTTATCACTATGGTAAATTGGGTTATGGTTTTGATTTTGCTGAAGTTGATAAGTATCATAATGGAAAGTTTCCAAAAAGAGTAAGGGGATTAGAAAATTCTAGAAATAAGAAAAATCAACAGCAAGATTACATTGAAGACTTTATAATATTAGCTAAAAAGACAAATGCAAAAGCTGTTTTAGTGGCGAATCTATTTGTGGATAATGATGATATTTCATTAATGATTGAAAAACTTCAGCATAATAATATTGAGGTTGTTGGAGTGGAACTTGGGAGTGAACTTTCTAACAGGAGTTATTTTACAAAGGGATATACTATTGACGAATATATTCTTTCAGCTAAAAGTTGCTCAGAAAAAATAAAAGAAAAATATCCAAATCTTAAAACGGCTATTGTTGTGGCGCCTTTAGGTAAAAGAAAAGGACACAGGCATAATATGTGGAATGAAAAGTTGGCAAAACTTGATTTCTATGACGCAATTATTATCCATTCTTATGCTAAGGTAACTAAGGGGGAAGATAAGTATGGGCAAATGATTTCGGAAGAATCAGAAGGTAATAATAAAACAGAAGCATTTGATATTTATAAAAATAGAGCGATTGATTATTTAGTAAATCAATATCCTAAAGAGGTGAAACAATATGAAAGCATTTTCAATAAACCAATATGGGTTACAGAATGGAATTTGCAAATGTCAAAAACTACAGGGAACACTCTTTTACAATCATTATTTGTTGCACATTACCTGCTTGAATTAATGAGTAATCCTGAGTTGTCCGCTCTTGAATTGACTACTTATCATAATCTAGGAGGAAGAGATTTTTCAGGTTCAATTTTTAGAAATAATAAAGAGAAAATAGAAATTCAGAGCACGTATTACCCCCTCCTGATGATTGGAAAAATATTTGAGAAGAATAATGTAGTTAAGATAGTTAAAAAGAGGTATGGAGAAAAGTTTATTTATAGGTGTTTTAATAAAGATCAGATAAATGTAATTACCTTCTCCTTAGATTGGAGAACTTTAGAATTAGTTTATAGTGATAATTTATCTAAGGATAAATTTAATTTTGTTGGGGCAAGTTTTTCTAGTAAGAACTTATATGATATTGCCGATAAGCAGGGCGTGTTAAAGCTTGATACAATAGTTGAAGTAAATCTGGATGAATAAAAAAAAGCAAATATTTATTGTGGGTAGTAGTAGGAGTGGTACTACTATGATGGGTCGTATTTTAGGTAATCATCTTGCCATATTCACATTTAAAGAATTGCATTTTTTTGGTACTATTTGGACATATAATTCCACACAACATTTAAATAAAAAACAGCAAATAGATTTGCTTTCTAGGTTATTGTGTATTGAGAAAAATGGATTGTTTCAACAAGATAATATTTCAGATTTTAATGAGAAGGCAAGTGTTCTGTTGACGGATAAGAATGTGCCAAATCCTTTGAGTATATATGAATTATTTTTGACAGAAATAATTTCAGAAAATAAGTGTGCTATTGCTTGTGAGCAAACGCCTAAAAATATGTATTATCTGAATGAAATTTTAGATTATTTTCCTGAAGCGAAAGTGATAAATATGGTAAGAGATCAAAGAGATGTTTTGCTTTCACAAAAGAATAAATGGAAAAGAAGATTTCTAGGGGCTTCTGCCATTCCTTTATCTGAAGCTATTCGATCATACATTAATTATCATCCTATATTAACCGCTAAGGTGTGGAATTCCTCATTGGAACATAGCGTAAAGTTTTTGGGTAATTCAAGGGTAAAAGTAATCAAGTTTGAAGAGCTATTGACTGAATCAGATAGTGTTGTGAAGGGAATATGTCAATTTTTAGAGATTGATTTTCAGGAAAATATGTTGCTAGTTCCAATGGTTGGTTCTTCTACTGAGCAGGATACTAAAAGTGAATTGCTAATTGATAGTTCAAAAATTGAAAAATGGAAAGGTGGCGGATTAAATTCTGCTGAAATATATCTTTCACAATTGATGTCAAAAAGTATGATGCAAAAATTTAACTATGAGTTACAAAAGTTTAGGTTTCCACCATTGTTGACCTTATTTTATTTAGTTACTTTCCCAATTAAATTGGCTTTAGCTTTTTTGCTGAATATTAAAAGAATGGGGAATATAGTTGAGGTTATTAAGAAAAGATTTTTTGTAAAATGAAAGTAGATTTTTTTATAGTAGGTGCTCCAAAAGCGGGTACAACTTCATTGTATCATTACTTGAATGAGCATCCTCAAGTAGAGATGAGTAGTCAAAAAGAACCTGATTATTTCTCAGATAAAGCTATCCAAGAGCAGGGAATCTACTATGGTAAAAATCGTATAAATACGCTTGAAAAGTATGAGTCCTTATTTATCAAAAAAGAAGAAGTTATTTATGGTGAAGGGAGTGTTTCTTACTTGTTTTATGAAAATGTAGCGGAGGAGATAAAGAAATATAATTCAAATGCTAAGATTATTGTTATGCTTAGAAATCCTATTGATAGAGCTTTTTCTCATTATTTAATGGATTATAGATTAGGCTTAGTTTCCGATAGTTTTGAGGACATAATAAATAAAAAATCAAAGCATAAAAATGCTCATCTATTTTATCAGCAGTATATTGAGGTTAGCGAATATGCTAAGCAAATTCAAAGGTATGTTAATGTATTTATTCCAGATAATGTATTGCTAATAGATTATGAGGATTTTAAAAAAAATGTATCAGGAACTGTGGATGTAGTGTATGGTTTTTTAAACATAAGTACTGAGTTTGCAGCTGATGTAAACACAAAACATAATACCTTTACAATGCCTAAAAATAAAGGAATTAGATTTATATATTCTTTTGTTTTTCTTAGAAAATCACTTGCTTTTATGTTTCCGAAATCAGTAGTTAAAAACATCAGAAACTTACTTTTTAAGGCGGATAAAAAACCTAAATTATTGAAGGAAACTAGAAGTCAACTCAAGCAATTTTTTAGTAATGATGTTAAAGTACTAGGAGAGATTTTAGATAAAGATTATTCAAAATGGACAAAATAGGATTAGTAACCATAACGTATAATTCGGTCGATATATTGCAGCCGTTTTTGGATTGCGTATGGAAACAAACGCATTCAAATTTGACATTGTATGTTGTTGATAATGATTCAAGTGATGCTACGCTTCCAATATTGGAAAATGAACAGGATAGTAGGTTAAAAGTGATTAAAAACTCTGCTAATTTAGGAGTTGCTAAAGCAAATAATCAAGGGATTGAAATAGCGCTTGAAGATGGTTGTGATCAGGTTTTAATTATAAATAATGATGTTGAATTTGAAAGAACCTTAATTGAAAAATTACTAAAAGTTCAAAAAGCAAAAGAGTGTAGTTTGGTTACTCCAAAAATGATGTATTATGATAATCCTAATCATATTTGGTATGCTGGAAGTTGGTTTATAAAAAATAAAGGATACTTACCCTTGCACAGAGGAATGAAGGAATTGGATGAAGGTCAGTATGATAAAACTGTTGAGGTGGAATATGCTCCAACTTGTTGTTTGTTGGCGAAAAAAGAAGTCTTTCAGAATATTGGTTTAATGGACGAAAAGTACTTTGTTTATTTTGATGATACTGATTTCTCATATAGAATATGGAAGGATGGAAAACATAAAATAATTTACTATCCAAATATTAAATTCTATCATAAAGTCGGTAGTTTAACAAAATCCTTTAATAAGGAAAATGAAAAAATATTTAGAGGAGATTTTTTTATAAAACAGAATACTAGAAATCACATTTATTTTCTGAAAAAAATAGGAGGATTATTTGCCTATACTTTTATTGTATGGTTGTTTTTTAAAAACAATATTAGGTTTGTTGTCAATCCTCTCATAAGAAAGAATTTTTCGACTTGGTGGTTGATTAATAAATCCTACTTTGAAGGGTTAATTAAATAAGAAATGAATAGAAAAGTAGCAATTATAGACCCTTTAGGAGCGCATGGAAGCTCCCATCATTTTTATTTGTTTGGGCAAGCAGAAGGGCTTTTGAAAAATGACGTTTCACTTAGTTTGTACACTAATAATGAGACAAATAATCCGAATATTAAGGGTTTAAAGTTTTTTACTTTTTATAAAAACTTATATGCTTCAGAGTATAAATTTCTTAGTGGAATAAGATGGGTTTTAGGAACTTTATGCTCTGTTATTCATGCTAGGATATTAGGGAATTCTATCTTTCATTTTCATGTATTCCATACAAATATATTTATTTTATTTAATGTTTTTCTTGTTAAGTTGTTATTCGGGAAAGTTGTGCTAACTGTCCATGATGTAAGCTCATTTGCTAATTCATCTGATTCCTCAATTATTGGAAAAATGATTTATAAGTGTACGGATTTAGTCCTAACACATAATAAGTTTTCTAAGTCTGAAATTCTAAAAGGGAATGCTGAATTATCCTCACCTATTTACATTGTACCACATGGGAATTATATACCTTTTATCAATATTCAAGAGGATAAAGAAAAATCCAGAAATCAACTGGGAATTCCAAATGATAAAAAGGTATTATTGTTTTTTGGGATGATAAAAAAAGTAAAAGGATTGGAGGTTTTATTAAATGCTTTAAAGAATGTTATAAAAGAAAATCCTGATGTTTTATTGCTTATTGCTGGAAAGCCTTGGGAGAATGATTTTGCACCCTATCAACAAATTATTGATGAGAATAATTTATCAGATTACTGTCTTTTACATACTAAGTTCATCCCTCATACTGATGTTGAACATTATTATTGTGCAGCTGATTTAGTTGTTCTTCCTTACATAAAAATATATCAAAGTGGAGTTCTTGTGATGACACTTAGTTACGGAAAACCTGCTTTACTTTCTGACTTACCACCATTAAAAGAAGTGGTTGCTGATATGGAAACAGCATTTATGTTTGAAACAGAAAATCCAGTTTCATTGGCTGAAAAGTTGAGTTTTATCTTATCAAATCCTGAAAAACTAGAGCAAGTGAGAAAAAATGGAGAGAAATTAATAAATACAAAATACGATTGGAACGAAATAGGGAGGCAAACTAAACTGGCGTATCAATCATTATAATAATTTGTATTTTAGCCAAAAACCAATGAGATGAAAATTAAAATAAATAAGTGTATTGAAAGTGCTGTGCAGAATTATACTCATGTTTTGAAAGATGATATTTTACAAGATAATATTAGGGAAATTGTAGATAAGAGTGTGAGCGCTTTTCGCTCAGATAAAAAAATGTTGCTGTGTGGAAATGGTGGAAGTGCTTCTGATGCACAGCATATCGCAGCTGAGTTAAGTGGCAGGTTTTATAGGGACCGTCCACCTTTATATGCTGAGGCTTTGCATGTGAACTCATCATATATGACAGCTGTC
>Ga0308011_10000739_pt1 | contig 16595 bp, 13 predicted proteins | sample Neamet177_FD_203144 | JGI IMG/M metagenome (GOLD analysis project Ga0308011, IMG submission 203144) | Marine microbial communities from water near the shore, Antarctic Ocean - #177 | ecosystem: Environmental > Aquatic > Marine > Unclassified | place: Southern Ocean | collected 2014-07-25 | reverse complement strand
GGGTTTACTAGGTAATTCATAATTTTACTATTTTTAAGGTTTATTGTAGTTGGATAGAACTCTCTCACTCTCTCTAAACTACATAGTAAATATACGAAAAATAATTGGAATAAACAAGCTTTTTCTTACTTATTTTTAAGAAATTTTTGCAGAACCTACATAAATTGGTTTTCTTTGCATTTGAGCTCCTGCTGCGAATTTAGCACCTTCTTTTATGTATCCAGTTAAGAATGCTCTTCTAAATCTATTAGAGGTATTAGGTTCTGAACCATGAATTACATTTGAGTGTAATAATGCTACTTGTCCTTTTCTAAGGTATCCATCAATATGTGGAAAATTGTGGTCAGCTGGTAATACACAAGGCTTACCTCGTTCACTTCTCCAATTTTTAGGATTTGAACCTGTTCGTTCTTCATCTACCTCAATTGGTAACCTACCTAATCGATGTGAACCTTCTAAATACCAAACAGAACCATTACCAGGGTCTGCATTATCTAATGCAACTGAAACATTTATTATTTCATTAGTATTACATTGTGTATAAAATATATTTTGATGCATATCTCTACCTAATTGACCTGGTGGTTTGAAATATGCCCAAGTTTGAACACCTAATATTTTAGAATTCATTAAAAATTCACAAGCTTGGATTACTTTAGGATGTTTCATTAAACCATCAAGTACTTTAGATTCTTTATGTGGGTACATATAAGGGTCATATTCACCCCATTGACCTTCTACATCACTTTCTTGTCTTTGAACTCTTATTCTTTCTAATTCATCTCCTATAGCATCAGCTTCGGAGTCTTTTAGTAAGTTTAGGATAGATACTCCTTTGTATCTCCAATCAAATTGTAATTGTTGTTTTTCTAGTTCGGTAAGATAATTCATTGTAACGTATTTGTTTTATAATATATATTTAACTTTTATAAAATTGTAGTAAATTTGGTAAATATAATTTTAGGTTTGGAATCGTATGTGCATTTAATTTTATTGAAATTCGATTAGATTCAGAAACAGATTTATCAATAACAATTCCTTTACTATCATATTGAGGGGTTTTTGGTCCTGATATTCTCCATTTTAACTGTACTGTAATAAATTGTGGTATTCCGTTATAATATGTATGTGTAACATCATCCATTTCATATATCGGAGAACCTTTATCATTTACTTTTTGAATAAAGTATCTTCTAATATAACCACGAGTATAATCCTTATTAGATGGCCTAGGAATATGTGTATCTATATTGTATCTAACACGAGGTGTATTTTTACTGATTTTATTATATCTATTTATATCCATTATGCGTATTTTTTTATGTCTCCTGTTCCAGCTTCCATATTTCTCATTGAACCTTCAATTTTAGTAGTCCATATACTTTGTGTAATATCGTGTGCAACTTGAGTAACTTGAAATACTTTAGTTTTATATTTACCAGGTAAATCTGTTATATTAAATGTATCTCCAACTCTTATTCCACTAACTCCATGTATTGTAAAGTTAAATTTAATAGGTAATAAAGGAACATTAAGTTGACCTATGTCTGATTTTCCATTTCCTAATAATCCTTCATTTAACATTTGAACTTTCTTTAATATTGATGAATCATTCCATGCTCCCACTACAGCTAATTCGTCAATAGTTGTATTATCCCCGGTGTACTCAAGCATTGAACCATACTGGTTGGTTACATCATAATTTTTATCTCTATCTTGTTCTTTTGGTATTATAAGTGCATTTGATACAAAGTTTTCATAATTAGCCTTTTTTTGCTCTTCTTCCGCAGACAATGCATCTTTGTCAGCTTGTTTCTTTTCATTCCTTTTTATTTGAGCTATTTGAGATTCAGACTTACCCTTAAATTTGTTGTTGTCTTCTATTTCTTTTTGTTGTAAAGCTGATTTCTTTTTTACTGAATTTAATTCTTTTAATACTGTATCCATTTTATTTGTAAATAACCCATCCAATCTTAGTTCTTGAATTTCTGGTTGAGGGTTTTCTGATGCACAACCTGTGGAGGAATTGTTATTTACTCTATCATTACCAGCCAATTTACTACCAATTACTTGACCTTTCATAGCTCCTGGAATATCAAAATTTAATTCGGCTGTTAAAAATGGTGTTGTTGTTCCTCTTGATTGAAAACGAGCTAGTCCAACAGAACTTCCTTTACTCATTTTTCCACCAAAAGATGCATCTACAACTTGTAATTCTTCAGCTCCAGTATTACAACCAGCTTCTTCAGTATTTTGGTATTTGTAATAACTATCTGCATCAATTCCATTATCAGTATGCATATTTATAGAACCTCGTGGTATTATTTGAAAATTCCAATATAAATTAACTCCAGAAGATAGTCCATTTAATAACTCATAGTAAACATCTTTAGTAACTAAACCTTTTTTATCAAGTACATCACAGAAAAAATCAAAGTTAATATATAAATCTCTTAAATATCCCCATTTTCCAGCATCAGATACTAAATTTACATAACTTCCATCATATTCTGCTTGATCTTTCAGATTTAAAGCTTTTAGTGATGGAAAATAACTATGTCCATCAGTATTTGAAGAATCATATGCTTTTGGATGTAAATCTGCGGTTTTATCAGGTGATAATTGTAAATTCATTTCAGATAAATCTGGAAGAGGTTTAACATCACTTTCTTTATTATTCAATGAACCAACTAAATCAAATGCAGGAGCATTTTTATTTGGAATATATAAATAATTTGAATCCGCTGAAAACATATTTTTATGAGCTCTACATATAGTATTTTTCCATACAATTTTACCATTTGAAGTATTTCCTTTAGGGCCCTTCCCGGTTTGACCACAGTTTAATGGAGTAGGGACTAAGTCTACATCTTCACACAAATCAAGTATTGAAAATGCTAATGCTACTCTAATATATCTTTTATCACTAAATAAAGGCATATCAGATGCAATTTCATCTTTATTTCCAGATTTTGTAATTAGTACTGCTTCTTTTGTACTTTTTACTAAATCAACTCTGATTTGCTTATCCATATTAATAAAATTAATAGCATCAGTTGCAAATCCTGAAGGGTGATATCGGAGATTTTTTATTGTATCTGTTCTTTTGTGCGAAGGCAAATCATTATACATTTGATAAAATAATCTTTTACCTATATGCTTTTCACCTGTAATATTAAAAGACCGAAATAACTTACTACCATCATTCTTTTTCAGATTTGTAGGTATTCCTTTATGGTGTTGAAGATAAGCAGGTAACTCACCAATTGATGTTAACTCTACTTGAATTTCAAAGCTTTCATTAGAACCATAACTCATACCCCCACCTGTAATTACTCCAAGTACGGCATCATACATACCATGTGCTGCTTTTCTTTTAGTTTGAACTACTTTTAAACTATTATAAGCTGCTATTGAACATTTATCTATTCCAGCTCTTTGTCCCCAACTTAAATTATTATTTTCACCCCACTCTACTAAAACCATATTTCCTGGTTCTAAGAAGTATTCCATTACCTTTTCACATTGTGCTAAAGAATAACAAGTAATAGTAAATGATGATTTTTTACTTAAACCCTCATTACCTTGTGATATTGAAATTGAATCTATTGTTGGAGAAGGTCTTAGTCCTCTATCAGGTTTTACATGAAGTGATTTCGGTTTACCTCCTGGATATTCAATTCCTACCCTACCACTTTTACCTGTATCACCATATCTATCTACAAATGTTTCAGAAGATTTAGAAGATTGCATAGATAAAAAGTTACCAAGACAAGAAGTTACTCTAATCCAAGGCATTGTTTGTGATGCACGTAAGTTTTTACCAGCTTTAGCATTGATGGTATCATATATTCGCTTATCAATATTACCTAATTGTGGGAATCCCATAAACTATTTAGTTTCTAAAGTTATTTATAATATTATTGTAATCAATAGGTATTCTTAATATAGTTCCAGCTGAAACTGTGAATCCTGCATCATGTATATTATTTGCAGTTGCTATAATCCACCAAAGAGATGAATCTGAATAAAATTGATTTGAAAGTGTATCTAATCTATCTCCATCTTGAACTACAATATAGATATCACTATCTTTTTTTGGAATATTAGGATATATCTTAGTTCGATAGACTTGTTTACCATCATTAAGTTGTTGTTCTTCGTTATTTTCGTATCTACTTGCCATAATTTCCTATTAATATCTTACTGAATCAAACTTTGTTACATTACCATTACTAAGTATAATTGCTACCTTTTTTCTTTTGGTTTGATTTTCTATTTTTCTAGTCAATATCACTAATCCATTATCCTGTTGTTTATCTCTCTGTTTAGCTAATTGATTACCTTTATATTCTATATATCCTAAATATTTTAATCCAATAATTTTAGAAGATTGTTTTTCAGTTAAGTTTCCACCTTTAATTGCCTCTTGTGGTGATTTACCATCAAGTTTTTCATTTAATGTACCTTGACCTGCAACTGGATTTGAAACTCCTCCTGCTAGTTCTGAAGGAATTAATCCTTTCATTGAATTAGCTTTGGATTTTAAACTAGATACTGCTTGTTTAAAACTTGTTCCTTTCAATACATTAACAGTAGCTACTTTTTTTCTTTGTTCTTTTACTACTACATCATCACTTGGAGTACCACCATTAGTTCTTACTTCTTCATTTATTACATCTTTATCTGCCTGTCTTTTATCATTTATAGCCTTAACTGCAGCTTCAGATAGTGTCATATCATATAATCTATCTTCTGCTCCTGGTGTTTCTATAAACTTCATAGAAATTGCAACATCTACCATTTTTGGTAAATATCCAATATCACCATCAATTTCCCAATTTGATTCATCAGGTATTGAATAAGTTAATGAATCTACAAAAGCTTTTCTATTTGAATAGATATCACCCATTCTAAAATCAATAATAGGAGGTGTTGTTACACCACCACTAATAACTGGATATGTATATGAAGTTAACATTTTTAACTTTTCCCAAATAACACCTAATTCTAATGGAGATGATGCAAATACTTTAATATTAAAAGATAAACTTCGTTCAACACCTTCGTACATATAAAATGAATATGGATTACCTATAAATTTGTTTCCACTCCAAGATGGAGAAGTTGATTCTGTTATTCCACTTATAATTGCTCTAAATACAAGTGGGGTTTCTGCTCCTAATCTTTTAAACCATAATGGTATAAAATCTTTATAGGTCTTATCACCAATTTGCATGAAAGAATTATCTTCCATTTTATATTCTTCTGATGGTTGTACGAGATTTATATTATCTCCCGAACTTAAACCATATTCACTCTCCATTTTAGTTTGAAGTCCTTTAACATGAAACATTGTTTCATTTGATTCAGGACTATATCTACTATTTTCAATTTCTTGTTGGTTGTTAGACCTTTCATTCTCTTTTCTTTTAATACCATAGATAGGAGAAACTGTATTTAATTTAACTCCCAATTTGGTATTAGTTTCTAAAGCTTCTTGTGCACTTTTATCTGGTTGGATTAGTGTTTTAGACTTATTATTTTCAGAATATGTTGATTTGTTAGTAGTAGTTTCTACTGCAAAAGTTTTCATTCCGAGTTTACCTTCAGCTTCTCCAAGTCCTGCTTGTTCTCCAAATAAAGCTCCTCTTAATTTATCTTTTGCAATTCCAATTCCTTTTCCAAGAGCCTGTCTACCAATTGTTGTTGGATTACCACCACCTGTTTGTTTTAAGAATTTACCTAGTTCTGTACCATTATTATCTGGACTTAGTATTTGATCTGTTGGTAACTTTTCTATATCTCCTATAAGTCGAGAGGGTATTTGATTAGAAGGTATTCCTAATTTATCATTTACTTTATCTCTAACATCTCCAAGTGATTTTACCTTACCACCTGTTAGTTTATCTAATCCTTTACCAATCAATCCACCATCACCTTCAGTACCAGCCGTACCACTCTTCATATCTTCTAAAACAGAAGTTGATTTGTTCACAATACGAGTTGCCTCATTACCATAGATAAGTGGGTTGTTTATATCTACAAGTGATTTAATACGAATTCCTGATGTTTCTTGTTCTATGAAAGTTTCAGAATCTTTTTTAACTGCACCTTCTGCTGAACTTCCACCTGGAAATAATAATTCTTTATTTTTAAATAATTCTAATATTGTAGGCATAATTTATTAAGCTCTTAAAATTGATAATTTATTCACTGCACTTCTATCTCCTCTATCCATAACTATATTGGTAACTTTATCTTTATCTAAGTAAATATCTCTCTGTGATGAAGTTGCTTGTATTAATGAGTCCATCTTATCTAACATAGTTGTTTCATATTCACTCAATGTACCACCTTCTACTGCACCAGCTTCACCACTATCACCTATACCAAGTATTCCTGCTAATTTTATGATTGGTCCCGATACTGCAGCTATTCCAGCCAACATAGCTAATCCAGGTAATCCAGCAAATCCTAAAAATGCCATAGATACTCCTAATGCCATTATTGATGCTGATAATCCAAATAAGATTAGAGATAATTTACCTAATGGTGTTACTAAACCTGCTAATCGTGTTATAGAACCTTCAGCTTGTGTCATTGCTCCAATGGCCATAGATAACCCTTCTCCCATCATTTTAACACCAATTCCAGCCATCGCAAATGCAATTCCTAATCCCATCAATGCGGGTAATGCTAATGTTCCAAATATAGATAAGTAAGCTAATGAACCAGCTAATGCAAATAAAGCTACTGATACTATTCCTATTACTGGTATTAATGATGCTATTCCCATTATTGATGCTCCAACGGCTAATAAGTTAGGTGTTAATGACATTATTCCAGCTCCTAACATTTCGAAACCTGTTCCAATTGCCTGAAGTCCTAATCCTAATACCAATACTGCGGATGCAACGATTAACATTGCAGCGGCTCCTGCAAGAATTGCAACAGCTCCTACTCCACTCATCATAATTGCCCCTAAGAGAGCAACTGCAGCAACTAATGCTAACATTGATACTACGGCCATACCAACCGCACTCCAACTAACCTTCATAAATTCTTGAACCGCTTTTCCAAATACAAATACGGCGGCGGCTACTATTAATAAAGCAGCTGCTCCTTTAAGAACTGAACTCATTTTTATTTTACCCAATGATTTAGTTATACTTCCTTTTCCACCGAGTGCATCTCCACCACCTTTTGGAACTTTTGCAAGAGCTGGTGATTTATTTGCCTTAAACCTCATATCAGGTGCACCACCCTTAGTTATTGGGCCAGAAGGTGCACCTCCACCAAAGAATTTTCCAATACCTGGTAACTTTGCTGCCATTCCTTTTACATCGAATCCCATTTGAGCAAATGAACCACCCATTTGAGCTGCTGCAGTAACTGCACCACCCAATGTTTTTAAAGTTGTACCAAGAGCGGAATTTACTCCAGCATTAACTATTTCATTAAAAGTAGAGAATTTTGAATTTAAAACACCACCTATTGTATCAGCTTTTGCCATATTAGAGTTCATCTTCTGCAATTCTGCAACAGATACACCTAATAAATCAGCTGTTTGTTTCTTTTGGTAGTAATCCATTCTATTGAATGCATCGATACCACCTAATTGTTTAAGAGTTTCTTTTGTTGCTCCTTCTATATCACCACTATATGCAAGTTCTCTTGCTTTACTAAGATTAATGTTTTTACCTAACATTGCACCTAATTCTAATTCTTTAGTAATAGATGTTTCGAAATCAAGTAATCCATCGGCTATACCACTAAGTGTACTCATGTTAGTACCAAGTTTAGCAGCATATCCAGCAGCTTCTAATATATTTTTACCACCATCTTTACCAAATAATGCAAATTCTTCAGTTGAAGCGGCTAAATCTCCCATTAATTGAGCTGGGATTATTCCATTTTGTTTTGCAAACTCTTTTGAAGTTGCAACCATATCCATTGCAACACCAGTAGAACCACCATTTAATCGTGATAGTACACCTACCAATTTAGTTGCTTCTGTTCCACTAATACCCATATTCTTGGACATTAGACCAATATTAGTTTGTAATTCAAATGATGCGGCTCCTGTATCACCAAGTTCTGCACTTAAATCTTTAGCGTTTTGTGCTGCATCATCAAAGAAGAATGATAGTACACCTGCTTTTCTACCTACACCATCTAGTTGGAACATTGTAGTTCCTAATTCTGAATTTACTTGGCCTATCTTATCTGCTGCAAATCCTAATCCTGTAATTAAACCACCAATTGCTCCTTGTAAGTTACCATACAAGGTTTTTATAGTAGAGAGTGTACCATTTATTGTTTTTGAAATACCATCAAGTACATCATGTTGAGCTTGTAGAAGTTCTTTATTCTCAGAGGTCATTGTAGAAAAATCATTGGCCAATGAGTTTTGTGAATCTAGGTTCTTTAGATTTTCTTTTCCAATTTCATCTAATGTTCCTAATTTACCTTTTTGAGTATCATATTCGGCAGTTAGTAGAGCTCGTTGAGCAGTATCATCACGACTTAAACCAGCTATTTTTTGATTAATAGAAGCCATTTCGTTCATAGAAACTCTTTGTTTCCCTGAAGCTTCATCTTCTATATCACTTATTGCAAGGGATGTTTTTATTCGTTGTCGTTCTAATGTATTAAGATTAGAATACATAGAACCCAGTCCACTAATAGATGATTCTGCGTCTGCAAATCCTTGTAATCTTTCGTTGTTTAATTTTTTAAGTTCTCTGGCAAGATCAAATATTTGTTTTTTCTGTACACGATTTAGTTTGTTTCTTTCCTCAATGGTCTTATTTTGATCCTTTTCATTGTAAAGAATTTGCGCCTGTGCTTGAGCTATTTCTTTTTTTACTTTAAGATGATCTCTCTCGTCTGCCATGGTGTTATTTCTCTATTTACTTTGAATACTTCTTAAGTAAAGAGTCTAATCTCTCCCTATCTTTTTTGATTGTATTCATTATGTCAATTGCATCTTTTGGTAATCCTTTTTTCTTAGCTTGAGCTAGGAATCTATTTGCAGTATTTTTTTTAACACCATCAAAGAATGCTGATACGAAATTAGATACTCCTTCGTTAATATTTTTTTCTTTCTTAGCCATGTTGTTTATCCTATATAATTGTTCTTATATAAATATAGAACAAAAAAAAAGTGAGGAAGTATTACCTCCTCACATTTACATTTGGACCTCGTCCACTACCTTTTTTGGTAGATTTGTCCATTTCTTCTTTCTCCTTCTTCTTAGCTTCTAGTAGTTTTTTGAAATAGAAATTTCTCCAATGGATTGGCATGAAGTAAACTTCTGACCAAGTAAATCCATTACCATAGTTAACCATTTCCCAAATTTGATTGTGAAGTTGGATACTATAATCACTCGGAAGGGTAAAAAAAGCTTACCCCAAAAGGGATATCAAGCTCCTCCTTCTCTCCTGTTACATCTGATGTAAATTCAAATTTTAAATCTAAATCAGGGGTGAATGCTTGAATAAACTTTCTAAGAGCTCTGGAATCTCTTGCAAGTAAACTATTCTTTACATAATTATTAATAAATGCTCTATCTGTATTACCTTCTACTTCTTGTATCATATATCGTAAACGAGTAGTTACATCTTGTGATACGTTATCACCTTTAGTTAATCTATTTAATGCAGCAATTTCAGCATTAATATCTTTTTCATCTTTGTGTGTTAGTAATCTAAATACTATTTTTTTCTTACCAAGTGGTAAATCAAATTCATATCTATTATCATCAGATAACTTACTATCATCTACTTCTTTTATTTGAACTTTAGAAAGGTCTATGTTAACTTTTTGTTGTTCTCCAGTAGATGGGTCTGTTACCTCTACTTGATAATCTTTACCATAACCTAAAATACGAGTTGCTAAAAGGATTGCATTTTTATCACCAATGAATATATCATTGATATCTACACCCTCTCCTACTACTACTGATTCAAATAATTTATCAAGTACTACTCCTTTTCTAATTAAGTTTTGTGAAGCAAGTATATCCTCCTCTTTAGCAGTCATATACTTTATTTCAACAGAACCTTTAGATAATGGATTTGATTCAGGATAAAGTTTACCCTTTGATGGAAGGTCTATTACCTCCGTTGGGAAATCGAATTTTGCCATAACTTCTTTATTGTTTTATTTGTATATAAATATATAACTTTTAAAAAAGTGGCACAAAAAAAGGTTCTCACTAAGAGAACCTTCTTCATCTAAAATATATTTGTAGGGTATTATTAGAATTCTAAAATTGCATAATCATACGATAATGTTAGTGTGATTTCGGCTGGGTCATTTGAACTCCAATCTAAATCATTAAACACTGCGTTATTGATAAATGCACCTTTAAGAGTCCATTGTTCAATCTTATCACCAACTGGTCCTAATAGGTAACATTGGATATCTTTCTTATAGAAATCTGCATATCCGTCTCTACCTGTAATAGATTCGTGTGATGTTCTCACCCACTCCATTACTGCTTGAGCTCCACTTGGAACGATTGGGTCAAATAATGTAATTTCTACATCTTGCCATTCTCCCTTACCTTTAAGTTTTCTTTTAACATTAATGTGGTCTAGGGTAATAGTTTCAAATTGAATTGAAGGTCTATTTGCTGTTTTTATTAGATATGAAGGGATACCATCGATTTCCATGATGAATCTGTTCTTCATCTTTGGTTCGAAATTCGTATAAAACATATCGTTAAATTCTAATACTTCTGCCATGTTGTTTTTCTCCTATTATACTAATAAATATATAGTTTTTTTATTTTTAATTTAATTATGCCGTAAAACTAGCCCCAGTTGGTAAAATGTTGAAATCTAACACGATGAATTCAGCAGTTTTTGTTGGTTGTAAGAAAATCTGTCCAGCCAATATATTTCTGTCGATTACATCTGGTGTGTTGTTACTTTCGTCCATCACTACTCTGAATGCATATAATCCTTGTCTTTGTTGTATTCCTTCTAAATACGGATTCACAGTATTTAAGAACTTACCTCTCGTTTGAGATGTGTTTTGTTCAAATACTAAGTATCTCGATGTTGAAGCAATATACTTCTTAACTTTAATCATCAATCTTCTAACATTGATTCTATCAAGTGCAGATGCTTTATCTTGAAGAGTCTTTTGTCCAAATGCTACGATACCTTCTCCAGGGAACTGAGCGATTGGATTAATTTTTCCTTCATATAGTTCATCTCTCTCAGCGTGTGTTAATCTGTTTAGTACAGATATAGCACCTACTATACCACCTCTATTTAATCCAGCTGGTGCAAACCATTCAGCAGCAACCGCATCGTTAGAAGCATATATCCCAGGCATCAATACTGATGGTGGAACTGAAATTAACTTGTTAGTTCTTGAATCGATTGTTTTAACCCATGGGTAGTATGTACCTACATAGTTTGAATCAATTGCAATACCTTGTTCGATTGCTTGTGATATTGAATCACTTGCACCAACTACATCACCAATGAAGAATGCATCTTCTCTAGCTTCACACATATCAACAACTTTGTCAAATACATATGAGTGATGTCTTCTTACAATTCCAGGTACAGATACCAAGTTGATATCGAAATCATCTGGGTTAGATACTGATGCAATTGCTTTAACATATCCAACTGAACCACTTGATGTAGAAGTTGATAAGTTAAATCCTTGTGAGTTACCACTTGATATAGAAGTTCCTAAATCGATAGATATTGTTGGATTACATCCATCAAATCCACCTTGGAAACCTACTGTAAATTGTCTTTTATTTATATCAGATGAAAGTGAACCTGTAAGTTCAAATCCATATGCCTTAGTTCCTCCAACTACATTTACTGTTCCATCAAATGCGAATACAGTATTTCCACCTTGTGTTGCGGATGTTGGTAAAGGAGCTAAATAATTATTGTTATCTATCTTAACTTGAACAGTTTCTAAATCGATACCACTATATGATACAGATTTTGAAGAATTGTTAGCATCAGAACCAGTATTAAATAATACAGATGGTATAGATGATTCACCAAATCCATGAGAACCTTCATTACCAACTAAAACTGGATTGTAATACTTATCGTGTGCAAATGGTCCAGCAACTATTGGGAAAGCACCTTCTGTAACACATTCTACTCTTACGAATTTAGAACGATTAGGGTAATCACCATTTTCAGTTTGTTTTCCAAGTGAATCAATAGATAAGTTTCTATCACCAATTACTTTTTTGATGTAATTAGGAGATGCTGGGTCTAAGTTTAAGTTATTAAATGTTTCTAATACTGTTTTTCTTTTATCAGTATCAGAACCTTTTCTAATCATTAATGAGAAAGTAGCGTAATCGGTTGCATTTGATGAACCTGCTGCTTTTACATTAAATACAGATACTTTGTACTCACCATTATAGATAGTACCATCTCCAAGAGAATGTATTTTGAAAAGATTATGTCTTTCACCAGATACTAACTGAGATTGTATCCAAGGAGTGGATGCGTGTATTGCATCTGTTGAGAATACTTGATCTGATAATGAGATAATAGATATTTGTTCTTGTCCACTTGTGATAGCATCAGCTGATGCCTTTTCAAAGTAGTTATAAACATATCCATCTTTAGTTCCTCGTGGATTAACACCAAAAACATCACCTATATCATTTCCATCTGTTGGATTGATAGAAGCTGATATTCCAGTTTCTCCTACAAGTGTTATCTCAAATTTAGATGCCGATACTGATGCACCTATTGCTGATCCTGCTAGTGTTCCACTACCATTATGTGTTTCAAAAATAGTTCCTACTATTTTTGTTCCAGAAACAGAACCACTACTTACTATTCCTATTGGTTTTGTTTGTGTATAACCACCTGTATGACCCACACGAACAATAGTTACTGTTCCTGCTTCTCTTAGGTAGTTTTGTACGGTATATCCTGTATAGTATGAACCATCAGGTGTACCAAATATTTCTTCGAATTCTGATTGTGTATTTACTACGGTTGGTAAGAATGCTGGGCCCTTTTTGAAAGGTCCTATTACAGCTGCTCCTATTTCACCGATTCCTTGGGATAAGAAAGAAAGGTCATTCTCTCTCGTAAATACTCCAGGTGATACAATTTTTTCTGCCATTTTATTTTACTCCTTGTTGTTATGTGTTGAATAATAATACTCTACTATAAGTATAAATAACTTTTGCTAAAATATAATTTATACTTCAGGTTGTTCTAAAATTTCTTCTTTTTGTTCTGAAGGAGTGAAAGTATTGGTATCTGGGTTGTAATTACCATCACCATACTTCTCATTCAATCCTTTGAACATATTTTGTTCTTTTTCTACTAATGCAGAATGTTGATTATGTAAATCTTGTTCTACTACTTCGATTTCTTCAATTCTTCTTTTCTTTTCGATTTGAAGTTGTCCTAATTTTGTAAACAGATTTGCAACATCTTGTCTTAGTTCTGTTACTTGTCCTGTTTCTTCTTTTGTAAACTTAAGTGCTTTCGCCATCTTTTTTTTATTATTTTGAATTGTTATGTAATATATATAAATATATAGATTTTTCCCAAACGATAAAAATAATTACTAACTAACTGTAAAAGTAAGTGTAGTACTGTAATCACTTAGTAACCCATTTGAGTTATATTGTCTTACTCTTGCATATCTTGTTCCAGTACCTATATCAAATGTTCCACTATCAGTAGTCATTACCATAGTAGCTTCAGACCATTGAGTTTGATTAATTTCAAGACTACTAAATCCACTATCAGTTGCAACTTGTACATCATAAACATTAGTTGAACTATCATTTCTTGACCAAGCTAATGTTTTTGTTCCATTAGTCCATGTAGGTGTATCAGGTGCAGTACCTGCAGTTTCGTCTGAATGAGAATTTCCACCTTTATTGTGAGTTATATACCCATTAACTAAATATGTATCATTTGTTTCAACATCAATTGAAACTATTTCAGATGTTTTAGTTATAACATCAACTGAAGTAATATCTACCTCTGTAATAACTCCATCTATTTCTCTAATTAGTTTATCATCTGTTGATATGTTAAACATTTCTAAAAATCTATACTTTCCATCAGATGCATCTTTTACTAACATTGGATGTTCACCAGTTGCAGTTACTTCACCACCATTAATATCATAATGTCTATTTGAGAATGAATAAATTAAACTTGTAATAGTAACATCTTGTGCTGTTGTAGATAAAGTATCAACCGACCAACCTAAAAATTGTGATTCATCTTCACCTAGTGTATTTATTGCAAATCCTCTTAATACATCTCCTTCTTCTAAATCACCAACTTCTATAATAGTTCCATCAGATAAAGTTACTTCTGAATCTATTGTTAAACATAATGATGTTGAATTACCATCATAAGAATCTACCGAATGAACTGTTTTGTTTATAGCAGTATTAAAATTTGTTGCATGTTGGTTAAATCCATCATCAAATGCTACTGATAAAGTATGTGAATGTGCACCTAAAAGTGAAGCTTGTGAACTTCCAGCTTGAGGATTCATAGTACCAACTGTAATTACACCAGTAAAATCTTGATTGGATGCAATACTTAAAAATCCTGCAGTATTTCCATCAGAATTAAATGTGGGTGAAACAGACCAAGTAAAGTTTTGATGTCTTTGTTTTATAGGAGTAAAGTTAGCACCAGCTCCTGTAAATCCAAGTGTATAAGTTTCGTCTGTAGCTTCTACTGCATATGTGAATCCAGAAAGAGTACCTACTGCATCAATACCAAATGAAGATAATGAAATGTTATCACCAGCTGATGGTGAACCTTTAATATCTCCCAATGATACATTAGAACCTTGAGTATTACCTGTTGCTCCTGCTAATCCGTTTAATCCTAGTGTTTCTCCTGCTGAAATTGCCATATTTTGGTGTTCCCTATATATTATAAATATCAAGTAGTTTGTTAATCCACCTATTCTTATCTGTAAAATTATCTTTCATCATTTTTCTTAGAGATAAAAACCATTTATTTTTTTCTTCATAAGAAGTATTGATTAACTTAGTATAAATATCACTAAATTCTTTTTTAGATGAAGCTCTATATGGATATTTAAAATCTTTACACCAAGTAGAGTGTAAAATAGGAAGTTTTCCATAATCTACTGCTTCAAATATAGAATATCCAAAAGGCTCATATGTAAAACAAGAATGGGAGAGTCCCCAATCCATATTATAAAAAATATCTTTAAATTCTGGTTTATAGTGATATATCTTCATTTTAGATGTGTCCATTTTCATTCCTTTTTTCCAAACTACTTTAAAATGATTAGAATTAGTAAATAAAATAGAAGGCAATCCATCTAAGTATCTTGGATTCTTTCTACCTTCACTTCTTGCAGTAAATCCTATTTTATTTGAATCAGATAATTCTAAATTATGTTTAAATTCATAAAAGTTAGGTATATTTTTATTTTCTATTAAAAGATTATACAAACCTACCCATATAGAATGTTTAGAAACATCGTTTATACTTTTTTCCCACTTTGAATCCATATATGGATGTTGTACAAATGAAGCATCAGTTCCAAATTGTGATTTTATAATGTGGTCTACTGAGTTATGTAAAATATTGGAATGTATTTTGTGCATATTATCATCAATTACTTTCATTGGAGTATAATGTCCATGTAAAATATTGATTCTTCTTGCACCATCACATAATTCCTCAAATTTTTCAATATCATCACCATGCCAATGAGCTTCTATTGGAAATTCATAATCTTCATGTCCTTCTGGTTTGTTTCTATGTAAAAGTAGGATAGGTGTTACCTCTAATTTAGGAGCAATTAACTCCATCCATAAATTTACCCAAGTATCAGTACCAGCATTTACCCAAGGGCCTCCACCAGTTGTGTAATACACATCGTATATCATAAATTATTTTTTTACTATTATAATTCCTGCAAAAGTTGTAGAAAAATCAACAGTTACTCTATTTACTGAGTTTGTTGTTATAGAATTAGGTAATTCTTGTTTTGAAGTTGCAGTATTCCATGCTTGAACAATTGGATATTGTTCACCTAAGTTGTGGTCTACTACATATGAAGTTGCACCACTAACTGTTTGTTTATGAGTTGTTAAATCTGTAATTTGGGATGAACCACTAACGATTCCACTTGGAATACTTGTAAAGTTACCATAATTTAGGTAATATGTTCCATCTTCTCCATCTAATAGGTTAGCATCTGATGCTGTACCTTGTACAACGTGTCCACCTTTTGCAACTACTATCCTACCACTCTCAGTACTTGCAAATGTTACTGTTACTTGATTGGTATTCGTTGTTACTATTGAACTTGGGATGAAATATGAATCATCATCACCATATACTGTTACTATTACATTTTTAGTACCAAAGTTGTGAGTTACTACTTTAGAAGTTACATTTGAAAATGTATCTGTTACTGTTGCAACTTGGTCTACTGATAATCCTGTTAGGTTACTACCATCACCTTGGAATGAACCACTAAATGAACCACTTACGGTCATTCCATCTAAATTACTACCACTTATAACACTATCGGCATCTAATTTAGTTTTTAC
>Ga0308011_10000737_pt1 | contig 16615 bp, 8 predicted proteins | sample Neamet177_FD_203144 | JGI IMG/M metagenome (GOLD analysis project Ga0308011, IMG submission 203144) | Marine microbial communities from water near the shore, Antarctic Ocean - #177 | ecosystem: Environmental > Aquatic > Marine > Unclassified | place: Southern Ocean | collected 2014-07-25 | reverse complement strand
ATGGCTGTGAAAAATGAAGACATAGCGTAGACTTCACCTTCCACTGCTGAAAACCAGAATGAATCGGAAAAAGTATAGGCTAAAGCACCAACAAGTCCACTTCCTAAAACAGCATAAATTCGTCCAATTTCATAGTTATTGTCTTTAAAAAATAGCTTTCTCCCAAAGGCTGTAATCGTCCAAAACAGAAATAGTATCGTAAATGAAGAGCATAATGCCGATAATATATTGATGGCAACTGCTACTTCACTTGTACCTGGAGCTGCAAATAGCGTAAAAATTCTGCCAAATATTTGAAATAATGGCGCTCCAGGAGGGTGCCCTACTTCTAATTTATAGGCTGTTGAAATGTACTCTCCACAATCCCAAAAACTTACGGTTTGTTCAATAGTAGATAAGTAAACAAATGACGCGATTAAAAATACGCTCCACCCAATAATATTATTTAGTTTTTTAAATTGATTCATCTTTAAATAGTGCTTTTTTGTTAGGATGGCGAATGTATAAAATTAATTACTGATTTCCATCTTGATTTTATAATAACGAAAAAATGAGAATTTATTTTGTACTTATCACTTAATTGTTATTTTTGCCGACCATTTGGATTATGGCCGATGGTGTAACTGGCAACACGTCTGCTTTTGGTGCAGAAGAGTCTAGGTTCGAGCCCTAGTCGGCCAACAATAAAAAGCACTGATTATTCAGTGCTTTTTTTTGTATCTTTTCATACTTAATCACGTAATAGTTAAAGGTTTAATTTTTTTTCACTAAATTTGCTGTCTTCATTTTGAGGAAAAAACAAGTAAAGTAATTAAAAAACAAGTGTATGAATAGGAAGTTTACCCATAGCTTATTGAGTGTTGTATTATCATTTTTTATTGGATTTTTAATAAACCCAATAAATGCTAATGCTCAGAATTGTGCAGTTCCAACAGGAATTAGTACAAGTAATTTATCCAATTTTACAGCAACTGCTAATTGGACGATAGATAATAATGTTGATCATTATAGAGTAAGGTATAAAGAAGTCGGGGCATTAAGCTGGCTTTTTGAGCATAATGCTATAGGTGCAAATTATGATTTGTTTGGATTAAATGCAAATAGCTCATATATTTGGCAAGCTAAAGCTTATTGTTCTTCAGGAAATTCACCAAGTTCATCTTGGTCGGTTTTAGATTCTTTTGTAACTACAAATTATGTAGTTGATTGTTATAATACTCCAAATGGATTGGCTTATCTAGACAGTTGTGGGAATTGTGTTGGAGGTAATACTGGTGATTTAGCTTGTATTGCTTTTTCACCTACAGTAGCAATATCTTTAAGTGCTATGGAATGTAATACAGTAACTGATATTGCATTTACAACAAGTCAAGATCCTAATGAGCCAGATATGTCTTCTTCTGTATTCTCTTCAGATGGAGGTTATTTTGATTTTGCGGGTTTAGCTACTAACGATACTATAGGGTCAAGTATGATTACTGCAGGTGGTGGATTTATAAATATTGCAACTACATTATTAGTTGACTTTATTATCACATCAGATAAGATTTCGGTAAAAGCAGTTGATAATATTACAGGTAGTGTCTATGGTTCGTTTACAATTGAAAATTCTGGAAATGGAATTCTGATCATTGCGACTTCATTGCCAGATAATAATAATGTAACAAGCGGAAATTCACAAACAATTTTCTTAAACGGACTATTTGTAAATCCTTCCCCAAGTACTTTGACTTTTACTTCAACTATAAATTCTGAATTAGGAGATATTGATACGCAAACATCTATACATACTATAGCTTGTACTGATTGTGATGGTAGCTTTGGAGGAGGAGCATCTATTGATAGTTGTGGGAATTGTGTTGGGGGTAATACTGGTGATGTAGCTTGTATCCCTTTTTCGCCTACTGTTTCGGTTACACTTTCAAATACTGATTGTGATAGCTTAACAGACCTAACGATTAATGTTAGTCAGGATCCTAATGAGCCTGATATGTCAACATCATTATTTGCTTCAGATGAAGGTTCGTTTGCGATTTCATCTATGAGTGTTGGAGATACAATAGGTTCGGCTACTATGATGGCTGGAGGTGGGTCAACTTCTTTTAATACTATATTAATCGTAAGTACAATACTTTCATCTAATCAGGCAATCATTCAATCGAAAGAGATAGTTACAGGGCTTGTTTTAGGAACGTTTACCATTTCAAATTCTAACCCAGGGGTAAATATTGTTGCACAATCTATCCCAGATAATAATAATGTAACAAGTGGGAATTCCCAGTCAGTTACTTTTTCTAATGTGTTTATAAACCCAGTACAAAGTACACTTACTTTTACTTCAACTATCAATTCTGAGTTATCGGATGTAGATGTTCAGACTTTCCCTTTTACGATTGTTTGTTTATGTGTGCCGAATACATCTTCTGCAAGTATTATTGCGTGTGATAGTTACTCTTGGAATGGAACAACTTATACTGCAAGTGGAGTATATACTTACCTTACAACTAATGTTAATGGCTGTGATAGTACTGCAACCTTAAACTTAACGATCAATCCATCTACAACATCATCAGTTGATGTAACAGAGTGTGATAGTTACTCTTGGAATGGAACAACTTATACTGCAAGTGGAGTTCATACTTTTGCATCAACAAATGTTAATGGCTGTGATAGTACTGCAACCTTAAACTTAACGATTAATCCATCTACCACATCATTAGTTGATGTTACTGAGTGTGATAGTTACTCTTGGAATGGAACAACTTATACTGCAAGTGGAGTTCATACTTTTGCATCAACAAATGCTAATGGCTGTGATAGTACTGCAACCTTAAACTTAACGATCAATCCATCTACAACATCATCAGTTGATGTAACAGAGTGTGATAGTTACTCTTGGAATGGAACAACTTATACTGCAAGTGGAGTTCATACTTTTGCATCAACAAATGTTAATGGCTGTGATAGTACAGCAACCTTAAACTTAACGATTAATCCATCTACCACATCATCAGTTGATGTTACTGAGTGTGATAGTTACTCTTGGAATGGAGTTACTTATAGTGCAAGTGGAGTTCATACTTTTGCATCAACAAATGCTAATGGCTGTGATAGTACTGCAACACTTAACTTAACAATTAACTATTCTTCTGCTTCAAGTTCAACAATTACTGCAACTAATAGCTATTCCTGGAATGGTGTAACTTATGATTCGACTGGTATTTATACTTATACGGTAACAAATACAGTAGGCTGTGATAGTACAGCAACATTAAATTTAACAATTATTATTTGTGCTGTTCCTGCTAATGCAGTAACTACTAATATTTTGCTGGATAGAGCAACTTTAGGTTGGGATGCGGTAACTGGAGTACATCATTATCAAATTAGATTCAAAGAGGTGTCAGGATCAACTTGGCTAATATTAGATAATTATTTAACTACTAGAACTAAAACAGGTTTAACCGCAGGGAATGATTATCATTGGCAAGTTAGAACACTGTGTGATTTAAGTGGATCATCTTCATCAGCATGGTCAGATACAATAAGTTTTTCAACTCCTGTAATATGTACTTTACCAGTTTCAACAACTAATATTACAATTGGTTTAGATTTTGCTTCATTTAGTTGGGCTTCAGTAAATGGTGTGAGTGAATACATAGTAAGAGTAAAAGAAGTATCGGGTGCTTGGGCAACATGGGCGTATGACACGGTTACTACTAATACTTATACTTCTTACGGATTAAGTAATTCAACTAATTATCATTGGCAAGTAAGGGCGGCCTGTGCGCCACTTGGAGCAAATAATTCAGGTTTTACTACTTATACTAATTTTACAACTTTAACTCCTTGTACTGACCCATCATTACTAGCTATAGATAGTGTTGGTGTTAATGAGGCTTACTTAAGTTGGACAGCTCCAGCTGGAACTGACCATTTTGTAGTGTCTTATAGTGAGTTAGGTACTGGAGTTTGGAATTCAGCATCTACTACAACTTCCTCAATTTCTTTGACAGGTTTAGCAACATATTCAGCATATGAATGGAATGTATTGGCTTTTTGTGAAGCTACAGGTCTAAATAACTCAGATACAATTGTTGGTGCTAATTTCAGCACTGCTAACCCTTGTACTGCTCCAACAGGATTAGTCGCTTCAAACATTTTATTAGATAGAATTACTATTAACTGGAATACAGTTGCTTTAGCACATCATTATGAAGTAAGAGTTAGAGAGCAAGGTACTTCAACTTGGACTAATATTATTAATTTGTATGGTAATTCAAGAACTAAAACTGGTTTATCTGCAGCAACAACTTATGAATGGGAGATAAGAAGTATCTGTACTTCAAATGGTTCTTCATTTAGTGATTGGTCAGCTACTCAAACAGCTACAACACTTTCTCCTTGTTTGTCAGTAACAAATGAAACTACAACTAATATTGCTTTAACTACAGCAACTTTAACTTGGGATGTTTCTCCAGGAGTTTATGCGTATAGGGTAAGGTTCAAAGAATCTTCAGCTGCATGGAGTGCTTGGCAGTATGATACAATTTTAGCGCCTAACAACTCTATTAACAAGAGTGGTCTTACAGCAGGGGTTGATTATCATTGGCAAGTACAGGTTATATGTGAATCATCAGGATTAAATAATTCAGGATTTACATCCTACCAGAACTTTACTACAATAGCTTTATGTAGTAATCCTCATTCATTATCAGTTACACAAATTACTTTAAATAGTGCAAAATTAATTATGTACGGACCTAATAATCCTAATCATTACTATGTATTGTATAAAGATGTAACGGCATCAATTTGGGATACTGTTATTTTATCAGGTTCAGATATTAATGGTGTTTATGCTTCTAAAGTAGTTACTGGCTTATCATCAGCAATAACATATGAATGGAAAGCACAATCATCTTGCCAGACAGATGATAGTAATATGTCAGCTTTTGTTAATGGACCAAACTTTACAACAGTAACTCCTTGTGCGATTCCGTCAAATCTATCAGCAACAGTAACTGGTCAAGATGCAATATTTACTTGGGATGCTGTAACAGGAGCTGCTTTTTATTCTGTAAAATATAGAGTGCTGAACGGTAACTGGCAAACAATTACTAATTTAAATTCACCAACTTATACGGCAACAAACTTAGGTTTTGGGTTTTCATTTGAGTGGATTGCTTCTTCTCATTGCGATTGGATAAATATGAACTACTCTGCCTTTAGTCCAGCAGATACTTTTAGCACAGCTTCTTGCCCTATACCACAAAATATTGCGGTATCAAATATATTAACTGATAGAGCAACAATTAGTTGGAATTTTAATACTTCAGTTCATCATTATTCGATAAGAGCTAGGGAGGCAGGCACTATTATTTGGACTAAAAATATTTCTCATATATATACAGGGAACAGAACAATTTCTGGTTTATCGGATGGAGTAACTTATGAATTTGAGATAAGATCAGCTTGTACGAATGATACTTCAAATGTTTCTTCTTGGACAGCTATGCAAGCCTTTACAACCCTTGCAAATTGTAATGATAAACCAACAAGTGCGACTACATCTAACATTACACTTACTTCTGCTGATCTTTCCTTTACTGGTACTGCTAATGCAGTTATTTACCTTGTAAGGTTTAAAGAGGCATCAGCAGCTTGGGGTGCTTGGGTTTATGATACTTTGTCAGCACCAGTAGTTAGTGTTAATAAAGTTGGCTTAACAGCAGGAACATACTATCATTGGCAAGCAAAAGCAATTTGTGATTTAGCTGGAACTAATTCTTCAGCATGGGCAAGTTATGAGACATTTACTACTGATCAACCTTGTAGTGCTCCATCTAACTTAATGGTTGAGAATATTTATACTACTTCTACTTCTGCATCAGTAAGATGGGATGGTCAGATGAATATTAGTTATTTAGTAATGTTTAAGGATACTTCTGTTGCAAATTGGGATACACTGAATATTTCATCTGGTGCAGTAGTAAATATTACATCTTTACCGTTTGGGGTAAGTGCTACTACATCAAATTCTGGGTCAGTAACTTACTTAGCTATACAAGGATTAACATCCGCAACCTCTTATGAATGGCAGGTTATTTCAGAATGCTCTTCATATAATGCTTCATCTGCTGTTGTTGGTTCATTATTTACCACTTTACCTCCTTGTACTACACCATCAGGTTTAAGTACTACTGCTATTTCAGCAACAACTGCAACTCTTAATTGGGGAGCTACTGTTACAGCACATCATTATGCATTAAGAGGAAGGTTGCAGGGGTCAAGTGTGTGGGCATTTGATATAGCAAATCAAAATAACACAAATAGAACTATTCATAATTTACCTGCTGGGCAAACTTTTGAATGGCAAGTAAGGAGTGTCTGCTCAAATGATACTTCTGAGGTGTCTGCTTGGTCGTCATTACAGGTATTTAGCACCTTGGTGAGTTGTGATAATCCGCCAGCCAACTTAAATGAAACTAATATTGGCTTAAATACTGCAACATTAAACTGGGATGTAGAAGCGAGTGCTCAGGCTTATGAGGTAAGGTTTAAAAGTTCAAGTGCAGCTTGGAGTGCTTTAGTTTACACAACTTTAACAGCTACAACATTGAATAAATCTGGATTAACTTCTGGAACTGGATATCATTGGGAAGTAAGAGCTATTTGTGATACAATAAATAATATTGTTTCTCAATGGTCCTCTTTGAGTAGTTTTAATACTCCAATTCCTTGTGCTTTGCCAACTAATTTATTGGTTCTTAGCTCTAATACTACATTAACTTCAGCATCACTAAGGTGGTACGGGCCAATGAATATTGATTACTATGTGATGTTCAAGGAATCTGGTTCTTCAAATTGGGATACTGTAATTGTTCATGGGACTTCAGTAACAAATGTTTCGTTATTGCCATTTGGAGTGAATGTTACAACAAGTACTGCTGGGTCGGAATCAAATATTACAATTACAGGGCTAACTTCAACAACAACTTATCAATGGCAAATAATCTCAGCTTGTACAGGATTAAATATGTCTTTAGCTGTAATGGGTGCTGATGTTACTACATTAACTTCTTGTGCGATTCCTTCTAATCTGACCTCAACAGTAATTACAGGTTCAGCAACTATAAATTGGGATGTTGTGCCAGGAGCTGTTAAGTATGATGTGAGAAAAATGGATCTGGGAGGTTCATCTTGGGGGTATATAAATAACCTTACTTCAACTACTAGAACTATACATGGATTAACGCCAGGAGCTACTTATCTTTGGGAAGTAAGAAGTCATTGTGACAATTCAGGAACAAATGTATCGGTATGGTCATCAACTCAACAATTTACTACTCAAGTAGTTTGTACAAAACCAACTAACCCTGTAGCAAATAATATTGCAGGTACAACAGCTGATTTAATATGGGATGCAATCCCTGCTGGTTCTTGGGGATATAGGTTGATGTATTTAAAGCAAGGTGCTTCTTGGAATACTAAAATTGTAGATACTGTAAGTACAAATATTTACAATGCAATTGCTTTGGATGTAAATACAACTTACCGTTGGAGAGTACAAGGTATTTGTGATCAGTCAGGTTTAAATAATTCTAACTTTACATCTTTCAAGTATTTTACAACCCTATCATCAATTAGAATTACAGCTGGTGATGTTGATTTAATGGATAACTTAAATTTGTATCCTAACCCAACAAGAGGGCTGTTTAACATTAGCTTTGTTTCGGAGGAATTAGACAATTTTGAGATTACAATTGTAGATGCTTTTGGTAAAATAGTATCGAATGAGGCTCAACAAAACTTTATTGGTGAGTACACTAAGCAAGTTGATTTATCAGCTTACCCTAGAGGTATTTATATGGTTCAGATTAAAACTCAAGATTCATTTGTGAGCAAAAGAATTGTGTTGCAGTAAGAGTTTGTCAGATTAAATAAATCTCCCTATATTTGCACCCGAAAATAGAGAAAGGAAATGGAAGAGGCAGTAGCCTCTTCTTTTTTTACATAGCATATGATAAGTAAAGAAGAAATAAAAAAAGTAGCGGAACCAAAGATTAAAGAACTAGATGGTTTTTTAGTAGATGTAAAAGTGAATTCTACCAATGTGATTACTGTCTATTTTGACAGAATGGAAGGTGTACAGGTAGAACATTGCTTAGTGATAAGTAAATACATTGAAGAACATTTTGATAGAGAGATAGAGGATTATGAGCTTACAGTTTGTTCTGCAGGGCTGGATAATTCTTTTATGGTTGATGAACAATATCAAAAATACTTAGGTAAAGAGGTTGGCGTATTGCTTACTAACGGAAAAAGAAAAACAGGAATCATTTTGTCGTATGATGATGTTTTAATGCTTGAAGTTGCAAAAAAGAAAAAAGGAAGTAGAAAAGAATATATTGTGGAAGAAGTAAGTATTCCTAAAGACGAAATAAAAGAAACAAAACTTAAAATAAATTTTAAATAAAAGTAATGGAAGTAGAAAATCTAATTGAATCGTTTTCAGAGTTTAAAGAGGTTAAGAATATTAACCGTGAAACTATGATGAATATCTTAGAGGATGTTTTTAAAGCGGTATTGGCTAAAAAATATGATGAACAAGGAAACTTTGATGTCATTATTAATGTTGATAAAGGGGATTTAGAAATCTGGAGAAATAGAGAGGTTGTTGCTGATGGAGAAGTAGAGATTCCTATTGCACAAATCTCTTTATCTGATGCCTTGAAAATAGAAGATGATTATGAGGTAGGAGAAGAAGTTTCCGAGCAAGTAAGTTTTGAATCAGAATTTGGAAGAAGGCAAGTGCTTTCTATTCGCCAGCATTTAATGGCTCGTATTGCTGATCAGCATAGAGATGAGTTAATGAAGCGTTATGAAGCAAGAATTGGTGAAATTATTCACGGTGAAGTTTACCAAATCTGGAGAAATGAAATCTTATTACAAGATGATGAAGGAAATGATTTATCTTTACCAAAATTAGAGCAGATTCCTAGGGATTATTTCAAAAAAGGAGAATCAGTAAGAGCAGTAATTAAAGAAGTATCACTTAAAAATAATAAAGCAAATATTGTTCTTTCTCGTATTGCTCCAGAATTTATTGAGCGTTTGTTTGAACAAGAAGTTCCTGAGGTATTTGACGGAATCATTACAATTAAAAATGTAGTGAGGGTTCCAGGTGAAAGAGCTAAGGTTGCTGTTGAATCGTATGATGATAGAATTGATCCTGTAGGTGCTTGTGTAGGAATGAAAGGTTCAAGAATTCATGGTATTGTTCGTGAGTTGAAGAATGAAAATATTGATGTTGTAAACTACACTGAAAATTCTCAGTTGTTAATTACACGTGCTTTGAGTCCTGCAAAAATTACTTCTGTAACGCTTGATGACGAAAAAATGAGAGCAAGTGTATTTATGGATGCTGATCAGGTTTCATTAGCGATTGGTAGAGGAGGACATAATATAAACCTTGCAGGTAAATTAGCAGGATATGATATTGATGTTTACAGAGATAAAGATAGTTTTGAAGATGATGTTGCTATTGATGAGTTCTCGGATGAAATAGAAGCATGGGTAATTGATGCTTTAAAAGCAATTGGTTGCGATACTGCAAAAAGTGTGTTGGATATTTCAGCTAAAGATTTAGTATTGAGAACGGATTTAGAGATAGAAACAGTTAAAGATGTGCTGAGCGTTTTAAGTTCAGAATTTGAAGATTAATAAAATAATTAAGACCTAAGTATGTCAGATAATAAAAGCGTAAGGTTAAATAAGTTAGTAAAGGAATTCAATGTCAGTATTGACAGGATTTATACATTTCTTGAGGCTAAAGGTATTGAGGATTTAAAACCGAATACTAAAGTTTCGTATGATGTGTATATGGATTTGTTAGGTGAATTTGATTCTGAAAAGAAAGCAAAACTATCTGCTGAACTGTTAGCGAAAGAAAAAGAATTAGCCAAAGCTGACGAGATAATCAAACAGCAAGAAGCAGAAGAGAAAGCTAAAAAAGCTGCTGAGGAAAAAGCCAAGTTAGTAGCTGAAAAAGCTGCTGAGTTAGCTAAGATTGAGCAAGAAAAAGCTGCTGCTGAAGTAGTTGCTGAAGTGAAAATAGAAGCGCCTGCTAAGGATGAAATAATCAAAGCGAAAACTACTAAAAAAGAGTTAAAGGTTATTGGTAAAGTTGATATTGAGCCAAAGAAACCAGCTAAGCCAAAAGCTAAAACTCCTAAAGTAGAAGAAAAGCCTAAGGTAGCAGATACTCCAAAAAAAGAAGTAAAAGCGGAAGAGCCTAAGAAAGAAGAGGGGATTATTAAGGCGACTGCAGGAAAGTTAAGAGGAGTTAAAATAACTGGGCAAAAGATTGATTTAGATCAATTCAAAAAACCAGAAAAGAAAAAAAGAGTTAGAATTGTAAAAACTAAGGTTGACCCTAAGAAGTTTAAGAAAGGGAAAAAACCAGTTAGAGGTCCAGTTGAAATATCTCCTGAAGAAGCTCAAAAAAGAGTAAGAGAAACTTTAGCAAAATTACAAGGAAGAGGAAAAAAATCATCTGTAAGAAACAGAAGAGATAAAAGGCAAGCGCATAAAGATGTTATTGATGTAGAAAATCAGCAAAAAGTAGCAGGAAATCAAACAATAAAAATTGCAGAATATGCAACTGCAAGTGAGTTAGCCTCTTTAATGGATGTGCAAGTTACTGAGGTTGTAACAACTTGTATGGGTCTTGGTATGATGGTGAGTATGAACCAAAGATTAGATGCTGAAACAATTCAAATGTTGGTAGAAGATTTTGGTTTTAAAGTTGAATTTGTTGGGGCTGATGTGCAAGAATCTATTGAAGAGATTATTGATGCTGAAGAGCAATTAGAAACGCGTGCGCCTATTATTACTATTATGGGACATGTTGATCATGGTAAAACTTCATTGATGGATTACATTAGAAATACAAATGTAATTGCAGGAGAATCAGGAGGAATTACTCAACATATTGGAGCTTATGAAGTTACTTTAGAAAATGGAAAGCATATTTCCTTTTTAGATACTCCAGGACATGAGGCTTTTACTGCTATGCGTGCTAGGGGTGCAAAAGTTACTGATATTGTAGTTGTAGTAGTTGCAGCAGATGATAGAGTGATGCCACAAACTAAAGAGGCGATTAGCCATGCACAAGCAGCTGGAGTGCCGATTATTTTTGCAATTAATAAAATTGATCGTCCAACTGCCGATCCTGAAAAAATTAAAGGTGAATTAGCCGAAATGAATTTATTGGTTGAAGATTGGGGAGGAAAATACCAGTCGCAAGATATTTCAGCAAAAGTAGGGACAGGAGTTCCTGAAATTTTAGAAAAAATTATTTTAGAAGCAGAAATGCTTGACCTTAAAGCAAATCCTAATAGAAGCGCACAAGGTACAGTTATTGAAGCTTCTTTGGATAAAGGAAAAGGATACCTATCTACTATATTGGTTCAAAAAGGAACCTTAAATGTAGGAGATTATGTTTTAGCTGGTTCTTATTCAGGAAAAGTAAAAGCATTATTGGATGAAAGAGGGGAAGCAAGAAAAACAGCAGGACCTTCTACTCCAGTAGTATTATTAGGATTGGATGGAGCACCTACAGCAGGAGATGAATTTCATGTAATTAATAGTGAGCAAGAAGCGAAAAAGATTGCTTCAAGAAGAGCGCAATTACAAAGAGAACAAAGCGTAAGGACTCAGAAACACTTAACGCTTGACGAGATTGGAAGAAGAATTGCTTTAGGTGGTTTCCAAGAGATAAATATTATTATTAAAGGAGATGTTGATGGTTCTATTGAGGCATTATCGGATACTTTACAGCAACTTTCTACTGATGAAATTAAAGTAAATATCATTCAAAAAGCAGTTGGTCAGATTTCAGAATCGGATGTAATGTTAGCAGCAGCTTCTGATGCTATTATTATTGGTTTCCAAGTTAGACCTTCACTTAAAGCTCGTAAATTAGCAGAGGCTGAACGTATTGATATTAGATTGTATTCTATTATTTACAAGGCAATTGAAGAATTAAAATTAGCAATGGAGGGGATGCTTTCTCCTGATTTTGAAGAAAAAATTGTTTGTAATATTGAAATTAGAGATATATTTAAAATATCTAAAGTCGGTACTATTGCTGGTTGTATGGTGTTGGATGGTGAGTTGTCAAGAAATACAGGAGTAAGGCTTATCCGTGATGGAGTAGTTGTTTACACAGGTAAATTATCATCTTTAAAACGATTCAAGGATGATGTTGCTGAAGTAAGAAAAGGATACGAATGTGGTATGTCAATCGAAAACTTTAACGACCTTAAAGTAGGTGATATTATTGAAGGATATGAAGAGGTAGAAGTAAAAAGAGTATTAAAATAAACTCTTAATTTTTTAACTGAGAAAAGTTTATAATCTCAGGTACAGGATAAGCACCAGGAAAGTTTTTACTTATCTGGTGCTTTATTTTTATAGCCTCTAATTTCGTTCTGCAATTCCCAACACGCACTCTGTAGTAAGGCGCATCATATTCCAAATAAGCAGGAATTTCAGGATATAGTCTGATGAAATCAATTTTTAATTGCTTTATTTCTTCTTGTTTTGCTTTAAATATGAGTTGCACACGCCAACCTTCTACACCATTTTTAGCCTTTAGTATGGTTTCATATTTATGAACTAAAGCATCAATTCCTTTTTCATTTACACTAGTAATGTCGCCATTTTTGGCTAAAGTAGTATCGGTTTGGGCAGTCAATAACAAAGGGAAAATAATAAGTAAAAAGAATATTTTTTTCATCCTTCAAAAATATAAAATAAAATGAGTTTGCTTTTCCTATTTTTGCAAAGTGAGACAAACGCATAAATTTCATATTAATAAGCCAAGTGATTTAAGGAATCAACTGCTTTCGAAAAGTAAAGAAGTTGACTTTATCAGCATATTGGATTCTAATACGCATATTACTCGCCCTAACTTGCCTACCGATTATATTAATTATGATTTAATTGCTGGAGTGGATGCACTTGAAGTTCTTGAGGTAAATACTGATTCATTCAATCAATTAAAGAAATTTCACGACCAACATAAAGATTGGCTTTTTGGCTGTCTTTCTTATGATTTGAAAAATGAAGTTGAAAAACTTACTTCAATAAATTTTGATGGAATTCAGGCGGCTGCCTTGTCTTTTTTCATTCCTAAATATGTATTGCTTTTAAAGGGAGATACTTTAGAGATTCATACTTATGAAACTAAAGAATATTGCGAGAGTTTTTTAGCAGAATTAGTAATTGTTAATGAGGAAGTCATAAGCAGTATTCATCTTCAAAAAAGAGATACTAAAGAGGAATATTTGCAAAAAATTGGAGCAATTAAAAGCCATATTCAAAGAGGTGATATTTATGAAATGAACTATTGTCAGGAATTTTTTGCTGAAAATATATCTCTAAATCCTGAAGCGGTTTTCCGCAAATTAAATAATAATTCGACTACTCCTTTTGCCTCTTTTTTAAAACTAAATAATTTGTATACTCTGTGTGCTAGTCCAGAGCGATTTATCAAAAAAACAGGAAATAAACTTATTTCTCAACCCATTAAAGGGACACGAAAAAGAGGGGTGAATACAGATGAAGATAAAGCATTGATTGAAGATTTAACGGAAAGCGAAAAGGATATTTCTGAAAACATAATGATTACTGATTTGGTACGAAATGACCTTTCAATTACGGCAACAGAAGCAAGTGTAAAGGTTGAGGAATTGTGTGGCGTATATACATTCGAAAAAGTGCACCAGATGATTACAACCATCACTTCAGAAGTTGATGAACATGTTCATTTTGCTGAAATTTTAAAGTCTGTTTTCCCAATGGGTTCAATGACGGGCGCTCCAAAACTTAGGGCAATGGAAATCATTGAACAGTATGAGGAATTTAAAAGAGGAATATTTTCAGGAGCGATTGGTTATGTTACTCCAAAAGGAGATTTTGATTTCAATGTAGTTATCCGAACAATTTTGTATAATGCAAGCACAAAATATCTTTCGGTAGGTGTAGGTGGCGCCATTACTATTCGCTCGGATGCTGAGGAAGAATATGAAGAATGTATGGTGAAAGTAAAGCCAATTTTTGAGGTGTTAAATTTTCAATTAAATGAAAAATAAAGTTCAATATTTTATTACGGAAAAATCTCTTTTTTCAAAGGAGGATAAACTTATTTTGGGTATAAGTGGTGGGGCTGATAGCGTTTGTTTAATGCATATTTTATTAGCTCTTGACTATTCTTTTGAATTAGCACATTGCAATTTTAATTTAAGAGGAGAAGAGTCGGATGCGGACACCATTTTTGTTAAAAAATTGGCAAAAAAATACCAATTAAAAATTCACATAAAGCAGTTTGACAGTTTGGATTATGCTAGTAAAAATAAAATTTCGACACAAATGGCCGCTCGTGATTTACGTTACGCTTGGTTTCAGGATTTGTTAGCGACAGAAAACGCAAAATATATTGCTATTGCACATCATAAAAATGATGATGTAGAAACCTTTTTTATAAATCTACTAAGGGGATCAGGAATAAAAGGATTGCTAGGAATTTCAGAAAAAACAGAAAGTATTGTAAGACCATTAATGGAGGTTTCTCGCAAGGAAATAGAAAGCTATTTAAGTGAGAATGAACTAAGGTATAGAAATGATAGTAGTAATGCATCAGTAAAATATTTACGCAATAAAATACGGCATCAACTCATGCCTTTACTTGAAGAAATGAACCCAAGTATTCAGCAAACGATATCGGATGAAATGAAAATTCTGGAGGGCGTTTCACAAATCTATACTGCCAAAGTTGAAGAGGTACGAAAAGAGTTAATGCAAGAAAAAGAGGGTATTGTGCAGTTTAAAATTTCAGATTTATTAGCCTTAAATCCGCTTCAGAATTATTTGTATGAACTGTTAAGTCCTTATGGATTTTACACTATTGATGCAATTACAAAAGCATTGCAAGGGCAGAGCGGAAAGCAGTTTTTTTCAAGTTATCATCAGTTAGTGGTGGATAGGGACTGTATTTTTATTTCTCCTTTAAAATCAGAAAATGAGGTATTTACAATTACTGAAAAAACGGTTGATTTATTGACTCCTTTAGTTTTGAAATTTAAAATTTCAACTGACAAAACTATTGTTTTGGATAGTGCAATTGCAAAGTTGGATTTTGGAAAATTACAATTCCCCTTAACTTTACGCAAGTGGAAGCAGGGGGATAAATTCATACCATTAGGAATGAAAAAATTTAAGAAATTAAGTAATTTTTTCATTGACAATAAATTTTCCATACTTGACAAACAGCAGCAATGGTTGTTGTGCTCGAGCAATGATATTGTTTGGGTGGTTGGTTGCAGAATTGATGATAGGTATAAGCTTGAAACCGATACAAAAAAAGTGTACATTGCACAACTTTAAATATAGAGAGGAATGTCAGAATTTGATTTTATAGAAAAACAATATTTGGGGCTCAATAAAATGTCGCTTACCAGAAGAATGTCTTTGGCAATTTTTTGTTTAGTGGCTTATTTTTGGCGTGAAAATCATGATAAAGCAGGAGAGCTATACTTCTTTATTGGGATAGGAATAATGGTTATTTCAATATTACTAATATTTATCCTTCACTTTGAAACTAAAGTAAAAAATGGAAGTATTATCCTTGATGGCTTGTGGACTTCCCGAAAAATAAAGATTGATACGGCAAGTATTGTAACGGCTAAAAAAGTAAAATACAGCAAATATTTTTTGAATCGTGCCGTTTACAATTTACACCTAAAAGGAACAATTCGTTTTTATACAAGAGGAATTGATGCAGTTGAACTGACAGATAAAGATGGTTTGGTGTATCTTATTGGCAGCCAAAAAGCAGGTGAGTTAGCAAGAGTAATAAATAACAAGTTAAAAAAATAATGAAGAAGATAATAAGCCTATTATTTATCCTAATAAGTGTAGTCGCATCCGCACAAATTTTTACTCCTGTCGAGTGGGAATTTTCTCAAAAACAAATTTCGGACAATGAAATAGAATTGCAGTTTAAGGCTACAATTGATCATCCTTGGCATATGTATTCTCAGTTTGTAAACCCTGAAGGTCCAATTCCAACTAGTTTTATGTTTTTCTATGGAGAGGATACAGTAATTTCAAGACTTTCTGAGCCAGTTGCTAGTGAGGAATATGATGAGTCTAGTGATTTGACATTACTCTACTTTTCTGATGAAGTAATTTTCACCCAATTGATTGAAGTTAATTCATTTGAATCAATCGAGTTAACAGGTTATGTTGATTTTATGGTGTGTGATAATGGTTCATGTTTACCTCCAGATTATGTTGAATTCTCATTTAATATTAGTGGAATTAATATTGTTGATGTAGAAAGAGAAAAACTTATTTTTACTCAATATAAAATTGAAAAAACAAAAGATACAAGCACTAAAAAGGAGAGTAAAGGAATGTGGGGATTATTCTTCATTGCTTTTTTGAGTGGCTTTGCAGCTCTTTTAACTCCTTGCGTATTTCCTATGATTCCTATGACGGTTTCCTTCTTTACCAAGCAAAGTAAAACAAAAGCGCAGGGGATAGC
>Ga0308011_10000733_pt1 | contig 16654 bp, 8 predicted proteins | sample Neamet177_FD_203144 | JGI IMG/M metagenome (GOLD analysis project Ga0308011, IMG submission 203144) | Marine microbial communities from water near the shore, Antarctic Ocean - #177 | ecosystem: Environmental > Aquatic > Marine > Unclassified | place: Southern Ocean | collected 2014-07-25 | reverse complement strand
CCCATTCTAGATTTCTTTCTAACTTCAGTACTTCGTAATTCTTAAAGCCTTCGTATGAAAATCCATATTCTTTATCAGACAATACTTTTGTTTTCATATAATCAATATTTTCTTGTATTGTACTTAACATTTCATCGTCACATAACTGGATGTTAAACCAACTCGGCTCTCTCATATACGGAACATCAAACCAGATTTTCTGAGCGAGTATCTTATGTCTGTTGTTTGCTTGATATTCATAGCCATAACGTTCTCTTAGTTCCAATATATAATCTAAAAATCCACTTAAACTTGGAACACTCAGTAAGTTAAATGTGTTGATGAAGGTAACACTTACTCTTGTAGTTTCTGTTAGCAGTCTATCTACGTTATGTTTTAGTTTTTCCCAGTCTAGTCCATCACGAATGTATTCTGCTTGTGGACCTATGCCATCGACACTAATGAATACACTGATATGTTTACAAGAAACATTATCAAAGATATGCGCCCACGTGTCCCATTCGGGATTTCTTTTATAGTTGTTCATATACATGAAACTATTATCACCCTCGTCTTCGCATGGACCTAATCCTGTGAATGATTGTTTGATACTCGATGATAGTCTCGCGTCTGTATTGGGTTGTATTTTATGTGGAGATATATCGTGTAATGTATCCTCTATCATCCATTGCTTCCATTCTTTCCAATGACTTCCGTCTTTTGGATCCTCTGCATAGAATAATACACTTCTGTAATTATCATTTGCTGGTTTAGAAAATACCTTCTGAAAATCTATCTCAACAATTGTACTATTATTTTCTGCAATCAACGGTTGCTCTAATTGGTGAATCTTTTCGATAAATTTATCAAACAACGCATCATCTGGTGGACACATATTTGTCGTAATAGATATTTCTAAATCGGGATTGGGATTCTCTATAACGTAATCTAACACCTTGAATGTATTTTTATCCATAAGTGGTTCGCCACCTGTCATGCGAAAAATCTTTAGATTAGAATATATATTTGGAAACCATTCCCAGAATGCTGTTATATATGGATTATCTTTACGTGCAACATCTAATGGCATTAATCCAATTGTGGCAAGTTCTTGTATATTATTATGACCGCCGCCATCACTAAATCTAAATGAACCATGTTCTTTTATATCATCTTCCCAAGCAGTAGATAAGTGAGGTGAACAGTATGCACACTTAAGGTTACATGCTTGATTGAAATTAACTTCAACATATCTTGGTGCAATATCATGGTCCCATGCATTTTCTACTACTTCGTCCCACGCATCTTTGATCCACCATTCACTCGAACGATAGTGTCTATCGCTAAGTGCGCCACCTTCTGCTGAACTTGGTGCATCTTCGACATTCCAACAATATTGGCATCCTTCTGGACGGATGCCTTCTTTCATTTGTCTTCTTTCTTCTAGTTTGAACTGTGTGTTATGTAATGCGTTAGGGTTTGCTTTAAGTTCGGCTAATGGAATAGAATGAGTAGGTGGGTGATAACAACTATGAGTACGTCCCTGTGGTAAATGCAAACTTACTTGAAGCCATTTTGCCATACACATTGACGGTGATAACTCATTAAGCTTGCCTCTGGCTACTACTGCGTCATCATCATAATTTGCCATTATCTATCCCAGCCAGTCTGCTTCTCTGTTGCTAATGGATTGCCACTTCTTGGTGGATTAGTGTAAACTCTTTTAAAGAATGCACTTAACTCTGGTGTTGGGTCTGCGATTTCCATTCCAATCTTATCATGAAGAATATCTCCAATACGTAAGCATTCGTCAAACAGTTTATCATAATCCCATACTAATCCTGTTCTAGTGCATTTCTCTTCGCCACCAGATACTAAAGGGCAAATCTCTTCATCGAAGTATGTCTTAAACCAATCGAATGCTGAAATGTTTTCTAACTTATAATCTTCAACAAAGTTGACATCATAGCATCCGAGGCGTGCGCCATAACAAGCCCATATTCCATTCTCTACATCAGCACCAACATTACACCACGTTACTAATCTTTCATAGTTCTTTGGCCAGATTCGTTTTTTGAAATCTTCAATCGGAACTTTATTGCCTTCATCTAATGACATCTTTACGCCCTCACGATATCCGGCACGAAAGGCTTGAAATGGTGAGCCCGCGTTAAGTACTTCTGAGTATGTGTCATTCATTTGGATATAGTCTAGATCCCAACAGAAATCAACTTTCTTAGTATCGTCAACTGCGTTCTCGTGGGTTTTCATATCTAGCACTAGTTGTACTGGCCAACATTTGATTCCACCGTTTCCGTATACTAATCCATTTACCATGTTCTTAGCACTCCAACTGATGATAGAATGTTCTATGTCAGTGCCTTCAGGAAATGTAATTGCTATATCAAAAAACTTTTCATCAACGATGTTGTCTCCATCAATAGTAATAAACCTATCAGTTTCACTTTGTCTAGCACACTCTTTGTGTGCGTTATCGAATCCCTTTACACCATCGACTCGTTTTGCAAATGGAAATTTCATCATTAGGTTAGCCCAATGTTCTTCTTTTGCTGGTTCATCATAACTGATATAGAATACATCTAAGTCACCAAGAACTAGTTCCGTGGTCTTCATATTTTTCTCCAAGAATACTTATCAAAAAACTTCTGCGTATATACGCTTATACTGTATTTATTCTCTTCGAACTTTACTCTTTTTCCAACAGTTAGTAATTCTCCAAATGGAACTAACACAGTTTTGATTAAGAACTCTGGTTTATCTTTATATGTAACAAAAAATACATGTTCAATCTTACCTGCTACAGTCACAACTTGCTTCGGATCAATTCCAATACTCTCCTTCAGAGTTTCACTTGCTTCGAATACTAACTCGTCATCTTCGATATAGATTAAAATATCAGAATAATCTGGTAGAGTTTTTATCTTATGCAACTGATTGTCTTTGTTTCTTCGTTTAATATCAACTTTTGTTTTTATAATTTCATACACTAACGGATTAGATGTTCGGGAAACTATATGGTCTGAAAACTTGAGAGTACCCTCAAGAAATGGTTTAATTGTATCGAAATCGAACCATGCAAATAAATCTTTTGTATCCTCAACTTGATTTGTTATCTGAGTAATCTTACTGAGACTGTCAAAGTACACAGCACGACACGAACCACTTTTTTCTATAAGACTTAACATATTATTGTGCCCTCTCAAGTTGTGCAATCTTGCTACTATCCATCCAACCTTTCTCTACGTAATGTAATGGTAATGTTTGAGTGAAGTTGCCAATCTTAATTTGTAAGTCATCTCCCATTTCACTAGTAATACTCTTAGTCCAGTCGCTATCTATTTGATTCGTGGGAACATTCTGTATCATACTTTTCATATGAACAAACGTAGGAACGTCTTTAATAGAATAGTCGCATGTCGCTTCTTCGATATCTAATAATTGAATTGCTAATGCATACGCAACGTCCGCACTCATCCAATTCTGACCAACTCCATTAAGAAATTTATCAAAGTATACATTCCAATGAGTCATAATCAACTCAACCATCTTAAAGAATTCGAACGTTAACTCTGACTTCTTAAAGTAAGTGAAGTTGCTGTATACGTTTGGAAGATTTAATTGTGTGAACTTCTTTCGATAGTAATCACTTGTTACATCTTCGTTTCTAAAAGTTTTAACATTAGTACAAAACCAGACATCTCTCTTTGCTAGATACTGCCACCAATGATCTACACTAGTAGTAAACACCATATCACTGTCGAGTATAATAGTTTCGTCATACGGAGTCATGTGTGGGTATTTCCACTTATTGTGTATCTTCCACTTGTCGCCTTTCGCATCATCATTCCAAGGAATATCAACTATGGCATCGAATGCATCTATGTGTTTATCTGTGATTAGTTTTCTAGTTTCTTCATCTACGCACACACATAGATTGCTATTCTCTTGTGTTGCTTTTAGACTGAGTGCAAGTGCGTAAGACATTTCTAAATAATCAATATCACCACTATTTTGTGCGATAGTTATATATCCTTTACTCATTTACTTTTTCTCCGTATAATAAGAAGTCATCCATAAATCGTGCTATCGCCTTCTTGTTCATAATGTGCAAATCAGTATTCGTAAATCTTGATAGAATATGTTCTGTAATTCTCTCTGCATCTGCACAATACATAATAATGTCGTTATGTGAATTGATTCTGAAGATATCATCAATATCAAAACTGTTGTTAAGATATGTAATTGGCAATGACGGGACATCAAATGCAAGATTACCATTTAGTATATGCAGTGCCATTGAGAACGCAAAGTCATTGCGATACAATGAACCACTACAATTATATAGGTAATAATAATACTTATAATTGTGTTTTATATGACTCACAAGTGTGAATAGATTCTCTGCGTAATCAGATTTCTTAAAATACACAACTGTTGCCCAGTACATTGGGATGCTAAAGTTGTCAATATATTCTATATGTTCTTTATGTCTACCAGATACATCTCTGTACTTGTAGTTAATCATAACATCATTGTCACTATCCCATACTTGGTCTAGTACATTATTCATGATGAAATAATCACCATCAATGATCAGTGTCTCATCATACGGTGAGAGTTCGTATGCTTCGCTCCTAGACATGTTCTTGAAGGATGCGTATTCTGTCTTATCTGTTGTGTCTTTAAACAGTCTTATATTGACAGGTTGAAAGGAATCAGTAACAATTATTCTGTCAAAGTATTCGTTGATTAGTGTTTCATTTTGTTCTAATGTCTGAGCATTGGTTATTAGACATATCTCATCAAATAATGAAAGATTCTTTCTGGCGAAACCAGCACACGCACAGGCAGTTTCAGCATAGTTGACGTACTCATTATTCTGAGCAAATATTATTATACCCTTACTCATATTAAATCTCTAAGACTTTTTCTATTTTGCGTGAACTTCGTAATTGTTGATATTCGTTGTAGTAATCATTCACTACCTCAAAATATAAACTTGATACTTCTTCGAGAAACTTTTCAGTGTCTTCGATGCGAATTGGGATATCATTCTTATCAAGCAATGAGATTTCAGTTTTTCCACTTGAAACAACAAAGTTCATAAAAGATATGAGTGATTGGTCAACAGAGAACGAGCCACCAGCAGTACTGTAACTTAGTAAGTTTTGTGTTTTAACTTTAAGATTGTTTTTTGATAGATTGAAAGTCTTCATGGTGTTAGAAAAATCTAACGCTTTCTCTAATCGTTGTAAGTCTTCATTCGAAGGCTGTATAACTCCCTCTTCTTTTATAATGTCTGACATGGTTTTCTCCTATATTAGTATTAATAATACAGTAAAACGCCTTGAAAGTCAAGTCTAAAGAGAAGAAATAGTTGAATAAGTCGGGGATGGAAGATTAACACCAAGGGGATTATCATCTGGTATAAGTTCGTCTAATGTAACAGTAAGTACGCCCGCAACATAGTCAGTTCCAGTCCAAGCACCACTATAAGGTGGATTGGCCCATGTTCCAGTTTTCGCAGGATAGATTTCATCGAATGCCATTTTAACATCAATGCCAGTAGTGCTGTTTATTTTTGCGTAAATATTCAATTGATTGCCTGAATAGTTTCCAGTACCGCCTTTAGTGTATATTAGTGTATAACTTGTAGTCAGGTTATTGAATCCTACTCCAGGTGTACCTACACTCGCTGAACTCTCAGTTGCAGTATGACTTAATTTTACAGTTGCGATTGCACTTAGCATTGTTGCCCAATCGGCACTTTGTGCGTGAGAGGCATCTGTAGGAACAAGTACTGCGTCAAATCTGATTTCACCACCTGAATTGAAAAAGTGTCTACGAGCATCGGTGTCTGTAAATTCTACCTTTGCTTCATAAAATACTTGAGATGCTGATGTCCAAGTAGGTGTTCCGTTATTTGGATCTATGAATGTATTTAAGTTTGAAATTTGATTAGGAGTAACAGTCATATATGCTATATCACTGTTGAGTTTGTTGCCAACTATAGTTGCTATATCAGCCGTTAATGTTGGCAATATAGAAATGAGATTACCTATTACAGGCCAACTAGCATCTGCTGTACTAGATGGCACTGAAATTGTCGTTCCTTGGTGTCTGGCAGCATAAAGCATAGCAGTCAAAAGTTCATCCCACAATGATGCTGTCACACTTCCGCCTACTACAGCGTTAGTGACAACGAGATGACTTTGACCATATCCCGAATCTGTCGCGCCAATACCTACGATGTCATTTATATCGTTAGCAAAAAGGTTAAAGTCCGAAGCCCGAACTTTACCTCCTAGATAATAACTCTGTGGCATTTATATATCTTCCCAAGCAATCAGATTATAGTGAATCTGTCACTGTAAATGATGGATTACTTATACTAACTGATCCCGCTGGATTAGACATTTTTAATGAAGACATAGTTACTGTTGAAGTTCCGGGTACTGTATCAGCACCAGTCCATGACCATGCTCCACCGTAACCTGAACCACTACCTGAACGAGCCACGTGAGGATCGCTTAATGTAGTTTTCACGTATATATCTCCGCCATTTAGATATGCTTCTACTTGAATATAGTTTGAACTATAATCAGAGTCATCTGCATATTCTTTTTTGATAATTGAGTAACTGCCTGTTAAATCAATGTACTTTTTATTAGTAGATGAGTCTGAATCATTTTCAGATGGTTTTGCTGAGATTTTGTATGTTCCCATTTCACTAGTAAGTTGTTCCCAAGAAGTTCCTTGTTGGTTAGAAGTTGAATCACTATGTGATGCTGAAATTCTAATTTCTCCACCTGCAGCCATCCATTGGTTCATTGCTGTCATATCAGCAAATGATACACGTACTATTTGTTCATGTGTACCGTTCCAGTTAGATACTGTCTGAGTTGTTTCAGATGCAACAGTTGTATCCCAACCAGTAGCATAAGACCAAGGCGCTACGAAGCGGGCGTTGATGTCTGATTCAAAACTTGAAGCACTAGCACCATAATGGTTCCAGTTTATTGTTGTTCCTGCGTCTACCGCAGTGAATGGATTTGATATGTTGTAGAAATTTGATATTTTTGCTGCCGCACTGTAGATTGAATCTAAGTATGCATCATCAATAACTGCACCTGTCGAAGGGTTTGCTGAAACTGAATGAGACTGGTTATAACCGCCGAGTACTCCAGTTCCGTTAAGTATTGTATTCATTTTGTCACGTAGACTACTTAAATCTGACGCTAATATTGTTGAGCCTGAAGCCATTGTTATACTCCTCTAAATTTAACTAATTTGAATTGTAACTGTGTAATCAATTACAATCGTTCTATTTGCTGCCAGCAACACGGGATGGAATGTCACATGTGTCAGCATTAATGTTTTTGTTTTATCAAGTGAGCCACTATCAGTGACACCAGATAATAACCCAATTTCATCGATAGTAAAGGCTTTAACTGATGTAACATCAGTTGAACTATCACTCGATGGTATTGTTTCGCCTACAGCAGTTGCGTAATCCGCGTGAGTCAAGTTCACACTGAAATTGACTTTTGCTGTGTTGTTTGGTACTGTCTTCCCGCTCATATCCTGACCCGGATAATATACCGTGTTTATTGTTTCTTGTTCGTACTTCGGTACATACAATGAAGAACCACTCGATGTTATCGGCAGTTGATCATATGTTGAACTTATTCTTGGAGAACGATATGAAAGCGTTGTAGTAGAAACACTTCCACCATTACCAAACGCCATCCAATTGATACTTGGAGCAGAACCCGATGCATTCACACTTGTTGGTTTATTTGCAAGTGCAGATGCGAGTACATACGCCATGTTTCCAGGATGTATTGCATTCTTCTTTTGTACAAGTATTTCTCCACTATCTTTATCGTAGATTTTTAGTGTTCCAATTACTTGTGAGTCTATTTTGTCATTAAACATGTATTTGTCTCTTTGTTGAGTCTTTATTATATTTATCTTACATTGTATTTATGCTTTTCGTCAATATGAAAAGTCACACTATAAGTCTTGTAAAACTATCTGTAACGGAGTGTCAAGTACATACACGATGTCATTACTTGTAAATCCGTATCCTAATCCAGTGTATAACGCTCTATTGCTAATAGTTAGCACTGTTGATACTTTTTTGTCGTACAACATAAATTCTATATCAGAACTTCCTGCTTTTTGAACTGCTATTAGTTTCTTATTAGTATCAGATGCACTAGCAACAAATTTTGATGAATCTGCTGTAGCAACTGTAAGAGTTGCTCCATCAAATGCAGTTATAGTTCCCGTAGCAGTAACGTCTATGCTATATCCTCTGCCGTAAATATCATAAACATAAAGTAGGGTATTGTCAATAGTTTCTGAACCAATTCCCGATGAGATATCTCCCGTATATGTTTGTAATCTTAATATTGTTGCTTCGAGTCCATCAAACCTTACAAAGCCAGTATCAAATCCATTCGGTCCAGACGTTGGAGTATTTCTGTTTCTTAGTAACGAACCTTGTTCATATTCGCCATCAAGAATACTTGGAAATGATGTAGGATCTTGAGTTTCGTAGTCACCGCCATCTATCAATGATTCTTCGTATCTGCTATTGTTGCCAAAATCTAAAGTAAGATTCATTTTCTCTTCAACAGATGTAGATGCAGTTAGTTTATCACTTGTTGTATTTGTTCGTGTAATTTCTCTTACTTTAACGTGATATGGTTTTGCTTCTCTAACATATTCTAATACATCAGTTTCACTATCTCTTTGATACACTGCGTACTGTTTTAAATCTCTGTTATATAAATTCAAATCTATGTAACTTGTTTTAAACAACCAAGCAGGGTAACTCTTCTCTGTGTAAAGATAATTTACCATAGTGAAGAATATATCATTAATAAACGATGTGTCTGGATAATCCTGAATCATATTCATTAATTCCTGAATCTGAATTCCAACAGCATTGTTATAATATGTGCTTTGGTGTGGTTCTGATTTCCAAGGTTCTAAATTTATCATATTATTAAATGATATACTTAATGAACTCTTGCTTCTGTTGACTAGTTTTAATTCGCCATTGACTTCAAAGTAATATTCATTGTGAGTTGGCAATTTTATCTTAAATGATTTTATTCCACTTTGATATTCTTTTAGCATATCAAATTCTCTTGTAGTCGATAGATACGAGAAGGTGTCTATTGTTTTATAATTATCGTTTAGATACCAATCAGTTAAATCAAAGATAAGATCGTCAGTGTCTATGTACTCCTTGTACTTGGCATATGCACTTACTAGTAACTTACTTTTCATTGTATCATTTATAACTGAAGCGAAATTACTTCTAGCAGTGTGGTTGGATGTGAACCAGTTATCTGCCTTAGCCGTAACTTTATATACTCTTAATATATCTCCCTCTATCATCGTAAGTGAGGTGCGTGATATCTGTAAGTTAGAACCAGCAATAGTTAGATAACTTGCTTGTACTGTATTACTATTGAGAGTGACTACTATGTCATTGATTGCTAAATTAGTAATAAAAGAAATTGGAATTATGGCATTATTAACATCAGTCAGTTGTGATGCTATAAGTCCAGAAGTGTATGTCTGTAGTATAGTAACATTGGATACTGATTCAGTCATATCTTTTAAAAATTTAGCAGGCACAATAGTATCTGAATTCTCTGCTAACATTTCCCAATCAGTGTGACCCTTACGAACTCCAGGTTCTTGTTGATAATGCAATGTGGTACTAATCGTTTCGCTGTTATATGACGTAGCATTATTACTAATAAGAACACTTGATGGTCCAACTGGTATAAACTTATTCTTAGTTCCGCCTGCTGAAATCAACATTGCAAGTTCAACGACATCATCGCCCATTGATGACCAATAGAAATAATCTGTAACTTCTTTGCCCGCAACATCATCATAATATTTCTTAGTATTATATATTGCTGTCTCGACTGGCAATATTCTAGATTTTGTCCATTGCTTTACAACTACAACTGAATCAGGTACTAGCAGTCCCCAATATTTCTTTACGTAGTTAATACTTAGATTTCCGTTAGAATCACCATAATCGTTATATCTATAAAATCTTGCTAAGTCTGTGTCCCACCATATTTTACCTATTTTCTCATCTAACCATATATCAGAACTAGTAACTGTATCATAACTCGCTGGGTCATTCCATGCGATATGATCTAATTTAGAAACAATTGAACCTGGCATTTTTAAGTTAAGTGGATCGTATATTTGATGATTAATAAAATTATCGTCATCTTGTATTATCAATCTTTTTGTTAAATCTGTGTCAATGACAGTTGATTGTCTAGCATAGATTGAGAGTGTTCCAGTCGAATTTCTATCAAGTATTGCCCATCCTCTAGACTGATAATCATCTGCCCATAATTTACTTGCACTGTTTAGTCCCAGACTAGTATAGAATTCTGTGAATGTAGCCCCATTGATTCCGGGAGTATATCGTATTGATTTCCAAAGCATTGCTTTATAGTTTGCACTACTTGTTACATTGGAGTAATCTCTTACGAGTCCTATTCTAGTTAACAACCCCTCGACTGTTCCAGAGAATGACATACTTACTCCAGTGTGAGTGAATATCATTCTGCCGTCACTTGATAAATTAACAGATAGTCCCGTTGTAGATGCTGACGTTATTTGATCTGCAAATCCTATTGCAGTAGAACTTAATACTGATGTGTTTGAAAATGTACCAACTGCTATTCCAATATCAGTTAGAGAATTTCCTAGTATGTTACTAGCAACTATGCTTCTTTCAGAACTTGTTATCAAAACTTGTCTATCAGAACGGGCTGCTGTTGTTGTTGATGTAGTGAATACTTGAGCATTTAAATCACTGACAATATTATCAGTAGCATCTATCGATACTGTAGTTGTTGCATATCCTATTCTTCCCATAGCACCTGTGGTTGAGCCAGCAGTTTCTTCACTTACTATCAAGTTATGACCTGTACTTGTTATTTTAATTGTACCAGTTACAACTGTGGCTGTTATCCCTAGAATACTTAGTGCATTTATTTGGGAAACAACACTAGTTGCAGTTGGATCAGAATTAGCATTGTAAGTACCCGATGTGATGCCCAATTCAGATAATGCTGTTCCAGAGATGATCATTGAAGTGCCAGAACTTGTTATTACCATATTACTGCCATTAATAGAACAAGTAATGTCAGTTATCGTATCAAGTTCAGTTGCTAGGTTGTCTAGTTTCGACTCATAGTATAATGTAGTAGTAGATAATCCCAAGTCTTGTAACGCACTACCTGACATATCTAATTCTGGAGATGATGTCGTTAGAACTAATTCGTCAGTTCCTGAGTTAGTAGCAACTACTGAAGTTGATGTTGAATTGATTGCTGTAATAATTTCAGCAATAGTATCTCCTAGAGTAAGATTCACAACTTGCCCATTAATTGATAATGGTTTTGTAGATGCCATCACTGGGGCTGTTACTGTTCCAGTCGTAGTTAATGCTACTACTGTCTTTGTTACTCCATCGATGATAACTGTGTTGCCTGTTGTTAATGTTGAACTCTTCGTAGCGGTTGAAGTTAATGAAATCCCAGTAGAAGAACTATAGTCTATTGTCAGAGGGGTACCATCAATTGTTATAATATCGCCATAGTTTCCAGCAAACGCAGTCGTTGTTGTTGCAACTGTTCCGGTAAACGTTACTGTAGTATTTGTTGTATTCTCAACTAATCCCTCATCATTGTAGATAACGAATCTTGCTTGTTCTCCAGGAGACACTACTGGGTTTGCAACTGTACCAAGTATCGAGATTCCAGAAGTAGAGGCTGAGGCTGGCGTATAAGTGAAACTTTCGCCATCAATAACTAGTGTGTCACTGGCAGTGAATGTAGGGTTACTTACTGAACCAATTGCCTCAATGCCAGAATCTGCATTCGTTGGAACAAATATACTATTAGTAGTTGATGCATCTATTTCAATAATCACTGGTTCGAAATCTTCTTCGAATACTAGATATTCGTAAATAGTTGTCGCACTTACAGTTTTTGTTCCGTTTGCGGCAAGTAAATAATATCCGTCTATCGTTGGATCTATTTCAGGTCCTGAAATCTTTAGATAAATTGCTTTATCAATAAAGGCAGCATCTATCTCATTAATCATTCCAATATATAGTTGATTGTCAGAAGTTTCTCCAACATAACTTATTTCTGCTACTTCACTTAATCGTACCACATCCCAGTCTCTATCTGTATCGAATTGAACCCACGCAGTATCGCCCTCGTATAGTGTATTGGTTGATGTTGATAATCCAACTAGTTCACTCTGAGTTTTTGTTACGTAATTTACATCGGCAGCATCAACATATCCAGAAGTCTTGATTGCTAGTGCAGGCTTAGATGACTGAGCAACAAGTGTTTTCGTTATGTTTTGATATTCTATTAAGAATGGATCACTAACCATATCGTTAACTACTACATCTTGTGCCATCATAAGATTAGTAGATACTTGCCCGTAGTCACTTAATTTAACTGCCCATATATCAGAATGCTCGATATCTTTGAAGTTACTATTGTTATTAACAATTCTATTAATACTTGAATTTGTTCCTTTGTGAGTTAAGAATCCTTTGTAGAATTCTAGTTGTGATTCTCTTTCAACTCCATGGTTAGACAAGTATGCTCTCGTTGTATATCCCATGTGATTTGATTTTAATTTGTTAACTATCGACAATGATTGGTCGACAATTGTATTTCGATAATGACGAGTTTCTTCAATCATTGTATCGAAGTTTGGTATTAATTGATCATTGTGTACAAGATACCCATCGACAGACATAGTTCCATCCCAATCTACTGTTCGATTACAATCAATTTGCATTCGAAGATTACGAGTGTGAGTATGCGGGTCATATATAATATCTTCGTAACTGTCAACTCTATCAACAACAAATGCATGTTCAATATCTCTTACGTCCATTTTCATTCCATAGATAGGAACGTTACTAGTGAACGATAATTTGGCACCGTCTGTATGAAAATTAAGTTCATTGTTCGGTATAAGTCTACCTGATGAATCTACTACTCTATAAAAATTCTTGAATGTTTCAGTGGCTACACTCGCTACACCGTAAGTCGCATTAAAACTGCCCCTTGTTAATAGTGGAGTCAATGTAATAAAGTCGCCGATAGAATGTGTCTCAGTCTGCCAATCTAAGAACTTGTACAATAGATTTTCCCAATCTATGATATCTCCACTTCGGTCTGAGTCTGTGAATTCCCACCCTACTAATTTTAAGTAATGTTGATAACCCATAATCAAATGAGCAACGTCATCTACTGTCTCTAGGATGTCGCCGTAATTATAATTCTTTATAGTGTCATCTACTAACTCTTTATATCCATTAGCCTCTGTTTTATTTGCTGTTGGCCATTCTGCTACTGGTTTCCAATCTTTAATATTATCATCAAATACTGTAGTTGATGTATGATTTTTGAGACAAACATACGGAGTGTCATTCCACAATATATACGAATCTACTCTATAATATTCTCCACCTTGCCATTGTTTCAGTGTAAGTTTCTCTCCTGCTGTTGAGAATGTTTTCTTGCCACTTGCTTTATCCCATCCCATTGAGTAGAATGTTGGATTAATCTCATCGTACCCATGTACTTGAAACCCAAACTTACTAGTCTTTGGCTGTGATATAAGTGTCCATCTACCGTAATCAAATGTAATTAAACCAGCAGTCTCTTTCGTAGAGATACCTGTTATTTTTCTTTTATAGTATTTGCTGTCGCCCGAGTTTAGAACAATATCTCCCTTGATGTAACTCGCCGCATTGGCAAGACTATAAACAGGATATGGTTTGTCTAGTGATACTTTTTCTAGTACGATAGCACTAAAGAATTCACTTCGATTTGGCACACCAGCATGAACAAATAAATCATAATTGTCTGTTGGTATTTCAGAGAATCTACTATTTGATAATGAGTTGTTCTCTGATTGTAGTTTGAAATTATTGACGAAGCCACCTAACTTTGAACCTAACTTAAATGAATAATTGGCTTTGTCTGCAAGAACAACACTAGTGTCTATGCCCTCGTTCTTATTAGAGTATGCAATAATTTCTTTTATCTGTGTGCTATAATTGTACATCACTTCGAATGGACTCGACAATAACATTAATGTGAATTCAGCAAAAGCAAATTCACTACTTCTTGTCCAAGCAAGTTCTACTGGAGAACCATCTCCGAATTCCCACGCTTGGTTCATCAGTAATATATCATCTGATGTTATCGCACTGCCAAAGAATAATTCGTTTGGCGTTTTGATATTGCCATTAGCATCAACTGGGATAGGTGCATCAATTGGATTCGAAGATTTTAATAATTCCCAAAATGACACCAGTGTATAATTGGCGCCATATGTTGTATTAAATCCACTTGGCTTTTGAGATAATTTTAGTGCTTTCCATGGTTCGAGTAATGGTCTATCTGTGCCGTACGCACTTATTAGTTGTCCTCTCCAATGTCCATTAGCAGTCTCATCCTTTGCTCGATAGTTCCAAGTCTTGTAGTCGGCAGCATCGAAGTCTGTGTTGTCTAGATTATCAATGTTATTTCTCATCATCCATTTCTTAAAGAATGGATACATAATATATTTCTTTTCAGCATTTGAATACTCAGCATTAGCAGTGCCGTATAGTCCATAATTCATACTATCTACTTTAGCACTCTTATTATTTGCCAAATTATTAAATATTAAAGTTTCGAATACAAGAAGTACATTATCAATTCGTGTTCCGTATGCTGGAATTAATGAGCCATCATGCCCTTGTATAAACGAAACATCAGGATCGTAATTAGTATCTACAATAATTTCTGGACGATATGCAGGTGCAATCTTTAATGATGTCGCACTTGGTGGTATGTAGGTTTCTTTTGTATTACTATAATGTCTAACAGTTAGTGCGTCACTCATTAGTAAAGTAGTTGTAAATGTTAGGTGCGTTGCACTTGGTGATATTGTATAATCTACATCCAATCGCTGAATAACATCGTTCAAAATAACAACAAGATCTTTATCATTTAGTATCGTATTGCTAAGGTAGCCATCAATTACTTGTTCTGCTGATCCATAAGTAATATTGATAGTTGCTGTTTCGTAATGAGAATAATTATCACCGAAGTTCAGCATAGAACTATCTTTGAAAATACTCACACTTGAATGTTTTCCAAGGGCAATAATGCCAATCGCTTCTTCTACTATTTGTAAATTAGTTTTAGTCGTGTTTGAACTTGATTCTAAAATAGAAATAACAGTAGTCAAAAATTTATTTTTGTAACCATTATATGCACCAGATAAAAATTCTGTTGCTTTAATAGGGTCGTAGTCATCTCGTGTCAGTGCGAAGTATGCCTCTTTGACATCAACTGAATTACGAATAAGTACACTACCTTGATTCGAATATCTTAGTTTATCTGTATTTGTTCCCGAATTTCTATAATTGTTAACTGCGTTAGCACTGCCAGTTAACCCTGGTACAGTTTCAATTATACGAACGATATGTTCATAGACAAGAGAGTACGTCATCTCTGTATCTACGTATGATTTGTTATCTACGTTATATTCAACAGATGGATTGATGCGTTGAAATACAGTGTTGCCATCATATACAACTGGAGTAGCAGTACAATAGTCAACATATACGTTGCCACTAACTGTCGCTGTCATGGAAATTTTATTTGTAGCACTGCTGAATGTATAGTTTCCTATTTGTTTTTGTCCGTCTACATACAAATCTATTGTATTAGAATTTTTTGGTGCTTGTAGTAATTCGATATCTGTTACTGCTAAACTATCGCCTAGTTCTTGTCTTAGATTTCGATAATCAAATGTCGATTGAATATATAACTGCGTGTATGTAGATGATAGGTTATAAGACGAAGTGGCTAACAAGTCTATGTTAAATACGAATTCACTTTCATAGTCGCCAGACATTAACTTTGGTTTCAATCCTAATTCAGTATCGTTTGTGTACGCACCAGTTACATAATGAAATATTTTTACGTCACTAAAATACGAGTTATTAGAATCATATGACTTGAACGTAGGGACTGTAAATGCAGATGCAACTGTGGTTGCGGCACTAGTAGTACTTAACTCGATGTTCTTATCAAATTCAATAATAGGTCTTAGTGCTTGAGATATTAAAGTAAAGTTAGCATCAGTGATTAAGGCTTTAATGTCATCATAGTGATACCATGAATTATTAGTTTTCCAAAAGTCTGTAGGAACTGGAGTATCTGTTGATAGTTTTTTATCAATTGTGACGTAATGTTTGTTTGTTGAACCAGTGATTGATGCATCAAAATTAGGAGATACCCAGTAGTACATACTGTAGTTGGCAAACTTGTCTAAGTCTATTGGTAATTGAACTGTGTCTAGTTTACTCTTAAATAATCTTCGGTGGTCATTCGTCAATGCACCTTTATTATATAATGCATTTAGTAAGTCGTCATAGAATACATTATCAGTTGCGTCTATGTTTGTAAAAGTTGGTTCAAGACCATAATTATCTCTAGCATAAGCGGTTGCCGGATACGAAAGATATATATCATTGCTGTTATATATTCCCTTTTCCCTTCTG
>Ga0308011_10000732_pt1 | contig 16655 bp, 15 predicted proteins | sample Neamet177_FD_203144 | JGI IMG/M metagenome (GOLD analysis project Ga0308011, IMG submission 203144) | Marine microbial communities from water near the shore, Antarctic Ocean - #177 | ecosystem: Environmental > Aquatic > Marine > Unclassified | place: Southern Ocean | collected 2014-07-25 | reverse complement strand
CTTAATAACAGAAAGCTAGTAGTTGAACAAATAGCAAATTTTAAAAATGAAAACAGGCTGACTATTTTTCAGATTGAAAGATGGTTTGAAATTCTGAATACCAGAAAAGAAAATGCAAGTTTACTTGGTTTGGATGAGCAGATGGTAGAGGAATTATTTGCTTTAATTCATAAATATTCCATCCTTACTCAAACTCAAATAATGCGTAAGTAATGGAAAAAAAATGGAATATATTAAAGTCGGATAGTACAGTGGTTGCCGAATTAGTTAAGGCTTTAAGCGTATCTGAAATTGTAGCACATTTGTTGGTGCTAAGAGGCATTACAACTTATGATGATGCTAAAGTTTTTTTCCGACCAGAAATGGCTCATTTACACGATCCTTTTTTGATGAAAGACATGCAAAAAGCAGTGGATAGGATTGAGGAAGCAATTGCTAAAAAGCAGAAGGTTTTGGTGTATGGTGATTATGATGTTGACGGAACAACTTCAGTAGCTATGATGTATTCTTTTCTTCAAAAACAATTCTCCGAAATTGATTATTATATTCCTTGTAGATATGAAGAGGGATATGGGGTTTCTCTAAAGAGTATTGATTATGCTAAGGACAATAATTTTGCTTTAATAATAGCTTTGGATTGTGGTATTCGTGCAGTTGAACAGATTGAATATGCCAATAAAAAAGGGGTTGATTTTATTATTTGTGATCATCATAATCCTGGAGAAAAAGTACCTGAAGCAATAGCGATACTTAATCCAAAACAAATAGATTGTAACTATCCTTATAAGGAACTTTCAGGCTGTGGAGTTGGCTTTAAATTGATACAAGCATTTAGTCAAAAAAATAATATTGATTTTTCTGAAATCATGGAATATATGGATTTGCTTACCGTAAGTATTGGTGCAGATATTGTGCCAATGACAGGAGAAAATAGAGTGTTTTCATTTTATGGTTTGCAACAGATAAATACAAATCCTAGAGTTGGGCTAAAAGCATTGATGGAGATAGCAAATAAAACAAATAACCTTACAATATCTGATGTGGTATTTGGGATAGCGCCAAGAATTAATGCAGCTGGTAGGATTGAACATGCCAAAAAAGCAGTTGAAATTTTGGTGGAAAAAGATTATGAAAAAGCAAAGCGATTTGCTGATAAAATTGAGGAAAATAACATCACTAGAAAAGGCTTGGACCAAAGCATTACAAAAGAGGCTTTGGAAATGATTGATAAAAGTAAAAAATCTACTGTTGTGCATAGTGAAAATTGGCACAAAGGAGTGGTCGGAATTGTTGCTTCACGCTTGATTGAAAATTATTATAAACCCACTATTGTTTTAGCAGAAAAGGATGGAATACTAACAGGTTCTGCTCGTTCAGTACACGATTTTGATTTGTATACTGCCATTTCAAAATGTGCACATTTGTGCGAAAAATTTGGAGGTCATAAATATGCGGCCGGATTGAGCCTCAAAAAAGAAAACTTGGCAAAATTTATTGATGAGTTTGAAAAATCAGTGTGCGAAACAATTACTGATGATCAGCTTACTCCAAAAATAAACATTGATAAAGTGATTGATATTGATGAGGTAGATGATAAATTATTTCGAATAATAAAGCAGTTTGCACCATTTGGGCCAAAAAATTTATCCCCTATTTTTGTAAGTAAAGGAGTGGTCGATAATGGTTATGGAAAGCAAGTTGGAGCAGATAAGTCCCACTTAAGAATCAATGTAAAACGAGAAAACAATGCTATTGCAGGGATTGGATTTAGTATGGGTGATTTCTTTGAAAATATAAAAGACAATCAATCTTTTGATGTTTGTTTTTCCATTGACGAAAATGAGTGGAATGGAAGGAAATCGCTACAGTTACGAATACGGGATTTAAAGGTTTAAAATTTTGAGACTAGACTAGCCAACACTTCTCCCAAGTGATTTCGCAATCTGTGTTTTTATTTTTGTGAGTTGACTCAATAGTTTGATACCGTTAGTATCAATACTTCCATCTTTAATTTTTTGTTGCAAATCAGTAATTTGCTTGTCAACATGTCCTTTTTTTAATGATAAAATTGCTTTTTCAGTTGTGATGCGCATTTTTTCATCTTCCCTACCAGTGTATATTTTATGTCTGCCCTCCCAATTTTCACTAATACTATGCTTATTGCTAATCAAGTCAATTGCTTTTCTGCTTATTTCTTGCTTAGTATGATTGATAAAATGCTGTAAATCAATAATTCCTTTTACTTCAATTATTTGAATAATTTCGGCATACATATCAGAAAATTCAGGATGTGTAAACTGAATATTATCTCCTTCAAGTTCATTTATAATTAATGCGGCAACACTTTCTTGCTCATCATCAATAGTGAAAGTATCATTTCCATAATTTATTAATATGCGCAGGATTTCTTCCTCTAGTTTTAGTAATTTACTATTTGAATTTAATTTTTCTTTTTTCTTTTGTTCGGGTTGATTTTGAGGATTACTTCTTAATGCTGTAGGTTCAAATTTATTGATGCTAGCCCTTGCTTTTGCAACCTCACCCAATAGTATATTCTCAGCAATATCCAGTTTTTTACTATAGGATTTGCAATATTGCGAACGGTTCAAACTATCAGGAATACAAGAGATTGATTCAATAATATCTCTTTTTATATTTGTGATTTTGGTTGGGTCATTAATACTATTTAGCTCTGAAATATTAATTTTATAATCGATAAAATCAATTGCTTCAGTATTTAGGAATTTTTTAAAATCGTCAGTGGATAATTTTTTAGCATAAGAATCAGGATCATCACCTTCAGGGAAGGCTGCAATTTTCACATTCATACCTTCCTTTAAAATCATATTTATTGATTTATAAGTAGCTTTTATTCCAGCATTATCGCCATCAAAAAGAAGTACTACATTTTGTGCTAAACGATTAATGAGTTTAATTTGTTCCAGAGTTAGAGCTGTTCCTGAAGCAGAAACAACATTCTCTATCCCATTCTGATGCATAGAAATCACATCCGTATAGCCTTCAACTATGTAGCACAGCCCTTCTTTCCCAATTGCGTGTTTTGCAAAGTTTAACCCATACAAGACTTTGCTTTTATGGTAGATTAAGGTTTCAGGGGAGTTTAAGTATTTGGCTTTTGCTTTTTCGCTAAATGCTCTTCCTCCAAAACCTAAAGTTCGCCCTGAATAGGACTGTATAGGAAACATAGTTCGTTCTTTAAAACGATCGACTATTTGCCCAGAACTTTCATTTATTAAGGATAGCCCTGAAGAAACAAGCACTTGTTTGTCGTATGCTTTTTTAAGTGCCGCTTTACTAAAAGCATCTTTGGCTTTTGGGTTGTAGCCCAATTCAAATTTCTTAATTGTTTCTTCTGTAAATCCTCTTTCTTTAAAATAACTGAGCCCAACTGATTTTCCTTCTTCAGAATTCCAAAGCACATCCTGGAAATAGTCATTTGCAAAATTGGATACGATAAATAAACTGTCTTTTTCATTGGAGCGTTCCAATTGTTCGGAAGTCATTTCCAGCTCCTCAATTTCAATATTGTATTTTTTGGCTACAAATTTTAAGGCTTCAGGATAATTAAAATGCTCAATTTCCATTACAAAATTGATGCTATTTCCTCCTTTTCCACAACCGAAACATTTGTAAATACCTTTGGTAGGCGATACCGTAAATGAAGGTGTTTTCTCATTGTGAAACGGACAGTTTCCAATATAGTTTACCCCTCTTTTTTTAAGGGATACAAAATCGCCAACAATTTCTTCAATCCTAGCGGTTTCAAATATTTGGTCTATGGTTTCCTTTGGAATCATTTCTTACGATTTACAACATAGTCCAACAATAGGATTAAGGATTTCCTGGCCTCATTATCTTCAAATTCAGTCAATAATTCGAGAGCCGTATTGTGGTATTCTTGCATTATTCCGGTAGCATACCCAAGCCCTCCATTTTCTTTTACAAGCGCTATAACCTCAGCTACTTTCCTGTCATCCTTATGATGGTTTTTTATGATATTTATAATGTAGTTTTTTAACTTTTTATCTACCGTGTTTATGGTGTAGATTAAGGGTAGTGTCATTTTTTGTTCGCGAATATCAATTCCTGTTGGCTTCCCAATTAAAGTGCTTTGGGTATAGTCAAACAAATCATCTTTTATCTGAAAAGCAATTCCTGCTTTTTCACCAAATAAGCGCATTTTTTCAATTACTTCTTTACTTTCCCCTACTGAGTTAGCCCCACTGGCACAACAAGCAGCAATTAAAGTTGCTGTTTTCTGGCGGATAATATCAAAATAGACATCTTCAGTAATGTCTAATTTTCGTGCTTTTTCAATTTGCAAAAGTTCCCCTTCACTCATGTCTTGCACAGCAGTACTCATTATTCTTAAGAGTTCAAATTCTTCATGTTTCACAGCTAATAATAAGCCTCTACTCAATAGAAAATCACCTACTAAAACGGCAATTTTATTTTTCCAAAGGGCGTTTATTGAGAAAAATCCTCTTCTGAAATTTGACTCATCAATAACATCATCATGAACAAGGGTTGCCGTGTGCAATAGTTCAATCATTGAAGCGGCACGATAGGTGTTTTCTTCAAATTTACCAAAAAGTTTAGCGGATAGAAAAACGAACATAGGACGCATCTGTTTTCCTTTTCGTTTTATGATATAATGCATTATCCTATCTAACAAGGAGACATTGCTTTTTAAGGAATCTTTGAACTTTTGTTCAAATAGATTCATTTCCTCTTTAATAGGGGCTTTTATATTTTTTAGTATTGACAAAATAAGTGTAAACTAGAAATGCGAATATACAAAGATTTCCCTCTGATAAATCCTATAAATACCTTTGTTAAAAAGTTATTGCAGCTTGTTTACTAATTGCCCACAAGCAGCATTAATATCTTTCCCTTTACTTTTCCTTAGGGTAACAAGTATGTTTCGTTCCTCCAAGTATTTCATAAAGTTATCGGTAACCCTATTGGACGATTTTTCATAGGGTAAATCATCAACCGTATTGTATTCAATTAAGTTGATTTTACAAGGACTTGCTTTTGTAAATTGAGTCAGTTTTTGAGCATCTTCTATACTATCATTTAAGTCCTTAAATAAAATGTATTCGTAAGTAACTCTACTTCCTGTTTTGTCATAAAAATAACGGACAGAATCCCTAAGCTCTTCAAGATTAATCTTCTGATTGATAGGCATTAGAATATCTCTTTTACTATCGCTTGCCGAGTGTAGTGAAATAGCCAAGTTAAAACGTACCTCATCATCTCCCAATTTTTTTATCATTTTGGAGATTCCAGCTGTTGAAACCGTAATTCGTTTAGGAGACATAGCAAGCCCCTTTTCAGTAGTGATAAGGTCGATACTTCCTAAAACTGCTTTGTAGTTCAATAGTGGTTCGCCCATCCCCATATATACTATGTTGGATAGTGGTTTCCCAAAGTTTGAAATTGCTTCTTCATTTAGGATAAATACTTGATCGTAAATTTCAGCAGCAGTTAGGTTTCTCTCTAATTTTAAAGTTCCTGTAGCACAAAATTCACAAGCCAAACTACAACCAACTTGTGAAGATATACATGCTGTTAATCGATTTTTAGAAGGGATTAAAACGCCCTCCACCAATAATTTATCGTGTAGCTGTAAGCTGTATTTTATAGTACCATCAATACTTCTTTCTCCTTTGTGAATTTTTACAGGATTAATACTAAAATGTTCAGCAAACAAATCGCGCATTGATTTTGATAATGAAGTCATCTCATCAAAAGAAATTGCTCTTTTTTTCCATAACCATTCTTCAACTTGCTTGGCTCTGAACTTAGGTAATTTATGTTCTGCACAGAATTTTTGTAAATCCTCAGCAGTAATATTTCTGATGTCTGTTTTTTTCTCCATTATGTTTGCAAAGATAGTTTACTTTTGTGCTATGCGATTTTTAACAGCCGATTATTTATTCCCTTTACATATTGCCCCAATAAAACAGGGAGTATTGCAAATTTCTAATTTTGGAGAGGTAATTAAAATTTATAAAAATAGGAGTGATGTACCTCAAGATAAACTAGAGATATTTGAGGGAGTGTTATGCCCTGGCTTTGTGAATGCACATTGTCATTTGGAACTCTCTCACCTTTTAGGAAAGGCGGAAAAAGGAAAAGGTTTTTTGGATTTTATTGGAGCAATACAGCAAAGAGATAATTATACAAAAATTGAAAAACAAATTGCAATTGACAAGGCTGAAATGCAAATGATTGCTAATGGGATTGTAGCGGTTGGTGATATTTGTAATACTACTGATACCCTCTTTCAAAAGCAAAAAGGGAATATTCAATACTATAATTTCATTGAGACTTTTGGTATACATGAAAATAAGATAGATGCTGTTTTTATCCATGCAATGGACTTGAGAAATGAATTCAGAATTGCTGGACAAAAAGCAACTATTGTTCCTCACGCTCCTTATTCTGTTCCTCCAAAATTAACGGAAAAAATTGCAAATACTTTTGATGAAAAAGATGAATTACTGACTATTCACATGCAAGAAACAAAAGAAGAAAATCAACTTTTTGAAAATAAAGAGGGTGCTTTTTTTGATTGGCTAGAAGGGATAAATGCAAGTATTACTATTTGGGAGAATAGAAAAAAATCGCTTGCTATTTTACAAGAATTAGGCGATAAGAAAGTACTTTTAGTCCACAATACTTTCGCAAAAAAGGAGGAGTTAACAGCAAATTATTATTGTACTTGCCCAAAAGCAAATTTGTATATTGAAAATGATTTACCAGATTATTCCATTTTTGATACGGATAAATTATGTATTGGTACGGATAGTTTGGCCTCTAATGATTCGCTTTCTATTTTAGAGGAGGTAAAAATTATTCAGGAAAATTCTAATTTTGATATGAATACACTGCTAAAAATAGCGTGTAAAAATGGAGCAGAAGCTTTAGGATTTGAGCAGTTAGGAACTTTTGAAAAAGGAAAAATTCCTGGTGTTAATTTGATAAAAAGTTTGGATGGAGTGAAAGTTACTGCTGAGAGTTTTATTCGGGCTATTTAGTACATATAACCAAGTAAATCTAAATTCTCTCCTTCCCATTTTTTATCTTTGATGGGCTTAATCATGAAGTTAGTATCATCTATTTTCTCAGTCCCAACTCCATAATTTTTATGTTGATGAATTTTTAGCCAAGTAATTGTAGGTTCAACTCTACTAAACCCATACTTTTCAAAGTAGTTTGGAATATTAGTTACTAAAAATATAAAATCAACTTTTTCAGAAAATTCTAAAGATAAATCATCTACCTTTTTTAGTAATGTTTTTCCAATTCCTCTATTTCTATGCTTGGAATTTACGCAAATATCAATTATGCCTAAAACTTTAATTGGATTGCCATCTAAGCTCATTGCTCGATAATCAAGCCCAATTTGCCCGATTAACTTATTGTTTTCTTTTACAAGTATTCTATAATGTGGTGGTTGTTTAAAATAATCTCTTCCTTTAAAATCTAATTTAGAGAAAGATTCTTGTATCAGATTGTTACAGGAAAGACTATCTTTTTTGGTAATTTTAAACTCAGGAATAAAAGTAATTTCTATCATAAAGTCTCAGCAATTTTTAAATCTTCTTCAGTTGTAATTTTTAGGTTCTTTTCCTCTCCCAAAAGTGTATTAATTTTTCTGCCATTTGCTTCAAATACTGAAGCATCATCTGTAAAAAATTCAGAAAAATCTTGAGTATATGCTTCTTTTATATCAGTACTTAAAAAACATTGTGGAGTTTGTACTTTATACAAGTTACTTCTGTCAATATGTGTAGAGTTTTCTCCTTCCACTTTTCGAATAGAGTCCTTTACCCGAACAACAGGAATTACGCCAATGCCATTTTTAGTTTCAGCAACTAAGCTGTCAATTAGTGTAGTAGAAATAAGCGGGCGAACCCCATCATGAATGGCAACAATAGAATTAGCATCTATTTTGTCTAGTCCATTTTTAACAGAGTGAAAACGAGTTTCACCACCAGCAACTAAGCTGTGTTGTTGTGTAAAGTTATGTGTTTTGCATAATTCTTGCCAATATTCAAATTGGCTAGGGGGTAAAACCAAAACAATTTTCTCAAAGTGAGAAAATTGTTTTAAAGTGTGCATTAAAATGGGTGTGTCATTTAATAGTAAAAACTGTTTTGGGATATCCGCATTCATGCGCTCCCCTTTACCTCCAGCAACTATTAAAGCAACCTTTTTCATTTATGGTAATATTAACATTGCATCACCAAAAGTATGGAAATTATACTTTTTCTTAATTCCTTCCTTGTATGCTTTTTTCAATAAATCTAAGCCTGAAAATGCTGCTACTTGCATCATTAATGATGATTTTGGTAAGTGGAAATTAGTTAGCATACAATTAGCAATTTGGTAAGTATGTGGTGGAAACAAAAAGATATTTGTCCAGCCCTTAAATGGAATTACTTCACTTTTAGTAGATACTGAACTTTCCAAAGTACGCATTACAGTTGTCCCTACAGCACAGATTCTTCTTCCATCTTTTTTCCCTTTATTAATTATAGCTGCAGCTTCATCCGAAATAATAATTTCTTCTGATTCCATTTTATGTTTTGATAAATCCTCAACCATAATATCATTAAAAGTTCCCAACCCTACATGCAATGTAGTCTCAGCAAATTCAACTCCTTTCAACTCCATTTGTTTCATCAATATTTTGCTAAAGTGCATTCCTGCAGTTGGTGCCGAAACAGCTCCCTCATACTTTGCGTAAATAGTTTGGAAACGCTCAGTATCTTCTTCAGTTGGCTCTCTGTCAAGGTGTTTTGGAAGTGGAGTATTCCCCAAAGCAGTTAAAGTTTCCTTAAATTCTTCATGTGTTCCGTCAAAAAGGAAACGCAATGTTCTTCCTCTTGAAGTTGTATTGTCAATTACTTCAGCAATTAACTCGTCATTCTCACCAAAGAATAACTTATTACCAATTCTTATTTTTCTTGCTGGGTCAACTAATACATCCCAAAGTCTGTTTTCCTGGTTTAATTCTCTTAACAAGAATACCTCAATCATTGCACCTGTTTTTTCTTTATTGGCATACAATCTTGCCGGAAAAACCTTAGTATTGTTAGTTGCAATTACATCTCCTTCCTGAAAATAATCACCAAGATCAGCAATTGTTTTATGTTCAATTTCCCCTGTTGACCTGTGTACAACCATTAATTTTGCGTCTTCACGATTTTCAATAGGTTTCTTTGCAATTCTTGTTTGTGGTAAGTCAAACCTGAACATTGACAATTTAAATTTCATAGAATTTTGGTTTTAGTTTTGCCTTTAGGAAATTCCTGAAGGGTGTAATTTTAAGCCGGCAAATATAAAGCATTGACAAGCGGAAGTCAAGTGATTAGCTATTTAGTTGCTTTTCAAAGCTAGCTACATCTAGGGCGTTAGCTAATTGATAGTCGCCAATGGCAGTACGGCATAGTTTTGAAAGATGAGCTCCACTGTCTAAAGCAAGACCAAAATCATAGGCTATGGATCGGATATAAGTTCCTTTACTGCAGGTTATCTCAAAGCTTACTTTTGGCATTTCAATGGCGGTAATATCAAAAGAATGAACACTTACTTTTCTTGTTTCAATTTCAAAACTTTCCCCTCTTCTCGCTTTTTCATAAAGGCGTTCTCCTCCTCTTTTTAATGCAGAAAAGATAGGTGGTTTCTGGTCAATTTCTCCAATGAATTCAGAGGTAGTTTCTTTGATTAATTGCTCAGTAATATGCTTTGTTTCAAAAGTTGCATCTATTTCAGTTTCCAAATCATAACTAGGGGTAGTACCTCCTAAAGTAATCTCGCCAGTATAAATTTTTGCTTGTCCTTGAAGTTCAGAAATACGCTTAGTGAATTTCCCAGTACACACTATAAGTAAGCCAGTCGCCAAAGGATCTAAAGTTCCAGCATGTCCTACTTTTATTTTTTTTAAACTGTACTTTGTTCGGATGAGGTTTTTTATCTTCCTTACTACATCAAAGGAAGTCCAGCCCAAAGGTTTATTTATTAAAAGGATTTGTCCATCTAAAAAATCCTCTACCGTTTCAGGGAAGTTGTCCATACTATAATAGTGATGTTGTAATTACAATGGTTCCAACAGCAAAGCAGTAGTAAGCAAAGTATTTAAGTTGACTGCTTTTTACTAGTTTTATCATCCATTTACAAGCTACCAATCCTGTAAGAAAAGCAAAAACGAAACCAATAAATAATGCTAAAAAGTTTGCGTCAGTTGCTAAAATATCTCCTGCTAAAATATCCTTAGCCATTTTTCCAAAAATTAAGGGAACTACCATTAAAAAAGAAAATCGTGCTGCCTTTTCTTTATCAATTCCTAAAAGTACAGCTGTTGATATTGTTGCTCCTGAGCGTGAAATTCCTGGTAAGATGGCTATAGCTTGTGAAATCCCTACAATGATAGCCGCCTTAATCCCTACTTGTTTTGCTGATGCCTTTGCTTTGTCGGCTAAGAATAGTAGTAAGCCAGTAATTAAAAGCATTCCTCCAACTAAAGTTAAAGTTCCACCAAATAGCTCTTCTATTTCATCATTAAAAAAGAGACCTACTAAAGCTGCAGGAATCATAGATAAAACAATTTTTGCAGAAAACTGAAAGGACTCGTTATTTTTGAATTGAAATAATCCTGAGAATATTTCAATTAAATCTTTTCTGAAAATAATAATAGTGGATAGTGCAGTTGCAAAATGAAGTACAACCGTCATAAGTAAGCTTTCTTCTCCCACTTTATTTTCTCCTAAAATAGCTTTTGCAATTTCCAAATGTCCGCTACTACTAACGGGCAAAAACTCAGTTAGTCCTTGAATAATTCCAAGGATAATCGCATTGATAATATCCATGTGTTAGGCTTCTTTTTCCTTGTGCATTACTGCAAATATTTCAATAACGAAACCTATTGCTAATAAAATTGGAGCAAGTGTTAATCTCTGGAAATTAAAAATCTCATCAGAAAATTTTGTTGGATCATCTGACCCTCCTCCAATCATCAAAATTAGTCCGCTAGCCATAAATGCTAAACCGACAAGTAATAAAATGTAATTCTTTTTTGTAAATGCAAAATCCATAGGTAATGTTTTAGTTGTAAAGTTCGCTTTCGTTTTGTTTTATAAATTTTCGTACTGCAAAAAATGTAGACACCCAACTGAGTAGAAATCCTGAAATAAATATCAGCACAAAGATAATCCCAATAATTTTTAAATCGGTAATATTTAGCATACTTGCTGTTTCGCTTTGAATCATTTGTATAGAACCGATAAGCATAAAAATAGCAAAGATAGAACTGTAGATTCCTTGATAAATCCCCTTTACTAAAAAGGGCTTTTGAATAAAGCTATTAGTAGCTCCAACAAGGCGCATAGTGCGAATTAAAAAGCGTTTGGAATAAACAGAAAGTCGTATTGTATTATTGATAAGTGCAAAGGCAATAACAAATAATAACAGACAAAAGGCAAGTAGAAAAAAGCTAAGTCGGCTGACATTACTATTGAGTTTATCAATTAAATTTTCCTGATAAAAAATAGCATGAACAGCTGTGTTTTTACTCAATTCACTTTTGATTACCGCTAAGCTATCCGTGTTTGCGTAAGTGGCATTTAGCTTTACATCAATGGAAGGTAATAGTGGGCTGTAGCCCAAAAAAGAAACAAAATCCTCTCCCAAATCTCTTTGCAAATCGATTGTAGCTTGTTCTTTTGATACAAAAGTGCTGCTTTTTGCAAAGCTAGCGGCATCCAATACCTTCTGAAATTTCATGATTTCCATTTCGTTTACCCCCTCTTTAAGCATGATGGTAAAGCCAATATTTTCCTTTACATAATTGGATACTCTTTGGGCATTTATCAGTACTAAACCTAGTAAACCAACCACAAATAAAACAAGGGATAAGCTAATAACCACTGAAGCACCTGACGATAAAATCCGTCTGTTTAATGATGTGTTGTTGCTTGATTTCATATAGTTCGCTAAAATATAAAAATACAAATTATTAACTGATGTTATTCATTAACTTTGCAAACTGAATATTATTATAAGATGGATTACAATTTTAACGAGCTAGAAAAGAAGTGGCAAAATTATTGGCGTGAAAACGAAACCTATAAAGTTTCGGAGGATGCTAATAAAGAAAAATATTATGTATTGGATATGTTTCCTTACCCTTCAGGGGCAGGCTTACATGTTGGGCACCCACTAGGGTATATCGCTTCTGATATCTTTGCAAGATACAAGCGTTTAAAAGGCTTTAATGTTTTGCATCCTATGGGGTACGATTCTTTTGGTTTACCAACCGAACAATATGCTATTCAGACAGGAATTCATCCTGCAGTAGCGACTAAAGATAATACTGAAAGGTATAGAAAACAGTTGGATAAAATTGGTTTTTCGTTTGATTGGAGTAGAGAGATACAAACTTCCGACCCTAATTATTACAAATGGACACAATGGATTTTTAAGCAATTATTCAATTCCTGTTATTGTAATGTGGAGGATATAGCTTTGCCAATTGAGGATTTGATTCACTATTTTGAAAAAAATGGAAATGAAAATTCAAAAGTAGTTTGTGATGATAATACGCCAAATTTTTCGGCAGAGAATTGGAATAATTTTTCTAAAACAGAAAAAGAAAAAATATTACTCAATTATCGTTTGGCATTTTTATCTGATACTTGGGTAAACTGGTGTGAAGGTTTAGGAACAGTATTAGCGAATGATGAGATAAAAGATGGACTTTCAGAAAGAGGTGGTTTCCCGGTAGAACAGAAATTAATGAAACAATGGTCCTTACGAATTACTGCTTATGCAGACAGGTTAATTTCAGGATTAGATACTGTAGATTGGTCGGACTCAATAAAAGAAATTCAGAAGAATTGGATTGGAAAATCGAAAGGAGCATCCGTAAGTTTTAAGTTGGAAAATTCAGATGATAAAATAGAAGTTTTTACCACTCGCCCGGACACTATTTTTGGAGTTAATTTTATGGTGCTTGCTCCAGAACACGAGTTGGTAAATATTGTTACAACTGCTGAGCAGAAAAGTGAAATAGAAGAATATATAAACACAGCAAAACTAAAATCGGAAAGAGATAGACAAGCCGATAAAAGTGTAAGTGGAGTCTTCACTGGAGCGTATGCTATTCATCCTTTTACAGGAGATAAAGTACAAGTTTGGATTGGAGATTATGTATTGGCTTCATACGGAACTGGTGCCGTAATGGCTGTCCCTTGTGGCGACCAAAGGGATTGGGATTTTGCTACTCATTTTGGTTTGGAAATTATTAATATTTTTGAGGGAATTGATGTAAGTGAAGGGGCGAATGAAGACAAGAATGTAAAAATTGCGAACTCTGATTTTTTAAATGGACTAAGCGTTAAGAAGGCCATGAGTTTAGCGATTTATAATATTGAACAAGGAAGTTTCGGAAAAGGAAAAATAAATTATCGTTTGCGAGATGCAATTTTTAGTCGACAAAGATACTGGGGAGAACCATTCCCAGTATATTATAAAGGAGATACGGCTTATGTTTTGGAAGATGATAAGCAGGTTACGCTTCCTAAAGTTGATAAATATTTACCAACTTCAAGTGGAGAGCCACCATTGGCAAGAGCCAAGAAAGAAGATTGGAATGTATTTGAAGGCGATAGCATGGAAACCAATATTATGCCAGGTTGGGCAGGAAGTTCTTGGTATTTTTTACGCTACATGGACCCAAATAATGATGGTGAATTCTGTGCAAAAGAGAAGTCGGATTATTGGGGGCAAGTTGATTTATACATTGGAGGTGCAGAACATGCGGTTGGGCATTTATTGTATTCTCGTTTCTGGACTAAATTTTTGTATGATAGAGGATTTATTGGTTTTGAGGAGCCTTTTAAAAAGATGATTAACCAAGGAATGATTTTGGGAAGATCGAGCTTTGTGTACAGAATAAAGGACACGAATACTTTTGTGAGTTTTGATAAAAGAAAAGAACATAAAACTACTCGTTTACATGTAGATATTACTTTTGTAGATAATGATGTGTTGGATGTTGAGGCGTTCAAAAACTGGAGAGAAGAATACAAAGGTGCTGAATTCATTTTAAATGAAGATGAAAAGTATTTATGTGGGCATGAGGTGGAGAAAATGTCAAAATCTAAATACAATGTTCAAACTCCAGACCATTTAGTAGAAGATTTTGGAGCAGATACCTTGCGTTTGTACGAGATGTTTTTAGGACCTTTAGAGCAATTTAAACCTTGGGATGTAAAGGGTATAAATGGCGTGCATAATTTCCTCCGTAAGTTCTGGAGGTTAGTACATGATGCAGAAAATAACTTTGAAGTTTCAGCAGAAACACCAACTAAGGATAATTATAAAACGCTACACAAAACCATTAAAAAAGTAGAACAGGAGATTGAGCGTCACTCTTTCAATACAGTGGTGAGTACCTTTATGATTTGCATAAATGAGCTTAGTGAGCAAAAATGCAATAGCAGAGAAATTATTTTAGACTTTACTGTTTTATTGTCTTCTTATGCTCCACATATTTCAGAAGAAATTTGGGAAAAATTAGGGAATGATACTTCAGTTACGGAAGCTACTTTCCCTACATTTAATGCAAGTTATTTAGTGGAAAATGAAGTAAATTATCCTGTTTCGTTTAATGGTAAAATGCGATTTAAAATCACTTTACCTGCCGAAATGAGTAAAGAACAAGTTGAGGTTGAGATAATGAAGCATGAAAAAACAGCTCATTATTTAGAAGGGAAATTGCCTAAGAAGATAATTGTAGTGCCTAAACGAATTATAAATATCGTTATTTAGATTGCTTTATACACCTCATCAAAAGGAACTCTAAACCTTGGCCCATAAACCCCTTTATTATCTCTTATTCCGCAACTAATAACCATATTTATTTCAGCACCAGAGGGAAGTCCTAATATTTGTTTCACTCTTAGTGTATCACAGCCTTCCATAGGGCAGGTGTCATAGCCAATAGCTGCCATACTTATCATAAAATTTTCAGAGGCTAATCCAGCACTTTTTTGAGCTACAATCCTCATGTCGCTTAATCGAGTTTGCCTATAAGTAGGTTTAAAAATCCCTATAATTTGAAAGATAATATATTTGATGAATCCTAGTATCCCAAAAAAATCGGTGTAAATTAAAGGTATCAATTTCCCGTAATAATCCTTAGCCATTTTTTCACGTCTCAATTCTTGCTCACTAAGACCTTCTCTGTCGTAGGATTTTTCCACAAAATCTAAATTATCCTTAGCGCGTTTACGCCACAAATCTTTTCGAGCTATAACAACAACTAATTGCTTTGCAGTTTTTGCTGCACTCTGGCCTAAACACGCATCAGTCATTTTACTTAGTGTTTCTTTATTAGTAATATGAAAAAATTCCCAAAGTTGAAGGTTACTACTGGTTGGTGCTAATGAGGCATTAACTAAGCATTGTTTTACTTTTTCAGTATCGATAGGTTCTTCAGTATATACTCTAACTGACCTCCTGTATGCAATAGCTTCTGAAACTGTTTTCTCCATGTATTTTATATTTCTTTTTAGTTAAACTCTACACACAAACATAGCAAATTTATCGATTAAGTAACTCCCAATTTTAATCAACAAAAAGGAGTAGGCTTTGTTAATCGATATTATTTATCTTTGAAAAGTGAAATCATTCATTCGCTTTCTGGTTTTTAGTAATATTTGGGTTGCATTTTGTGTGCTTGCCTTGGCTTTGAGTTCGGAGTTATTGTTGGGTACAGACAATTATCAAATCAGTAAGTTTGTATTTTTTGCTACTTTATTTACCTATAATTTTCAGAGAGTTGTAAGGGTTAAAAGAGGCGCAAATCATATGCGGAAAGAATGGTTGCTAAAGCATAGAGCAGCTATTTATTTCCTTATTTTAGTAGGAGGAATAATGAGTGGCTATTACTTTTCTAAATTTCAAATTATCACTCAAATTGCAATTGTATTTTCAGGCGTACTTTCAGTGCTTTATCCTTTTGGATTAAGAAAACTAGCCTTTAGTAAAATCTTCATTATTTCTCTGGTTTGGACTATTAGCACTATGTTGTTATTGGTGCTTGAAAACAACATTCCAATTTCAGAAAGTATTGTTTTTCACTTAATGGCTCGCTTTTTGTTTGTTTTCGCCATAACTATCCCTTTTGACATTAGAGATTTGAAGTATGATTTCCAAAATGTACAAACAATTCCTTTATTTTTCGGGACTTCAATAGCAAGGTTTATTGCAATTATGGCAGTATTTATTTGCGGAATAGTTGCTGTTTTTCAGTACTTTGAAAATCCTTTGATTTTGTCAAATTTACTAGCATTAATTTTGTTGTATTTTGTGAGTTCAATTTACATTGCAAAATCAGATGAAAGTAAGGAAGAAATGTATTTCTCTTTTTGGATAGAATCCTTGTGTATTTTGGCCTATTTCTTTTTAATAATTATGCGTTTGATTTTTTAAATCAGATTGCTTACTTTTACTGCATTATAAATTTCAAATAATGGCAGAAGAAACCACATCAGTACACTATATAAATTACTTAGCTCTTGATAAAGTCTTAGATTCACAAAATCTACTTAGTGGAG
>Ga0308011_10000729_pt1 | contig 16686 bp, 9 predicted proteins | sample Neamet177_FD_203144 | JGI IMG/M metagenome (GOLD analysis project Ga0308011, IMG submission 203144) | Marine microbial communities from water near the shore, Antarctic Ocean - #177 | ecosystem: Environmental > Aquatic > Marine > Unclassified | place: Southern Ocean | collected 2014-07-25 | reverse complement strand
GATGCGACAAGGAATCGAAGCACCTGCATCTTTCGAATGTGATGTCGATCTGCATTCACGTTGGCGTCGCCCAAGCCAACATTGCGGTGCGGACTGCTAAATGACCTGCGGGATACCTCAAAAAAATCCATGATCGTCGCCAGTCAACCAGTCACCGCCCAAAAGAAGCAAAAGGGGCCGTTGCTCGGGTTGACGCGTCGACGCCGCATCTGGATTTACCTTTGGTCCGCCCTTGCCTTGGTCGTTGGGTTTCTTTTCTGGGTCTGGCTCTACCTTCAGCCCAGCAGCTGGTATACTTACACCGACCATGTTTCATTCGAGCGTGTGGCGCGTGAGGTGAAGCTCGGTCGGGTAGTTTGGGAGCCTGCCGCTGCGGAAGCCGGCGGGATCGGAACTGAAGAGAACATTGGGCAAGCGGCCATTTCATCCGACGGGACCCGCATGGTTTATGCCACCGGAAAGGAGGACGAGAATTCCGATCTCTTTGTGCGGCGCTGGGATGGCACGAACTGGGACGCGCCACGGCCGATGCGCGCGCTCAACAGTATCTTTCATGAAAGCGCTCCGGCCTTAAGCGCCGATGGACAGTATCTCTTTTTTGCGAGTGACCGTCCCGGAGGGCGCGGAGGCGAGGATATCTGGGTCGCAAAGTGGGACGGGATCGAATACGCTTGGCCTCTCCCCTTGACCGGTCGGGTCAATACTGTCTTCGATGAAACCGATCCGGCACCCTCGCCCGACGGGGCGCGGCTCTACCTGTCCTCGAATCGTCCTTACGTTTCCGAGGAACAGGTTCTGAGAGCGGACGGGAAACCCTTGCCGGAAGAGACTCGAAGCAAGGGAGACTACAACCTCTATGCCGCGGAGATTGCGAGCGACACCCCTTTTGACCTGATCATTGAGCGCCAGTTGAGCATGCTCTATTCCTTGCGTGAAGGAGCGCTTGCCGATCCGGAAGTCATGGCGAAACTGGGAGGGTCGAGCGCGACGGAGTCGGCGGTGGATCGTGGCCTCTCCTATCTTGCCAAAACTCAGGAGAAGGACGGGCGATGGGATATCGGTAAGGGAGGAGGCCAGCGCGGGCACGATGTCGGCGCTACCGCGTTTGCCCTTCTTTCTTTCTACGGCCGGGGCGAGCGACATGATCAGGAGTGCGAATACCAAGACACTGTCGCGCGGGGCTTGCAGTGGTTGCTCTCGCAGCAGAACCGGGCCTCGGGCGACCTGCGCGGAGCGAACCCTCAGGGCAACGCCATGTATGATCATGGCATCGCGTCTCTCGCCCTCATCGAGGCCTATGGCGTTACCAAAGATCCCGATTTGCGTCCTCGAGCCATCGCCGCGATCGAGTTCATGGGTGAGTCCCAGCACAAGGAAGGGGGGTGGCGCTACAAGCCCGGGGAGCGCGGAGATCTCTCGGCCACTGGTTGGTATATCATGGCCTTGGGGAGTGCTCAAATGTCGGGGATCCCGGTGCCCGAAAAGATTTTATCCGGGGCCCGTGCCTTTCTGGAGGCCGTGCGGGGTGGTCCGTCCGGAGGCTCTTACGGATATACCGATTCTCCTGGCAAGCGGAATTCCGGGCGTCACGGGATGAATGCGGCGGGGTTTTTCTGTTCGCAATTGCTTGGGGCTTCTCCAATTGGCGTGAGCGCCTTTGAGTCGGCTCAGCTTCTCGGTAGTGCGGGCCTCAAGGATTCCGATCTCTACTACATTTATTACGGCACGGTGGCGGCATACCAACACCAAGGCCCCCTGTGGCGCGAGTGGCGGGAGAAGATGCAGGGGGAGTTTCTCGAGGGGCAGGATCAGGATGGGTCCTGGCAGTCCGGTGGAGGCCACGGAAAGGCGATGGGGCGGATCATTGGGACGGCTCTGACGGTGCTCTGCCTTGAGGCTCACTACCGCTATACCCCGCTCTATGGTCTAGGCTACGAACCGAATCCCGATGGTCCGGTGGCCGGCGCCCTCAACCAGTCGCAGGTGCCGGAGACTCCGCTCTTTCGCCATGCCAAATACCTTGAGGCCTTCAATTCGCCAGCCCATGACACCGCTCCAGTGGTGACCGATCACGGTGATTTTCTCTACTTTTCCTCGGAACGCGAGGGCGGGTTTGGAGGCTCCGACATCTACCGTGCCCGCATCAGTGGCCCGCTTCCCGGAGCGGTGGCGAATCTTGGCGAGGAAATCAACAGCAGCGCGAATGAGGGTCAACCCGCAGTGCGCATGGTGGGCTTTCACCTTCTCTTCAACTCCGACCGGGAGGGGCGGCCCAGTGCCCTTTACAGCTCGAAAAGCCGCCGACTCGACCTGCGACATGACTACACCAAATTCCCGAGCCTTCGCTGGCTCGGACGCAACGGGTTCTGGCTCCTGCTTCTGATCGGGGCGCCCGTCGTCGGGGTGTGGCAGTCGCGGCGCGCCCTTTCCGCAAACAAGAACCCCAGAGAAGTTTTTCGGCATGTCTGAACGCGCTCCAGACCAGCCCAAGAAACGGTCGCGCTGGCGAGTGTGGCTTATTCCCGTAGTTGCTTTTGGGCTCGCCCTTATTGCGGGAATCGTGCTCTTTGGAAAATTGCGCGGGGAAGTCTGGGCGACGTACTCCGACGGTGCTGGGGTGCAGTCCGCGATCGAGGACGAGAAGGCGCGCCCCGTCTTGTGGCAGGATCCCGAACCCCAGACCTTCGTGGACGATGCTGGCGCTGAGACTGGCACGCTCGAGGCCGCCTTTTCCGCCGACGGCACGACGATGGTGCTGGTGCATTGGGATAAGGCCGGCCGCAATGCCGACCTGTTCCGATCGCACTGGGACGGACGCCGGTGGAGTCAACCGGAGGCGATCAGTTCCCTCAACACCAAAGCGTCCGAGCGCAGTCCGGCCCTGTCCCGCGACGGGAGATACCTCTACTTTTCCTCTGATCGGGAGGGTGGGGTGGGTGGCTACGATCTTTACGTGTCCCGCTGGGACGGCACCGCTTGGACAGGTGTCGAAGCACTACCGGACACGGTGAATACCAAGGCGAACGAACTGGGCCCGGCCATATCTGCCGACGGAACCCAGTTGTATTTTTCCTCGGATCGCACTGCCGGAGGGGCGGAAGACATTTTTCTTTCCATAATCACGATGCCAGAGGAGACGTCTGCCCCGGTAGTCGAGAACGAGAATTCGGAGAAAACGAAAAAGCGTCCCAAGAATAAAAAGAGCGGTGCAGAGGTGGCGCAGGTGAAGGAAGAAAAGAAGCTCCCCCTCGCGCCCGTGCCGGAATTTGGCAACGCTGCCGCTGTCGATGATCTCAATTCGAAGGCCGCGGAGGTGCAGGCCGCGATGACCACCCGCGGCGATCATGTCTTCCTCGCTTCTGACCGGGACCGCAGCAAGAGATCCGGATTCAAGCTCTACTTGAGCCGGGTGATCGATGGAGAGGCGCAAGCGCCCGAGGAGATCGATCTCTACATTGAGGAAGGTGATGTCACCGACCCAGCGGTGCGCATGGAAGGCTTCGATTTGTTATTCAGCGTGGGTGAGGAATCGAAGGATCCCGCTGCGGGCTACCGTCTCTTCCATTCCACCACCCGTGAGGTGGTGGGTTACACCGATCGTTCACGCTGGGAACAATTCAAGGAGTTGATGAACACCATCGCATGGTGGATTGTTCTCGCTCTCGCCGCGCTCATCGGCCTGATCTATATTCTCGAGAAGTGGCAGGACATGACGAGCCTGTTTCACAAGTGTCTTGCCGGATCCGCCGTTCTGCACCTCGTGGCCCTGCTTCTGGCGATGCTTCTGCTCATTGCCACTACGATTGAGAAAGAGGATGCGCGTCAAGAGGAAGAGGTGCTTGTGAGCATTGACGCGCTCGCGCAGGAGGAGCTCGCCTTGGAAAGCATTCCGGAGGAAACCACGCTCACCGAGACGACCACCAATCTCGAAACGGAAAAGGTCGAGAGCGAGTTTGGAGCGCCTGGATTTGAAGCGCAAAATGAAGCCCAGCCGGTGCCCGAGGCAGCGCAGACCACGAAGGAAGCGGTCTTGGTGGAGGCGCAGCCCACGAACGCGCAAACCAGTGACGCCCCCATGAGCGCACCGAGCGAAGAGTCCAGCGTGCTCAAGGACCTGACCGCCGCCGCACTGCCGGAGATCGAGCAATTTGAGTTGGAAGAACGCGACCCCAGCGAGCCTCAGGAAGTCGCGGACACCAGCACGGAACAGTTTGAGCCGGCCCCGACAATGGTCGAAACGGAGAAGATGGAAGCGCAAATGACCACCGAGACAGCCGTCGAAACACCTCCCGAGGCGAGCGAAGTCACCGAGTTGCAACCGTCCGAACCGCTTGCCGAGCAGGAGAAGGTGGCGGAGTTCGTCGAATCCAGCGCGAGCGAGAGCAAGCCGGTGGAGCAGGCAACGCCCGCCGACGCCCCCCCCTTGCCGTCGGAGATGCTCAGTGCTTTGCCGGATTCGGCCCTCGTGAATTCCCTCGAGGACACGTTCGAGGAGCGCGATCCGGCGGAAGCTCAGGCTTCCGATGCTCCGGTCGACTCTTCGCAAGAGATGTTTGATCCAGGTCAGGCGGCCTCGAACCTTGCCACCGAGCAATCAGCCAGCGGAGAGACTGCGTCAGACACCGCCGAGACCAGCCCGACGAGCGCGGCCGATGTCGCAGAGAGCGCTCGCGATGCCGGGGCGGCCCCGATAGAAGCGCTGGCATCCGAAGTCATTCCCTCCGCGGCAGACCTCCCGCTCCCTACGATCGAGATATCCCAAGCCTTGCCCGAGTCTTCCCTCCTTGATCCGGGAGCGCCCGTGCTCGAAGAGCCCGGTGCCCAAACGGCGGAGGCACCCGCGGAGGCAACCAAGGACTTGTTCGATCCCGGAACCGCCGCGCCAAATTTGGCCACCGCCCAAGCCGAGGGAACGATGGTGGTCGATGCCGCCGTCACGAGCGCGGAGGCTACCACCGTAGTCCGCGCTGCGGACTTAGTCTCGACCTCGGCGGTCGCGAAAGCTCAAGCGAGCGAACCCGCATCGTCCACGATGGAGAACGTGACGCCTTCGAACCTCGCTCGCGCCACCCTTCCCGAGGTGTCCCCCGTTGACGCGGGAGCTCCGAAGTTGGAAGAGGGCGGCGGGGATTCCGGGGGAACTCCTGCCGACCCAAGGAAGGATATCTTCAAGCCGGATCAGGCGGTGCCCAATCTCACCACTACCCCGAGTATGGGGCAGGTCACATCCGGTTCCGCAGTCACCGCCACGAGCACGGCAGAAGCTGTATCATCAGCCGAGTTGGTCACAAGCTCCGCACTAACCGAGCCTCAAAGCGCGCCCTCGGCGGCGTCTCCCTCTGCCAACACGCTTCCTCCTTCGTTGCCGGGGGCGCTGCCCGAGGTGACCCTTGTTGACCCGGGTGCCCCGAAACTCGAGGAACCGGGGGAGGGCTCCGGCCATGCTCCCGCCGATCCCACGAAGGATTTGTTCAAGGCGAGTCAGTCGGTGCCCGGTCTTGTCACCCAGCAGGCCACCGGCAGCGCCGTCGGTGATTCCGCCGTCGCACACGCGCTCGCAGGCGGAGTGGTGGTCGGAGCAACACGCGACACGAGCGGGTCCACCGCGATGTCCCCGCGTGGATTGGTTTCGAGTGGGGGGCTCCCAGAGCTTGGGGGAGAGACCTTGGCTAGCAGCCTCACGGATCCGGGTTTGTTGCCTGAGCCCGCTTTGCCCGGAGAGCTCGAAGCCCCCGCAGGTCTTGGGCCGCGCGGGATGGCGGATCTCATCAAGAAGCAGCGCGGCAAACCGGGGATCGATACCATCAAGCAAATGGGTGGCACCGAGGCGAGCGAAGGCTCGGTGGGGGCGGCAATGGAGTGGCTTTCGAAAAATCAGGAAGCGGATGGTCGTTGGGACACCCGCAAACACGGAGCCAAGATAAATCACGATCTCGGGGGCACCGGCCTCGCCCTCCTCTGCTTTTATGGTTGGGGCGAGCGCCACGATATCGCCTGTAAGTATCAGACGAATGTTCGGAGCGCGCTCGATTGGCTCGTGATGCAACAACGCAAAGATGGCTACCTCGGAGGGGCTCCCGGCATGATGTATAGTCACGCCATTTCCACCATCGCGCTTTGCGAGGCCTATGGGGTCACCAAAGACCAAAAACTGAGACAACCTGCCAAACGGGCCATTGCCTATACCCTCTCCGCTCAGAGTGAAGCACTAGGTGGTTGGCGTTATTCGCCCGGCAACGGTTCCGACACCTCGGTCACAGGTTGGCAATACATGGCCCTGCACAGCGCCCTCATGGCTGGGCTCGACGTGCCCAAGGAGGCCTTCGCGAAGGCGCGTGGATTCCTCGACCGCATGGGGAGCGGAAAATACGGTGGCCTCTATGGTTACCAGAAACGCAACGATATTTCGCGGGCGATGGTGGCAACTGGGATGTTCTGTCGGCAGCTCGATCTCGTGCCTCCCGGTGATCCCAAGATGCTGGAAAGTCTGCGCCTGCTTAAACGGCACCCCATGAAGGCCTCGAAACCGGATCTCTACTACGTTTACTACGCCACCTTGGCACTCTACCAACATCAGGGGCCGGTCTGGACCGACTGGAACAAGCAACTCCAGGAGATCCTTCCACTCATTCAAAAGAAGACTGGGGCCACCACGGGTAGTTGGGATCCGAGCAGCAGCATGGCGGGCGAGGGAGGGCGCGTCATCAGCACGGCCTTGGCCACCTTGAGCCTGGAGGTTTACTACCGCTTGCTCCCGATGTACGGATTCCGCAACGCTGAAGCCGAAGCCCCGGAGAAGAAAGTGCGGGGCGAATGAGTGCCATCCGACCAGCATTTGCTATCAAAAGGGACCCTCGACTGCTTTCACTATGAAACTCCTCCTCATCGCTTGCCTCCCTACCCTGTGCTTCGCCAGTCCCTTCCCGAACGCAGAACACTGGGGGCAATGGCGGGGACCGCTCGGCAATGGCGTTGCCACCCACGCAGACCCTCCTCTCACGTGGAGTGAAGACAAAAATGTCCGCTGGAAAACAGCGCTTCCCGGATCAGGGAATTCCTCTCCGGTCGTGTGGGGCGATCAGATTTTTCTCACTGCCACCATTCCACACGGAAAGGAACAAAATCCCCCGGCCGGCTATCGTCCGGGCGAACATGATAACACCCTAAAAGTACGCAAAAGCATGTTCGTGGTCATCGCCCTCGACCGCAAAGACGGACAAATCCTCTGGCAAACCACGGTGCGGGATCAGGTGCCCCACGAAGGACATCACCTCACCGGAAGCTACGCCTCGGCATCCCCCATCACCGATGGCAAGAAAGTCTTTGCCTTCTTTGGTTCGCACGGGCTCTATTGCCTTGATCTCAAAGGAAAGGTTCTTTGGGAAAAGGATCTCGGAGACATGCACACCAAACACGGCCACGGCGAAGGCAGCTCCCCCGCCCTCCATGGCAAGACTCTTGTCGTCAACTGGGATCACGAAGGCCCTTCCTTTGTCGCGGCTTTCAATAAAGACACCGGCGAAGAACGCTGGCGAAAAGAAAGAGACGAACCCTCCTCCTGGTCCTCTCCCCACATCCTCCTGCACGAGGGCTCTCCTCAAGTCGTCATCTCCGCCGCGAATCGCATTCGAAGCTATCAACTAGAAAACGGAAAGCTTCTCTGGGAATGCGGAGGCCTCTCCCACAACGTGGTGGCCAGTCCGGTGTCAGAGGACGGCATCCTCATCGCGGGATCGAGTTACGAGAAGCAGGCCATCCTGGGAATCAAACTGACGGGAGCCACTGGCGATATCACCGAAACCAAACAGGTTGCCTGGATCAAGCGCCGCGACACCCCCTACGTCCCCTCTCTCCTCCTCTACAAGGGCCTCGTCTATTACCTTCGTCATTACCAAGGGGTCTTGACTTGCCTCAACATCAAATCGGGCGAGGAGATCTATGCCCGCGCCCGTTTCCCCAGCATTCAGAACGTCTATTCCTCCCCCGTGGCCGCGAAGGGCCGCATTTACCTCACCGCCCTCGATGGCACAACTGTCATCTTCACCGCCGGCGCTTCCCCAAAAATTCTAGCGCAGAATCGCCTCGACGACTCTTTCAGCGCCTCACCCGCCCTCATTGGCAAGGACCTCATTCTTCGAGGAAGCCAGTCCCTCTACTGCCTCAGCGCGGGAAAAGTCTCGGGATAGATCCCGTTACCCGCGATCATTCCGACAGTTGCGTGCACTGAGGGCGAGTCAATCATAGTCAAAATGTAGCGGAAGCGACTTGGGATCGATGGATCACAGCAATGAAAATGGCAACGGCCAAAACTACGGTCCCGAGGACTCGCCAAAGAAAAGTTTTTCCAGTGTCGTGGACCTCACTATTTCCCAAAGCTACGCCGAAAACAACCACGAGCACGATGGTCCACAAACCACGCGAGGCGTAGACGATGTTGACGCCGGTCGCATCGTCAAAATAGCTGAGAGCCACGCCCATTCCGACAGCCTGAAAACCAATCAGCAGAGCCGCCCACCACGTCCAACTCTTCTGGCGAGGAGCGAGGCGAAGACTGGGCCGTCTTTGAAAAACCCACAGCACGGCTGAGTTCACGGCCACTGTAATAGATCCAATCGCAAGGAATGTTGGCGCGCCAAATCCGGTCGCCCACCAGGCAACAATTACGTCGCAAACTCCGAACATGCAGGCGCTCGCAAGAGTAATGGCGACGGTGAACCCGATCTTATGACCGCCGCGCAGATCAGCGATGCCCATAACGAAAATGCCGAGCGTCGTGAGGACTGCGGCGATCCAGAGTGGCCCGCTCGGCATCGCTCCGGTCAGAACGACTGTGGCGATGGCCACGAAGACTACCTTCGTCCCCATGATCGGCGTCACGAGCGAGACATCGCCCCGCTTGATCCCAACAAAGCTCAGCCAGTTGCCGACGAAGAACAATGTGCCCATGATGATCGGCTTCCAAACGAGCGACCAATCGATCTCGTTTGTTTCGAGAAACAGAAACGGCAGGAACACCACCCCCACCATGAAGTTGGTGATGTGAAACGTTTGATCCATCGACACGCCCTCTTTCAGGGCGCGCTTCACAAGGATCGCCCCCAGCGCGTAAACGATTGCAGAGACGAGGGGTATCAATAAGTAGACCGGCAACACGGCGGCATTGTCGCGGTGGCGTGCCGCGAGTCAACGGGTTTGGATTTCTTGGATTCTCCGCCTCTAGACCAGAGGCAAAACTAGGGAGAGAATGATACTCATTATGAACGCAGTCACCCCCAGAACGGCAAGCAACGAGGTCCACGACTTGAGTGCTTCGGTGAGACCGCTCATCTTGCCCTTCTTCGTATCATTGTCGTGACACTCGTAGCAATAATGCTCCAATTTCTCCCCCACTCCCCATTGTTCATCCGCGGCGGCGGATCTCCCCATCCCACACATTAAGAAGAAAAGTAAGACAAGCTCCACCGCGATGGCACTGCTTGTTTTGTAATCACGAGTAACGTGACATTCCAAAGTGGTTGGAAGTGAATCTCGATTCATGAATGTGATTGGAGCTGGAGCCCGGACTTTATAGAATCGACTATTCTCGAACTTCTCCCTCCCTACGAGCACACAATGAATCCTTCAGATTCCCAATCCATCACGCGCCGGCGATTCGTCCAGCAAGCATCCCGGGCCATCCCTGCAACCATGTTGGCCCTGGATGGGGGGGCTTCAGGCGCTCGCGCACAAGAGCCCGGAAAACGCCCCAAACAGGCTACAGGTATTGAAGTCCTCAATCCACGTGCGCGAGTTCCGGTGGGCCTCATCATCGATGACTCCACCTGTCTGGTAAACCTCAACAGATTTGCCATGCCGCAGTTCAATACGGCGTGGGGTGGCAACACCAAGAGCTATCATCGGGATTGGAAAAGTTGGCCAGTTGAAATCCCGGATAGTTTTGTGAGGAAGTTTGGTGAGTGGTGTGCGGAGCAAGGCGTCAAAGGAAAATACAGCATCGTCCCTTTCCCGGCATGCGTGGGTCGGTTAGACCGCGAGGTGCCAGGCTGGTCTCGTCGAGAGATCAACGACAGTATAAAACTCGTTCGCGACTTGATGATGCCGAACTGGGACATTCATCCTGAGATGGTCACGCACACACGCGTCATCGATTTGAAAACGGGCCATCCTTACCCTGATCATTCACCCAAGTTCATGGAAAACTGGGATTGGACGACTGGCAAGAGTGTGGACGAGCTCGCAAGCTATCACGCCTACGCCTTGCAGATCCTGAAAAACATCGATCTGCCTTGTGATGGCTTAACCACGCCTGGCGGTTATGGGAACAAGGTGCTGCCTCAGCTTTCACAAGCCACATTCGAATCTGTTCGCGATATCTTTGGAACAGAAGTGCCGCATTATTTTCGCCATCTCTACACCGATGAACGCAGTGTCGCTCCAAGAGTGGAATACGCCAGTGGCCTGGATGGAAACGATCCTCAATGTGTGGTCAGCATCATTGGATGCACCGGTGATTGGACAGGCGGATGGGACAACGTCGAACCAGCCGGCGCAGACAAGTTTATCACTGCTGATTTAAAATCGGGGCGCATGGTGGACGTCATCACGCGAGGCGAACCCGCCATGATGGTGTGTCATTGGACGGGCATTTATTGGAATGGGGAAGAGAAAGGCTTCAAAGTCTTCCAAGAAGTTGTGCGGAGATTACACGCTCGATTTGATCACTTGATCTGGATGAAGCTGAGCGAACTGGCTCGCTACTGGGCGGCAAAGGAACTGACTCAGATCACACGGGCGGGCGAAGCGATTCAGTTTCACGCGTCCTTTGCCTGTCCTGAGTTCACGGTCTCGATTCCGAAAGGAGCGCGTGGCAATCTCCTCATCCAACACGATGGAAAGATTCAACTCCTAAAGGAGGTGGCGTTGTCCAAACAACTCCAGTCTAACACCTGGTACGAAGACAATGATCGCTTGGTCGCTTGTTTCAACTTGCCGAAGGGAAATACCGAGTTGGTGTGGCAATAATGGACGAAGCGCAAACCCGTTCACCTCCCACTGCCTTGCAAAAACGCGTGATTCAAAATCACTCTCCGGAAAGCCCTTGGGAAGGTGCGCGCCAATCTCGCTTCCTACCCGAAGAGACCAGCGAGACGTTCCGCCTCCGGGATGTTCCAGTTCCTCCGACCTGGCGATCGAGGCCAAGTGTAGAAAAAATACCAAAACACTCCTCAATCTGTCTGTTTTGCAGTGTTCCAGATGTAGAAAGAGGAAGCCAATCAGGACTTCCTCTTTCTTTAAATACGGCTACTGGAGCTGTTACTGCTGCTTAATCTTGAGGCGCATATAGACTTCGGTTGCGTCAGGTATTGCACTCTGGTAGGTCACCGCCGACAGCCCTTCACCGATCTGCACTTCACTGACGAGCGAGGCCATGCCCTTGGCCCAGTCGATAAGATCGGTAGAAATCTCCACAGTGAAGATCACATCACCGGCTGCTGTGTTCTTCGGGAATGTCATACGGAGATCACCGCCACCATCGACCCGGACTTGAATGACACCCGGTCCCGATGCGCTGTCTGATTCCGATGTTCCTAGTGCATATTCAGCAAATGCTGTCAGGCCATCGTTGTCACCATCTGCATTGGGATCACCCTCGAACGTGGTTTTGTTTTCGCCAGATCCTGGTGTGCCGCCGAGGACACCTGTTGTCCAACTGTCAGCAATGTTGTGATTAGGCGCGCTGTTGGGAGAGGCCAGCACCAGGCTGAATCCGTCGCCGTCCGCAGCTTCCGGCCAAGGCAATTTGTCGTTATAGGTGAATTCCTTGATTGGCGTGCCCTCAATGCCAAGAATTCGGATTCTTTCTCCGCTGTTCGACAGATTTGATCCTCCCTGAAACTGTCCAACGACGATGCTATCGAGCGCCGCGCCGTAACGTGCCCTGAAGGCAGCAACGTCGCTAACGACAACAACCCGGGCACCAGCGGCGAGTTGCATTCCACCTGGGAATGCAAAAGTTGCACCCGCATCGAAGGTCACACCGGAGAGGTCAATCGCGGTGCCGCTGATGTTGGTGAATTCCATGAACTCAAACAAATCTTGATCGTCAAATCCGGCAGCGATTTCCGCCGCCGTCGGCTCACTTGGGTGATACATGATCTCCGATACCATCAGGTTCGCTGCAGTTGCAGGGGTGGTTCCGACTGCATAAGACTGAACCACTGGGGCTCCCCAGAAATCGCCGACGCGGACCCTGGCGGTAAACGTTTGGCTTTCGTTCAGCACTAGCGGATTGGGCACAATAGTCTCGTTAATGTCGAGGCCAGCACGAATCAGGAAATCAGAACCACCGGTGGAGGAGTTCATTGCATGGATTGCCAGAACATTGGTGCCATTGCGGAACCCGTCCTTGTTAGCTGAGACGTCGATCTGCACTCCTGCGACGACAGCATTGTCTGATTCGGAGCCGTCTGCATTACTATTCCATGCGGCTGGGTTGGGTGCATTTAATCTACCGATTTCGATTCCATTCAAGTAGGCAATGAAGCCGTCATCCGATTGCACATTGAGCGTCGCGGCGTTCACGGCATCCGCATTGTTGAAATCGAACTCCCATCGGAAGTAAGCCCCGCCGTTAATGCTTCTGAGCTGAGCCGAGATGTTGGTCTTGATCAGTGGTTCAAGTGCACCCCCGTTTGTCTCCCAGCCGACACCTGTAGGTGCCTGTGTCCAGGATGAGGCATCAAAGTCAGCCTGCGTCCATCTTAACCCAAGTGATCCGTCGGTTGGGATCAGGTAACCTACTGGTGCATCCATTGGGACAACGGTGGAATTGACTGCACCTCCTTCGAACTGCTTCGCATTAGCAGAGACTGCACCGCCGGGCATTCTTGGGTCGGTGCCATCGGTCGTGTAGAAAGCCTCTCCCGCCTGGAAGTTCATCGCAAGAGTGGTTCCGACAGGAACGCTGCCCCCGGGAGCGCTGAATACAGCCTCTGGTGGGAACTGTTCGTCAACCCATTCAGCGCGTGCTTTTAACCAACCTTTCATGTGAGTAATCTCGCCTGTCCAGGTGCGGTCGCCGCCGCCAAACCTCCCCCCATTTCCGCGCTGATTCCATCGGTCGAGGTCGCGGTCATGGGCGGCTGGCAATTCGGGATTGCTGCCGGAATCGACGTCCAGAGGATCCGAATACTTATGGACAGTGGCCTCGATGTTGTCGATCGACAACACCGTCTTGCGAAGGCTGAACCAGCGATCAATCCACCGCTGCATTACGTCTGGTCGGGAACTTTGAGCAGTCGGTGGACCCTGTGTATTACGGGAGTAACCCATGACCTTTCCGTAGTAAGGGTAGCGGCCGTCGTACCATGTCCGGCTCGAGTCGCCCGTCCCGTTCCATTGACGATCTGGATTCGCGTCGCGGCCATCATCCGATCCCATATTGCGGTCAAAATCCCAAACGGGGCCACCTTGCAGCTTCTGCCCTCGTGGCTTGTGTAGCCAGGCACTCAGTCTCCCCCAGTCGACGTTCATTGCGAAGTTGTTCAGCAGGATGTGATCGATGAATGAATCGACATCAATGTAGTCAGAGAAATGCAGCCCGGTTTCCGGATTGATTCCGTCATCTTCGTTGAGTGCGTCATCGGCTTCTTCCAGATACTTGGAGATCCAGGCGGTCTGGGACCGGTTGATGGAGAAATCGTCAGGGCGATTGCGGTCTACTGAACCGCTGGGATACACGTAGACGAAATTACCCATGCCGGAGGCACTGAAGGTTGGGCTGCCTCGGTCGCGTTTGAAGATATATCCGCCTGAGACGTCAGCATCAAATGGTGCGTTCTCACCCGGCGCACCATCCGCAAAATTCTTCTCCATGATGGTCGGGTTGAGGCCGTCGATATCGATCCTGGACGATCCTCGATCGAGACGTTCGCCCAAGGTGTAGATTCCGAAGTAGTCGTTGCCACCGATATCGTCCCGAAGGTTGTTCCAAAGTTCGACGTGTTGGGTCCTCGCAGCGTAGCGACCGATCTGGCGGCTGATGTCGTAGATAAATGGGTTTCGGATCAACGCCCGGTCGAACTGGTAGAAAGAGCCCAGAATCCAGTCGTTGTCTGATCCGAATTCGAGCGGCTCGATATTCTTTTCTTCATAATTGTTCTCCGTCCACGCCTCGACCGAAAAGTGGTTCTTTGGCCACCCGCCAGAACTCGATCCGCGTTTGCGACTTCCCATGCGAGTCACCAAGTCGGGTGGATTCATCATCGATGAGCGCATGACGCCATTTCCGATGTCTTTGGGCTCAAAGATCGCCATGATCATGGGCAATCTGGTCGGGGAACCGGCACTCGGAATCGATCGTCCACCAAAGCTGTCGATGATGATCGTTGGAAGATTCGAGGTGAACGCAGCGGCATCGGCCTCAAGGCGAAAATACGCTCTCGTCTCGATGGGACCCGGCAGGGCTCCAGGCAGGTAGGCCCGGGTTCTAAGCAGGGTGTTTTCAGTGAATATCAGCGGCTCTGTGTAAACTGGCGATTCAGCACCGATGTCATTGGTGGGCGCCGCGCCATCCGTTGTGTAGCGGATGATTGCTTCGGGATTGTTTGATGCAACGTTGACCACGACCGATCCTGATGCGAATGTTTTTGTTGGTGTGTCAACCGTTACGTAGACGGGTGCCAGCTTCGCTGGGCTGTTTGGCTTACCTGGTGTGGGTTCCTCAAAAAACGCCTCCACTTCACCCCCGGCTGCATCCTTAGTTTCCACTGTCAACTTCGGCAGCAACAAGAGATCGGATCCGCCGGGCGAGGTGTTCATCACTTGAAAGGCCAGGATGTTAGTGCCCGCCACCAGCTTGCCAGTGAAATCAAGTTCATAGGTGTCGGCGACAACCGCTTCCGAATCACTGTGTGACTTGGTGGCTTCTGAATCCCACGCAATCGGATCAGGTGCGTTCTCAGCCAGGATTTTCTCGCCATTCAGATAACCAACCACGCCATCTTCCCAGTTCAAGTCGAGCACCATTCGCAGCACGGAACTTGGATCATCAATCGTGATTGGGACTCGAACATAAACCGAAGCGTTCACCCTTCGTGCAGCGGCTTCAAGATTTCCATCCGCACCGAGTAGATCGAGGTAAGGCCCCCTTGAGTCCCAGCCGTATGCGAGTGCGGCTGTGCTCCAGGCGGAGTCATCGTAAGCGGGCACCCGCCAGTCTGCTGCACCGGGATCGGTGGCAGCCACAAAATACTTCGCATTGGTTCCCTTATCAACTGGGATCGAGACGATCGATGCTCCGACCGTGCCGACGCCGAAAGCCACATCTTTGAACTGGGGGGGGGGATTGTAGGAAGATGCGATGGTTGTTCCATCGGGTTCAACCAGTGCAATGAATTCGTCTACTCCAGGCTGCAGAGTGAAGTTTGTGTGGAGCGTGCCCGCTGGATCGACTCGATCTTTATTGGAGGCAAAAATGACAAGATAACCGTTCGGAGGAAGCGTCACCGCGGGAATTGTCCACTTTGTGAGGTTTTCTGGATTATCCGTCAGGTGCCAGCCTTCCATCGAGACCGCGGTGCCGTCGGTGTTCTCGATTTCGATCCAATCGGAAGAATCACCATTCTCATCTGCGTGTGAATGGGTGTTCAGGGCGACGAATTCAGAGATCCGCGGAACCGCATGGAGCGGCGACAGCAGAGAGGCAACTCCAACCGAGCCAAATAGCAGGAAAGTTTTCGTAAAAATCAAATGAGGGCTTTGCATCGCTTTAATTAGGACAATTCCTACCAGAAACTGCAATGGTCTTTTTGCATCTGGAGGCAAAAATCTCCGTTTCCCAAGGCTCACGTTCATCTGTATGTCATTTTGAGTGGGGTTAAATAGGGGGAACTCGGTTCCGAAAGGCCTATCCGAGCCGAAAGGTTCCGATCTAGAGCAGGAGCCGCTTCGTCCCAGAGCTTCATTTCATTCCGCCTACTCCGCTAGTCTCCGTTCGTCCCCTCACTGCGCCCCGCCTCCTACGAAGCCCTCGCCACGATCCAACGCGCCTTCCCCCCTCGACCCCGACCTGAAGAAGACCGCCCTCCAGGACCTCGATCTGGCATCCATACACGACCAGTTCCCTCCACTCGACTGAGCGTCAGCCGCAGCTCCAACATGGCAGAGAAATGATCCCCGCCAGCCAGCCCGTTCAGTTCCCCGCCCTCTCCCTACTTTGCTCACTACTGCTGCTCCTGACCGGACCAATTCTGGACATCGCCCTCGCCGAGCTGCCAACTCTCTTCACCACGAAACTCCCCAACGGCATCACCCGCATCGTCTTGATCACTTGCGTCCCAAAAACCGGCGAACTACGATGGATGGATTCGGACGATCAGGGATTGACCTGGAGCCCCTTGGAAAAACAAAAACTGAAGGAAAACCGAGGGATCATCGTCGCGCTGGCTTCGATGTGGCGGGTGCATGAACAATCAGGAAAACCGACCTCCACCTGGCGCGGCATCTTTCACGACTACAACTTTGACAACTTCACCATCGATCTGACCTTCAAACGTGTCGGCAACGAATGGAAAACAACCTTCGCCAAGGATGAGTCACCCCCCTTTTTTTCCCTCCGCTCCCTTCAACGACGCCCTAAGGCGCTCTGGCTTATTGAGTTTGCATGAAGGGTTTGTAGTCAAGAGC
>Ga0308011_10000725_pt1 | contig 16729 bp, 16 predicted proteins | sample Neamet177_FD_203144 | JGI IMG/M metagenome (GOLD analysis project Ga0308011, IMG submission 203144) | Marine microbial communities from water near the shore, Antarctic Ocean - #177 | ecosystem: Environmental > Aquatic > Marine > Unclassified | place: Southern Ocean | collected 2014-07-25 | reverse complement strand
AGGGTGGAGTTTCCTTCATTTCACGGAACATTTCAATAAGTATAAAAACAGAAACTCTATTGTCTAAAGATTTACAATTTATACAATCTCCCATTTCAATCAGCTCACTACTTCTAGTAATTGTATCTCCTACTGAAATAATATTTTCTAAGTCTTCCTTACTTCTTCCAGTATCAATAAAATAATCTTTTATTGTAGGTACCTTTGCCCTATCTGCTGCATTCATCAAGTGAATTGGTTTACCTCCCATTACCCCAATTATATCTTCTGTTCCATGTATAATTACTCTTTGTGCGGTTAATGTTTTTGGATCGAAACCACCTAAAGTATGAAAGTAAACAAAACCTTTGTCATCAATATGAGTAACAATAAATCCGATCTCATCCATATGAGCGCCAATCATTACTCGTTTGCTTTCTTTTCCTTTTTTAATTGCTACAACATTTCCCATGTTGTCAATTCTAATTTCATCTACTAGAGATTTTACTTCTCTTAGTACAATTTCTCTTACTCTTTGTTCGTGTCCAGGCGCTCCTGCGACCTTACAAATTTCTGCTAATAATGCTGTATTTATCATTTTTGGTTTTATTTTACTTTACTTATTTTCATCATATTTGTCATGCCTTTTTCTTGGGCTGGCATACTGGCCAAATTTACTACTAAATCTCCTTTTTTAAGGAATTTTCCATCTCTTAAAATTTCTTTTGTTTCTCTTATTGTTTGGTCGGTTGTTGTTCCTCTGTCATAATAAAAACCTCTTACTCCCCACACCAAACTTAAGGTGTTCAATATTGTATGATTATTGGTAAAAGCATAGATAAATGCACTCGGTCTATAACTTGAAGTTTGAATGGTGTTAAATCCAGAATAGGTTACTGTAATTATTGCTTTTGCATTTGTATTTTCAGCTATATCACAAGCATGCGAACAAATTGCATTTGTCAATAATCGCTCGTCATTTATCACTATATTTTTTCCTCTATTATTTGATATATTATGCTCACTTCCCTCTACATCTCTAATAATTTTTCGCATAGTATCCACCACTTTTAGCGGGTGCTTTCCTACGGATGTTTCTCCACTTAACATCACCGCATCAGCCCCATCAATTACCGAGTTTGCAACATCATTTACTTCTGCCCTTGTTGCTGTTGGGTTTTCTGTCATACTTTCCAGCATTTGGGTTGCAATTACAACTGGTCTTCCTTGTGTAATGCATTTTTGAACTATCATTTTCTGATAAACTGGCACCTTATGTGGCGGCACCTCAACTCCCAAATCCCCCCTTGCAACCATTATTGCATCAGTAGCTTTAATAATTGCATCTATGTCTTTTATTGCTTCTGGTTTTTCAATTTTTGCAATCACCTTATGGTGTAGTTTTTGTTTTCCAATTATCTTTTTTAAGATTTTAATGTCATTTGCTGTTCGCACAAAAGAAAGGCCTACCCATTCAATTTTTTCTTTTAGAATGAATGCTAAATCTTCTTTGTCTTTTTTTGTTAGGCAGGGCAATGATATTTTTGTATTGGGTAAATTAACTCCCTTTCTTGAATGAAGAAAACCACCAAATATTACCTTTAAAACAACTGTATCTTTCTTGTTTGTACTTATAACCTCTAATGCCAATTTTCCGTCATCCAACAAAACGCTATCTTTTTTACTTACATCTTTTGCAAAATTCTGATAATTAATATAAATAGTATCCTTCTTCTTTTTTGTAGCAAATATCACCTTAGTTCCTTTAATCAGCTCAATTGGTTTATCAAATTCTCCAACTCTAATTTTTGGCCCCTGAAGGTCGGCTAAAATTGCTGTATGTACATGCAATTCTTGATTCACCTCCTTAATGTTAGCAATAATCTCTTTTGCGACATTATGAGATAAATGTGAAAAATTTAATCTACACACATTTACTCCTCTCTGTATAATCTTTCTCAACATCACTTTTGATGAGGTTGCCGGACCAATAGTCGCTATTATTTTAGTTTTTCTTATCATTAAAAATAAATCTATCTATGTGTTTAGTCAAAGCCGTATCCAATTCAAAAACGAGCAAAACATCTTCAATGTCTCTTAGTTTTTTCATAAACTCTGCCTTATCTTCTTGCCAATAATCATTTTTTACAATCAAAAAATAATTTACGCTCTTTTCATTCGGAATTAAATATCCTTTTTTAGAGCGGTTTTCCAGCAAATTATATTCAATTCCATCATCACAAATGTACATATATCTTGCAAACCATAGTTCATCCTTAATATTATGGTCCTTTTGCTTTTCAAAATTTACTTGTAATGAATTGTTGATATTCCAACACAATTTATACCCTTTAATATGGCTGTTTATTGCTAGTACAGCAAAATCAGCCTCACCAGGGCAATCTAATGTATATCGTGTTTTCATTAGGGCTAAAATACACTATTATATGCTTTTTTAGCTGCTTTTTGTTCTGCTTCCTTAATTGAAGAAGCTTTTGCTTCAGCTTTTTTAATATCTCCTATGAATACCGCTACCAAAAATGCTTGCTTATGATCAGGACCTTCTTTCTTTAAGACCTTGTATTCCACTTTAATTTTTGATTTCTGTGAGGCCTTTAGCAGTTTGCTTTTGTAGTCCGTATCGGATAGGATTTCAATAAATTCTGAACTGTATATATGTTCCAAAATAAAATGCTGAACCTGCTCAATTCCCTTATCAATATAAATTGCCCCAATAATTGATTCAAGGGTATTTCCGTACACACTTTTAGGAATCACTTTTAGATTACTTTTAATATCCGAATCTGAGAAAATTTTCTTTCCAACTAAATTCAAATGTTTTCGGGCAACTATTATTGCTCTTTGTTGTGATAAAAATCCTTCTTCCTGACCTGGATTTTCTAAATACAATTGTTTGGCAACAATAAAATCAAGGATTGCATCTCCTAAAAACTCTAAGCGTTCATTATTTTCCTTAACGCTATAGGATTTATGCTGCAGTGCCTTTAAGTATATTTTTTTGTTTACAGGGCTGTACCCTAGTATTTTAAACAAAAAAGACTTGCTCTTATTGTAAAAAGCAAGTCTTTCAAATATTCTTTTAAAAAAAGTTATGATGTATATTTTTTAAATAAAACAGAAGCGTTATGCCCTCCAAAACCAAAGGTATTGGTTATTGCGTAATTTACTGTTCTTTTCTGTGCCTTATTAAATGTTAAATTCAACTTGCTATCAATGTTTGGGTCATTAGTTTTATGGTTAATCGTAGGAGGAACAACATCATCCTTAACCGCCATAATACAAGCAATCGACTCAATAACTCCAGCAGCACCTAATAAATGTCCTGTCATTGATTTTGTTGAGCTTATATTTAACTTATAAGCATGCTCTCCAAACAAAGTTTTAATTGCTTTAGTTTCTGCAATATCACCCAAAGGAGTTGATGTTCCGTGTACATTAATATAATCTATATCTGTTACTGAAATTTCAGCATCTTCAATAGCTAAACGCATAACATTACAAGCGCCCAAACCTTCAGGATGAGGTGCTGTTATATGATGAGCATCAGCAGTTAAACCACCACCCACTATTTCAGCATAAATTTTAGCTCCTCTTTTTATTGCGTGTTCGTACTCTTCAACTACTATTGCTCCACCACCTTCACCCATTACAAAACCATCTCTATCTTTATCAAAAGGACGAGAAGCTGTTTTTGGATCATCATTTCTTGTTGACAAAGCCATCATTGCATTAAAACCACCAATTCCAGGCTCATACACACAAGCTTCAGAACCACCAGCAATAAAAATATCTGCTTTATTCCATTTAATGTAATTAAATGCGTCAATCAAGGCATTAGTAGAAGATGCACAGGCCGAAACGGTTGTGAAATTAGGACCTCTAAAGTTATATTTTATAGAAATGTGCCCAGCAGGAATATCAGAAATTAACTTTGGAATAAAGAAAGGGTTGAATCTTGGTGTACCATTTCCGGCACCAAAATTAATCGATTCATTATAGAAAGTACTCATCCCACCAATACCTGAACCCCAAATTACTCCAGCTCTATCAGAATCAATTTCATCCACATTTAACCCAGAATCATTAAAAGCTTCCTCAGCAACAACCATTGCATACTGACTAAACTTATCTAATTTTCTAGCTTCTTTTCTGTTAATAAAATCGGTAACCTCAAAACCTTTAACCTCACAAGCAAATTGTGTTTTAAAGTTTTCGGCATTAAAATGAGTAATTGGTGCAGCACCACTTACCCCTTCTTGAAGGGCTTTCCAATAATCCTGTAAGTTATTACCAATAGGCGTTAAGGCGCCTATCCCGGTAACAACTACTCTTCTAGTTTTCATTTTTGGTTGTTATACTGATTCAATAAATGAAACCGCATCACCAACTGTTGCAATAGCTTCAGCTTTATCGTCTGGAATTTGCATATCAAATTCTTTTTCGAATTCCATAATAAGCTCTACTGTATCTAAAGAATCAGCTCCTAAATCGTTAGTAAAACTTGCGTCATTAGTTACTTCACTTTCGTCAACTCCTAATTTGTCAACAATAATTGCTTTTACTTTTTCTGCTACATCTGACATATCTAAATGTTTTAATTATTAAAGTGCAAATAAAACTATAAATTAAAGAACTCGCAACCTTTCCTATTTTCTATTTTAACATATCTTTGTTTATACTATTTTTGATAAAAATTTACAATGCAAAAAAAACTCGCAATATTCGCTTCTGGGTCAGGTTCAAATGCCGAAAATATTTGCAATTATTTTGCAAACTCATCTGATATTGAAGTAGTTTTGATTTGCACCAACAAGAGAGATGCTTACATAGTAAAAAGGGCCGAAAAACTGGCTATTCCTGTTGTTTTTATCAGCAAATATGAGCTCAATAATTTTGATGATTTGCATAAAAAACTACAAAGCGCTAAAGTTGACACCATCATATTGGCCGGTTTTTTGCTTAAATTGCCAGCCATAATGATTGAAAACTACCCAAATCGCATCATAAATATTCATCCCTCTTTGCTGCCAAAGTATGGTGGAAAGGGAATGTATGGTAGTAAGGTGCACTTAGCTGTGCTCGAAAACAAAGAAAAAGAGAGTGGAATTAGCATACATTTTGTGAACCAAAACTATGATGATGGGGAAATTATCTTGCAGCAAAAATGTGTTATTTCGGATGGTGAAAGTTTAGGAACGCTAACAGAGAAAATTCATCAATTGGAGCACAATTACTTTCCTATTGCAATCGAAAAAACATTAAAAAACTTATAATTATGAATTTCTCACTAAATGAAATATTATCAGCAACAATGATTTTATTTGCTGTAATCAATATTATTGGCTCCATACCAATTATCCTAGAACTCAAGCAAAAATCAGCAGTTGTTTATCCTGCAAAAGCTTCATTTGTTGCACTAATACTCATGTTTTTATTCTTGTTTGTTGGTGAAAAACTAATTCTTTTTATTGGTATTGATGTCCATTCATTTGCAGTGGCCGGATCGTTTGTATTATTTGCCTTAGCTTTAGAGATGATTTTAGGAATTTCTATTTTTAATAATGATGATTCTCCGCCCAAAACAGCTTCAATTGTTCCTCTTGCCTTTCCTATTATAGCAGGAGCTGGTTCAATGACAACTATTTTATCCTTAAGGGCAGAATTTGATTCGGTAAATATAATGATTGCTATTATTTTAAATATTGCTCTCGTTTATATTGTATTAAAACTAACCTCAAAAATAGAGCGACTGCTTGGTGATGGAGGGGTTGCTATATTGAAGAAAGTATTTGGAATTATTTTGTTAGCCATTGCAGTAAAATTATTTAGCAGTAATGTTAAAATTCTATTTAACTAATGAGTATAATAATATATACTGACGGTTCTGCCAAAGGAAATCCTGGAAATGGGGGTTATGGAATTGTGATGATGAGTGGTGATTTCAGAAAAGAAAAACAACAAGGTTTTCGCCTAACAACTAACAATCGTATGGAATTATTGGCTGTAATTGTTGCGTTAGAAAGCATTAAAAAAGAAGGGGCTTCCGCTACAATTTACTCTGATTCAAAGTATGTAATTGATTCTGTAGATAAAAAATGGGTGTTCGGTTGGGAAAAGAAAAATTTTAACAAAAAGAAAAACCCTGATTTATGGATTCGTTTTTTAAAAATCTATAGAAAACAAAAAGTATCATTTGTGTGGGTAAAAGGGCATGCCAACAATAAAGAAAACGAAAGATGCGATACTTTAGCAGTACAAGCGGCTGAGTCAAAAAACCTCCTTATTGACCAATGGTACGAAAATAATGTTGCAAATAAGGGTAGCTCTTTATTTTAGATCAAACTTAACTAGGTTTACAAACTCATTTATTCTAGCATCAACATCATCTTGAGTTATTTCAGTTAGCTTTTGTGTTCCAAATTTTTCTACACAAAAAGATGCCATAGCAGAACCATTAATCACAGCTCTTTTCATATTTTCAAATGAGATATCATTTGTTTTAGCTAAGTAGCCAATAAACCCACCAGCAAAACAATCCCCTGCTCCTGTTGGGTCAAAAACTTCTTCCAAAGGCAATGCTGGAGCAAAGAACACTTCTTTATTATTAAATAGCAAAGCACCATGCTCTCCTTTTTTAATAATCAAGTATTTTGGTCCCATTGCTAAAATAATTTTAGCTGCTTTTACCAAAGAGTACACTCCCGAAAGTTGTCTTGCCTCCTCATCATTTATTGTAAGTACATCAACCTCCTTCAATGCTTCTTTTAAATCGCCCATAAAAAGGTCCATCCAAAAATTCATAGTGTCTAAAACCACTAGTTTTGGCCTCTTTTTCATTTGATCTAGCACTTTTTTCTGCACGCTTGGCATCAAATTTCCTAACATTAAAAACTCTGATTCCTGAAATTTTTCTGGTACAATTGGATCAAAATTTTCTAAGACATTAAGCTGTGTCTCCAAAGTATCTCTAGTATTCATATCGTTATGATATTTTCCTGACCAAAAGAATGTTTTTTCTCCTTTTTTAATCTGAAGACCCTCAGTATCAACCGATTTGTCTTTCAGCATTTGTATTGCATCATTCGGAAAATCCTCCCCAACAACCGATACTAAATTCAATTTATCTGTAAAAAAAGAAGACGATAAACAGATGTAAGTTGCTGCTCCTCCTACTATTTTATCTGTCTTTCCAAAAGGCGTTTCTATTGCATCAAAAGCCACTGTTCCTACCACTAAAATACTCATATAATATTTTTCTGCAAATATATTTTATTATTTCAACCATTGTGTTATTTTTGCAGCCGTTTTAACAACACTCCTCCTTAGCTCAGCTGGTTAGAGCATCTGACTGTTAATCAGAGGGTCCTAGGTTCGAGTCCTAGAGGGGGAGCAACAAAAAGTCCAGCTATTAAGCTGGACTTTTTGCGTATTAACCAAAATTGTATTGCTATTTAAACCCTACTCTTTTGATTTCTATTTACTTACAATAACGCTATTTTCGTTTGTAATATTGTTTTTAAACTCAACTCCTTCAGCATTATAAACAATTACATTCTTTGATGTACATATCCATTTGTTGTCAAAATCATCAACATATAGATTATTTATCAATGCTTTCTTGTTTTTTAACTTGTGTTTTTCCCAATCTTCCCCATCAAAAGAAACAACTCCTCTTTGAGTACTTACCCAAATTCTATCATAGTCATCACAAACAATTGATTTTATAATGTTTGATTTTAAAGGTGTGTTCTTCTTATTAAACAACAACCAACCTTCATCCATAATAGTTACTATTCCTTTTTTTGTACCAATCCATTTTTTATTTTGATTATCAACTACAATACTCCAGATGTGATTGTTTGGAAGTTCCGAATTTTGAGTAGTGAAAACCCTCCAAATATTTTCTTTGTAACTGTAAAGTCCATTGTTTGTTCCCACCCAAATCTTTTCGTCATTATCAATATTTAGGCTTATAAAATCATCATCATTAATGCTGTTTTTTTCTTTACTAAGCACCACTTCAAATTCATTTTCGTACCTAACCAAACCTGATGAAGTTGCAATCCATACAATGTTATTGAGTACTTTTATCTGTCTTATTTTATTGGAAGGAAGGTTGCTACTAGCTGTTGTGTGAATTTCCCAATTATTGTTTTTTATAATCAACAAACCCTCAGTAGTTCCAATGTATTTTACATTGTTTTTTGTTTCAATACACAGGACTTTATTAGATGGTAATTTGCTGTTTTTGGTATTTAGTACGAACCATCTTGTTCCGTTATAACAAATCAATCCTTCAAGGGTTCCTATCCAGTTCAGACCTGTAATATCGGTTGCAATTGCGGTAATATTATTTTCAGGAATGGGAGAGTTTTTACTATCAAATAATTTATTGTGGTCTGTTTGAGAAAACAGCAAAAGTGGAAGGGATAATATTAGGGTTAATAAAGATTTCATAGTCGTTTTCCATATATTTATACTGAACGATTATGAATGATAATGGTTACAAAAAGTTAATTATTCTTTTTCTTAAACAACCTACTCTTTCCTTTTTTACTTTTTTTACCTACTTTCCTTCCATCTTTATATAGCACTAAATTCCACTTTGATTTTTTCTTGGGCTTATCAGTTTTTGAACTCCCATCAAAATCGGTACACGCTAATTTTGAGGTTCCGTTAAATGTTTTTTTTGTGCGACAGGAACTTAGCACTAAAACACTTAACAATATGATAATGATATATTTGTTTTTAAAATGTTTCACTTGGTAAAATTACTATTATTTTAGCCATATAAATTATGAAGAAAAAGAAAAAAACTAAAAAGTCTAGAAAAGGAGACTTTTCTACCTCAAAATTATTGGATTTAATTCTTGTTGTTTTCAGAGAAAATCCTTCCAAAAAATTAAATTATAAGCAAATTTCCAAAACATTAAAGATAAAGGAAATGGGTGTAAAAATTCAGATTATTGATGTGATGAAAGAAATGGTAATCTCCGGAACTTTAACTGAAGAACACAGAGGTTCTTTTAGATTATTAGAAAAAACATCAAACCTTGTTACAACTATTAAAAATACAAATAGCAGGGGTGCTTATGCTAATATTGATGAAGAAAATGAAGTGTTTATTCCTAAAGAATATGCACAATTTGCATTGGCTGGAGATGAAGTAGAAGTATTGCTTTTCCAAAAAAGAAAAAACAAACAAGAAGGAGAAGTTATTAAGGTTATAAAAAGAAGAAAGGAAGAATTTGTTGGTATAATTGACAATTCTTCTTCCAATTATTTTTTAATAGCAGACGATAAAAAAGTTTCCTTTGATGTTTTTATTCCTCCGAAAACAATAAAAAAAGAATACCTCAACAAAAAAGTAGTTGTAAAAATTGAGGGTTGGAATGATAAATATAAAAACCCTATCGGTAAAGTTGTGCAAGTTATTGGTGAAATTGATGACCATAATACTGAAATAAACTCCATTTTATATGATTATGGTTTTGCTCCTAAATTCCCTAAAAATGTAGAAAATGAAGCAAGTAAAATTGAAGAAACTATTTCCAAAGAAGAAATACAAAAACGATTAGACTTAAGAAAAACAACCACTTTTACGATTGACCCAAAAGATGCTAAAGATTTTGATGACGCATTATCTGTAAAAAAACTCAAAAATGGGAATTGGGAAATAGGCGTTCATATTGCTGATGTTTCGCATTATGTAACTAAGGGTGGTATTATCGATAAAGAAGCGATAGAGAGGGCTACATCCGTTTATTTGGTGGATAGAGTAATTCCTATGCTTCCTGAAGTACTTTCAAATAATATTTGTTCTTTAAAACCAAATGTTGATCGTTTAGCGTATTCTATTCTTTTTGAAATGGATGAAAAAGCAAATCTGCTTGACTATACAATTAACAAAACAGTTATTCATTCTGATGTGAGGTTTACCTACCAAACAGCACAAGATGTAATTGATAACAAAGAAGGAAAACTAGTTACAGAATTGTTATTGTTGGATAAATTATCAAAAATTTTACGCAAGAAAAGACAAGAAAATGGTTCTATTAATTTTGAAAGTAGTGAGGTAAAATTCATTTTGGATAAGGATAGTAATCCTATTGATGTTTATTTTAAAGAGAGTTTATCCACCAATAATTTGATTGAAGAGTTTATGTTATTAGCAAACAAAACAGTTGCGAAACATATCGGCTTCCCTAAAAAGGATGCTAAAACTTTTGTGTACAGAATTCATGATATTCCTGATAGTGATAGAATAACAACTTTAAATAATATTGTTAAAAAATTCGGACATTCTATAGATAATACTTCTACTCCTAAGTTATCTTCTTCTTTAAATAACTTACTAAAAAATGTAAAAGGTAAAAAGGAACAACAAATGGTAGAAACACTAACTATTCGTTCAATGGCAAAGGCGGTTTATACTACCAATAATATTGGTCATTATGGTTTGGCTTTTGATTATTATTCACACTTTACATCACCTATTAGGCGTTATCCTGATTTAATTGTACATAGGTTATTGGAACAATATATAAGTGGTGGAAATTCGGCAGATAAAGAAATAATTGAAAGAACATGTAAACACTGTTCGGAAATGGAAAAGATAGCCTCAACTGCTGAGCGTGATTCTATTAAATATATGCAAGTTAAATTCCTTAAAAATAAGATTGGAGAAGTTTTTGAAGGTATTATTTCAGGTGTTACAGAGTGGGGGATATATGTTGAAATTATAGCAAATAAATGTGAGGGATTAGTGAAGGTTAGTAGTATAAAAGATGATCATTATATTTATGATGAAAAAAAATATGCCCTAATTGGATACCGAACAAAAGTCAGTTACCAAATAGGGCAAAAAGTAAAAGTAAAAATCCAAAGAGCTGACTTAGAAAGAAAGCAAATGGATTTTATTTTAGTTTAATTATTCTTTTATTAGTTTTCTTGTTTCTTTCCAATCACTACCTTCAAACTTAAGTTGGTACATTCCTTTAGAAAGGTTTGAAATATTTAAATATTCTTTATTTGAAACTTTATTTTCTAACACTAAACTTCCGTTAATATCATATATTTTAACAAGAGTATTATCCTCTTTTAGGTTTGAAATATAAATATTATCAGTTGCAGGATTAGGATAAATATTAACTCTATCTGGTCCGTTTAATTCTATTCCTGTTGAAGTTATTGGACAAGCACTATAACCAATAGCAACTGCATTATTTATTGTAGATGATGATGCATTATCAATTCTATTGTAATTATCCAATAACATTCCTATAATATGTATTTGTGATTGATCCCAAGAAGGATCTAAAGTAAATTCATAACAAATAGTTTCTGTGTCACCTGAAATGTAAGATGTAGTACTTAATGGTTCTCCTGTAAAAGATGGAGAAATTCCTCTAGCAACATGACGATAAATCATTTGCCAATCAGGGACTGATGATGGTTTTACATTCCAATCCGTTCCATCAACATCTATTAAAGAATTTCCTCCACTGTAAGAATTAGATTGATAATATTGAGGACCAGTACCTGTAACTGAATCTTCAACTAAAACACATGCTAATTTATAATTTCCATTAATTGTATTTTGAATATCAACAGTAAGTGATACTTTTAAAATATTACCGTTTAATTCTGCACCATTAGTAATTATTCCATTTGGAGCTATTACTATTCTTTGTAAAAAATCTTGTTTAAAATTAGAAGGATCTATATCAGTACCTCTATCCACAATACCACTAGGATATCCTGAAATATAACTACCTAATCCTAAATCATAAACAACATCTGTCATAGGATCTCCATTATGTACAGCAATCCCTTGCCAATACCCTTCATAATCTTTATCCATCCAATTAAGTGCTACAGCACCTCTAGGACACCAACCACACCAAGTTCCTGTTGCTTCTTCACCTATAACCAATTTTCCAGGTGCTGGTATAATAGCTTCAATTTGTGTAGTCATACTATCATCATTAGGATTATCATCTTGTCCTAAACCATTTACATTATAAACAGTTGCAATACCAGGATTAGTACCTCCTAACAAAGAAATAGTATTTATAAAATTAACTTGATATACATCAGTTGTTGTTAAATTAACTCCCGTAATATTTTCAGTAATTATTGTTCCATTATAATCAAAATCAACATCAAAAGATGTAATATTATTTATTCCTAAATTTCTTACTTCTACTGAAGGATTTCTTGTTTGACCAGCTAAACCAGTTATTGCTGTAATATTAGAAATTTGTGCATTCAAAGTATCTAATTGCGCAGGAGTGTAAGTATAACAAATATCATCTACATAATAATCATTTCCTATAGTTGGATATAAATTAAGAGAAGAAATTTTATTTGATGTATTAGAAAATGATCCTAATAATAAATTATCAATATATACTTCCCAAATATTTTGTGTTAAATTTATATCTATTTTAAATTCAAACCATTGATTTAAAGGATATGTAGAAGTTATAAAAACTACTGCATTAGTTCCACCATCAATAATTATTGTTCCAGTACTATCCATAGTGATATTTAATGACCAAATTCCTACAGTTCCTAAACTGGCATTTGTAACATAAGGCTCTGCTTGTATATTTAAATATGCTGATGATGTAACAAATAAATCTGTTATTAACTCAAAATCACCTGTTATATAAGGAATTCCTGAACCAAAAGGTAATATAATATCAGATGGACCACCAGCTGTTCCTCCATTTAAATATAATGAATTCATTCCACTAGATGAATTAATATTACTTACAAATGCATCATCTGCACAAGGAGTTGTTGGGCATGGGGTCATTATTGATCCCCATGTTTCCCAAATTGGGGAGGTTAATGCAATAGGATCTCCAATTAAGTAGCCTTCAAAATCATCACAGAAAGTAACTTGCTGTGCATTTATTGTTCCTACCAAAAATAAGGCAGTACAAAGTGTAAAAATATTTTTCATAATTAAGTTTTTATTGAAGTGTAAAAGTATCAAAATTTATTTAAAAGTTAAATTTAGTTTTTAGTATATATAATTATATAAGTTTAATTTATTTTAATAAATAAAAGAAAGATGTATTATATGTATACTTGTTAGTTTGGTTGATAAATTTTTTTAGTAAAAATAGGATTAGTTATTTGTAAATACTAATTGACAACTTGTGAGTAAATTTGTTAATTATTATATTTTTAAAATCAATTACTTAAGTAATATATTAACAAATAAATTAATATGTTAATAAGCTAAATACACAGCTATTTTTTAATAAATAAACCTATTTTTACAAGCATTAAAAGTTAATAAATATACTTAAAACTAAAATGCAAAATAAAACATCTTTAATAGGTTTTAAATTTTGAAATTTTGGTAGTAAAATTTATAAAATACAATAGGTAAGGTTATTATTTTTAATTAATCATTTATCAACAATTATAAAATTAAGATTATTAATAACTCAAAAACACTTACTAGAGTAAACTTTATAAATACTAACACACTGTTAAAAAAATAAATTATGAAAATAGGATTAGCATGCGACCATGCAGGATTTGATTACAAAGAACAATTAAAACACTACTTATCTAGTAAAATTAATACTATTACTGATTTTGGATGCTATTCATTAGAGAGTGTTGATTACCCAGATTTTGCACATAAATTAGCAGAATCTATTGAAAAAAATGAGAATGAACTGGGTATTCAATTTTGCGGAACGGGTAATGGTATTAATATGTCAGCTAACAAACATCAAGGTATTCGTGCAGCACTTTGTTGGAATTCTCATATTGCAGAACAGTCCCGTTTACATAATAATGCAAATATACTAACTATGCCTGCTCGCCATTTAAAATGGGAGGAAGTTATAGTAATTGTTGATACTTTTTTAAGTACTCAATTTGAAGGAGGAAGACATCAAACAAGAGTGAATAAAATAGCATGTTGTTAAAAATATAATATATGAAAACTACTCCTAAAAAATTAGATTGGGAATTTGGAAAAGTAAATGGATTTTGTGGAAAAACTTTACTAGATAAAGAAAATGGAGGACTTAAATTAGTTAAAGTTTTACCATTAGCAGATTACCCTATTCATCAACATCCTAATAAAACAGAGTTTATATATATATTAGAAGGTAACCCAATAATTACGATTGGAGAAAAGAAATACATTTCCGAAATAGGAAATTTTTTTACATTACCAAAATCAGTAAACCACAGTATAAAAAAAGGAAGTAAATCAAGCGAATGCTTGTTAATAGTAGGAGTAATTAAAGAATAAAACAATGAATAAATTACTTATCCTTTTTATAGGATTAACAACCACAGCATTTTCACAAGACAATATAAAGTTTGCTGAAACTATAAATATTATAGATTTAGAAAAGCACCTCACTATACTTGCTTCTGATTCTATGGAAGGAAGAGAAACAGGTAAAAAAGGACAAAAAATGGCTGCTGATTATATAATGAATCATTTTAAATCCATTGGAATTCCTCCTTATAAAGGAAAAAAATACTATCAAAAATTTAGAGTAAAATCAGGAAGACACATGTGTAAATGTGATGATTGTGATGTGAATTTTGTGAAGAAATTATTTGGTAAAAGGAAGTGGATAAAAGGAGAAAATGTGTTGGGTTATATTGAGGGTACCGACTTAAAAGATGAACTTATTATTATCACTGCACATTACGATCATTTAGGAATACATGATAGTTTGGTTTTTAATGGAGCGGATGATGATGGCTCAGGAACGGTAGCAATATTGGAAATAGCAGAAGCATTTATGTTGGCTAAAAAAGCAGGAAACGGACCAAGAAGATCAGTACTTATTATGCCGGTTTCAGGAGAAGAAAAAGGATTATTAGGAAGTAAATATTATACCGACCATCCTATTTATCCACTTGAAAATACAGTTGCAAATCTTAATATTGATATGATTGGAAGGCTGGACGATTGGCATAAAACTGGAGATTATGTATATTTAATTGGTGCAGATATGTTAAGTCAAGAACTACATGATATAAGTGAAATGGTAAATAAAGAATATATAGGTTTGGATTTAGATTATACTTTTAATGCAGAGGATGACCCAAATAGATACTATTACCGTTCTGACCATTATAATTTTGCTAAGAATAATATTCCTGTAATTTTCTATTTTAATGGTGTACATGAAGACTACCATAAAATTACCGACACAGTTGATAAAATTGATTTTAAAAAAGTAGAGACAATTACGCGTTTGGTGTTTTTAACGGCTTGGGAATTAGCTAATAGAGATGAAAGAATTGTATTGGATGAAGTTGAAAATTAAGATTTAACTATCTTAAATTTTTGATTATTATATTCTAAAATATAGACACCTGTTTTTAAGTAAGAAATATCAATTTCATCAGAATTTAAAATTTCAGTTTTCAATATTTTACCATTTACACCTATAATAGCGTAAGGTTTGTTTTCGCTCAATACTCCTTTTAAAATAATTGTATTATTTGAAGGATTAGGATAGATAACAATATCAGTATTATAATTATTTATACTAGTTGTAGTTTTACAAATAATATTGGTTTCATAACCTGATGCCGTAATAGGTGTGTCTAATAACAAAGGACAATAGCAAGGGTCTTCAGTCAAATATTTTTTCAACCAAGATAAAGCCATTCTCCCCACTTCTCCCTGCCCACCTGAAGGGCTATTCGCAACTGTATGTCCCCCTAAATTTACTTCATAAATTAATTTATCGGTTGTGCTTGGGGTGTAATTATAATGTACATTAGCATGAGTGATCGGAGGGGCTATCGCATCAATTTCTCCACTAAATAAAATAATAGGGACAGTTTGATTTAACAAAAAAGAAGATGCTTGTGCAGGATCAATCCAAGGACATAAAGCAATTATTGCTTTAATAGTTGAATCTTCTACAGCTGCTAATTGCGCTCCACCCCCACCCATTGACCAACCTCCTAGAGCTACTAGATTAGTATCTAACTTATTGAATAATGGTGAATTTACTCTTGTGTTTTCGGCTTTCAAACTAATTAAAGCATCTTGTAGAGCCTCTTTCCTATCATTTACTAAATCAAATAGACTATTAGTCCCTATTGTCATACAAACTATACCGTGTGAAGCTAAAAAAGGACCCCAATCCTGAATACTTGATTCAGGGGTTGAATAGCCAGGAATGATAAGAATACTTGCCAAAATTCCAGCTGTATTTTCAGGATAGTAAATTGTAGAACCATAATAATCATTTCCATCTCTTATACCGTCAGCCTCTTGGTAGGTGGAAACAGAATTTATTCCAGTATTTGTTGCTGAACTTATCGTTACGTCACTACAATCAGTAGTATTTTGTGCGAATGAAAAAACAGAAATTAATAATAAGAAAGCAAGTGTAATATTTTGAGATATATTCATTTCTCAAAACTACAAAAATTAAAAGCCCCACTCGAAAGAGCAGGGCTTTTAATAAAACTAATAAAATAGTTTGTGTTTATAAATCAAACTTAATACCTTGTGCTAAAGGTAATTCAGTAGTATAATTAATTGTAGTTGTTTGTCTTCTCATGTAAATTTTCCAAGCATCAGAACCACTTTCTCTTCCCCCACCTGTTTCTTTTTCACCACCAAAAGCACCACCAATTTCAGCTCCTGAAGTACCAATATTTACATTTGAAATACCACAATCACTACCAGCAGTAGAAAGGAATTTTTCAG
>Ga0308011_10000721_pt1 | contig 16777 bp, 23 predicted proteins | sample Neamet177_FD_203144 | JGI IMG/M metagenome (GOLD analysis project Ga0308011, IMG submission 203144) | Marine microbial communities from water near the shore, Antarctic Ocean - #177 | ecosystem: Environmental > Aquatic > Marine > Unclassified | place: Southern Ocean | collected 2014-07-25 | reverse complement strand
CAACAACAGTGGTAAGTTTGTTATTGGTTATCAAGATCAGGGCAATTCTGCTTATGGTACAGCGATCATAGGGACTATAAGTGGCACTTCAATAAGTTATGGTAGTGAGAGTGTATTTAACTCAGCGGATACTAGGTACTTATCCCTATCCTTCGACCCCGACACCAGTGATAAGTTTGTTGTTGTTTACCATGATAATGGTAATAACTATTATGGTACAGCTATTGTAGGTAATGTAAGTGGTACTTCAATTAGCTTTGGGTCTGAATTTGTATTTAACTCAGCGAATACGGGTGAGACTTCCATATCCTTTTATCTTAATAACAGTGGTAAGTTTGTAATTTCTTATAGGGATGGTGGCAATTCTAATTACGGAACAGCTATTGTAGGTACGATCAGTGGTACTTCAATTAGCTTTGGGTCTGAATTTGTATTTAACTCAGGGGCTACCAATTACATCTCATCATCCTTTGACCCCAATAGCAGTGGTAAGTTTGTAGTTTGTTATAGGGATGGTGGCAATTCCAATTATGGTACAGCTATTGTAGGGCAAGTATCTACATTAGCAACCAACCTAACCTCAACCAACTTCATAGGTATCACAGACGCAGCCATTGCATCAGGTGCTACAGGCAGCGTGACTGTCAAGGGTGGGGTGGCGGCTGGACTTGCTGGCGGCACTTTTGCGGTAACAGTAGCTAATGCTGGTTCGGGTAATAGGTATTACATAAATGGTGTTTTACAGCAAACGCTTAATCTCAGAGAAGGGTTCACTTACAAGTTTGATCAATCAGCGTCTAGTAATAGTGGACACCCATTTAGATTCTCAACCACGGCCAACGGAACTCATGCTGGCGGCTCTGAATACACGACTGGAGTTACGACCTCTGGAACGCCCGGTAATGCTGGCGCGTACACTCAAATAGTTGTAGCTGCCAGTGCGCCTACTCTTTACTACTACTGTACTAATCACAGCCTAATGGGTGGGCAGGCCAACACCCTTGCAGCCTTTGTTCCTAACTCTGTGTATTACGTACAAGCAGATGGAGCAATATCAACAGTATCAACTTCACCAGCCGTAAATATCGGCAAAGCAATATCAGCAACTTCATTAATTCTTAAAGGGTAAATCTAATGCAAACAATTACACAAAATACAGGAAACGTCAGCGCCTACACATTTGCAGACGATGCAACTCTGACTGCCTCTGCCGACAATATTACTACACCCGATTTTATTATTGGTGATATGAATAGTGGCAACGCTACTATCCACACTGGCGTTACAGCACCCGATGGTTGGCAAGGTGGAAAGCACACTTATGACGGCAGTGCATGGGGAAATGTTGCTGGTTGGGTTGACCCAAAAGTCGCGCAAATCGCAGAACTACAAGCACAGATTGATGCACTGAACGCGTAGGTAAATTTATGAGCCTTTATGGAAATATTGCAGCTAAGAAAAAACGCATTAAAGCTGGCTCTGGCGAAACAATGAAAAAAGCAGGGGCTAAAGGTAGGCCCACCGCTAATGATTTCAGGCAAGCCGCAAAGACAGCAAAGCCAGTTAAAAAAGCTAAGAAGAAATAGGATTAACGATGCCATTATTACAACTTGATATTCCAGCAGGCATTTATCGCAATGGCACTGACTTGCAAAGCCAAGGGCGTTGGCGTGACAGTAATCTTGTGCGCTGGCATGACGGGACAATGCAACCCATTCAAGGCTGGCGTATACGCTCTGCGACAGCAACGGCAAACATTCCTCGCTCATTAAAGATATGGATTGATAATTCTAATAATCGCTGGATTGCAGCAGGCACTTTTCAAAACCTGTACGTTTATAATGATGATTCGGCTCAATACAACATAACGCCCTCAAACTTAACGGCTGGTTCTGAGACTGCAATTGACTCAACTAGTTTCGGTGGTGGCTCGTATGGCAATGACCCTTATGGTGAACCAAGGCCCGAATCTACTTTAGGTGTTCCAGCAACTACCTGGTCACTCGACCAATGGGGCCAATACTTACTTGCCTGCTCTAATGCAGACGGCAAAATATATGAGTGGCAATTAAGCACAAGCACGATTGCAGCAGTGTTAAGTAACGCGCCAACTGGCAATACGGCAATCATGGTAACTGATGAACGCTTTGTATTTGCATTAGGTGCAGGCGGCAACCCTCGTAAAATACAATGGTCAGATCGTGAAAATAACAATCTGTGGGCTGCGGCAGCAACCAATGAGGCTGGTTCAATCGAATTACAAACGTCTGGCGTAATCCAGTGCGGTGTTCGCGTACAGAACCAAGCGTTGATTTTGACCACTACAGACGCGCACACAGCGACTTACTCAGGCCCACCCTATGTGTATGGGGTTGAACGCGTAGGCACTTCCTGCGGCTGTGTAAGCGCGCAGGGGGTTGCTGTAGTTGATATGGGCGCAGTATGGATGGGACGGGAATCATTCTTTGTTTATTCGGGCGGTACTGTTCAAGAATTGGCTTCTGATGTTTCTGATTACATTTACAGTGATATTAACGTGGCTCAAATGAGCAAGATTGTTGCTGTATCCAATGCCAAGTTTAGTGAGATACGATGGTTCTATCCATCTGCTGAATCGACAGAAAATAATCGTTACATTTCATTTAACTATCAAGAAAACACTTGGACGATTGGGCAAATCGCTAGAACTGCTGCGGCTGATGCTGGTGTTTATCGTTATCCAATTTACGCAAGCCCAACCGACAAGAAATTATACGAGCATGAAATAGGGTTCAATTACGATACCCTAACGCCCTTTGCTGAAACAGGCCCAATCATCTTGGGAACAGGCGATAATGTAATGTCGGTCACTCAGCTAATACCTGATGAACGCAATCAAGGGGACGTTAAGGCCACATTAAAGACACGCTTTTACCCCAATGATACTGAACGCAGTTATGGGCCGTTTACAATGACTAACCCTGTTTCATTACGGCTAACAGGTAGGCAAGTTCGATTGCGAATAGACACGTTTGTACCTGGTGATTGGCGCGTAGGTATTAATCGCCTAGAAGTTAAAGCAGGAGGTAATCGTTGAGTATTCAGATGCCACCAAAACCAACGGGCAATAGTTGGAACAATTATGCACAGAGACTAAGTGATTATCTATTACAGGTTAGATCACAATTACGGCATAAATCTTCAACTGATTCAGCGACAGAAAACGGTATTTTATTGTGGGACACAACAGGCTACCCCGTAGTTTCAAACAATAATACATTTGTGGGCGTGGAATTAAAGTCGCCTGGTTACACTGTGGCAGCATTACCTACAGGTGTAGTGGGGCAAAGAGAATATGTTACTGACGCATCTTCACCTAGTTTTGGTGCAGCAGTTTCAGGTGGCGGTTCAGTGGTGATTCCTGTGTTTAAAAATGCTTCTGCTTGGGTCGTGGGTTAAACATGAATGAGCTAGAAAGATGCAGAGGTTGGATAGAAAGTGCCCTTGAATATGGTGGCGGTACGCACACTTTTGAAGATGTGAAATGTGGTATAATCGAAGGTAAATCACAGCTATGGCCTGCGGCTAATTCCTGCCTTGTGACAGAGATAACGAAGCACCCACAAAAGAAAGTTTTACACATATTTTTAGGTGGTGGAGATTTAGAAGAAATTAAGTCAATGCAGCCAGATGTAATAGCATGGGCAAAGTCTCAAGATTGTGAAAGTTTAACTATGACAGGTCGAAAAGGCTGGTCTAAAGCATTAGCAGATATTGGCTGGAAATCACAGTTAGTTCTATTAGAAAAGAGGTTTTAAGAATGTCAAAAGGCGGCACGACAAGTACAGGTTCATCAACTGAAATACCTCAATGGGTGCAAGACGCTGGACGCAAGCAATATCAGACGGGTACTGAACTAGGACAAATAGGTTACACACCCTATTATGGTGCTGATGTTGCCGCATTTAATCCAATGCAAGAATCAGCTTTTCGATCTACTGGAACTGCGGCTGATGCGTTTGGTATGGGGCCAGCGTCCACAGTGCCTAGTGGAGCCACTTTTGGCCCTCACTCACCTACTTGGGCGACAGATGGTATTCAAGCACCTACTACTTACAAAGGCGGTATTAGAGGCTATTCGGGTATGCCAATGTATACAGAGGCGTTAAATACGTTAGAGCAGCAACGTCCGTTCCAGAAACAGCAACTTGAACAACAGTTCATTGACCCAACAACAGGGTTAACGCCCGAAGGTCGTAAAATTCAAGACATTAATTCTCTATACAACGAAGCATTTGGTCGCAATGTTGGGCTAGAAGGTGTTTCTGCATACTTGCCTTTGGTTCAACAGGGCATGACTAATAACGAATTACGCAGAATTTTATACGATAGCCCAGAAGCGAAGGCATTAGGAAAATCGTCATTAGGAGCACCCATCGAGATAGGTGTAGGTGGTGGTTTGCTAGGTGGCTCACCATATGTTCCTCCAGCCTTAGTTTCTGGCTCTAGCGGTATTTTAGATTCTATTTCAGGCACAGGCGCAACAGTGGCTAATACAGGCTCAGCAGTGGTTGACTCAAACTCAGCAGTGGTTGACTCAAACTCAGCAGTGGTTGATGCGGCAGTAACTATCGTTAGTCAAGTTACAAACGCTGACGGCACTGTTACAACAACCTATTCTGACGGCACTGTGAAAACCACAGGCACATCAACAGACATAAATACTGGTACTGGTACGGCAGTAACTATCGTTAGTCAAGTTACAAACGCTGATGGTACAGTAACAACAACTTATTCTGACGGCACTGTAGAAACTACAGGAACACCAACAGTGGCTGATGTGGCATCAGGCCAGCAGATGATCGGTGACACACTAACTGATACTGATATTTCTACAGCAACACCTAGCACGTTCGATCTTTATGGCTCACAGATTGAACAGTTAATGCCCATCTATCAACAAGAGTTAGGTCGCGGAATACAAGACCCTGCGGCATTAGCATTTTATGGTGATATGTTAAAAAATGGCGTTTCTCCTGATGAAATACGCAGGCAAATCGCTGGCAGTTCAGAAGGTCAAGGTTTTGTAACTCCAGCAGAACAAGCAGCTATTAACGCTCAAAACTTAGGCTTTGGCGCAAGTTCAGTAACGGGTAATGCTTTTGATGATGCGGCTCAAATTAAAGCAATGAATGAACTTCTTGAAAAAAACCAAGCAACGCGATTAAACATTGTTGGCCCTCGCACAGATTATGATAACGATTTAATGAACGTATTTAGAGGCGCAGAAGAATATAGGCAAGGGTTTGTAAACGATTTAAGCGGTTTGCTAGGTTCATTAACTGGGCAAAGCACTTTAAATACAAACATACCTGTTACAGATTTAAGTACCTCTGTTAATACTAATAACAACGCACTCGATCAATTTGTAAATTTTGATACGTTAGACCGAAGAATAAAAGATTATGAAAATAGATTTGTAAGCCCTTATTGATTAATTTTTTACGCAAACAAATGTTAGTAAGCATACTTTTTAATGTGAATAAAGTAGCAAAGGATTAAATTATGGCAGGCTCATCTACGGGCAATACTGTTGCTCAAAAAGGTACAGGAATAGGTCAAGGGCCATACCCTGTTAACCAAAATATTTATCAGCAATCACAGCAAGGTTTAGCTAGAGCTAATCAAGCGACTAACGCTGGTACTCAGTTTAGCCCAATGGCGATTACTGCGCCCAGTGCTGCAACAATGAATCAGTATTTAAATCCGTATGAAACGGGTGTGATAGACACAAACCTTGCTGACATTGAACGATCACGGCTTCTTGCTCAGAACAACATGGGCGCACAGGCCACAGCCGCTAACGCTTTTGGTGGCGCAAGGCATGGTATTGCAGAATCAGAGACTAATCGTGGCTTTGCAGATCGTGCAGCCGCTATGTCAGGTCAGTTAAGGCAGCAAGGTTATAACAACTCACAGCAAATGGCACGACAAGCGCAGATGCAGAACCAGCAGGCCCAGTTACAAGGCCAGCAGCAGCGCATGGGTGCAGCTAGTCAGTTAGGCACTTTGTCTAACTTAGGCTTTGGTATGGGCCAACAGATTGACGCTCAAATGCAGAATCAAGGGCTACAACAGCAAGCGGTTCAACAAGCGGTGATTGATGCAGCTAAAGCTAGATACGCAGGCTATACAGCACAACCAAACCAAGCATTAAACATGCCATTACAAGCGTTAGGTGCTGCTCCTTACAATACAAGCACGAATCAAACCCAAGGGTATTCGCCTGGTTTATTTGATTACTTAACACTTGCAGCAGGGCTTTAATTATGGGCTTATTAGATAGTATTGGCGGTTACTTAGGGAATGAAGAAAATCGTTTAAGGCTGGCCTCTGGGTTTAACAACATGAGTGGCAACCCTAACGCTGGAAACATTCAAACTGGTATTAACCAGCGTCTTAAAGGTTTGAGTGATGACCGCAAGCTAAAGACTGCTAATGATTTGGCAAATGATACATTAAAACGTCATACAAATATGGCCTTACAAATACTAGGAAACAAATTCCCAGAAATATCACAATTATTAACAAGCGGCCTTTTAACGCCTAAACAAGCTATTGATGAATCTAAAAAGCCGCCAGCCGAAAGGAAAATGTTTAAAGGTGCTGATAATTTTAATTATTACGAAGATGATAGAAGTCGAGTATTACCTGACTTGGTATTGCCGCCAGAAAAAGAGGGTGAACTTGTTAGACAATATAGGCTTGCTCAGGAGCAAAATTATAAAGGTACTTTTATTGACTTTAAAACAGCTATTGCAAGAGCAGGGGCCAACCAAGTTAGTATAGATAATAGAACAGGTTCAACGATTGCACCAGCAAAACCACCTAACGGCATGACTAACGTAACTGATATAGAAACTGGTGTTGTTACGCAAGTACCAATTAAAGGCGGTGTGGTTGATATTGCAGCTCAAAAACAAGTAACAAATGCAAACAATGCGTTAGAAACTATTGATAGTGCTTTAAATCACCCTGGTTTAAATGCTGCTGTTGGCTCAATAGATTCTAAGTTTGTCAGCCTTTCGCCTGATGCGGTTGCTTTTGAAGCATACCACGACCAGATCAAAGGTAAGGCGTTTTTGGCAGCGTTTGAATCATTGAAAGGTGGTGGTCAAATTACAGAGGTTGAAGGTTTAAAAGCAGAACAAGCCACGGCTCGTTTAAATTTAGCGCAAGATGAAGAGGACTATAAAAAGGCTCTTATGGATTTAAAAAGCGTTATTAATGATGTCTTAAAACGAAACCAAAATGTATTAGGTTCTATACCAGCCAGCAATAATGCTGACCCATTAGGTTTAAGGGAATAGCAATGTCTTTACAGGATATTAGAAATAAGTTTCCGCAATACGATGATATTTCAGATGGTGATTTAGCATATAAACTTTATGCCAAAAGTTACTCAGATATGCCTATGGGTCAATTTGCAGATCAAATAAATTTATCGCGTGATGAATTTTCTTTTATGATTGCTTCTGCTAGAAAAGCTGGCTATTCCCCAACTTCAAGAACGCAATCAAAAGATAGGGTTATTGAAGATTTAAACGGGACGGGTATTTTAAGGTCGGCTATTCAAACTGCTACAGTTGGCGGTGCTGATGAAATAGTAGGAGGTGGTGCAGCACTTGTTCGCAAGTTGATGGGTGATGAACGCCCTATTGGTGAAATATACACTCAAGAACAGCAGGCAGAGGAGGCTAGGCTTAATCAGTATCGTAAAACTGACCCTGTTAAAGCTGGCATAGCTGAATTTGCAGGCGGTATGCTGGCTCCACTTGGCGTTGTTAAAAATGCTAAACAAGCTTTGGCTGCTGGTGCAGGCGTGGGCGGTCTAACAGGATTTTTATCTGGTGAAAATGGAAACAGATTAAAGTCTGCTGGTTATGGTGCTTTGTTTGGTGGCTTGCTTGGCCCTGCTGCCTATAAAGGTGGAGAACTTGCTGCTAGTTCTTTTGGTAAGGCTTTACAGAATAGGGCTAAGAAGTTAGCTACGGCTGGCGCACCTACTGCTTCCCAGTTAAAAAAAGAAGCTGATGAAGCCTATCAAATTGCTAAAGATAGCGGTGTTGTTATTGACCCCGATCAATTCAATAGTTTTGTAGACAGTGTTATTAAGTCTGTATCAGGAAAATCTAGGGTTCAGCAAGAAGCTGTTGATACATTGATGCCTAAAATGAAAACAGTTAAAAATATGCTAGAGGGCAGTGTAGGTGAGCAATTAGGTCTTGATGATCTTGAAGCATTGCGCAGGATTGCAAAAATACCAGCAGGGGATATAACTAACCCAGATCAGCAAAGAATGGCTATGACAATTGTTAATGCCATTGATGATTTGATGGAAAACATCGACCCAAAACAAATGCAAGGCGATTTATTTCAAAAGCAGCTTAAAGAATCCGTTGGTGGTGCATTTAAAGATGCTAGGTCAATGTGGGGTAAGTTACGCAAGACCGAGCAAATAGATGAACTTTTACTTAACGCTGGCACTTATGCTGGCGGTCTTGAAAGCGGCATTAAAAACCAATTAAATACAATTTTAAAAAGTGATAAAAAGAAACGGGGTTTTACTAAATCAGAGTTGGATATGATGCGCGAAATTACACAAGGTACACCATTGGGTAATCTTGCAGGGTCAGTTAGTCAAATGGGGTTATCGGCTACAGGTGGGCGCAATGTATTAAGCGCAGGCACAGGAATGGCAGCAGGCGGTACGGCTGGATTTGTTATTGGTGGCCCTGTTGGTGCTGCTATTGGTGCAGGAGCAGAATTAACGGCTGCTACAGCATTAAAGTATGTTCGTGAAAAAAGCATGGAACAGCAAGTAAAAATACTGCGAGATTTAATTGCTTCTGGTCAAGTTGATAAGTTTGCTAATCAAGCTCCCGAAGCCTTTGCAGTAATTCAGCAAGCGGTACAAAAGATAGGCCAAAGCACCATAATAAACAACACACCAGAATTGCAGCGCACACAGCCTCGCGGCTTATTATCGCAATAATAGGACTAAATAATGCCACAAATGAAAGAAGATGAAATCCAAGGCGCAGTAAAAGCCGCGATAGAGGCCGCTATTGATTACGTTGATTCAGACATTAGAGATCAGCGAGAACGCGCTCAAAAGTATTTTGATGGTGCAGTAGACCTTAGTCACGAACAGGGCCGATCTAAGGTTGTTTCAACTAAAGTGCGTGATGTAGTGCGCGGTGCAAAGCCTGGTTTAATGCGTGTGTTTCTGACTAACGATAAGTTTGTTGAGTTTACACCCAAAGGCCCAGAGGACGTTCAAAATGCCGAACAAGCCACAGCATATACTCATTGGGTGTTTAACAAGGTTGGTGGGTATAACGTATTAAGTAATGCGATACATGATTCATTAGTTAAGAAAGTCGGCATAGTAAAGGTGTGGTGGAATAACGAGACTATTGCAGAATCGCACACCTATGAAAATTTGTCAGATGAAGAAGTTGAAATGCTACTGTCTGACGATGAGGTTGAAATCGTTGAACACTTGCAAGAGATAGAAATGGAAATGGACGAAATGGGCATGGAAATGTCTCGCAATGTTCATTCAATGTTAATTTCTCACAAGCGAGAAGAGGGGGAAATGGTCATTGAGGGTATCCCCCCAGAAGAATTCTTTATTGACGGGACTGCAAAGTCGATTGACGATGCTTACATTGTCTGCCATAAATCTGAAAAATATGCAGGCGATTTGGTCGCAATGGGATTTGACCAAGACATTATTGATGGTTTAGCTGGAGAAGAGGACGAATCATTAAGTGATGAAGAAAGTTTGTTACGTTTTGGAACCAGCATTGATACGTCAAATAACACTGTAAATGACCCATCCATGCGTGTCGTTGTAGTTACTGAGGCATATTTAAAAATAGACATTGAAGGTGATGGTGTACCCACTTTACACAAGTTTTTATGTGGCGGCACTAACTACGAAATATTAGAGCAAGAGCCTTGGGATAAAGCCCCGTTTGCTGATTTCCATGTTGACCCAGAACCACACGCATTTTATGGAAGATCACTTGCTGAATTAGTGATGAACGATCAGGACACAACCACTAGCGTATTACGCGGCATACTAGATAACGTGGCCTTGGTAAACACGCCCAGATTAGAAGTTAATGAAGATTTGGTGGAAATGGACGATGTGCTTAATAACGAGATTGGCGCAATCATTCGAAGTGAGCAAATAGGGTCAGTAAACCCCCTTGTAGTGCCTTTTGTAGCTGGTTCCACACTACCAGCACTCCAATACTTAGATATGCTCGTAGAAGAGAAAACAGGTATCTCTAAGATGAGTATGGGCCTTAACGCAGACGCCTTGCAGAACACGACAGCCACAGGCGCAGCATTGACGGCTCAAGCCAGCGCAGGCCATGTAGAGGTTATGGCTAGAAACCTCGCAGAAGGCATGAAACGATTATTCCAACTCATGCTACACGTTTCCATCAAAAACAGCCCAGATGAGCAAATGATGCGTCTTAACGGGGAGTTTATACCTGTTGACCCTAGTGTTTGGGATTCTGGCATGGATATGGAAATCAATGTTGGCCTTGGTACTGGCAAAGAGGACGTTAAAGCTGCCGCACTAATGCAAACATTCCAAACTCAGCAGCAGATATGGCAAACCTACGGAGCGCAAAATGGCTTAGTTTCCATGACTCAAATGCGAAACACATTGTCGGATATGTTGGCTTTGAGCGGTCTTAAAAATGCTGACCGCTATTATGCCCCAATGACGCCTGAAAAAGAGCAGCAGTTAATGGCTCAAATGGCACAACAAGCCCAACAAGAAGCTGCTATGGCTCAACAGCAAGGTGACCCAATGGCACAGGCATTGATTGAATCTGAGCAGATAAAAGCGCAAGCGCGTATGCAGGGCGATCAAATGAAAATGCAGGGCAAGATGCAAGCCGACAACATTAAGATGCAAGCCAATATGCAAGTTAAAGCAGCTGAAATGCAGTCAGCACAGGGCAAAGAACTGGCTGATTTACAACTTAAATATCGTGAATTACAAACTGGTGATGACCTGAACCGAGATAAAATGAACCAGGAACTATTAATTGAAGCCGCTAAAATCTTAGGACAATACGGCACAGCAGTCGATGTTGAACGTGTTAGAGCCATGCAAGCGGCTCCCAGATTAGGCAATGTGCAATGATTTTAAAATCACAGGCTGAAAATTTGTTAGCTAATGAGACTTTTTTGGAAGTTTTTGTTAGTCTACGAACAAATCAGTGTAATGTTTTCTTACATTCTAAAACTGATGAAGTAGAAAAAAGAGAAGAAGCCCATAACTTATTACGAGCTTTAAATGAATTTGAGAATATTTTGAAACGGGCAATTACCGATCAAGATTTTCGAGATAAACGCAGCAAATAAAGGATAGCACCGATTATGGAATCGACTACCGAGTTAAGCATGGAAAATGCAGTTGAGGCGTTAATGGCTCAAGAGCCAGAAGTTGCCGAAGTTGAAACTACCGATACCGAAGTGGGTGAAGTAGAAGAAAACGAGGTTGAAGAGGCTGACGTTGAAGATTCAGATGATGCAGATGATGCAGATGAAGATGAATACGAAAGTGACGAAGGTGAGATCGAATCCGATGAACAAGCCGAGCAAGAAGAACCTGATACTTTTACTATCAAAGTCGATGGTAAGGACGTATCAGTAACTCTTGATGCTCTAAAGCAAAGTTATTCTGGACAAGCTTACATTCAAAATGGCATGAAACAAGCTGCTGAACAGCGCAAACAAGCGGAAGAGGCTTTTAACAGTCTCAACCAACAGCGAGCGCAACTTGATCAGTATGCACAAAAACTTAGTCAGAACGGCTTAGTGGCAAAACCTGCTTCTCCCTCAAGAGAATTATTTACAAATGACCCTTTAGGTTACTTGGATGCCGACCTTGAGTATCGAGAAAAAATGGAATTGTATCAAGCCGATCAAAACCAGTTACAGCACAACCATCAGGAATTGCAAAAGGCGCAAGCCGAAGCTAACCAAGCGAATTTGCAATATCAGCAAGAACAACTTAAACGACTAATCCCAGATTTTGCAGATGTTAAAAAAGCAACAAAATTAAAGGACAGTTTAATTAAACATGGTGTAAAAAGTGGATTTACTGAGGCTGAATTAGGTTCAGTTGTAGAAGCGCGCACCTTGAATGTTTTGCATGGCGATATGATGTGGCGACAGTCATTGGAGGGCAAAAGTGATGTGAAAGCAAAGCTTAAAAAGGCCCGTCCGTTAATGAAATCTGGCGTTAAGAAAACTGGTGAATCTGCTAAAAGTGTTGAAACAAAACTCATGTCTAAATTGAAAAAATCAGGCAGCGTCCAAGATGCAGCCGCATTATTGTTTAATAACTAACTTATTGATCTTAAAGGATTTATCATGGCACAACCCACCAACACGTTCGATACATTTGATTCAAATGCCCTAAAAGAAGACGTTTCCTCAGTAATTTATAACGTCGACCCCAGTGAAGTACCTTTGCTCAGTTCTATTCCAAAAACGTCAGCAACTAACACTTTGCACCAATGGCAAACGGATACTTTACGCGCTGGAGTTTCAACCAACAAAAATATCGAAGGTGACGCAACTACAGCCGAGGCTCGTACCTCTGTTGCTCGTATTCACAACTTCACTCAGATATTTAAAAATGCCGTCACAATTTCTGGCACTGACCAAAGTGTAACCAATATTGGTTATGGTCAACAAATGGCGCATGAAATAATCAAAGTCGGCAAAGAGCAAAAGACGGATATTGAATCGAGTATTTTTGCCAATCTTGCATTTGCTTCTGGTAATGCAACCACTGCGCGTGTAATGGGTGGATTAACGTCTTACATTAAAACTAATGTGACTAACATTGGTGGCGGTGGCGGTGCTAACCCAACAGGAACTGTACCTGGTGCAACCGCTAGGACGAACGGTAGTTTGACAGTGTTTAATCAGGCAAAGTTCGATGAGTGTATGCAATCCATTTGGACCTCAGGGGGCACTCCCGATACTGTATATCTAACCAGTGGACAAATGCAGAGGGCACTTTCATTTACCGGCAACAATAATGAACGCGCCACGGCTCAAAATGGCAAGGTTTCACAGCTACTTTCGATCTATATGACGCCCTGGGGATCCGTGACGTTCACTCCGTCGCGTCATCAGGAAAGCAGAAGTGTGTTCATCTTACAGAGCGATATGCTGGCATTAGCCTCATTACGTCCGATGAAAACTGAGGAACTTGCTAAAAACGGAGATAATGTCACGAGACAATGCCTAACGGAGGCCACTTTGGTCGTTCGTAATGAGAAATCATTAGGTCTAGTTGCTGACTGTTCAGCGTAATTAAAGCACAACACCAAGGGGCTGAAATACGCCCCTTTTTTTAGGATAACTTTAATGGCTAAGATTTCAGAAAAATGGGTTGCAGATGGTGACAAAATTCATGTCATACGAAAGCATGACTGGAACCCGATGTTAGACCAAGCACAAGCCTATCGTGACCAAGGCATTGATGGATTTGGCGAGAACAAACTTGTTGGCGTTATTGATGCGGCATTGATGGGTGAATGGTTAAAAGAAGCTGGCGTGGCTTGGGATGATACTCATGCTAAAGCCGAAGTGGTTAAGCGCAAAATGCTATCGGGTGAGTTTGATAAATTGCGAGTGTGGGATAAGACTTATTAGTGTGGCCCAGCCCCTTAGAGCTTTATCCTATTCATGTATCTCCAACGATAGCACCACAAGGCATGGCTCATGTAGTTGAACCGCAAGTAATACGGGAGCAAGATTATATGCGTGTACAGCCGACCAGCAAACCATACGAAACAACCGCTTACAGCACTTTACACTGGGTTGCCTGATGCTTGCGGAATTAATGATAGCCAACGCTGCCTTTAAGGTAATCAAGACCACATTATCCAACGGCAAGGAAATCGCAGACGCTGGTTCAGCGTTAACTAAATATTTTGGCGCAAGCCAAGCTATTGAACAAAAGGCAAAGCTAGGTACTGGTGACGTATTAGCTGCCTATCAAGCTAAACAAGCTTTAGAAAGACAGGAAAAAGAGCTTGAGTTCATGCTCAACAAGCAGGGGCTTCTTGGCTATTACAAGTACCAACAGTTTAGAGATGAGTTTCACAAAAAACAAAAGGCTGATGCTAAAAAGCGAAAGACTAGGCAGGCTAAAATTAACTCAAATATTAATGATGGGTTAATTGCTATGGGTATTGTCATAATGATATTAGCTGCTGCTTTTGGCATTTTTTATTACATAAGGACTTATTAAATGTCAGGTATGCCAGACTTTGAAGCAGGCCAGCTAGTCAATGCAGTCACACAACTAAACAAAGACGTTGAAAGTTTAACTAAAACTATGGCTAAACTAAATGATCGCCTGGCGGCTCAAGAGATTCAGTTAGCCAAAGGCAAGGGCATGGCTGCTGGCGTGATTATCTTAGCTGCGGCTCTAGGCGGTGTTTCATCATATCTAATGGGGAGAATCTAATGGGCTTTCAGTTAGGCAAAAACAGCATAAATAATATGAGGGGTATAGATGATCGGCTTATCGACATTGTTGAACTCGCTATTACTATCAGCCCTATTGATTTTGGCGTCCCCTCTAGCGGAGGCTTTCGCAGTACCCAAGACCAAGCAGAATTGTATACCTCTGGCAAATCTAAATGCAATGGAACAGATAATAAGTCATATCACCAAACGGGCAAGGCGGTCGATGTGTTCGGTTATGTTGACGGAAAGGCAAGTTGGGACACCCTTCACCTTACCACAATCGCCACTGCTATGTTGCAGAGTGCCAGCCAGCTAGGGATAGAGCTACAGTGGGGTGGCCTCTGGCGGTCATGGCAAGACCTTCCTCACTTTCAGGTTGTTGACTAATTATGGGCTGGTTATCAAGTTTAGTAGGCGGTGGGGTTGTAGAGCCGATAGCAGCGATTGGTTCAGTCTTAGACAATCTGATAACTACTGATGAAGAAAGGGCAGCAGCAGACCTTTTAAAGTCTAAATTGGCACAACAGCCAGCAATGGCCCAAGCTGAAATAAACAAAGTGCAGGCGCAACACAGGTCAACATTTGTTGCAGGAGCAAGACCATTCTTAATGTGGGTTTGCGGTATGGGTTTCTTGTTTGCCTTTGTTATTAACCCTGTGTTGCAATGGTTAGCACCCGATTTAGGCGCACCAGAATTGCCGTTAGATGCAATGATGGAACTAACCCTAGCCATGCTAGGACTAGCTGGATTACGCACAGCAGAGAAGATTAAAGGCGTATCTAAATAATTCCCCTAGCTAGTTCTCCCTAGCCTTAGACCACTATGATCAGGTGGTCTTTTTTTGTGCGGCATTATTTAAAGATTCAGTAACCCATTGAGCTAACTTTTGACCTTTAGCCGCATTGACCCATTTAGCCTTTTCGCTTGGTGTACAGCGTATAGTTAGCACCGATGATTTAGTCACTTCTTTTCTGGCGTTATTGTTGCCAGTGCTTCCACGTTGTTCAGTCATTAAGTAACTCGCTTAAACTTTTTATATCATTTAACTCTTTTTATAGTCGCCAGCAATTTCAGCCGCATTTATCTCTTTTTCGGTCATTTGGTCAAAGAAATAATCAAGCATGCAATACGCTTTGCTTCGACCATCTTTATCATCTTCATCAACTCGCATAAATATATCTAGTGCTAAAACAAGAGCCTCATGGTTATTGTTTGGTTTTCTATATCTCATACATCAAATCCACTTCTTTTTGAGCCGTAATTACTTAGAATACACCAGCCCCAAAAATCACCATCAATACCATCAATGTAACAATCGTCCCAAAACAAGCCAGCTTTAAAGCCTTCACTTTTTAAAACCTGTAACGCAATTACAGCTTGGAGTGCGCCACCATCTACCCAATGAACATGACTGTCGGATAAATCAAACTCTTTTATTTCGTCACCTTCTTCCCAGATGAAGCGATCAGCATTAGACATTTCAATGCCGTCAGTTGAACATTGCGTATGACTAAACATTTTAAAATGCTTCAAGGTTAGTTCAACATTCATGTATCACCTCCACTTCTTTTTTGGCCCTAGCCACTTCAATGTCTGTAAGTTTTGCAGCAAAGCTTTCAGCCATTTGTAAAGCACGATTAAACTGTTCGTCTGTGTCTGCTGTAATACCTAAGTTTAAAGCCAGCACTAAAGCCTCGTAGTCATTGGTTGGTTTGTTCATAATCTACTCCTGTACCAAGTACCGCTTGGTCGGTGTGGGCTAACTCAACCCATAACCATATTGTATAGACATAACGGATAGATGTAAAGGTTATCGACAATAGAATGTCAATTCACCCAAATCAAAAAAGGTGGGTCTGCAATAGAACTGTCCGAACAGTTTAAGAAGTGTCCGACTTTCATCCAGTTTAATAGCTTAGTTGTTTGGATTGAAATTATATTTACAATATGGTTATGCGCGCATATACACTTTTTGCGCGCAGAAGTACCCGTATGCGCGCAGACAGGTATTTAAAATAAATTAATTAATTATGGCAACAGAACGGGGTTTACTTTATAGTGTCGTTTTTCTCGAAAACACTTTCCGAATATACAGTGTTTAAGTTTGAAAGAAACCAGGCAGTTTAAGGTTGTAAAAATCGTAAATTGTTCGGAAATAGAGGGTTAAGTCTTTGTTTTAATAGATTAAACCCTCAGATTGTGATTCCG
>Ga0308011_10000717_pt1 | contig 16798 bp, 7 predicted proteins | sample Neamet177_FD_203144 | JGI IMG/M metagenome (GOLD analysis project Ga0308011, IMG submission 203144) | Marine microbial communities from water near the shore, Antarctic Ocean - #177 | ecosystem: Environmental > Aquatic > Marine > Unclassified | place: Southern Ocean | collected 2014-07-25 | reverse complement strand
ATACGCTGCATAACCGTATTACGCGTATCAAAAGCTTCTACTATAGCATCAATTTCATCAACAGCTCTACCTAGCGGAAGATTTGTTGTTCCTTCAATATACTTACCCCATACAGAATACTTTGGGCTTAAGCTAAATTTATCAAAAGCTTTAACACCGAAACCTCTTTTTTCAATAATCCTTCTATTAAACGTTTTGCCCTTAATCCCTGAATATATTTTACCAACTTTAGAACCTATGGGAGGCGCTAGGTTAATAGCTTGAATAATGGTGTACCCATGATCAGCTTTAAAGCCTTTTGCATCTTGTTTGTTGTATTCCAATATAACATTTTTAATAGTAGCTAAGACAGCTCCTGGTAAGCCGAAGCCTCCTTTAAGAGTTGTGTCTACTATACCATTTGCCATTCTTGCTAACTTCTTTTCCTCTAGTTCTTGTAGCTCTTTTTCAGTAGGTTCATCGTCGTCAAATCCAGGTAGTAAAGCAAACAAAGCATTAGATAATGCTGTAAATATTATGTTTTGTATAGCTCCGTAATATACTATTTTACTCATGTTAGAAAAATCACTTTGCATTTGCGTCTGCCCAGGCATTCTTCTTCTATTGTATATGTCTTGTGCTGATTTCTTTATAGACCTATTTAATTGTATAGGCGTATTTTGAAAAGCTAAAAATAATCTACCAACTACACTTGCTTGATCAGAAGAAATTAAAGCTGGATCACCAGACTGTTGAGTTTCTTCAGATATTTCGCTAAAATCAGAAAAAGCTTTTTCCTCTGCTTCTGCTTTAGACATACCTTTTTTCATTAAAGTATTTATTCTATTACGATAAAAACTTGCACCTCCAGCTGCAATAGCAAAACTATCTGCCATTTGTGTAGGTAGGAATCCTTTTTTAAGTAACCAGCTTAAAGCTGCAGTAGCTTTATTCTTAGAACCTTTAACAGCACTAGCAATTTCCGCTTCGTTTATATCACTCTTTAATCCAGATCTACGTTGCTTTAACTTAGCTGAATTAAAAATTGTTGAAAAGTCTTTCCAGAATTGTGGTTGATTAGCAAATGCCGCAGCCGCTTTAGCAGGATTATTGTCACTCCAGTTTAAAAAGTTAACAGTAGATAACGTTTGTAATAACGCTGATCTTCTATTAAAAAACATGATAGCCCCAATAGAGTTATTAACCCAATTGTTAAAGATATTTTGATTTTTAGAAGCTCCAGCTGGACGATTAGTTCCATTTTTCATTCTATATAATATATCTTCTAATGCATCTCTGTGTCTTGTACCGTATAACGCTTCTATTTTATTAAGATTAGCTTCACTAAATATAACATCCGCATTTTCTATAAACTCTGCAATATAATTTTTCCTACCAACTTTTTCTGTCATATTACCTAAGTCAGAAAGTATTGTTTGAGCATCCCAAAAAGCTCCTGGCTTAATCCAATTAGGTTGTTTAGATACTAGCAATGCTCCGTCTGCGTAAGCTTGAAGATCTGGATTATTATTTATATGCGCTAAAAGTTTCTTTTGATCTCTCTTTGATAAACCTGGAATTTCAAATCCGGCTTTAGTCCATAAATAAACTCTTATAGCTTGATCATTTGTATAGTCGCCGCTCTTAATAAGAGTACCTAAACTTTTGACTACAGGTTTAAACATTTTATTTAATGCTACAAAATCATCTTTCATAGTTTGCCTAGACGTTTCAATTGCTGCAATACCTTTGAAATAAGGATCTATTAAATTTTCCTTAAAAAACTTTTGATCAGCATCACCTTGTCTACCTTTACCTGCGAAAGTATACGACGTTAGACCTTTGAAATCATTCAACGAACTAGGCATCCATACTTTAAATCTACCTTTAGAAGCTCCTCTACGTTTAGCCACTACCCTAGAAAATTCAGCTGCGGAAGTTACTCCTTTATTACGTTCTAGCATGTCATTAAAATCTTCGTTAAGCTTCATACTAAGCTTAACGGTAGGCTTATTAGCTTCGCTAGTAATAACTTTTTGCTTTGCTTGAAATTCTGCTAGTTTTTTGTAGTTAACGTCGGCGATTGCTTTAGGTATTTTATATCCGCTAGAATTTATACCGAATTTTTTTATAGCACTAATTCCGTTAGCTAACATTATATTTTGAGGCAATACACCTCCATCATTGCCAGCTACATTATTATTAAAGTACCTAGCCCATATATTGTCAGTCAAAACCCATCCTTCTGGGGGAGTTTCTTTGTAATTAAAAGGCTTACCATCTATATTTACGCCTTTCAGTCTATCGTCATAAGATCTTGCTAACGCTCCTTGAAAATAATTTTTCTTAATATCGCTAAAGCTTTCATTAATTTTACCTTGTACAGCTAATTTGAATAAGTATTTTGCAGTTAAACTAGCTGGTAGTGTGTGTTCTTCAACAAACTTGCCGTCAATACCTATAGTGTAAAATCTTATAGGAGCAGCAACCCTTATGAAATGACCTTGATAAGCACTAGTAGAGGATAACATAGCTGCAACAAAAGGAATGTTAGCAGGGTTATTTTTCATCATAGCTTCTAAAGCTAAAAATATATCTTTTAAACCGTCTATTTTTAAATCTTGAAAGGCATTAAAATCAGCGTCATTTAATTTTGCTTCAATATTAGAGTAAGTTTGTTTTTTTACAGCTGCTTCAATAGATTTTGACGGTTTTGCAAAATTACTAATTTTATTTAAAGTTTCGTTTAAATCTTCATTCTTTAAAAAAGCATAGTTACCTCCATAATCTCTACCAATAACCTCATTTTGCTCATTTCTTATTGATTTAGTAGTTCCGGTAAAAGTTCCATTATTTTCAAAAAAAGTTTTAGGCAAATATTTTGAAAGTTCACCTACAATCCAACCTCTATATAATACTCTATCAGCCTCTGTTTTCATATTTAAAGGCTCCAGCCCAAAAGCTCTTACAGCTGCTTTCCACTGTTTGTTTTCTGCTGCAAATTCTGTATTAACTTTTAAGAAATTTTGATTTTCAATAAAAATATTATTTTTTAATGAAAATTTAACAGTTCCTCTTTCAATGTCTTTTTTTACTTTGTTCAAGTAATCATTTGCTAGCACTACTCCTTTAGCTTCTTGATTATTTTCAAAAGCTTTACTAATATCACTTTCTGGATTTTTTAATTGCTGACTAAATATATCGAATGCAATTTCTTCAGCTAATGCTTTAGCTAAAGATTCTTTACGACCTCTAATAGGATTGCCTTTAGCATCTAATATATAACTTAAAAAAACTTCATCACTTATATTTTGAGCTACATTTGGTAATCTACGAACTATTTCGGCCCCAGAGGTTTTACCGGCATTGTTAGTGTTAACAGTTTCTCTATCTATCTTCTTACCTTGCCAGTCAGAAGTAAATTTTCCGTCAACTTGCTTTTGTATTACTCCAGGCATAGCTCCCATTAACCAAGTAGTGGTCATGTTTTCTAATATAGCTTTCTTATTCTTTAACAAGAAGCTTTCTAGTTCACCTCCTTTTTTACTACCCATTGCTTTTTTCAAATCAATATCAGCTTGCTTGCCTATATCTTTTTTAATCTCAGCTACAAGAGGTGTTATAGTCTTGTTCAAAGACACTTTAGCATCCATTCTAGATTTCAATGTTCTTACAGTCCTCAATACTTTGTCACTGATGCTTCTAAGGACGTCACTGCTCAATAGTTTGCTTTCTAATAAGTTCTTATACTTAGGTTTTTCTGCGACTTGTTTAACGTCTTCTATGACAACATCAGCCGCATTCTCTAATGCGTCAAATTGATTGCCATCTTTTCCGCTAAAATATAATCTTTCTAAAGGATCTCTTTTGTACTCTTTAAATACAGTATCTTTAATACGTAAGTTAATTCTACCATTAAGAAATCCATAAAGAGAACCTTTGCTCTCCATTTCTTTTCCGTCTTTTGATCCCCACTTTTCGTTTTCTTTAGCTGCGTATATTCTTTCTACAACTTCATCCGTAAAGTCTTGTATTTTTTGACTACCCAATCCGCTATATTGATTAAACACTTGAGCTCTAACCATACCAGGTAATTCTGTACCTATTATACCTTGCGCTCTAGCTTTCTTTAAGTTTTCAAATTTAATAGCTTCTAATGCGTTTTTAGCATTATCTGATTTAGATTGCTTAGCATCGCTTTCTTTAATATCTTTATTAGCTTCTACTTTAGCTTTTAATTCTTTGTCTTCTATTTTTTCAATTGATTCTTCTCTGGTCTGCTTTGTTAAAGAACCTTTAATACCTTCTTTAGCACTCTTAAGCATTCCTAGGTTTAATTCTTTACCTTTAGAAAAAGTTTTATTATAATCTCTTATAAAATTTAAAACATCTTTACCATCATTAAACTTAATATTAACACCTGCTTTTCTTAAAATACCTCTAAATATATCAGTTAGCTTAGTCAATGCAGTAGCATTAAATTCTAAACTTCCGTCAGATAAAGCTTCACTAGTAAAGTTCATAACCTCTTCCATAGAGTCTACAGAAGATATACCAGCTTCTAAATACTGGTTTAGTTTTTTGGTTACTATACTATTTTTAGCAGACACATTGTCTGAGCTTAATTCTTTCAACAACGCTCCCCCAAAAGCATAAGAAGCATCTGGGCTATTTGCAAATGTTTGTTTTAATAAAGGGTGTAAAACTTCATGCTGATCTGTAGTATATACATTATCACCTAAAGCTGCTTTATCATTAATAAGTATCACTGTCTTACCGTCTTTCTCTATAGCTAGACCATAAGAAGCTGAAGCTTTTTCTTTACCTCCTTCACCTAGTAATTCGTCTGCTCTTGTTTGGAAAGCTGAATCGTCTGTAAAGTTTTCTGTTGTAACACCTAATTGTTTTGTAATCTTTTCAGCTGCTTGTTTCTTTTTAGCAACAAAAGCCTCTCTATTACCCATTTCTACGACGCTTTGCAATTCAGCATCGATAGCTTCTATTCTCAAAGACTGCTCTCCAGTTAAAGCTTTGTCGTCTATTGTTTTAATTTCTTCGTTTAATTTATTTTTTTCTTGTAAAAGATCAATAGATTTTGCAGTTTCTTTTTTAGATATATTCGTTTTGCTAACTGTAATAGCTGCTTTTTGCGAATTAGCAAAGTTTAATTTTATATTGTCAGACTCTTCAATAGTCATTTCTCCAGATTGCACTTCTTTTTTTAACTCTGCGTTTAAAAATTTACCAGCACTAGGATCTAAACTTATTACGTCTAACCCTTTAGTTGTCTTAGTATCTTTATAAGCTTCTGCTAAACTGCTGTAATCTGTACTTTTTAAATCTTTTGTAATTTTTTTCTTTTGAGCAACTTGTCCTAGCAAAGTAGCAGTTCCTCCTACGGATCCCATTCCTCCACCCATCATTCCACCCACAAGAAAAGTATCAACAAATTCTCCTAAACTATTTTCAAAAGCTTTTTCATCACCTAGTATTAAATAATCAGCAGCCTTAGTAACTAAAAGAGTTCCTGATTCGGAAAGCCCTTCCATTCCATATTCTTTAGCTATGTTAAGAGCCACGTCTGTTACTTTCTTTTTTACAACTTCTTTTCCAACACCGCTAAGACTTTTAAACATTCTTCCGGCAATACCTTTAGTAATAGCTTCTAAAGCTCCCTCTGCAGCACCTACAGTGGCAGCATATCCCATAGTCTTAAAACCTATGTTTTCTCCTTTTCTCTGAGCATCAGCTGAAGCTTCCGCTCCTGCGCCTAAAGCAATTGAAGCAATACCAACGTAAGGAATCATAGCTTGTGCAACTGAAGGAATAGCGCCTATAGCTGAAGATAATGTTCTAGCCGTAGCTCTACCCCAATTACCATTAGCATAATCTTGACCAATACCTGTTTCCCATTGGGTCATAGTTTGCTGTATAGCCCCTGCTTTTGCTCTAGCTTCTTCGTAGTATTCTAAACCTTTATTAGCTAAAGCTCCACTTGAAGGACTTGCTCCTAAGCTATTAATTATAACTTGCTGTACCTTGTCGGGTAAAGCATCGAATTTAGTGCGCTCTTCGTCAGACATAGCAAAATTAGCTACAGTACTATACACCATCTCATTTAATAAAGTAGGTATTCTAGCCATCTGTCCACCTGCACTTAGTAAAGCAGATTTAAAAGCTTTTCCTGTATCATCAGCAAACCATTCATCTTCAGAATTATATAGCTCGTCTAAACGCTCTTGTGAAAAATCATTTTCTCTTCTTAGTTTTGCTCTAACGCTATATGGAATTTGTTTTTTCTGAGCTACAGTTAAAGGTGTTTTATTTTGAGAATCCGATAAACCAGGATCCAAGGTTGAATCCCCATTTAGTGCTTGATCGTTTATTGGAGTTGCAGACGCACTTGTCTCCACAGCTCCGTTTTGAAAATTTTCCGTAACCTCAGAATATCCCTCTTCCTGCTGTGCTAAAAAAATTATTGATTCGTCTGGAGTATAGGTTGACAAGTCTACAACTTCATTATTTGCTAATTTGTATTTTGACATGTTTATTTCTCTTTAATTATTATAAGTATTCACGCAACAGCTTTGAGTATTCCGCATCAGTTTTACCCGGATATGTTTTTTTAATATCAGCTAAAATTGCATTAAGTTCTTTACTTGATTTTTTTACTGGATCGGTTGTTGTGGTGGGGGTTTCGGTTGTTTTGGTTTTGATTTTAGCTTTTTGAGCTGCTATTTTTTCACTGTAACCTTTTTGAGAAACCTCATTTCTACTCTTAACTAATCTTTTTATTAACTCAGTTTTAGCTCCTTGTATATCTATGTCTCCGTTTGTTATTGCGTCTTGCAAATCATCCGTTTTAATATTGCTATTAAAATCAAATATCATTGATTGTATTTGATCAGGAGTGCTTATAGCTTGCTCTAATTGAATGCTATACGCATCTAATGAATTAGCGTTTTGCAGCATACCTTTTCTGTAAGCCGCTTCGTTGTCGTTTATTATTTGCAACCCTAGCTTATAATCTTTTAAACCTAAAGGAGCCATATCATTATAATCTACTTGCTCTCCGTTTATATCAAATCCAAGACTACCGTTTTCAGATATATTAAATGGAGCTTTATTTTCACCAAAACCGTATATAGAAGCAGTTTGTTCCGCTAAGCTAGGTGTTGTACCTTGTGAAAATATATTTTGTTCTTGTCCTTCAGCATATTGAGCTTTGCCTTCTTTAAATGTTCCTAGCTGTTTAGATAAATTAGTGAAACTATTATTTACACCGTTCATTATATCTACATACTTCATGTACTCAGGTGAAGTAGAATCATCTAACTGTGCAACCATCTTAGCTGCATCGGTATATTGCTTTCTTTGCCCTAATAAGAAATCACGCATGGTAGAAGTTTCTTCTGGAGAAAAGCTTGTGAAATCCATATCGGTTTTCATTTTGCTCATGTATCCATTAACTCTACCTTGAATTTTTTTATTTATAGCAACTCTTGGATTTACAGGTCTTTTGTAATCATCAAAGCCTCCAGCTACAGCGGCTCCAACATCCAAAAACTTTTTGCCCGTAACTTTAGCTCCTTGTATTAATTGATTATTTGCCATATTATTAATTTATATGAAATGCGTCAATTTCATTAACAGCTGTATTAGCCATTCCTGCAACGCCCCCTATTATTGATTTAGTAGCCGCATCTCTAGCCGCGTTAGCTGCACCTAATCTTTGTTGAGACATACCTAACATTGTATCTGTTTTGTCTTTTTCAGCAGCTCTAGCCATATAGTCTCCTTGAATTTTGTTAGATTGGTTTTGGGCAGCCAGTTGTCTTTCAGCAGATTGATTACTAGCTTCTTGATTACCTATACTAACAGAAGCTCCTTGAGCATTTTTAGATTGCTGTACTGCCATAGATTGCGCTAATGCTTGAATTCCAGATCCTCCGGCCGCACCTTGAAGTTTATCCATAGTATTTGCCATTCCTGCTTGCTGGTTTTGATTTACAAAATCAGCTTGCTGAGTGTTGACTGTTAAATCTTCATATACATTTTCTTGATTTTCGTATAAATTAGAAGTGTCAGCCCCCTCCATTCTAGCTTTGTTTGTATTAAAACCTTGTTGAGCCTTTCTTTGCTCTCTTTTTCGAGCTCCACTACCTATAATTCCTCCAGCGATGCCGGCTAGACCTTGAATACCCCCCTTTATTAGTCCTGCTAATGCCATAATTTAATTGTTTATGTTGTTATTATTACGTATTATTTGCTACTCTCAAATACCTGTGAACCAACTAAAAACAACTCTGAATAATCTTCAGAGTCATTCATAAATTGCATTTCTGCATAGTATCCCTTTAGATTACTAGTGTTAACTTTAGCTGTTTTGCTAAATAGAATAAAACTAGTTAATACAGGTCTAATTTGGCTTGCGCTTATTTCAGCGGTAATAGACGTTGCTGTCAACGCTGTTATTAAACCTATAACCTTAATGTCTTTACCATTAATGTCGTTAGTATAATAGACAGTATCACCTATTTGAACAGAAGCGTTTAACGGCTGTAAGAATGTTAATGTTATTGAATCCATATTTATTTATTTATTGGGTACATGCGTTATCATTACAACCCGATAATTCAGTACCTGTTGTAATTGATCCTGCGGCCGTTGTGTTTGTTGCAGCTCCTATTGTTCCACAGTAAGTTGTAGCGCTGCCATTAAGGGTGTATTGATAAACAGACCCTAATCCAATAGTAAAACTACCATAACTTACGGATATATCGTTTCCGCCGTCGCAAGGAGTTATCAAAAGGTTGGTATATCCTCCGCACGATGCGCATGTTGCTGTACCGTTCAAAAAAGACTGTAGTTGTCGTCTATAAGTTGCCATATTTATTTGTTTTATTGAGGTGGGTTGCAAATCACTATGCTTGTAACTTGCCCTAAGCTATTTACGTTCATTGCTTGTATTGAATTTCCTCCAGTGGTTGCTCTTATACCTTTGAAATTTGTAAATGTAGCAGGAGATGCATTTTGTGATCCTGTTTGATATATGTAATCACCCGATTGAGGTAAAGTACCAGTTCCACTGTGATATAATGTAACATTACATACTACATCACACATATTAGAACCAACCGCATTAGTTCCAGTTGTTAAAGCAAAAGATTGGTAAAAAGATCCACCACCCCCAGAACAAGAAATAGCTTGATCATCACTATAGTATCCATCCGGAGATTCTGTCACTAAAGTATTGCTTGTGTATAAAAGGCCTGTAACACTAGCCAAATTCGCTACATTTAATCCAGCTACGAATACTACCGCTGGAGTTGATGTTCCACAGCATAAAGCAAGTTCAGTGGTTGCGTAGCATAAAGCTAATTGAGTAGAGTATGGTGTAATAAAGTTATCTAAATTTAATATTCTATTTAAACTTGGAATGCCTGCTTGATCAATTACAACTGTTAATTCTGCTTTTAATGTTTTTACACTACCCGTGTTATCTATTGTATATGAAGATAAACTAACATACGAATTATATGTTAAATCAGTTGGGTAAAAATCACCACCACCCCCGCTCCAGTCGCCTGTTGTAGGTGTTGTATTTAAAACTATATCAGAAGTAGAAGTTGCGGTAACTGTGTAAAGCTGAGGCCCGGGTACGTTTTGAAAAGGAATAAATGTTTTTGCTGTAATTGCCCCAACAGTTATATCTGAGTTAGTACTAGAAAACCCAAAGCCTAATTGTGTATCTATATATTGATTTAGCGTTATAACAGACGGCTGTTGACTAGCTGTTACAATTCCATTAGCTATACAACTACCTGTTGTGGTTAAAGTATATATTTCGTTTACAGTAGTGGCCGGGAAAACTAAAGTTATAGCTTTAACGCCTGAAGTATCTAAAACACCAACTTCATTTAGTAAAACTGTTCCTGCAGAATTTACAAGCGAAACATTGTACGATGCCCCTACAATACCGTTTAATGTATAAGTATTCGTTTGACCACCTGCTAATATAGTAGGACTTGACAATGGAAAACTGTACGAGTTTATACATACCGGGGGAGAGTATATTACTGCAGCATTAGCTGTTAAGCAGAGTTCATCTCCGCTAACACTTGTTTGTGGAAAATTATATACAACAGTAAAAATAACTTGTGTTAATTGATTAGCTGCATTGTAAGTCTTAGCGCTTGTAATAGTATAATTACTTAAATCCCCTATACTTAAAGCTAATACAGGCTCAATCTCAAAGTAATAGTTCGTGCTAGCCGTTGCGGTTGTAACAGAAACAGTAGCTGCACTGCCAAAAATTCCGCTGCCAGTGTACGCTAAAGGTAAATTTGTAGGTTGCGAAACGTTTGATATGCCACAGCTCTTAATTATGCCGCTAACTGATATTAAATTTTCTTCAGCAAAACCGGATGCGCACACAGCGATTAAAACGTCGTTTGCAGGCATTACGCTAGGAGAAATATAAGTAACAGTGCAATTTACATTATTTCCGTTTTGGGAAAAAACAACACTACTCACATCACTTGGTAATGGAGCAGTTGCTGAAAAATTACTAGCTGTTAAGTTATAACCTAAATTAGGAGTTAATAATAGTACTACAGAGGGATTGCTTATTGTCCAATCCAATCCCGCTGTTTCTATAAATGTTACTATATTTACTGTAAAATTGTTGAATGCCATGCTATCTTATTAAGGTGTGAAACAATCTGGATCTAGCTTGTTTGTTACTGTATAGTTTGTTGCCGGTGGAGCTGTTATTGTTGCTGGCCTACCAATACCTTGTACATTAAATTCCTTGGTACTAACATTTGTATTACAGTTGTCTATAAAAAAAGTATCTATTCCTTTTATGTAGTTAAAATATTTACCTTCTTTTTCTATAAATTCAGACACTTGCCCTTCTTGCAGATCTGTTATAATAGAATTAGTATACCAGCCTTTAGTTGTCTCAACTGATGTAGGTATTAATCTTTTACTTGAAATCTGTGCAAGTGAATACGTTTGCAAACTAGCTCCAACTTTATATATATATTCTTTAGAATCCGTTCCGCTATAACTTAAAGTTTTAAATCCTTTAATCGATGCTGGATTCTCATTAAAAATTGTATTAAAAGAACTTTCATAATATGAACCGATGGTAGGTGTACTTGGCCCATTCCCATAAAAATTGTTATATAAGGTATTAGCATTGTGTTCCCATATTCTACCACTATTAAAAGTATAATATACATTATTTAGGTAAGCTCCCGATTCTGGGATATAAGTTTTTCTGGAAGTCCAGCCTCTAACATCTTCTTTATATGAAATAGTGGTTGATGTTGTTGGTTTAGAATTTACAAATTGATCACATAAAGGATCTTTATTTAATCTATCAAATTGCCCTGCTCCTAATGTTTGTTGCCAATATGGAGTAAGCGCAGATAAAGTTACATTGTAATTTTTCTTTTCCATATCCCAAGAACCAATAATAGTTTTATTGAGTTGCAAGTTATCTGAATAGAATCCACGCATTCCATATTCTGCTACATCGGTTATTCCATCATTAGACAATCTTACTACACTTCCTCTATTAGCATCTGTGTAATACATTCTAAAACCAAATTCCGCAAAAGACTCTGGATTTGTAGCAATACCGTATTCTCCTTGAAAAGTTATGGTTTGACCCAATACAGCTCTATTAGAAGTTACGTTAGTACTGCCGTCAGCATTGAATAGAGCATCCTTGTTAGCCAATATCTTCATTGACTTATTCTCGCACAATGTAACTAAGTTAGTGTCTCTGGAGTGAAGTTTTTGTATACTTCCATACTCTGGATTTACGTCTTTAGTTATTGATTCTGCTTGAATGAATTGATTTAATCCATTAATACCTGATACGGAATTGAATATTTGTGAAAATATAATTCCATTTCCTCTTGTTTCTTCTTGGTAAGGTTCGTCTAAAACAGCAGAAGCTTTAACTCCGTTTTCTATAACTGGTTGATTAAAATCATCCCTAATACGATCTGATTCCACTCCGTTACCAAAAGCATAACAATTAAACCAATTTAATACATGGGCATCCCCGTGCTGAGCTTTTGTGTAAGCTCCAGGTATTTCATAATAAATATCTAATTCAGTCGCTTCTTTTGGTTCTGTTTCAAAAATAGCTGGATTATCTGTTGTAAATGAATCTGAGTTTTCGCTAAGATCTATACCTAAAAATTCAATACCAAAATAAGAATCCGCCCAATTGTTATTACTACTATCTTGATAAGTTTTAATTCCATCAGGAGCAGTTACTGGATTCCATGACAAAGGACTAAAGCCATCATCTACTTGAACGAAGTCAATAGACCATCTTACAATCTGATTTAATTCATCTCCAAAAGTATTACCTCCACAAGCATAAGTAGTACCTAGTTGTCTATCTGATGCTTTAATTTCATAAATTGTACCGTTTGTATCGTAGATACCGTTCCCTCCGTCAATAAATCTAAATAAAGTTCCAGGTGTATTTAAAGCAGCTACCAAAGCTGGTCTTGATTGAAATATACCTCCAGATTGCTGCCCTGCACCATAGCCTCCTGCATATGATATATCCATTTTATTTCCACGAATACTTTTCCCTGTTCGGTAGTTAAAATGTTCTAAACAATCTGTTTTTATTTGATCTATAAACAATCGGCTACGTCCACCTACTGCGTCATTACCTAACCATCTATTTCTCCACCAATTTCTAGTTGTATATGTTCCCTCAAGCCAATAGCATGGTTCATAAGATTGTCTTACATACCTAGTATTAGCTACAGCGCTTGCTGCAATTATTCTAGATCTTAGAGAAGCATCTTCGTTTATTTTTACAAAAAATCTTCCAGTAAACTCTGGTTTATTTAGCGATTTAACTTCTACTATTTCTAGACTCAAACCGGTAGTTACAGTTCCAGCTCCATCTGGAAGGGTTGTAGTAAAAAACATATCTGGTCCGAATATTTCAGCTGACTGTATTCTTACATAAGCTCCGTTAGAACCTGCTAATCCAAAAGATGATATTTTATAATAATTACTGTTTTGTAAAGGGCTTTTAATCCTAAGAAGTAAACCTGATTCCGTTCTAGTTTGATCACCAAATACTTGATCAAAACCTGGTGGAGTATTTTCATCTTTGGTAACCCAAACTTCATTAGTGCCTTCTATAGGTACGCCTCCAGGGAAAAACGACGTAGGCATAAGTCCTTTTGATAATTTTGTTTCTTTTAAATATAAAGGAGCTTCGTTTTCTATTGCTATAACCTTATACTTATTTTTATCTGTAACAGGTACACTACTATCATGCTCTTTTTTTAATGTAAGAAACGTTTCATCATCTATTTTATTTCTTTCAGCAGATGGAAATGATAACCATATGTTACCGTCTTCTGCATCATAAAATCTATCTAAGCATATATTGTAATATTCCTGTGAAGTTTCTTTCACATAGTATTTAAAATAAGGAAATTGTTTACCCTGTGCATAATAAGGTACACTGCTAGTTATTGTAGCTATTAATTGATTAGATTTAAAGGATTCGTCTTTGCTTATAATATAAGAAGCATTAGCACTAGTGAATACAGGGGTTGTTCTACCGTATTCCCCAATATACCCAACACCTAATTGGTAAGTCCTTTGAGATTTAACCGATTCAGCTACTTGATTTCCATCTATACTTACGCCTGTAGGGGTTCCGTCTTCTAGCAAAGCCGTAGAAATAGTCTGAGAAGCTATGCTTGCTGATAATTTTACCTGCAAAGGCAATAGCTCTTCATTTAATAAGTTAAAATTTTGAGTGTAATTTGCATATAACAATCTATTAGATGTAACTTCCTGAGCTAAAGCTTTACGAGGCACATTGTCATAGGGTCTCAGCAATTGATTACTTTGTACAACTGATGTTATTATTTCTGTTTTAATTGTAAACTTTCCTTTGCTTGCCCATTGAGAATCGTTAGGCTTAAAAGTGTCTACAATATAAACGTTTTGATTATTTGTAGCCTTATATAATATGTCTATAGCTTCAACATCAATAGGTAAATCGTCTGGAACAAAATTTGATATTTCAAGCTGACGTATATTATTAGTCATAGCTAAATTATATCCTTCCTTAGAAGAATAATCAAAAGCTCCTGGAATAAAAGCGGGATTTGTAAATGGTGAAAAAGCTGATATTTCGTTATTCTTATACTTGTATCTATAACCAAATCTTGCAAATCTAAATTGGAAGAATGGTGCTTCTTGTTCTAATTTAACATCCCACAAGTCTGCAACAGTGTCATTATTAGCATTGTTAACTCCTACAGATAAAACAGTTACAATAGCTCCTGTTTGATTTGCTTGTGAACCTATAATAGATTGCACTGAACATCTAACAATTGACGTAGGATCTTCATTAGTGCTACTAGCTAAAGTAAATATTAAAATATCGTCTACTCCATAGGTAGGTAAAGTTGGTTGACTTAGCCACGATATAGTTTGAGGTCCACTTTCTGGTGTTTTAGGCACTACAGCTCCATTTTGCAATTCAGCAAAAGAAAAAAGAGTAGTAGCCGTTATTGTTATAGGTGTACCGTTTGAAGTGTTTGCAACAGTGAAAGCAGTTATCGTAGGTGGTTGTAAGGGATATTTTTTTATTACAGTTATATCTGATTCTATAAAATTTCTCCCGTATATTTTTGAGTGTGTAATAAAGTTAAGTGTAGAGCCTACCCAGTCTTTAATAGTTATTTTCTTTGGTTCAGTTTGATTATCTGTCCAAGCAAGCATACCCTCAAGTATGTTTATACCTGTAATTAATTTAGCTGAAGTAAAGTTTAAAATGTTTTGAGTATCTACAACTAATGGCGATGTTACCTTAGTTATAGTATTATAAGAAGCTATAACGCTTATTCCTTCCGATGCTATAAACCAATATACCTCATCTGAATTTTCGTCTGCTTTTGATCCTATACATACAGGATTAGTTAAAGCGGTTATATATTCATTAGCAGCCCAAGTTGTTCTTTCTTTTGTAACTGGATTGAATGACTTAAAAAGTAATTCTAAGTTTCCTTTTATGTTTTGAAAAGCACCTACTTGAGATGTTTCTGATGATGCAATTTCTAGATTTAAAGCATCTCTATATTCTCCATTTGGAACTAACCTTTCGTCAAGGTCTTTGTTCATCTTACCCGATGTAAATGTATGTATTAGCTCTGCCATTAAATTTAAGATTTAATCCATTTTGATTGATTTCTCATAACTTGAACCATTAGATCAGATTGAAGTTTAGATAATCTAATTTTTGCATTTCTTCTTGCAGCCGATGCATCTTTCTTGAATCTAGCTACTAAATATTCTTGTACATTTGATCTTGTAGATAATATAGAAAAAGCTATATACTTTTCGATAGCATCCATTGCAAATTTGTGTACAGTCATATCTTCAGCAGACCCTAGGCCATCGCTTATATATTTTAAAGTAACAACTTTACCTCTTACGTCTGAGCTAAATCTTATAACTCCTTTATTATTATCTATATAAAATACTCCGTTTCCTTGAGCTTGTTCTGGTTGAAGACCATATCTACCTCCATAAGCATATAAAGCTAATAAGTCAGGATTATTTTGTAAATCCCATTGCCCTCCGACACCTCTACTTCCTAATGGAAATGCAGAATTGTTGCCGCTATTCCATCTTCCTAAAGTGTCTGATTGTTGAGCTAAAGGCAAATTACCAGTTTCATCAAAAGTGTACTCAAAATTACTGTCTTGAATAATAGCCTCTGGGTTGCTCGATAAGTTTGTTCTATATAATATTCTTTCTATACCAGTTTGATCAGTCCACGATACCTTAGTAAAGCTCACGTAGTCTTGTGGCAACACCATATAAAGTCCTGGAGGTACTTCTATTTCAATTGATTTATCTTGAGGCAATGTATCGAAGCTAAATTCCTGTATAGCTCGCTGTGCCCAATAAGCTACATCTGTTCTTTTTACTTTTGTAATTAGTTTGTCTTGACCAACATAAGCTACTATAAAGTTATTTATAATATCTCCAATGCTAACAAATTGATAGCTACCATACTCTTCGTCATTACTATTCCATTTATCGTCTGGACCTAAGTAATATTGCTGTGGTGTATTATTTATTAATGCCATCTATTATTGCTTTTCTTGTTGGTTAGTTTGATTTTCGATTTGGTTAGCTACTTGGTAAATACCAATATCTTGAACAGCTAATCCTGCGAATGCTAGTATTTTTATTACTAACTCTGTTTCTTCTGACTCGTGCAATTCAAAATCAACTGAATTTGTACTGTCATATAAGGCTTCTCCAAATACCATTTGGTAATTCCAAGAAACGTCAGAAGGTATTTTTATATAATTACATGATACACCGGATGTTAATATTGCATTTCCGTACACTTTGTACCCGGAATCACTAGCTACAAACACAGGTCTTGAATCGACTGGTTTAGTATATCTAGATTGATTAATGTAAAGAAATTCATTAAAGTTTATTCGCTCTGCTTCTGTAACAACTTCGCTAGCTACTCCAAACCTATCAGTAACTGTAGTCTTAGTAAAAATCGTACCAATCCTGTAAAGATCTACAGGCGTGGTAAAATAAGGTGTAGCGAAAACCATAGCATCTGATTTCTCAAAGATGTTTATTTTTTCATTAAGCATATTAAGCATGTCAGAAAACTCAGTATCATTACCGGGTAATCTGCTAAACTGATTAATATCATAAAAGTATTGCTCGAATATATCCAGCATTGCTTGATTAGCAAAAAGATTAAATTCTT
>Ga0308011_10000716_pt1 | contig 16804 bp, 17 predicted proteins | sample Neamet177_FD_203144 | JGI IMG/M metagenome (GOLD analysis project Ga0308011, IMG submission 203144) | Marine microbial communities from water near the shore, Antarctic Ocean - #177 | ecosystem: Environmental > Aquatic > Marine > Unclassified | place: Southern Ocean | collected 2014-07-25 | reverse complement strand
TGTTCTTCTTTTAAATAACCACTAAATATTGGAATAAGTGGAGTTACTTGAAATGCAGATGCCCAGTCTCTTAATACTCTAGGATCTTCTATAACTTTAGCAATTTTACCTTTTGCATTTCTAATTTGAATATGAGTAAGTATTAAACCATTCTTTGGCATATTATCATATTCAATTGCCCCTGGTTGATTGTTAACAAAATATTGAAAACAAAACCTCCAATATTCTGGCAAGTCTTCTAATCTTTTTTCTGTTTGTGAAAGAATGTATTGAATGGCAGGTTCATAATACATCATTAATGTTCTGTCTACTAAATTAATAGGTTGCTTATTGCTACCTTTAAAAAATTTCAGTTCATCTCCGTGCCTTTCAAATGAGACAGTAGACCCAGATAGTTTTTCAGTCACCAATAAGTAATCCTTGAATAGATCATCCACGAATTGTTGCCCTGCTTCTTTATATATGTTTGTTAACTCTTTCATTATTAGTTTTTAGTTATACCTGTTATATATTGCCATTTAGGATTGTTTTAAAAATATATTTAAAACAAAAAAAGATGAGTCTTTAGCTCATCTTTAATACACTTTAATTATGTAGTCAATATATTAATCTAATGGACCATAATCGCCTCTGCTCATGGATGCTCCGAACTTAGCATGACCTTTAGTATGGAATACAATATAACAAGAATCATTTATTTCTGTATCTTTACTTAAAATTCCAAAATAAGATCTTATTCCATATTTAGTAATAGGATCGCCTTCCTCTTTAAATTCTTTGGTCATACTTTTAATAATCTTAATGATTTGATTTTTATCACCAGATGTTATTGGACCTTTAAATGTTTTATTCTCAGGATTAAAGGCTGATGTTCCTATTGGTATTTTTATAGCTTCAAGAGTTTTAGGTAAATCCTTAATATGTTTAATAAATTCATTCATATTAGAAGTACTTCCTTGAAATGAAGAATCTATTTTTTTGCCATTTATAAAAGAATATTCATAATCAAACTTTTCGTTTACAAATTGATTAAAGTTTTTCATATTATGATAATTTAGATTTGCCATCCCATACCTTTACAGTATAATCTTTACCATCTTTATCTAAGTATCTTGGATCTTGTTTAGTGGGTCTCATTAATAAACCATGTGAATTTGAATTTCTTCCATGTATACCTTTTGCTTTATCATACTTACCGCCTGCTAATTTTGTCATAAAATCAGATCCTCCAGAAAAGTAAGAAGAAAAATACCCTCTATTTGATCTATCATTAGGATCCAAGTCATTGTGTTTAACAATTAAGCCTTGTAATTCTTTCCATTTAGATTTGCCTTTCTTTTCAGCATAATCCAATACCCTTTTTTTAATGGTATCCATGTCCTTTGCTTCATTAAGGGATTCGTAGTTGTATAAATGTTCCATATAGTTTGTTTTATTATTATATAAATATAATCAATTTTTTATTATCCTGGCCATACTTCTCTAATTATTTTAAAAAAGTTATTAACAGTTATCTACCAAATTTAATAATACCTAATAATTGATTGATAGCAGCAAATGTTCCAGTTAATTTATAAATCTTTCCTTTATATTTAAATACTATACCTTCTGTAGGAAATATAGATTCTATTCCACCAATACGACTTAGTCTTGCAAGCTCAGCTTCAACCTTTTTAATCTGCTCTACACCACCAGTCTTTTTAATCTTATTAGCTTGTGTTTCTATTTCTCTTCTTAAACGTTGAGCTTCATCTGATGGGTTAGCTGCTAAAAACTCAGAAGCATTTTTCATTATGATAGAACCTAATTCTAAGAATAGATCTTCAAATGGTCTAATGTTTTCTTTTTGTTTCTTTTTAACATCTTCTTTATCAAATTTCTTAATAATAGCAGCTTCTTTAGGACCAGTTGCTTTATCTAATGATCTCATATTTAAACTCTTCTTATCACCATATGCCCATCTTCTTAATAAACCTTCTTTGATATCCTGTCCTAGTTTTGGAAATTCCTTATCAATTAATTCCCTCCACCACATTTCATGATATCTTGCAACAGAATCTCCATCGGTTAAACCATATCTTTTTTCTAAAGCATTTACTTGATTTATGAATTTTTTCTTATTCTTTGAAAAATCAACATCTTGCTGTAGTTTTACAACCTTAGGTGGTATAATTTTAAATGTTTTACCAATATCCGATTTTACCTTTTGAAGTATGTTTACTATTTCTTTAGCAGGCCTGTTGTTAGTTCCAATTATATTACCTTCACCATCAGTTTCTTTTATTCCATGAAATTGAATAACATCAGTATCATAATGAATAACATTAGGATTTAATGAATAGATTAATTCCATATTCATAAAGTCCTTTCCATTATTAAAATACTTTTCTTGATCTGCTGGGGAAAGCTTCATTAATAGTTTAGCTAAATCATCAGCAGCAAATTGAAATGTATCTTGTACTAATTTACTTGCGTGCCCTTCAAATTTATTTCTAAATTCTGAAAGAGACATAGGGTTTTTTAATTCTGTTTTGTTTCGAGCAAACTTTACTTGGCCATTTTGAATAGTTGCAAATACATTTTGACCATCTGTCTTTTCAGTTGGATCTTCCTCAAAATCTAATTTACCTCTAAGACCAGCATCAACCATTGCCTTGAAATCACCAAAGGTTAAATCTTTATCATCAAATGGATGTTGCATATGACCAGCAGCACCACCTTCAAACAAAAATGGCTGACTTTTGTCAGTCAGCCATTGTTCAAACAATTTTACATGTTTCATTTAGTTTATGTATCGTTTTTATTTATTATGATCCCATAGTTGATTGTAAAGCTCCAACCATTGCGCCATAATCTCCAGAATATTTAGAAATTAAACCATCAGCAGTTTTAGTTGCTACAGCTTCATCAAAATCAGCACCAAATGCGTCCTTTAGCATTTTCATTGCATATTCTTTAAATTGATCATCAGAAGTAATATCTTCTTCATTAATAACAGTTTCTACTACAGGAATATCATGACCGTCTTTAACATTATCAGATTCACCTTTTACTACATCAGTAATCTTTTGATCTGTTGTAACTAATTTACCAGATAATGCAGATAAGTTTTTAACTTTACCCATATTCATAATATCACCAGCAATTCCAGCAGCAGTTTCTGGACCATCACCTTTAATTACAGGAATAGCCATACCATCAGCACCAGTTTCTTCGTCCTTGATTTCATCACCTTCTACTTTAGTAATTACTTCAGCAACACCTTCCTCAACAGATTCATCTGAATCATCTTCATAATCTTCATCGCCTTTTTTGGTTTTAGACTTATCGCCTTTATTACCACCTAAAACAACTCTGTCATAAGCTTCATCTTTTTTATCTTCATCTTCATAATCTTCATCACCTTCTTTAGTTTTAGACTTATCACCTTTGTTACCACCTAAAACAACTCTGTCATAAGCTTCATCCGTTTTGTCTTCATCTTCATAATCTTCATCGCCTTTTTTGGTTTTAGACTTATCGCCTTTATTACCACCTAAGACAACTCTATCATAAGCTTCGTCCTTTTTGTCTTCATCTTCATAATCCTCTTCGTCTTCTTTAGTTTTAGACTTATCACCTTTATTACCACCTAAAACAACTCTGTCATAAGCTTCATTTACAAAACTTGCAAAATTCATAATAGCGGATTCATTCTTTTCAGCATCCTCTTCTTCTTCTTTATCAAATTTAGCATCTTTCTTTAAAGATTTAATTTGAGCATCATCAGATTTAACAGCTCCTTTATAATGGTCTGCTTTTTCTTTATCATCCTCAGAGTCAACTTTCTTATCACCTTTATCTTCTAGTTCATCTCCTTCTTTTTCATCTTCCTTTCCACGAGATTCTTTAGATTCAGCAAGAGCATCAGCAGATGCTGCTACAGGTACTGCATAGTCTTCCTCTTCTTCATTATCATCACGATAATTAATATTCTTATTTATAGTTTCTTCTTTTTCTTTAATGAAATCTTCAAAAGCCATAATTCTTTTTGTAGCTTTAGGAGTTTCCTTTTCTTCAGAAGCAACATCAACGCCATCCTCATCTTCAACCTCATCAGCTTCAGCAGGAACATCCTTTGTTATTTTTTGATCACCAGATACTAATTCACCTGCTTCATCTTCTAAAGATTTAGGTTTACCAATAGCTAATACCTCATCCTCGATATCATCAGCAGTATCTTCTTCTACTTCTTCTACTTCAGCTGCTACTATTTCTTCATCACCTTTTTTATCTTTAGTACCTTCTAAAGATTTAGTTTTGCCTTTTGCATTTATTTCATCTTCAATATCATCAGCACGATCTTCTTCAAGTTCATCCTCAGATATATCATTACTTTTTGCAAATGTTTTTGACATTGCTTCAAGTTTAGAAAGAAGATCTTTTTCTTTCTTTAACTCATCTATACTGTTAAAACCAATCTTTTTGATCAATTCATCAACAGCCTCTTTTGTTACTTTTGCAGATTCTGTGATCGATTGATCTTTAGCAGACATTGCAGAAAACTTTTTGATTGACTTCATGTTAGTTATTTTTATTTTTTTATATATCCATGTCTTAATGAAAAGATATTCTATATTAGAATCTTATGTTCTGAACTTCGAATGGAAACTTTTCTTCTTTGTAAATTGTTCGCCTTGCAATACCGTGGCGGTAGATATAGTTAACCCAATCATGGTCTTCGGCCTTATATCTAAAATCATCAATAAAGTCATAGATTTTAACTACGTCTTTTGATGAGTGCTTTCTTAATCCTCTACCTATACTCTGTCTAATGATCACTTCTGACTTAAAACTTTCAGTAAAGAATATGTTATGTATGTTTTTAATAGAAATACCAGTTGAAAAGGTTCCATAAGATGCTACAATAATAACATCATCATTCTTTTCCATTCTACTTTTAAATTCTTCTCTTATATCTACATTAACTGAGCCATCTACATAATAAACCTTCTTATCAGTTATTTGTCTTAGTTTTTGATATATTTTTTCTCCGTATGCTATTTTATGAAATAATACTAAAGAATTGTTTGTTGACTTTTTTATTACTTGGCAAACGAAATCTAATCTCTTATCACTTTGATTAATAAAATTTTGTTCTAATCCAAATAATTTTTGTCTATCTTGTGGATTTTTAGAAAGAAACGAAAAAGATTCTTTTTGTGCAGGTGTTGCATAATCCATATGAAGCTGAATAACTTTACAACTTGCAATAAAACCTTCTTGTTGTAATTGATTAGCTTTTACTTGTGTAACCAAAGGACCCATTGCTGACATTAAGCTTAGTCTATTAACAGTTCCTTTTTTAGGAATTGTTCCACTTAAACCAAATCTAAAATCACAATGCCAACACTTATCCATTATCTTTTGAATAGATGCGGCCTTTGCTTTATGTGTTTCATCTACAAAAACTGCATCAAATTGACTAAAATAATCCTCGTCCTTTTTAACCAGGGATTGGTAAGTTCCTATTACTAGATTAGAACTGTTTCTTATTTTTGCACCAGCATATATTTGCTGAGTCTTTAATGGAATTCCACATTTATTATATTCATCAAAATCACCAGTAGCCTGTAATACTAAATTTACATTAGGAACAATCATTAAGATCTTTTTCTTGTTTAATTTATCCATCATATATGCAACTACCATAAAAGATATTAAAGTTTTACCTGCTGATGTTGCTAACTCTGCTAAACACCTTCTATACTTTAATATTTTAAAGGCTGCATCTATTTGATATTCTCTAGGTTTAAAATCAGGATGCTTTTCAAAAATACTTGTTACCCATAGCCTAAAATTATCTTCTTTAATTTCAGTATCAAATATATCGGTTATATTATTTAATGTAACAGGGAAATCATAATCTTTACAGATATCTAAAATTTCTTTCCATAAGCCGGCAGGAATTTTATTTCTTTTTACAAAGGATACATTACCATCCCATACTTTCTTTTTAACTAAAGGGTGAAATCTCCATCCTTCAATTTTTTTAGTCAAGCTACTCTTTAGCTGCTCATACTCTAATTCAGTACAGGCATCTATGACTAGAAACTTTTTATTTTCAGATAGGGATAGTTCCATTAATATTCTTTATCGTCTAGGTTTATTCTGTTACGAATAGCAAATGCAAGATTATCACAAGTTTTTATACATTCTTGATAATAGTCCATGTGTGATTGTAACATTTCCATTTGGGTTCTTAAATGAGATAAGTCTGCCTTTATAAAAGCATTCTTTTCTCCGCTTGTTAATTTAACATCATAGTCAATTGAATATTCTCTGTACTTAATTTTATAGTACCTATCGTATGCAGCTTGTCTTTTATGTTTAGTTGTTTTAAAATCAGTAATTTTATCTAATAGTATTTGTCTATAAGATAGCATGTTTACCTGACACTCAGATAAATTGCGTACTTCTTTTAATAAACCTACTAGGTTAGTTATTTTTTCTTTCCAGCTAGTTCTATCAGTAGCTAATCTAGTTGCCAGTTCCTCATTAGCCTCACCTGTTGATGTATCATTGTACTCCATTAGAATATACCTTTATCATTATTAATCTTCTTGTAACCCTTTACTTTAGGTTGAAATTTCTTTTTAGGTTCTGGTATAAAAAAGCTACTCTTAACTTCACCTAATGTAGATTTGGTAAATGTAGAAAATAATCTAAGCTTTCTTTTACTATTTTCTGAATCCTTATAAAAGTCATCTATTTCTTCACTCACGAAATTATTATAATTTTTAATATTCATTATATAAAAATAATATCTAATGAATTGTTTGTAAAATATTTATCTAGGTTGCTTAAGCAGCCTGTTCGATTTGTAAATTCATATTTTACTAAATCGTTTAAATCTTTTACTTTTCTTGCAGGAATATCAAAGTCTTTTAAAAACTTAGTCCACATAAATACAGTTTGACCACCTTTTAATTTTTCAATCATTCTAGTTTTACCTTCCATATCATTATCAAAGAAATATCTTGCTGTAGGTATTTCATTAAATTCAATTATTTGTTTCTTAACACCAGTTAAGCCAATTGAATTATTCATAAACATTGCATCTATAGGACCTTCAAATATAGAAAAATCTCTAGACATATCAACAGTTAATATACCGAACAACATTGATATTTTATTTAAATTATCTAATTCCTCTTCATTTACTTTTAATGGTTTTTTTAATCTATCATATATTCTTTCAATATTCCAAGTTTTATATTTAGGACCAGTATTATCACTACCTAATGCTCTAGTCTGAAAACCTAATACCTTACCATCAGGTGTTAAATTAAAAACATATAATTCTCTACGACGAGGATCAAATGCAAATCTATCAGTTTTGTGATGGAGCAATCTACTTTTTAAATAAGGATAAGCTTGGTATGTTAATGTGTTTATTGGATATACATTAAACCCTATTGCTATTTCATCAAAAGTTAATGCTAATTCTTTAGCTTTATCAAAAAGATAAAAGTCTAAACTTTCACCTAATGAAAAATGTTTACGGTTTTCTTTTATGTAATTTATTACATCTATTCTATCATCACCTTCAAAGTTTTGATTATGATCAGCTAAGAAAACATCTAACGAAGAATGAGCAGAGCAGTTATAACAATGAAAGTATAAATCATTCCAATATAAGTTGCCTCTTTTTTTCCTAGGAGTAGTTGTTGAATCACCACAATATGGACATGCCATATTTAACCTTCCTTTACTTTCTAAAATTCTTCTTTTCTCCGGATGGGAGTGGTTAGTATGAAGAACTCGGACCACTTTATCAATGATCCGAGCTTTCATTTCAGAAGATATTATTACTTCTTCTGCCATAATTATTAAAGATCTAAACCATTAATGAAATCATCAAAATCTTCTTTTTTCTCAGTTCCTGCTGCAGGTTGAGTTTCAGATTTTGTTTCAGTCGTTGCTTGTACAGCAGCAGCTTCAGTTACTTTTGTATTAACTGGTGCCGGTTTTGATCTTGTGATATTTTGAATTGAATCGCCTGGTGATGTGAATTGAGATAATACATTCATTACCTTTCCTCTTATAATATCATCCCATGCTTTATAACCCCAGCTTCCTAATTCAGGAGCTCCTTTTAATAAATCTAAAATTGATTTACGGCTTGCATCATCGTCAGATACAGGTTCTCCGCCAATTGTCATTGGAGATTTATTTCCATGAAATTTACATGAGTCATAATTTGGAAAACCACCTTTCTTAGAAATTACTAATTCAAAGTTCTTTCCTTCAAACGGATCGAATACTTGAGTTGGTTCATCAAATTGTGGATTCAGTTCTTCATCAATTTTAGTTTTGATTTTATAACCGAATTTCATAATTTTAACTTGCCCTTCTAAATCTCTGTTTTGTGGGTCCTTTACTATTTGTACCAATGCATAAAATACTTCTCTACGCTTTAAACCTTCTGACATCTTTTTATCTACTGCAGATTCAGAGTTTCTTAGTTTAAAGAACATATCCTGTACTGGACATTTTTCTCCAACTGTTGAAGGGGAATCAGCGAAAAAGCCGTTTCCTTCTCTGTCTTCTAGCCAGTAGACATACTTACGTTCGAATGGTTTTCTTGGGTTTTTAGCATTAGGTAGAAACCTAATTAAAGATCGGTATATACCGTCTTGTCCTTGATCTGGTTTAGGTGTGTATAAATCACTTCCTCCTGTGGAAGGTCTTTCACCAGTGTCTAAATCTTTTACACTTACATTAAAAATGTCGAATTCATTTGCCATGTTAATTGCCTTTTTTTGTTATTATTAATTTATTGATAACAAAGCTCTATGCCTAAACTAGTTTTATTTAATTGCCTATTTATGTTGCCTTGTTATCGCCTTTTAAAAAGTAACCAATATTATTGATTCCTTTGTTTATTATATATTCACTAAGTCAGTTTGTTTCAGACTACGTGAATATTTTTATCTATAATTGCAGTTATATCTTTTTCTCTAAGACTAAATACAGTTTTACCATTATATTTAAATTCAGTTCCTGCTAAATCATGAAAAAGAACCTTCATTCCAATTTTATATTCATTATCCTTAACTCCTGATCCTACACCGATGATCATTCCTGAATAAGGCGGCGCATACATGCCATCTTGTTTTAATAAAATTATACTACCTTTTTTTTCTGGCTGTACATCTTTTTTTAAAAAAATTCTACTTCCTAATGGTTTTAACATAATATTTTAAATTTAATTTGTGTAAAGCTGAAACAAACTCCACATGTTGCAATATAATTTTTAACTATTGAATTGGAGAAATAGTATCTAGTTGTTTGCCTTTAATGCTTTAAGTATAAAGTAAGCGTCAATAATGTCATCGATAGGTTTAGGTATTTTAATGCTGAAGTCTTTACCTTGTGTCCATTTCCATAGTTTAGTTGATCTTAGGTTCTTATCATTAAGGACATCATCTTGGAATGCTTTAGCCATATAATGTTTGTTTGCATTGCCTTTCCCAGCTAACTTCTTTACATGAGATGGTTGAAATACAGATAAATTTTCTATTGAGTACTTATCTATTAGTTCCTTTCTTAAAAAAGTATTATATTGAATAATGTCTATAAATGAATTCCCTTTGGATCCATATGAGAATCCCTCTAAGGCAACTGATACTTTATCACCTTCAAATAATGTAGAAAATATATTAACCATTAAAGAACTAATATTTCCAGCGTCTTCTAATTTTTGTCGCTCTCTTGGTAAAAATTCTTTACTTGTTACATCTCTATGATAAGGAAATCCTAACATAGCATTGTCATCCATTAATTCTTTGTGTACACTAAAGGATTTTGGTATCTTTCTACCTTCTTCATCCCATATACGATTACCGTAATTAAAAAAAGTTATAAAGTGATACTTCCCATCAGTAGTTTCAATACATACTCCTGGGCTATTAAGTGAAAAGTCAATTCCTATATTAATCATTCTATTTATATTCTCTTACCAAGAACTGCACCTAACGCAGCTCCGACAAGACGTGAAGTCATTAAATCATATAAAGCACCTTTTTGAATACCTAGTACTTTGGCAATTGCCTTACCTACAGTTTTACCTAAAGCAAAACCACCAAGACCACCAAATATACTTCCTAAGATACCTTCATTTACAATCTCCTCAACAATGATATCTAAATCTTTACCATTTTTATGTTCTTCCATAATTCTTTCAACCGCCATATCAATAGCAGCATCCTGTTCTTCGGTTAAATCATGAGATTCGTTTAACAAGCTTTGAATATCCAAAGTTTCATTAATCTCTTCTGTTAAATAGTCTTTAAAGGTTTTCATTGTAAGTTCTTTATTTGTTTATATATTAGGTTATGTTAACTACAACATCTAAGACGTTATAACTAAATTCCATATCAAAAGTTTGAAATTCTACTGTATTACTAGAGAAGTTTAAATCTAATGCACCTATGTTTGATATAAACATATCTTTTAATTGAATAGTTACAAAAGTAGTACCATCTGCATCTAACATCTGTACACCTACGCCTTCTGGTAAATATGGATGCTTTCCACTTAATTTGTAATAATAATCAAACATTTCTATAGCCATCCAATAATTAACATAACCATCAAATGCTTGCATAGTAACAGTTAATGATTTATCAAATAATTGTTGTATAGGTATACTTGATCTGAATGCTCGTGTATTACCTGGATAATCTGTTTGTGTTACAGGATCAAATGAAGGGCCTGGTAAATTAAGAGATTGTATTCCATAATTCCAATAATCAATAGGTTCTTTTATTAACCCACCAGGTATTCTAGTAAGAAATGGTTTATACTTCTTAGCAATAGGCTCAGGTATAAAATTCCTTGGAAAGTCAAACTTGAATTGGTTATTTCTAGCACTTAATATCATATCTTATGAATATCTTTCGTTATTATCAGCTCTAAACCTATCATCAGGTCTAAAGTTTCTAGGTTGTCCTACTAAATTTCTTCCAGTAATATACTGTTGTAAATTTCTTGATGCTTGTTGGAAGAATGCCGTCTGTTGATTAGCAGCTGGTATAGTTCTTCTTCTTATAGCATCAATTTGTTGTTTAGAATTTAATTGTTTATCGGCTGATGCTTGCGCCAATGTAGCATTCCTATTAATTAATTCAATATCAGCTGATGCTAAATCCTTAGTTAATTCTGCAATTTCATTTACTAATTCATTATTACTAGCTTGTAATGTTTGTATAGTTAAAGTATCTTCTTCAGCCGATGAAACTAATGCAGCATTTTCATTAAGTAGCCTAGTGTTGTCTTCTTGTAATTTTGCAAGTAAAATACTATACTCTAATCGCTGATCTTCTATTTGAGAAGTTAATGTAAGTCTACTAGCAGCATCAACAGCTAACCAAATACCTTGGTATAAAACAGATTCATCTGATATAGATCCGTCTGTTACATCTATCATCTTAGTAGAAATATAAAAGTTATTATTATCTAATGCTAAAATCTTTTTACTATCTGATCTGGTAATTCTAAATAATACCTCACCTCTTGATAAATCTACTTCTTCAACTTGTGTATGGTTTATTATATCAATTTCATCAAATGATCCAATAAAGTTAATATAGATATCTCCAACATTACTTAAGTCTATTGGTGTATCTTCTCCATCTACTTCATCAAACAGAGTAAATAAAAAGTAATCATCAAATGGAGAGATTCTAATCATACCATCTCCTTGCGGTAACGGTGTGTCATTAACTGCTAAATCAACAAATCTTTGAAAGTATTCCTTCTGTGGTGCTGTTAAAGATATATTAGTTTGTATAGAACTCATGAGTTAAGTTGTTTTTGTATCAGGAACCGATCCAACAGATCCAGCATTTGGTTTTGTATTATTAGCAGTACCGAATGTTGGTCTTTGTACAGTCTCATCTGTTAATGTTTGTATTTTAACTGGAGATATAGAAGCTTTAACATTTAACTTATCTCTAAACGTAGTTACATACTTTGTTTTTACCACTAGCTTTTCTACAATTTGTTCGGATGTATTTGCTGAATTATTTACAGATGAACCTGTTCCTACTACTATTTGTTTACCAGTATCATTATTAATTTGATTGTAAACATTAGCCACGGTAGGAACCACTCCTAAATTTATAGTAAGCATTTGTGCTCCATACATCTGAGGATTAAATGAGGTTAAGTTAGCATTTTTAATTATTTGTGTAGCATCACCTTTATTATACAATCTTAATACAAAGTTTATAGAAAATGACACTGCAGTGTTTGCATTTTTAATAATAGGCCTAAATAAAATAGGATCATCAAACAAACTAGTTTGCGCAAATGTTTGGAAGCTTGATTGTGCAAATACCTGACCTACTTGTTCAGTAACACTTATTTCATAAAATACTATCCAATCTCCATTCCCTTGCGCATTTAACTGAGCAATGAATTGGCTAAGCGAAGAACCTGTAACTTGTCCTGATAATTCAAAATAATCACCATTAGTTGATGGAATTACTTGTGCATATAAATTATCATAAACATCTCTATTTAATATTGAAACAGAATTAATAGATTGCATTTCATAAAAGCTATATCCATTATCTATAATAGTTTCAAAAATACCAGTAGCTCTAAGTGTTATTGGTGGAGTACCTAAAAATCCTTTCCCTTCAGTTATTCTGTATGCTAAGCCGTTTGGAACAGCTGCATTAAATGCCTCATCCATATAATATAGAGAAGGTGTTTTCCATTCAATAAATGTAGCATACAATTTATCTGCTATTAATAATGGATCTGGGTTTAATTCTACAGGACCACCTTTTAGATAATTAATAGAATTAAGATTCATCATAACACCGTCTGTTCTTGGTGCTAAGACCTCAAATATAATCCCATCAAAATCGCCAAAGGAAAATCCAGCTACAAAGTGAATTCGTACTGTATCATATTCTATATCAATATTAGGACTAAATACTTGTGGAAGATCAGTATCACTTGTTAATGTTGCAACTGTATTATTATAAGGAACAGCCACACCAGTTGGACCTAAGTTAACAAATTGATTTCGTGATGCATTATTAGAAGCACTAGATTTCCTTACATCATTATTAAAGCTGATTGTATCTGGTGCTACTGGTACTAACCCTTCTGAATTAAAAAAGTAAGTCCCTTTAGTATTAGCATCTCTCATAAGATCAACACCAAAGTTTAATGTATTATACGTTAACGCTTCAGATGGTGCGCTACTAGTATAAACATACTCTATAAGTATTTGATCCGATATTTGTATAAATCTTGATGATTCCATTATATTCTATTTATTTACCATTGTAAAAGCTTTGGATTCCATGAAACACCAAGGCCAATGTATGGACCAAATTGGCCATTTCCATCAATTCCCATCCCCATGTTTAATCCAAAACCAAACGGTTTTCTATTTTGCATCTGTAAGTTTTTAAACTCCGGACTTTTTTTATCAATCATTATTCCTTTAGTACTATTAAATGTAGTACCTGGGTAATCTGACGTTAATTTTATAAATATTTCCTTTGTGCTAACATCCTGTGACAATGTAGCATCTAACCAAATATTTTGTTTAAGACCAACCGTAGCAGAACCAAAAGTTAAACTATCCATAAAACTATAAGGTAGATCTACACTTATAGATCTTGAACTTTTAATCCAATTACTATCAGAGTTAAAACTTAAAATAGAATTAAAACTATTATTACCTTGTTTAATTACAGTATCCTTTGTTATAACAGGTACTTCAATAATTCTTTCTTCTATTATAGTTTTATACTTAACAATTGTAATAGGCGGTCTTCCTTGTTCATATTTTAAACTATCTTTAAGTTCTTCTAATGATAAACTTAACCCTTTTATTTCACCAACCGATTCACCTTTTTCATTAACATAATTAAGTATAGTATCATTTGCTGCACTTAAGTTATTTTGAAATCTAGTAACCTCACCCTTTGCTACTTCAGTTTCATTACACTGTTTAAGAAGTAGGAACAGTAAAACACCAATACCTCCTAATAAAAACATCCTAGTGTTTTTTGGGTCTGTTATTATACCAAGAATATTTTTAATAATTAGTATCATTGTATATACTTAAGAAGCTTGTTTGGTGTTACCTCAGCAGCTCCATATTTTTTTGCGATTTTTTCAATAAATTTAGTTTCTTTACCTTTCATAGAATCAACCTCTGTAAAAAGATCGTCTCTTTTCTTTGCTAAACTTACAATACTTTTTTGCATTAGATCTAAAGAAAGTGTTATCTCTCTATATCTACTTACAAATCCATTTAAATCTTTTATTTCTTTTTTTGTCATTTTATTTGAATTAATATAATTATTATGATACTGGATAAACTTGGCTATATGTTTCGGAATTAAATGCCTTTCCAGATAATCCCCAATATAATGGCAGAGTACCTGTACTTACCGTGTTGGTTCCAGCAGGAGATTGTCCACCGGATACAAATCTAATTTGAACTTTGTCAACATCACTACCTCTAAGTTGCATCTCTCCACTCTGTGTTACTGTTGTTACTTGACCAGGTGTATTTGATATTAGTTCTGGGTCTGGTGTTACTGCCTGTAATGATCTCTCAAAAAATGCTGATATCCCTGGTTGTGAAAATACTACAGTACCTCCTACATTTTTAAATACTGCATAATTTACATTAACCGTACCGTATTGCCTTATTTTTAATTCTGTATTATTACTTTTATTAATAATAATCTGAGCATTAGAATTAATTAACTCAACATAAACATGTTGTCCTTCAATCCAATTGTTAGTAGTAGTATCAATTATAAGATTAAAATTAATAGTATAAGCCAGCCTACTAGCAATAGCATTAGCATTTAATGCTGCTTCTGTATATAAACCACCACCTCTTGCATCAGATCCTACCACTATCCTAAGATAAGGTGATGTTACTGTAATGCTTTCAGTATTTGAAATTGTTCTTAGTGGATCAAAATAAACAGTTTGTACACCATTCTTTCCACCATATAGTAATCTATTACTTATCTTAGTAGTAGCATCAGCTCCACCTGTTACACTAAATGCTTCTTGAATAGGAGAGAATGAAGCTCCATTACTACTAGTTGCAGGTCCTTGTAAAAATTGAGCACCACTGTTAATAAAAATACCCATTGCTTCTTCAGGTGCAAAACTTCCACCTGCTTGGTAATAGTTCGGTTTACCTATATAAATACTATTACCTAATTTCGGATCAGATCTTCCATCAATGAAACCAGCATGAGCAACACCGTTTGTGGCTGCTGAAGTTGTTAAACCAGTTTGTGTTATAGTTTTTCCACGTGGAATGTTATCTATATTAATCTGTCTATATGATTCTATTGTAGTACCGGTAGAAACAATACCATTACCTGTTAGATTCCAATTTGTTCTACCTCTTGTGTTTATCATTGAAAGTTCTGGACCACCTCCAAAATAATTAAAATTAGTAGCTACTGAGGTTGCTGCAGAACCTATTTCAATCTTCCCATCAGCTGCTAAAACTTCTAAATTAATATTACCACCTGAACCAAATGCTTGAATGTTTGTAAGGGCATTTCCTGTTTTTGTTGTTAGGCTAATTCCACTTGATGTTAACTTATAAACATTATCTATTCCTGCATTAACTGCTACTGTATTGGTAATTTCACCAGCTGCCGCTACACTAGAATTAATCTCTCCATCGACGGTAGTAGTTAAATTTATATTATTATCATTATTAGTAATGTTAATCGGAGCAGTTGCTGTCGCGTCTGTTTGTTGAATTGTTATAGGGCCTCCTACAGAAGTCAATTGCATTCCTCCACTAAGAGTTTTTAATATTATTGCACCTGCTGCTGTATTTGTTGTTGTTTCTAATCTTATTGTTCTACCAGAGTATATTTCAGTGTTTAAACTTGATACTAATCTAATCGTACCAGCAACTGCTTGCCAATTACCAACCAAAGTACTAGTATTTAATAAGGTTACTGTATTGACATTTCCTGCCTCTGTCAATGTAGTTGAATCTGTACCTGACGTAGCCATCTTATATTTATTACCTGCATTTGAAGTTGCACCGTTGCCTACTGCAATCTCAAAATTAGAATGTTGACCGGCAAATTGCTGTGTTCCTTCAAGACCTGTTGCAAATTCTATCGATTGGCCTGCTGAGTAATATTGAGCTCTTTGTGCAGTACTAACCTCATATCCTATTAAATCAGCTTGTGCTGTTGGACTGGTTGCTGCTTTAGGTACAACCATTCTTAACCTATCATCAGCACCTAATTGTATACCACTTAAATTACCTAATGAAGCCTGCTCATAATTTTCTGAACTAATAGAATTACCACCATGAAATTTTATTGCAGTTGCAGCCGAATCACGTTGGTGAATTAAAACTGATAATACATCAGATGCCATCGCTGTAGATATTACATCTGGTATTATATATGCATTGGTTAATGGAATTCCTGCAAGTTGCTGTGTATTTGATACAACACCACCCATCATTACTGACATAACACCTTGGTTTGTTGCTGTTGCACCAGCGCTTAAACCATTAGGGGCTGGATAATAACTATTTATATTGTTAATGTTACCTTGCCCATAGGCTAAACTAAAACCACCAGTAGTCCCAGCAGCACCAGTAGGTCCTTGTAAATCCACTGTGGTGATTACCCAAGTAGTTCCATTATATTCCCAAACTCTTCCATTAAATTGCAAATAATAATCTCCACTCAATGGAGTTGCAGTAGGGGCAGTAACATTA